>Ga0209382_10009667_pt1 | contig 12052 bp, 10 predicted proteins | sample SoiMetdeltSBSDD5_FD_187599 | JGI IMG/M metagenome (GOLD analysis project Ga0209382, IMG submission 187599) | Bulk soil microbial communities from a Populus tree surrounding site in Tennessee, USA - Soil MetaG P. deltoides SBSDD5 (SPAdes) (version 2) | ecosystem: Environmental > Terrestrial >... | reverse complement strand
GACGCCGCGGCGCCGGAGCCGCAGTTCGTTGATGTCGCGCTCGACTTCGCCGAGCCGCCCCTGCGCTCGTTGGAGCAGCAGGTCGGCGCGCCCCTCGGCTTCGCGCACGATCATCTTCGACTCGTTCTGCGCCGCTTCCTTGATCTCGTCGGCAAGGCGCTGCGCCGTCAGCAGCGTGTTGCGCAGGTTGGCCTCGCGGTCGCGGGGCTCGCCGAGCAGGCCTTCCATCCGCTGCAGGTCCTGGCGCAGGCGGTCGATCTCGCGCAGCGCGTGCTCGTAGTCGTCGGCCGCTTCGGTCAGGAACGCGACGACCTCGGTTCGGTCGAGGCCGCGAAACACCGTGCGGAACTTCTGCTGGCGCAGGTCGAGCGGGGCGACGCGCATCAGCCGTTCTGGTGGCGTCGAGCCGGAATCGGCTGCCGACGTGCTGCCGGGCGGTGTCGGTCGATCGAACATCAGGTCCTCCTCAATGAAAGGAAGAAGGACGAAGGAAGAAGGAGGAAGACGACTTGTCTTCTACGTTTCTTCTTCCTTCATCCTTCCTCCTTCTTCTTCTGTCGGGCGCCGAAAATCGCGGTGCCGACGCGAACGATGGTGGCGCCTTCCTCCACCGCGGCCTCGAAATCGTGGCTCATCCCCATCGACAGGTGACGCAGCGCCGCGGCCGGCATGCCGTCCGCGACCAGCCGATCCCGGAAATCCCGCAAGCGCACGAACCAGGGGCGCGTCTGCTCCTGGTCCTCGCTCCACGGCGGAATCAGCATCAGGCCGACCAGATCGAGCGCGCGCGCCTCGAGCGCCCGCGCCGCAATCGTCTCGACCGCGTCCGCCGCCGCGCCGAACTTGGTCGCCTCACCGGCCAAATCCGCCTGAATCAGCACCTGCGGCCGGGCGTTGAGCTCCCCAGCGGCGCGATCCAGGCGATCGAGCAGATCGACCGAATCGACCGAGTGGATGCAGGCAAACGCGCCGGCGGCCTTCTTCGCCTTGTTGCTCTGCAGGTGGCCGATGAGGTGCCACCTGACCCCCGGGGTATCGGCCGTTGCGGCGATCTTCTGCAGCCCTTCCTGGACTTTGTTTTCGCCGAAATCGCGCTGGCCGGCGGCAAACGCCGCCCGGACATGGGCCTCGCCGAACGTCTTCGAGACGGCGATGAGGGTGACGTCCCCGGGGTCGCGGCCGGCGCGGGTGGCAGCGGCCGCAATCCGGGCGCGGACCGCCGCCAGGTTCTCAGCGATATCGGTGACAGGCGGCAACCCTACTTTCGGTACGCCTTCAGCGCGTCGAAGTTCGACTGGGCTTCCTTGGCATTCGAGCCGGTCGGGGCGAGCTTCAGGTACGTCTCGAACTCGGTGACCGCTTCAGCGAGCTTCCCGAGGTTGATGTAGACCTTGCCGAGCATGAAGTGCGCATCGGCGTAGTTCGGGTTCGCCTTGACCGCCGCCGCGAACTTCTCCTCCGCGTCGGCGAAGTTGTTGGCGTTCCACGAGATCGCCCCCTGGTTGAAGAGCGTTTCCGGGCTGACGGTGCCGCCGCCGGACGTCGCGGACTTGGTCGCCAGCGCGCTCATTTCCTGCGCCTCTTTGAACTTCTTCTGCGTGTTGTAGAGCGTCGCCAGGCCGGCGTAGGCGGCGGTGAAGTTCGGATTGATCTCGACCGCCTTCTTGTACGCCACCTCGGCGGCGTCGTAGTCCTTCTTGCGGGCGTTGAACTCGCCGATGTTGGCGTAGCACTCGGCGCACTTCGGCAGCGCCGCCACCACCTCGTTGAACTTGGCGATCGCTTCGTCGTACTTGCCGTCGTTGCCGAGCTTGACGCCCTCCTCGAAGGCGCCACGGATCGCCGCGTTCTTCTCCTCGATCTTCTTGCGGTCCGCGTCGGAGACCTCGGCGGTCGATCCCGGCTTGAGCGTGAAGTTCACCTCGGCCATGTCGAGGCCGATGCGCTGCGGAAAGCTCTGGCTCATCGAGTCCTTCGCCGCGGTCAGCTTGTACTGTCCCGGCTGCAGCCCGATCTGGATGAACTCGCCGCGCCGGTTGGTCTTGACCTGGTACTTGCGGGTCATCCCCTCGGTCATCTCGATCGTGACCACGGCCCCTTCGATTGGCTGGTTCTTCGCGTCGACGACTTTGCCCTTGACCTGGCCGGTCTGGGCCGAACCGGGCGACGCCCACACCGCCGCCGCCAGCAACACCGCCGCGACCGCGATCGGCCGGCGGATCGACATACCCACCATGCGAACCTCCGTCAGGCAAGCCGCGAACGGACCGCGGCGTGAATATGCACCTCTTCGGTAAGATTGCGTGCGATTTCCGCCGTTAGTTTACACGACTTCGGGCGTGGCGACGTTCGTGATCACGTACTCCAGCACCGCGCCGCGGCCGGCCGGACGCGAGTTGATCGCGCGGCGCGCCGGCACGCGGATCGCCGTGAGCCCGGCGGTCCGCGCCTCGACGCTGTCCTCGTAGAGCGCGCGGATGTCCGGCGCGACCGAGTTGCTGAGAACGACGTGCGCACCGCGGCCGGCGAGGCCGAGGACGGCCCGCTGCAGCGCCTCCTGCTGTCCCGGCCCGAATCCGTCCGCCGTGTACGAGCGGAAGTGCGCGGTCCGGCTCAGCGGCGCATAGGGGGGATCGAGGTAGGCAAAGTCCTCGCGTCCCGCGCGCGCGACCGCGCGGTCGAACGGGCCGACGTCGAGGTGGACACCCGGCGTCCGCAGTGCCCGTGCCAGTGCTCGCAGGTTCGGCGCGTCGCAAATCCGCACTTTGGCGTAGCGCCCCGCCGGCACGTTGAACATCCCCTCGGCGTTGACCCGGAACAGGCCGTTGAAGCCGGTACGGTTCAGATAGATGAGCATCGCCGCGAGCGCCGGAGAATACGTAGCGGCCGCGCCCGCCTCGCCGGGAACCAGCGCGCGGCGGCCGGGGTTGAATCGCTCGTCGCGCACCTCGTAAAAGTGATCCTGCCCTCCCTGCAAGTGGCCGCGCTGCAGCCGGGCAAGCTCGGCGATCACGGCGTCGGTGTCGTCGCGCACGGCCCGGTAGCAGCCGATCACGTCGGCGTTGGTGTCCGAGAGGAAGACCTCACGTCCGTCGAGCCGTCCGCTGTTGTGCAGGTCCAGGAACACCGCTCCGCTGCCGACGAACGGTTCGAAGTAGCGGCGGAAGCGGGCGGGATAGTACCGGCGCAGGACCGGCAGCAGCTGCCGCTTTCCCCCGGCCCACTTGAGGATCGGCCGGGCGGCGGCGTCCGTTACGCCCTCCCGTGCTGCACGCTTGCCTCGGCTAGGCATCGGCGAAGAACCGCTCGACGTCGGCGAGCGCGCTCGTGATCGGCGCCGGCGGCAGCGACGCCAGAAACCGCCGGCCGTACCCCATCGTCCGCAGCCGCGGATCGAGCACCGCCAGCACCCCGCGATCCTCGCGATGGCGCAGCAGGCGGCCGAGGCCCTGCTTCAACGACAGGATCGCCAGCGGAATCTGGTACTCGCCGAACGCCGACCCGCCGGCCGCGGTGATCGCCTCGATCCGCGCCGACGTGATCGGATCGCCGGGTGAGGCGAACGGCAGCTTGTCGATGATCACGCAGCTCAGCGCCTCGCCGACGACGTCGACGCCTTGCCAGAAGCTGGACGTCGCCAGCAGCACGGCGTTGGGGGTCGCCTTGAAGTCGCGCAGCAGCGCCGAGCGCGGCGCGCTGCCCTGCACGAGGAGTGGATATTCGAGCTGGTCTTCGGCGATCCGCTGCACTCGCCGCAGGTTCGCATAGCTGGTAAAGAGCACGAACGCACGGCCGCGCGTCCGCCGCAGTATTTCCAGCACCTCGCGCGCGGCGGCGTCGGCGAACTGCGGTGACCGCGGGTCGGGCATGCGCTTTGGCAGGTACAGGATCGACTGCCGCCTGTAGTCGAATTCGGAGTCCAGCCTCACTTCCTCGGCGCGGTTGATGCCGAGCCGCTGGCGGAGGTAGTCGAAGGACCCGTCGACGGAGAGCGTCGCCGACGTGAGCACCGTCACCCGCATCCGGTCCAGCAGTACCTCGCGGATGATTGCGGATACGTCGATCGGGGAGGCACGCAGGTAGACGCCGCGCCCCCTGACCTCGAGGTAGTAAACGAACGCCGGATCGTCCGCGCGCAGCAGGAAGCGCAGATCCTCGCGGATCTCTGCCGCGCGGCGGCCGAGGGCGAGCACGTCCTCGGGCAGATCTTTCGTGAGCGCGACATCGGCCTCCAGCGCTTCGAGCGCCCCCGCCAGCGCCGCCCCATCGTCGGCCACCCGGAGGGTCTGCGACGGGCCGATTCGTGCCCGCGCTTCGTTGCCGGAGCCGCCGAACAGCTCGAACTGCATCACCTGGAGCGATGCAAAGAAGGTCCGCGTGTGGTTGCGGATCCGCTCGAGATCCGTGTCGATGGCGGCCGCGCGCTCACCGTCGGCGACTTGCCTGGCGGCCACCAGACGTTCGCCGTCGCGGACGAGATCGTCGATGCGGTACGAGCTGATCGCGCGGCCGAAGTACTGCGTCGCCACGTCCTCCAGCTGATGCGCCTCGTCGACGATCGCGTGCCTGCAGTCCGGTATGACCTCGCCATACGCGCTCTGACGCACCGCGGCGTCCGCGCACAGCAGGTGGTGGTTGACGATGACGATGTCCGACTCGGCGGCACGCTGGCGCATGCGGGTGACGAAGCAGTCGTTGTAGCGCGGGCAATCGGTGCCGATGCAGTTCTCGGCGCTGGCGGCAATCTCCTTCCAGAACGGCAGGTCCTCCGGCAGATCCTCGATCTCGGATCGATCGCCCGTCTCCGTGTTCGCCACCCACCGCTCGATGATCCGCAAGTGGTGCGCGTCGTCCGCGCTCGACACGAAGGACGGAAAAGCCGCCTGGGCGCCTTCCTGCCGGAGCGCGTCGAAGCGGTGAAGGCACAGGTAGTTGCCGCGCCCCTTCATGTAGGTCGCGCTGAAGTCGACGTCGAGCGAGTCGCGCAGCAGCGGCAGGTCCTTGAAGTAGATCTGCTCCTGCAGGTTTTTCGTCCCGGTGGAGATCAGGACGCGCTGACGGCTGAGAATCGCCGGGACGAGATAGGCGAGCGTCTTGCCGGTGCCAGTGCCGGCTTCGGCGAGCAACACGCCGCCGTTTTGAAACGCCGCGGCGACCGCCTCCGCCATGTGCTGCTGGGCGGGCCTTGGCTCGAAACCGGCGAGCCGCCGGGCGATCGCCCCCTCAGGGGCCAGAGCGGCCGCGACGGCCGCACCGAGTTCTACTGTTCCGGGTAGAGCGGGAACTTGCGGCACATCGCCTCGACTTCCGACTTCACCGCGGCCAGCGCCGCGTCATCGTCCGGAGACGCGAGCGCGCGGGCGATGAACCCGGCAATCGCGTCCATCTCAGCTTCCCGCATACCGCGGCTGGTAATCGCCGGCGTGCCGACACGGATCCCGCTCGCCACCATCGGTGGGTTCTGGTCGAAGGGGATGGCGTTCTTGTTGACGGTGATGCCCGCCTTGCCAAGCGCCGCCTCGGCGACTTTCCCGGTGAGGCCGCGCGAGAACACGTCCACCAGCATCAGGTGATTGTCGGTTCCGCCGCTCACGAGCCGGAAGCCCGCGCTCGAAAGGCCGGCGGCCAGACGCCTGGCGTTGGCGACGATCTGCCGCTGATACTCGACGAAGCCGGGCTCCATCGCTTCCTTGAGGCAGACCGCTTTCGCCGCAATGATGTGCATCAGCGGTCCGCCCTGCACGCCGGGGAACAACGATCGATCCAGATCCTTTGCGTATCCGGCGCGGCACAGCACCAGCCCGCCGCGCGGCCCGCGCAGCGTCTTGTGCGTGGTGGTGGTCACGAAATCGGAATGCGGTACCGGCGAGGGGTGGACCTTGGCGGCGACGAGGCCGGCAATGTGCGCCATGTCGGTGACGACGGGGGCGCCGGCGTCCTTGCCGATGCGGCCGATGCGCTCGAAGTCGATGATCCGCGGATAGGCGCTCGCCCCGACCATGATCATCTTGGGACGATGCTGCTGCGCGAGGCGCTCGAGCTCGTCGTAGTCGATCTGCTCGTCGTCCTGCCGCACGCCGTACGGCACGATCGTGTACAGCTTGCCCGAGAAGTTGAGCGGGTGGCCGTGTGTGAGGTGACCGCCGTGCGCCAGGTTCATCCCGAGCACCGTGTCCCCCGGCTTGAGGAGCGCGAAGTACACGGCCATGTTCGCCTGCGCGCCCGAGTGCGGCTGCACGTTGGCGTGCTCCGCGCCAAACAGCTCCAGGGCCCGCGCGATCGCCAGCGATTCGGCCACGTCCACGAACTCGCAGCCGCCGTAGTACCGCTTGCCCGGATACCCCTCGGCGTACTTGTTGGTCATCACCGAGCCGGCCGCCTCGAGCACCGCCTGGCTGACGAAGTTCTCGGATGCGATCAACTCCAGGCCGCTGTTCTGGCGGTGCCGCTCGTCGCGGATGGCGGCGGCGATCTCCGGGTCCGCCTCGGCGAGCGGCCGCCACCGGACCGGGGTTTCAATGTTTGAAGTCATCTTGCTCAGTGGTTTGCCTGGATTTCTTCGGTTTCCAGCGCGGCAATCTGCTCGACCCTGCGCTGATGGCGCCCGCCCTCGAACGGCGTGACGAGCCAGACGGCCGCAATCTCGTCGGCGAGCGTGAACGCCACGATCCGGCCGCCCATCGCCAGCACGTTGGCGTCGTTGTGCTCGCGCGACATGCGCGCGGTGTAGAGATCGTTGCACAGCGCGGCGCGGATGCCGCGGATCTTGTTGGCGGCCATCTGCTCGCCCTGGCCGCTGCCGCCAAGCACGATCCCCCGGTCGGCGCGCCCCTCGGCAACCTCGCGCGCGACGTCGGCGCAGATGGGCGGGTAATCCACCTGCGCGTTGGTGTAGGTGCCGCGATCGTCGACCGCGTGGCCGAGCCGCTGCAACGTCACCACCAGGTGTTCCTTCAGCGCGAACCCCGCGTGGTCCGCGCCGATTGCGATGCGCATATGGGGGATTATAAGGGTTCAGGAGGTTCAGGAGGTTCAAGAGGTTCAGAGGGTTCAGGGGGTTCAGAAGGTTCAGAGGTTCAGAGGTTCAGAGTTTCGCGGTGAGGCGAGGGCATGGCGGATGTGACTGTCAACGGCCGCGCGGAAGAGCGGATTGCGCTGGGGCATCTGTGGATCTATCGATCCGACCTGGTGCGGCCCGAGGCGGCGGCGGGGGACACGGTCCGCGTCCTCGGCGCTCGCGGCCGCGTGCTGGGGCATGCGATCTACAGCAACCGATCCGAGATCGCGCTGCGGCTGCTGACGCGTGGGGAGCGAGCGGCCGACCTCGACATCTGGCGCTCCCGGATCAGCCAGGCGGTTGCCTACCGTCAGTCGCTCCAGATCGACGCGACCGCCTACCGGCTCATTCACGCCGAGGGGGATCTCCTGCCGTCCCTGGTCGTCGATCGGTACGGCGACTACCTGGTGCTCCAGGCGCTCTCGCAGGGGACCGACCGGATGCTGCCGGAGATCACGCAACTGCTGGTGGAGACCGTGAAGCCGGCCGGCGTGCTCGCACGGAACGATCCGCGCGTCCGGCTGCTCGAGGGGCTCGAGCAGCGCGTGGAGGTTCTGCACGGCACGGTGCCCGACACCATCGAGGTGCGCGACGGGCGGGTGACGTACGAGGTGGACGTCTACCAGGGGCAGAAGACGGGACTGTTTCTCGACCAGCGGGAGAATCGGCTGGCCGCCGCCGGCTACGCGCACGGCCGCGCGCTCGACGCCTTCAGCTACAACGGCGGGTTTGCGCTCACCATCGCCCCGGCGTGCGATGAGGTGCTGGCGATCGACATCTCGGAGGACGCGGTCGCGCGCATCCGGGAGAACGCGCGCCGCAACGGTCGAACCAACATCGAGGCGCGGGCGATGAACGCGTTCGACGAGCTGCGCGAGCTCGAACGGCGCGGCGAGCGCTTCGACACGATCGTGCTCGACCCGCCGGCCTTCGCCAAGAGCAAGGCGGCGCTGCCGAAAGCGCTGTCGGGCTACAAGGAAATCAACCTGCGCGCGCTCAAAATCCTCCAGCCCGGAGGGGTGCTGGTCACGTGTACCTGCTCGTATCACGTCAGCGAGGCGGCGTTCGCCGAGGTGCTGGCGTCTGCCGCGATCGACGCCCGAGCCGAGGTGGTCGTCGCCGAGAAACGAATGCAGGCGCGCGATCACCCGGTGCTGATGACGGTGCCGGAGACCTACTACCTGAAGTGCTTCATCATGCGGAAGCTGGCGTGATCGCCTTCAATCGTGCCGCAGCGCGGCGACTGGATTCATCCGCACCGCACGCGCGGCGGGCAGGCAGCTGGCCGCCACGGCGACCGCGGCCAGCATGCCCGGCACCATCAGGAACGTCGCCGGATCCGTGGCGCTGACGCCGTAGAGCATCGATCCCAGGAGCCGGCTGGCTCCCACGGCGGCAACCGCGCCGGCTGCAATGCCCAGCAGCACGATCCCGCCTCCTTCGCCGATCACCAGCCGGAAGATCTGCGCCGGACTCGCGCCCAGTGCGACGCGGACGCCAATCTCCCGGGTGCGGCGCGCGACCGCGAACGCCACCACGCCGTAGACGCCGACGATCGCCAGCAGCACGGCCATCAGTCCGCAGGTGCCGACGAGGGCGGCGGTGAGGCGGTTTGCTGCCAGCGCCTCGGCCAGGTGCGCTTCCAGCGTGACGGTCCGGAACGCGGCAGCGTCGCGGTCGTGGGCGACGATCGCCTGCCGGACCGTCTCCATCGCGCGGGCTGGATCGCCTGCGGTGCGCGCGACCAGGATCACCCTCCGCGTCGGCTGCTGCTCGAGCGAGTAGAACACGACCGGCGCTGGGGGTTCCTGCAGCGACAGCCGGCGGCTGGCGCGGACCACGCCGACGATTTCAAGATCGGTTCCGGCGGAGTCGCGGATGCGCCGGCCGACGGCTTGCCCGCCGTAGTAGCGGTTGGCGAGCAGCTCGTTCACGACGACCACGCGCGGCGACGTGGCGGTGTCCGAGCGGCCGAACAACCGTCCCGCCACAACCTTGATCCCCATCGTCTCGAGGAAGCCGCGGCCGACCAGGTTGTAGTGCAGCTCGCGGTCCTCGCCGGGACGTGGAGTGTAGCCATCCATGCTGAAGCCGCGCCGGGACGTGCCGGCGACGGGCACGAAGCGCGCAAGGCCGGCCGACTCGATCCCTGGCAAGGCGGCGACGGTTTGGGCGGCGGTTTCGTAGTACGTCCGGACCGACTCGAACGATCGAGTCACGGGGATCTCAATCGATACCAGCACCGCATCCCGGGTCTCGAACCCGAGATCGGCATCGAGCGCGTTGCCGAGGCTGCGGGTCAACAGCGCAGCGCCAATCAGCAGTACGGTCGCCAGCGCGATCTGAACCACCACCAGCACCTGGCGCGAACGCGTGCCGAATCGGCCGTCGACGACGTGTCCGCCCTCGGCCCGCAGCCACGTGAGCGAGCCCGAACGCATGCCGTGGAACGCCGGCGCGAGCCCGACCATCACGCCGCTCAGCAGCGCGATGGCCGCGGTGAACGCCAGCACGCGGCCATCGACGTTCGCGTCGAGCATGCGCGCCTCCTCCGCCGGGAAGAACGACGGCAGCGCGTCGGCCGTCCACAGCGCGAAGAGCAGACCGACGCCTCCGCCGGCGATTGCCAGCAGCACGCTCTCCGTCAGCATCTGCCGCAGCAGGCGCCGCCGCGTCGCCCCCAGCGCCTGACGCACGGCCACCTCGCGCCGGCGGGCCGTGGCACGCGACAGCAGCAGCGCGGCGACGTTGGCGCAGGCGATGAGCAGCACCATGCCGACGGCCGCGAGCAGCACGCCGCCGATCGTCGCGACCTCGGTGCGGAACGCCGGGTGCATCCGCGTGTGGCGGACGGCAAACATCGGCCGCGGCTGATCCGGGCGCGCGAGCGTGCCGCGGTTGGATTCGGGATAGGCGGCCGCGAGCCGCGAGGCGATCGCGTCGAGCTGGCTTTGCGCTTGCCTGATGGTTGCACCCGCCCGGAGCCGGCCGACGACCGACAGGCCGCGGTTCTGCCGCGCCGCCGCCCGCCGGTCGGGCTGCAGCGGCGTCCACAGGTCGATCGTGGCACCCAGGTTCATCCCGTCGAAACGCGGCGGGGCGATGCCGACGATGGTGTGGGGGACGCCGTTGAGCGCGATCGGCTGGCCGATGGCGTCGCGGTTGCCGCCGAACGCGCGTTGCCACAGCGCGTGACCGAGGACGACCGTCGTTGCCGCCGCGGGCGCCGCATCGGCGGCGTCGATCAGCCGGCCGGCCGCGGCGCTGATCCCCACGACGGAGAAGAACTCCGGCGAGACCGCCATCACGCGGACGCGGTCGACGCCATCGCCGATGCGCAGCAGCGCCACGCCCCCTTCCTGGGAGGCAGCGAGTCCCTGAAAGGCGTCGGCCTCGGTCTTAAGTGTCTCGAAGTCCGGGTACGAGGTGGCGCCGTATGGCCCGCTGCTGAAGTCGCTCGTAAAGACGGAGACGAGAGACGACGGATCGGCGACGCCCGGCGTCGGACGCAGCAGCAGCGCGCTGACGAAGCTGAAGACGGTCGCGTTGGCGCCGATGCCGAGGGCGACGGTCAAGACCGCGACGGCGGTGAAAAGCGGCGTCCTGCCAAACGCGCGGACGGCGTAGCGTGCGTCCTGAACCCAGGTATCCATGGCCCCCCGCTGAGCGAGACGCATGCCAGGCGGGGCCTCGCGAATCGCTGGAGTTTCGCGCCGTACCGGGGGCCGGTTGTGCGAAAGCGGGACGGCGCCGCTCAGCTCCGGACGGCCAGGCGGTCGGCCAGCGCCGCGTGATTGTGTTCGCGGGCGACGTCAGCCGCCGTTTTTCCCTCGTCGTTCGCCAGCGAGGGATCCGCCCCGCGAGCGAGCAGCAGGTCCACCATGTCGTCCCGGCCTGCCCCAGCCGCTCCCATCAGCGGCGTGTAGCCCACTTGCTGGCGGGCGTTCGGATCGGCGCCGCGCTCGAGCAGCAGCGCCACCACCTCGGCGTTGCGCGCCGCCACGGCGGCGTGCAGCGGCTGCACCTTCATGTCGTTGCGCGCCGCGGCGGTCACCCCGGCGCCGCGGTCCAGCAGCAGCCTGACCGTCGAGGCCTTGGCGAAGAATGCGGCGAGGCCGACCGGCGTATGCCCGTCGGCGGCGACGGCGTTCGCCAGCGCCGCATCGCCGTCGATCAGCGTGCGCAACTGGTCGTCCGCGCCGAGCGCGGCGGCCTCCCAGACCGTCAGCGTAGCCCCGGCCGCGAGCCGCGCCGCTTCGTCGCGTTTGCCGTGATACATCGCCGAGAGGATCGCCGAGTCGACTTCGATCGCCATCGCACAGCCTCCCTCGTCCGGTCGCGCCCGCAGCCGTGGCGCAGGCCTTCAGGCCTGCGGGCGATAGTTAGTTAACCTAACTAAGTTATAATGCAGTCATGACCCGCCGCGCAAGTGGCCCGCTGCCGCGCCAGACCCGCGCCGCCGCGCTCGCCGACCGCCTGCACTCGGCGGCGATCCACCTGCTGCGGCGCGTCCGCCGCGCCGACACCGCCACCGGCCTGAGCGCCGCGCGGCTGTCGGCGCTGTCGGTGATCGTCTTCGGCGGCCCGATCCGCATCACCGCGCTCGCCGCCGCCGAGCAGGTCCGCACCCCGACCATGACCCCGATCGTCGCCGCGCTCGAGCGCGCCGGCCTGGTGGTCCGCGAACCTGACGCGGCCGACGCGCGCGCCGCGCTGCTGCGCGCGACGCCGAAAGGGGCGCGGCTGATGGCGGAGGGACGCGCCCGCCGCGTGGCGCTGCTGACGGCGGAGCTCGAGGAGCTGGCGGTGGGGGAACGTGCCGCGCTGGAGCGGGCGGTCGGGATCCTGGAGGGGCTGGGCAAGGCCAGGTGAGCGGCCCGGGCGTCCAATACTTCGCAGGCGCTCGTGCTGGAGATCCAACGGACCGGTTCGCGGTCGTTTCGCGCGCGTGCGATCGGCGCCACCTGGGTATCGGCGGCGCTGCACGTCACGGCG
>Ga0209382_10009666_pt1 | contig 12052 bp, 7 predicted proteins | sample SoiMetdeltSBSDD5_FD_187599 | JGI IMG/M metagenome (GOLD analysis project Ga0209382, IMG submission 187599) | Bulk soil microbial communities from a Populus tree surrounding site in Tennessee, USA - Soil MetaG P. deltoides SBSDD5 (SPAdes) (version 2) | ecosystem: Environmental > Terrestrial >... | reverse complement strand
TATCTCGACAGGCTCGGCGTTGGTCTGGACAATCCGGGCGGATGCGGTAGAGCCCTCAAAGGAAGCATTGATCCGGATTTCGAACTGGCCGGCTGTCTTGTTGGGTCGCAATCCGCGTCCAATTGCACGGCCCTCAGCATCAGTGATCACAGTTGTTGTCGGGCTACCGTTGATGAAAACGGCTCCCGGTCCGTGAGTGGGTGTAAGAAATGTAACTGCAGCCCCTGCGAGGGGGCTGCCGGCCGCCGTTTCGACGCGAACGACCGGCTCCTTGGCGCGCTGGAGGCGGATGTTATTGATGGCGCCATCGCCCTCCAGCACTAACACTCGCAAGCCATCGGCTCCATGAACCGACGAGACCAAGAACCCAAAGACTAGACAGCGGAAGAGCATTCGCTATCCTCCAGACTGTTATTAGTATAAACTGATGCTAAGGTGTTTGACCTAGTGTTTTGATAAACTGCTGGTACTCGATTGGGTAAAAAGCCTGGGATGATATGCCAGAAGTAAGCCTGGAAATCGAATACAGTCGTTGGAGTATTCCTGAACATCCTGTCCGGATCGAGTATGCGCCGAGGATTCTGACCGCGATCGAGCGCGAGGCTCTCGACGGCTTCCACCGTTTACGGAAAGGCGGTGTTGAAGTTGGCGGGGTACTTTTTGGCGCCAGAAACGGCCAAGCGGTAACAATCGTCGACTTCCGGCCACTCACCTGCGAACACGCGTTGGGACCTGGCTTTGTGCTTTCCGATCGCGATCGTCAGGCTTTAAGAGCGTTGCTTGGAAGTCCGGCAACTGATCCGACATTGAGAGGACTGATTCCGGTCGGCTGGTATCGTTCGAATACACGCAGCCACATTCATCTTTCTTCGCAGGACCTCGCGTTCTTCGAAAAACAGTTTCCCGAGTCATGGCAGATTGTCTTGGTGCTAAAACCGGACACGTTCCTACCAACGAAGGCGGGCTTTTTCTTCCGAGAGGCGGATGGGCGCATACGGGCCGATTCGAGCTATCGGGAGTTTTCGCTGCCGCCGCGAAATTCGCCGACAGCCGCTCGAAAAGCGGATTGCGATAGGCCGATCGAGCGCGCGGCGGTCGTCCCGAGGGCGAGCCTACCCGTGGTCTCTCTGTCCGCCCCGCAACCAAGCCCCGGGGCCAGAAGTCCTCTGTGGCTAGCCGCAATCGCGGCGGGCTTAGTTGCGATTGTCCTCGCGTGGCTGGCGATTCCGAGAACCGTCGAATCAAGTCCAGAGCCACTGGCCCTGGCCCTGGAGGAACGCGACGGCCAGCTTCGGATTACCTGGAATCGGACGGCAACACCGATTCTCCAGCATCCCAGCGGGCAGCTCGAGATCCGCGAGGACGATGAGACCGCTCTTACGGTGGACCTGGACAGAATCCAGCTGCAGACTGGCACGGTCACTTACAAACGCAGCTCTAGAAACGTCGGCGTGAGCATGAAGGTGGGAAAGACCGAAGAGACGGTTCTTTATGTTGGCCGGCTGCCGGAACATGGCCTGTTGGCGAAGCGCGAGGCTGCCGACCGAGCGTCGCTGGTAGCCGAAAGACCGTCTACGACCGAACCCGATAGCGACATCGCAAAAGTGGCTTTAGACAAAGTGAAAGGTGAACATTACCTGAACAAGCCGCGCGCGCACACCCTGGTTACGCGTGTACTAACTCCGAAAAGGCGGGAGCCCGCTCCAGTTTCACTTCAGATACCGCCACAAATCGAGAGAGTTGCCACGTCGGCGCCCTCCTCGCCCTGGCTCGGGAACCTACCGGCCCTTCCGGCGCCCGCAGTGCCGCCAACTCCGGCCGCTGCTACTCCGTCGAGAACGGGCGCTCTGATTTGGACTGGCAGGCTGTCCAAGAATGAGGTGCTTTCGATTCATGGAACTCGTGCTTCAACGGGGTCGCTAACCGGAGCACTTCCAGGACAGCCGGTCCGCATTCGAGTATATCCGGCTGAGTTGACTCACGACGGTATTAGCGTCTATTCGTCCGACGAGAGGCATCCTCAGGGACATACTGAACTGCCGGCCGCACGCAACGGATGGAACAAAACGTCGTACGTACGCGATTCTCGCGTTACCGAAGCGCTTAAGGTTCTGGAGGCGCCTGCTACCAGCAATGCATGGAACAGGCTGATGTTGAGACATGAGAGGGGCAAGCTGTCGGTCGTCCTCGTCGAATGGGAATTGCTTTCGCGATAACCCAACACGAGCCGGCCGTGGCGCACGGCTACCTTCAGCCTGATCGCATCATTGGGTGCGTGGATGAGATTCTGCCTCGTGCCCGGGTATCGTTCCGTCGCCTGGGCTGAAGATGCTGCCGTGGCGCAGTGTTGCCGCGGACGCCCACGAGTCGATTGCGATTTTTACCGAGCTCGGTACGGGCGCGGTTCGGATCCGGCCATGCTTCCCAACGAGACCAACGATGCACCAGCGTCCATCACGCTGCCGTTGCCCATCGTTCCTCTGTCGTAAACGACGTCTACGACGAGATCGCAGTCAGGAAGCGATGAGAACGGAAATTCTTGGCATCTTTAGAAAGCTACTCGAACGGCCGTGCACGTTGTCGCCCGCCCGCGTGTGCATTCATTCCAGATGATATTCTTGGTTTCATTTTAAAGAACGTGTTCGTCACCGTCACCGACTATGACTGGTTCGAGCTCACGCCGCCGATCTGGGAGGAATTGCTCGAAGGATGCAACACAAGGGAAACATGATCGCGGCGAATCTTTCGACGGCGCTTACTCAATCTCTGCGAACGATGGGGCTTGCCGAGCGGGATGAGGACCCGCACTACATCGCTCTCGCCGGCGGTGTTTCGTCTGACATCTGGCGTGCAGATCTTCGACTTGGCGCCGTTTGCGTGAAGCGCGCGCTCCCTAAATTACGTGTACAGATGGATTGGTCTGCTCCGATTGAACGCAATCAATACGAAATTGCGTGGTTTCGGGCCGTCGCAGAAATTGTTCCCGATGCGGTTCCAAAGGTGCTTGGGACCGACACTGTGCGGGGTTTGTTTGTAATGGAATACTTGCCGCCGGAGTCCTACCGATTATGGCGAACAGAGTTGCGCGCTGGCCGCGCCAATACTGCGATCGCCGGTCAGATCGGACGGCTGCTGGCGCAGATACATGCGGCAACGAGCTGCCGCGCTGACATCGCCGCAATGTTTCCGACCGACCACATTTTTCACGCAATCCGTCTGGAACCCTATTTCGAGGCCACTGCGCGCAAACATCCCGATCTGGCTGCGCAGCTGAACCGGCTTGTGAATACAACTGCAGCGGTGAAACACGCCCTGGTGCATGGAGACGTAAGCCCGAAGAATATCCTGATTGGACCGGTGGGTCCGGTATTTCTCGACGCCGAGTGCGCCTGGTATGGCGACCCTGCGTTCGACCTGTCCTTCTGCCTGAACCATCTAATGCTGAAATGTCTTTGGACACCGAAGTCGGCGTCTGATTTTCTTCGTTGCTTCGATGCTATGTACAACACTTATGTTGGAGGGGTGACGTGGGAACCTCCTGCGGTCCTTGAGGCCCGCGCCGCAGCTCTGTTGCCAGCGCTATTTCTTGCGCGCGTCGATGGAAAATCCCCAGTCGATTACCTCACGCAGGAGGCGGATACGAGCCGCGTGCGCCGGTTCGGCCGCTTAATGATCCAGAATGCGCCCAATCGACTTGCCGTCATTCGGCATGCATGGGCCAAGGAGCTAGATCTTGGCGAATAGCACGATTGAAAGAGTGCTCGGCCGGCGGTTATGGGATTCTCGCGGACGCCCCACGGTAGAGGCAGAGGTAAAGCTTGTCTCGGGTGCGATCGGCCGGGCCTTGGCGCCAGCCGGCGCCTCAACCGGCGCTGGAGAAGCTCTTGATCTTCGAGATGGCGGTAGCCGGTTCAAAGGACAGGACGTCACCAAGGCGGTGGCCAGTGTTAACACTGAAATCGCAGCTAGTCTTTGCGGGCTAGATGCAGCAAACCAACCGGCGATTGACGCGACATTGATCGAACTGGACGGCACGCCGACCAAGTCGCGACTGGGTGGAAATGCGATCGTAGCGACATCAATGGCTGTTGCGCACGCGGCAGCCCACGATGCAGGGCTAGAGCTCTGGCAGTATTTAGCCGGGGGAAGGCGGGTATATTTGCCCCTTCCCGAGATTCAGATTTTCGGGGGAGGCGCCCACGCCGGAAAGCGTGTCGACGTACAGGATTTCATGATCATCGCAGTCGGCGCCGACGATTACACACAGGCTCTCGACTGGAGCGCCCAAGTCTATCGTTCAGCGGGAGATTTGATGGCGGAAGCTGGGCTACTGCAAGGTGTGGCGGATGAGGGCGGCTTTTGGCCCACGTTCCGGACCAATAGTGAAGCTCTTGACATGCTTGTTCGTGCCATCGAGCACGCGGGTTTTCACCCCGGCGAGCAGGTAGCGATCTCGCTGGACATTGCTGCATCAGAGCTTGGCCGGGCCGGCCGTTACCGTCTCTCCCTGGAGAGAAGAGATCTGGAATCGGGGGAAATGATCGACCTCCTTCTGGAGTGGCTTCGCCGCTATCCCATAGTCGCGATCGAAGACCCGCTGGCGGAAGATGACGCTGCCGGGTTCGCCCAATTCACTGCAACGGCGGGCAAGATCGCGGTCGTGGGCGATGATCTTCTCGTGACCAGTGCGGAGCGAGTGCGCACTGCAGCAGCCCGACGTGCCTGCAATACAGCCTTGATTAAGCCGAACCAGGTGGGCACATTGACTGAAGCCAAAGCGGCGTTCGATGCTGCATTGGATGAAGGTTGGAGCACGATTGTTTCGGCCCGCTCGGGCGAGACGGAAGATGTTACCATAGTCCACCTGGCAGTCGGATGGGGGTCCCAAATGCTGAAAGTTGGCTCGTTCGCTCGATCGGAACGAATGGCAAAATGGAACGAGGGGTTACGCATTTCCGAGTCAATCGACGGGCGCGGTGCTCTGGCGGCGCGCAGTAACTTTCCATGGAGAAAATGAGAATTCTACTTCATTACGCAGCGGGACCGGGGTGGCAGCGCGATCTCGCATTATTGAGTAGCCGCGGCTTGGAGATCGACTGGTGCGACGAAGCCGACGATGAGCGATTCTATACGCTGCTTCCCCACGCTGAAGTTCTGTGGCACGCGCTACGGCCGCTCAGCACGAGCGATATCGCTAAAGCCACTCGCCTTCGCCTGATCCAAAAAATTGGCATCGGAGTAAACACGATCGACTTGGAGGCGTCCAAGACGCGCGGTATAGCTGTTTGCAACATGCCGGGGACAAATACTCGCGCTGTGGCGGAAATGACGCTCCTGCTGATATTGGCATGTCTGCGACGGCTTCCGCTCGTCGATCGGGAGATACGCGAGGGCCGAGGATGGCGCCTCGGCTCTGAACTGCAGGACTCGTATGGTGAACTAGCTGGACGGACAGTCGGATTGGTGGGTTACGGCGCTGTTGGGCAGACCTTAGCGCCGGGGCTGATAGCGCTGGGCGCCAAAGTAATATACACGGATATGGCGCCCAATCCAACTGAGCCCGGCCCCTTTCGTCTCTTGGACAACCTTTTGAAGGAGGCAGATATCATTTCACTGCATGTCCCGCTGACGCCCCAGACGGCCAACCTTATCGATCGAAGGCGGCTCGAAAGCATGCGCCCAGGCGCTATTCTTATTAACACTGCCCGCGGCGGACTGGTTGATCAGACAGCTCTAATAGCGGCACTCCGAAGTGGCCGAGTGAGCGCTGCAGGACTGGACGTATTCGATCCGGAGCCGGTAGGCGCTAACGAGCCCTTACTGAAGCTCGACAATGTGGTCCTGACACCGCACCTGGCCTGGCTTACTACCGGTACGTTGCGTCGCAGCCTCGAAGTTGCTGTGGAGAATTGCCGTCGGCTATCAGCTGGAGAGACATTGCTGCATCGCGTGGTGTGATGACTGGTTTTCAAAAGCAATAGGTATTTGCGCGCTTTACCAGAAGGACTCTACCGAGTGCGGCAATCGATACCGGCGTGCTTCCGAAACTCGCGAACGATCAATTCTGTTCACCTCTGACTATCGGAGGTCACAGCGGGCTGGATAGCGGGATCGCGCATGAGCCTTGTAGCAAGTTCCCGGTGCGGATTCCGACAGACTACGCGTTCATGCCGTCCCGATCGAATCCCGGCCGTGCCGGGCGGTCGAGTCCGTTAGCCGTCGGAGTAAACTAGGTTTAAGTGAGAACCCAGGCAAAAGGAAACCTGACTGTGAATGCCCTGTTCGTTGTGTTCGTGTTTTTGGCGCTGGCCCCACCGGGCGGCTACGGGCAATCCAGTGAGCTCTTCGAGAAGAAGGTACGACCTGTCTTCGTCGAGCACTGCCAAGCGTGCCACAACGAGAAGGCAAAGAGCGGCGGCCTGGATCTCGCCTCTAGGGACGGACTAAAGCAAGCCGCCGGCGCCGGGTACTTTGGAACCGCTGCTGAGCCCCACAACAGTCCGATTGTTCAGGCGTTGGGGTATGAGGGCCGCGTTAGGATGCCGCCGGCAGGCAAACTGCCAGTGGAAAAGATCGCGGCGATTCGAGAGTGGGTCGGAGCGGGAGCTTGGACGCCCGGTGTCGAGTCCGCCACAGGCGTGCGCGAGGCCAAGGGCGTGATCACGGAAGCAGACCGGAAGTTTTGGGCTTTTCGACCGATCGCGCGGCTCGAGCCGCCGTCTCCCGGGCGGAAAAATTGGTCCGGCAATGCGATCGATCAGTTCATCCTCAGCAACCTTGAGAAGAATGGACTGGAGCCCGCGCCCGCGGCCGACAAAACGACGCTCCTGCGGCGCGCAACGTTCGATCTGACGGGCCTACCCCCAACTGAGAAAGAAATTAGGGATTTTCTGGCCGATAGCTCGCCCGATGCGTTCGCTAAGGTTGTTGACCGGCTCCTCGCCTCTCCGCGTTACGGCGAGCGATGGGGCCGCCATTGGCTTGACGTCATGCGTTACGCGGACTCAACCGGGAGCGACGAAGACCATCGTTATCCGCACGCTTGGCGCTACCGCGATTACGTCATCAAAGCTTTCAATGACGACATGCCTTATAACAACTTCGTGCGTGAGCAGCTCGCCGGTGATATTCTCGCCGCCGACGCGAAGGCTGGCGTCGGCTACCGCGGTATCGTGGCCACTGGCTTCCTCGCCCTGGGGAAGAAGGCGCTGGCGCAGAAAGACCTTGTACTGAAGCGCTACGACGTTGTGGATGATCAGATTGACGTTACCTCCAAGGCCTTTCTAGGTCTCACCGTGACTTGCGCCCGCTGCCACGATCATAAGTTCGATCCGATCTCTACCAGGGACTACTATTCCATGGCCGCCATATTCGCGAGCACATTGAGCTATGGGGATGGGCAAAGCGGGCGTCCGGTCGAAACACCGCTGGCGCCGCAAAATGAATTCGAAGATTTCAAGAAGCAGTGGGATAGCGTTCTCGCGCTTGATCGCAACATCTCTGAAATAATCGATTTCGACCGCGCGACCCGCCGCGAACGGGAGAAGCAGGAGGCCGTTATGCCTCAGTTCATGCTTGCTGCTCATCGCGTATACGCCAAGGGTGAGCCGCCGGCGCAAGTCGCCTCCGATACCGGCCTCGATGCCGGGCTGCTCAATCGCTGGGTGGAATACCTCAAGTCGCCTGCGCGGCCCGAGCTTGCGAAGTGGCGCGAAGCGAACGATGAAACTCGCAAGCGCATCGCAGAACAGTATCAAGCTGACTTTAAGCGCGCGGCCTATCAGTACGATCAAAATTTGAGCTGGTGGGGTAATGCCCGCCGCGCTTTCCCGGCTTCCGGGAAGGTGGCGGGGGCGCGCCCGGAAATGCGTCTGCAAGATGGACCGTTCTTCTATTCGGTGTGGATTGAAAAAGGGCCTCTGCATCTCTCTCAGGAGGAATTAATCGCTGCGCTGCCTGAACAAAAAGCCACTTGGGTTCGTGCGCTAATTGCCGCGCGCGCAGAACTCGAGCGCGCCGCTCCCAGGGAGGAGATCCCGATGGCCTGCGCAATTCTGGAGGGCGAATCGATTGAACAGAAGATTTTCGTTCGTGGCGATCACAATAATCCCGGCGCTGCCGTCCCGAAAGCATTTCCGGCAATTATCAGCGACACGCCGCCACAAGTGGTGACGAAGAGCGGCCGGTTGGAGCTTGCCAACTGGATCGTGTCCTCTAATAACCCGCTACCAGCCCGCGTCATGGTCAATCGGATCTGGCAGGGACATTTCGGCGAGGGCATCGTGCGCACACCCGACAATTTTGGAAAGCTCGGCGAGAGACCTACACATCCGGAGCTGCTCGACTACCTCGCTCGGCAGTTCATGGAAAACAACTGGTCGATCAAGAAAATGCACCGCCTGATTATGCTCTCTAAGACCTACCAAATTAGTGGAGAGTATGACGCGTCGACGAAATCCAAAGATCCTGAGGACCGGCTCTTGTCCCGGTTTCCGAAAAGGCGATTGAGCGTCGAAGAGATTCGCGATGCGTTGCTTGCCATAGGCGGAGAGCTTGACCTCGTGATGGGTGGTACGCTTGATCCGGGAGTTGGCACCGATGGCGAAACCAGCGCTAATCGAATCAGCATGAATCCGGAGAGCACAAACCGGCGGAGCATCTACATCCCAATCCGTCGGTCCAATTTGCCGGCTCTTTACACTCTGTTCGACTTTGGCGATGCGACGAGTCCCGAGGGCAGGCGAAGCTCCACAACGGTCTCGACGCAGGCCCTGTTCATGATGAATAGCAAGCTCGTTGAGCGGCAGGCGAGCGCTCTTGCCCGCACGCTGCTGTCTACCGAGAAGGCAGATTCGAGGCGAATGGATGCGACCTACATCGCCATTCTTGGCCGCGGTCCAAAACCCCGCGAGGTCGATGCCGGACTGACGTATATCCAGGACCTGCGCCGCAAGTGGCGGGATATTGATGAGCAAACCGCGTGGCAGAGTTTTTGCCACGCCCTCCTGGCTTCGAACGAATTCGTATACGTGTATTGAGAGAACGGTATGGACATCCGTGCTTTTACAACCAGAGCCCCTAAGAACGCGATGCTCTCCCGCCGCGCGATGCTTCGAGACGCCGCGTGCGGGTTCGGGTTTCTAAGTTCAGCAGCGCTGCTCGCCGAAGCTGCGCAGGTATCGGACCCAGCCAACTCGAACAACCCGCTCGCTCCTAAGCCCCCACATTTTCCTGCGAGGGCGAAGCGAGTTATTTTTCTGTTCATGCATGGAGGTCCGTCCTCAATCGATACTTTTGATCCGAAGCCATACCTCGATGCGCACGACGGCGAACCCCTGCCAATTAAACGGCCGTTGGCGTTCGCGGCAGGAAAGCCAGGGCCATTGATGAAGTCGCCTTGGATTTTCCGGCCGGGAGGCCGCAGCGGACTCCCTGTCAGCGATCTGTTTCCCAACATCAGGGACTGTGCGGACGATCTCTGCGTCATACGCTCGGTCGTGGGGGAAGGCGTGGATCATGGCGCTGCCATGCTTCAGAGTTTCACCGGAACGTTTACCTTCACACGCCCGAGCATAGGATCGTGGTCGCTATACGGTCTGGGAACGCAAAATCGAAATCTGCCCGGGTACATCACGATTAAGCCGGCTCTTTCGCACGGAGGCGCCAAGAACTGGAGTTCAGGGTTTCTGCCCGGTTTCGTGCAGGGCACCGCGATTGGTCATGCCGGCATGCAGGTCGGCGACATTGTAAAGCAGCCGATCGAGTACCTCGCGAACTCCGGCATGACGCGCGAGCAGCAGAGATACGAACTGGACATGATTCAGGCCATCAATCGACGTCACCAGCAGCTTTGGAAGGTCGATGACGAACTGGAGACGCGAATCCAGTCGTTCGAGATGGCGTTCCGGATGCAAGCAGAGGCGCAAAAGGTGTTCGACGTGTCCGGTGAATCGGATGCGACAAAGAAATTATACGGTCTGGATAATCCCCGGACGGCGGATTTCGGCTGGCAATGTCTTCTCGCCCGAAGGCTGGCGGAAGCAGACGTCCGCTTCATTCAATGCACCCACAGCTACAAGTGGGACCAGCATTCCGATCTATTCGATAAACATAATGAAAATGCGGCCGAAGTGGACCAGCCAATCGCCGGCTTATTGAAGGATTTGAAGAGCCGCGGCTTGCTCCGGGACACTCTAGTTATCTGGGCGGGTGAATTTGGCCGAACTCCGGTTTCTGAGAGCAAGAACGGTCGCGATCACAACCCATACGGATACTCCCTGTGGATGGCCGGTGGGGGTGTGAAGGGTGGATTCGCTTACGGCGCCACCGACGATTTCGGTTATCATGCCGCGGAAAACCGCATGCACATCCACGATCTCCACGCTACAATCCTGGCGTTGCTTGGCCTCGATCATGAGAAGCTGACCTACCGATATTCGGGACGGGATTTTCGTCTGACCGACGTCGCCGGCGCAGTTCACAACGGCATTTTCGCTTAAGTGCTTGGCCGTCGCCGGATTAAGAGCCGTGTAAGATCGACCAGCTTCACTTGGCGGAAAATCGCCGACTACAGAGCGAAACGTAACACCTTTCGCGGGCTCAATGTGTCATCCCGATCGCGCAAGGTTGACAACTGCTGACGTCGATTGAGGGTTTTCGGGTGTATAGTAAAAGCCTAAATCGTATTTACGGAGCAAACATGCCTGAAAAGACGACTCGCCGATCGGTGCTCGCGATGGCGATGGGCAGCGGTCTGATCCACGCTCAGTCCCGGCGTCTTCAATTCGGTTTTAGCCTGTATGGCATGAGGACCGTCCCTGTCCGCGAAGCACTTGCCCATCTCGCGAAGCTCGGTTACAAGTCAACGGAAATCTGTCTTCGGGCGGGCTGGAACACGGAGCCCAAGCTTCTTACCAAAGCGCTCCGCGCGGACATCAAGAGGCAGCTTGGCGATTTAGGACTTGCCCTCCCTTCCGTGATGGAAAACATTGGCCTGGGACGACCCGACGGCTTGAAGATGAACGCCGAACGCGTTCGCATCGCTGCGGAGATTTGTCACGAAACCTCGCCTGGGCCTCCGGCGCTGATCGAAACCACGGTCGGCGGCGGCGCGCCCGCCGCCTGGGAAGAGCGAAAGAACGCCATGGCTGAAGAACTTGTGGCGCTCGCCAAGACAGCGGAGGAGATGAAGACCGTGCTCGCGATCAAGGCGCACTCAAAAAATGCAATGAACCTGCCTGAGCGCGCGCTATGGCTCGCCGACCAGGCAAAGAGCAAATGGGTCTCGCTGGTGTACGACTATAGCCACTACCTAGCCAATGGACTGGATATGAAAAAGACCATGGAACAGGTAGCCACGCGTGCGGTGTTCGTCCATATCAAAGACACTGAGGGAAGGGCTCCTAACCACAAGTTTCTCCTCCCCGGCGATGGGGATATCGACTACAAAGCCTATGTTAAGACTTTGACTGGGGTCGGCTACCGTGGACCCGTGGTGGTCGAAGTCAGCGTGGATGTTTTCAACCAACCAGCATATGATCCGCTGGCCGCCTCCAAGAAAGTGTGGGAAAAGGTTTCGCCAGCTTTCGGTTAAACACGTCGAGTTTTGCCGTTTCGCGAGTAGCTTGCCAAATATCCGTTACGGATATCGAATCGGCTCATGGAAGACACCAGACCTATGGGCCACTGACCCCGGCCGAAGACGAGGCCACTATCCGTCAAATTGGATCGCGCATGTGTATCCATCAGGGCGCCAGACTGCTCACATTCCGGTAGCGACCGTTTCACGGTCCAACTTTCGGTTTAGCCGACCATCAGGGAGTTGGTCGATTCGTCAACACCGCGCAGTTTTTCGCGGGGAACCTATCTGGGCCACATTCGGCAGCCGCCCGGGCTGATTTGGCCTACGATAGGCGTGTCGTGGGCGGGGTGAACCAATCTCACGTCATGCGACACGCAGCAAGGCTTAAGAACCAACGTGCATGCTCAAGAATGGCCGACCCTCGAACATGCCAGCACAAAAGCCTTTCGAGTAGACCCGACGAAAGTTCGC
>Ga0209382_10009663_pt1 | contig 12055 bp, 7 predicted proteins | sample SoiMetdeltSBSDD5_FD_187599 | JGI IMG/M metagenome (GOLD analysis project Ga0209382, IMG submission 187599) | Bulk soil microbial communities from a Populus tree surrounding site in Tennessee, USA - Soil MetaG P. deltoides SBSDD5 (SPAdes) (version 2) | ecosystem: Environmental > Terrestrial >... | reverse complement strand
TTTATCTGCGGTTCAATAGCCGCTTTCAGGATAGAACCTGTGAGGCTGGATATGACTGAGGTTGTAAGCGGCTTCATGGTCAGGATTCAGGACAAAAGCGGAAGGAATGACAAGCCTAAGCGGGTGGTAGGACAGTTTGAGGTTTCAAGGTAGGGTCATCGCGCTGCGATGACCGCGTCCCGCGCTGCGGGACGCAACTCCTTGTCGTGGCGAACGCGTTTGGGGCTTCATTCCGTCCGCTGGACGCGGACGGTGACGCCGCAGCGGCGTCCCTACCATCGCAAAATGTACCACCACCCAGCAAGCGCGGGACAGGCCGAAAGTGACCGGCCAAGACGTGCTCAAGTGGCAAAATTGGGGTTTCAAACTTCCTTTGTTCATGTTAAATGAACGCAAGTTCACCCTAAACATGGCGGCAATAGTCAGAATCGGTCAGTGCAACTCCGATAAGCAGCGATCGGGTTACCTTCGCGAGCTTGTCCTGTTGATGCTTGTCTTCTGCCACCCCGCCATCGCCGCACAGAAAGACGTGGCGAAGATTGATTTCAACCGCGACATCCGGCCGATCCTGTCCGACCACTGTTACGCGTGTCATGGGCCGGACGAAGGCAAGCGAAAAGCAGGACTGCGCCTCGACCGGAAGGAGGACGCGTTCAAGAGCTTGAAATCAGGCGACCGCGCCATCGTGCCCGGCGATGTGAAGAAGAGCACGCTCGTGCACCGCCTGACCAGCCGGGACCCGGACGAAGTGATGCCGCCTCCCAAGGAAGGCAAGCCTCTGCGTGCCGACCAGGCCGAACTGCTCGTTCGCTGGGTGAAGGAGGGAGCTGAGTGGAAAAATCATTGGGCTTTTATTCCTCCTGAACGGTCGCCCTTGCCGCAAGTGCGCGAGAAGAAATGGCCGCGCAATGAGATCGATTACTTTGTCCTGGAACGCCTCGAAAAAGCGGATCTGAAACCGGCGCCGGAGGCCGACAAGACGACGTTGATCCGCCGCGCCTCTTTCGACCTCATCGGCTTGCCGCCAACCATCGAAGAGGTGGACGCCTTCCTTGCGGACAATTCTCCCGGGGCCTACGACAAACTCGTGGATCGCCTGCTGGATTCAGCCCATTACGGTGAACGGATGGCCGTCAACTGGCTTGATCTGGCCCGCTACGCGGACACCGCCGGCTATCATTTCGATGGCGTGCGGTCCATGTGGTTGTGGCGCGACTGGGTGATCAACGCGTTCAACCAGAACAAGCCTTACGACGCCTTCACGATCGAGCAGCTTGCCGGCGATCTGTTGTCCAACCCGGCGCGCGAGCAGCGCATCGCCACCGGGTTCGTCCGCAACAACATGACCAGCGACGAAGGCGGCGCTGATCCGGACGAGTATCTCAACAAATACGTCGTGGATCGCGTAAACACGCTGAGCGCGGTGTGGCTGGGGATGACGGTCGGCTGCGCCGAGTGTCACGATCACAAGTTCGATCCGGTCGCAACCAGGGAGTTTTACCAGCTCTATGCATTTTTTAACAACGTACCCGAGAAAGGACTGGACCGGAACCGCACCGACAATCCCCCGCCGCGGTTGCCTTTCCCGAGACCCGAACAGGCGATGCAATTCGTGGAAGCCGACTTCCGCCTGCGCGATGCCGAAAAGACATTGAAGGACCGCGAGAATGAACTGGGCGAAACCCAGGAAAAATGGGAACGCGAAACAAACGCCAAACCGCTGCCGAAGCGTGGTGACGAAGGGTTGCTCGCGTTGGTCGCGTTCGATGACACGCTGCGCCCCTCAACGAACTCCACGTCGGCGAAGGAAATCAACGAGAAGATCAAAGCCGGGCCAACACGACCGCCCGCCGAGAGTGAATCGACCGCTGGTCCGAAATTCGTGCGGAACGACAAACCTGAATTTGCCGATGGCCGGCTCGGAAAGGCGCTCAAGTTCGACGGCAAGACGCACATTGACCTGGGCGCGTTCGTGGCGTTCGAGCGGACAAACGCCTTCAGCTACGGAGCATGGGTCAAGGTGCAATCGGACGGCGCAGTGCTGAGCAAGATCGAGAGGAAACCGGGCTATCGCGGATTTGACCTCTTCGCGAACGACGGACGCTTCGAAGTCCACCTCGTCCACCAACTTCCGGACGACGCCATCAAAGTCAAAACGAAAGACAAATTCACGGCGAACCAGTGGCAGCATGTTCTCGCCACTTATGATGGCTCCGGAAAAGGCGCCGGCGTGAAGCTTTACGTCGGCGGCCGTTCGCGGGACGTCGAGGTCGAGAAGGACAAACTTACAGAGTCGATCCTGAACGATGAGCCCGTGCGAATCGGGTCACGTAATGAGGAGGGAATCTTCACCGGCTTGATCGACGACGTTCGCTTCTACGACCACGCGCTCAGCGTTGAAGATGCGCGTCTTCTCGCCTTCGAGGGCATCATGCCCATTGTTGCAAAGTCGGGTGGAAAGCGAACCCAGGAAGAACGCGATGACCTGCGCCGATTCTATAAAGACAACTATGCCGTGGATTACCTTTATTCCGAAGCGGCGCTGACAAAGGCGCGCAAGGAGAAAGACGATCTCATCAGCGCGATTCCGAGCTCGATGACCATGGAGGAAATGGACCCGCCCCGGGAGACGTTCCAGCTCATTCGTGGCGACTTCCGGAATAAAGGTGAAAAGGTAACGGCCAACACGCCCGCATTTCTCCCCGCCATCCAGAAGGCATCCGTCGAGAACAAAAACGGCCGTGTGCGGTTGGCGACGCATCGATCCGATTCAAGCGAAGCCGGAGCCAATGGTTCGTCAGGCGATCGAACCGCGAACAGCGTTGCTCCGGCCGCGGCAGGAACGCACGACACTCTGGAAGGCGCCGGTTCCTCTTCCGCCGGCTCACCTCCTGCGAGCCAGACAGAAGAGAGGACTGCTCGATTGAACCGCCTTGATATTGCTGGATGGCTGGTTTCGCGGGAGCACCCGCTGACCGCCCGCGTCACGGTGAACCGTTATTGGGCCATGTTCTTCGGCGCCGGTTTGGTGAACACCCTCAACGACTTCGGCTCACAAGGCGAATGGCCGAGCCATCCCGATCTGCTCGATTGGCTGGCATGCCAATTCCGCGATGGAAGCCGCTCAAGTTCAAGTCCAGTCGGTCCGTGGGACGTGAAGGCTCTCGTTCGCCTCATCGTTACCAGCGCGACGTACCGCCAGTCCGCCGTCGTTTCGCCGAAAAAACTCGAACGCGATCCTTACAATCGCTTGCTCTCGCGCGGCCCACGGCTGCAACTCGACGCCGAGTTTGTCCGCGACAACGCGCTCGCCGTGTCTGGCCTGCTGAACCCGAAAATCGGCGGACCAAGCGTGAAGCCCTACCAGCCGCCCGGAATCTGGGACGGCACCGACGCCAAGTACGAGCAGGATCACGGCGACGCGCTGTATCGGCGAGGCATGTATGTTTTCTGGCGCCGTTCCGCCCACTATCCTTCCTTCGCAACGTTCGATGCTCCCAATCGCGAAGTGTGCACGTTCCTGCGCCAGCGCACGCAGACGCCGCTGCAATCCCTCGTGCTCATGAACGATCCCGCCTTTGTCGAAAGCGCACGCGCGCTCGCGGCACGCGCGATGCGGGAGGAACCAACCGATGTGACGAAGCGCCTGACGCGCGCTTTTCGGCACACACTCGGTCGCATCCCCAAGTCCGATGAAATCGCCACCTTGCAGCGCAGCTACGAGCAACAGCTTGCTGAGTTTCGCGCCGACGCCAAGGCTGCGGAAACCTTGCTTGCGGTCGGCGAGTCAAAGCCATCCGAGTCGATCGACAAGGTTGAACTGGCGGCGATGACCGCGGTGGCGAATGTGCTGCTCAATTTGAACGAGACGATCACGAAATAGGAGTCACAAAACTGAATATGCAATTCAACCACGGATCAACACAGATCAACACGGATCAGGAAAAGCCTCTTTGGTTTCCGGGCCAGAGCAGGGCAAGATCGTCGCGCGGTGATCACCGGACGATTTCGCTCCCTCGTTCATTGACACTGCTTTATCCGTGCGCATCAGTCTCCATCCGTGGTTATGAAATCATGTTCCGGTAAGAGCCCGAGACCCGAGATGCGAGACCCGAAACTCCAATTCAGTCATGTCTTTCCAAACTGAAATCGAAAGAACTTTTACACGCCGAGCCTTCCTCGCTCGCAGCACCACCGGCCTCGGCGCCATCGCGCTGAGCGCCCTCCTGCCTCGCGACGTCTTTGGGGCCGACGCAGCGCCCAATCCGCCGTTGAAGCCGAAAGGCGCGCTCAAATCACTCCACTTCGCGCCGAAGGCCAGACGCGTCATCTACCTCTTCCAATCCGGCGCGCCGTCGCACCTCGATCTGTTCGATCCGAAACCGAAGCTGACCCAAATGACCGGCGAAGAACTCCCTCCGAGCGTGCGGAAGGGGCAGCGGATCACCGGAATGACCGCCGGTCAAAAAGCGCTTCTGTGCGTCGGCCCCGCGTATCCGTTCAAGCGCTACGGCAAGAACGGGGTCGAGCTGAGCGAGATGATCCCGAACATGGGCAGTATCGTCGATGACATTGCGATCATCCGCTCGATGTTTACCGAACCGATCAATCATGATCCGGCGGTCACCTTCCTGGGCACCGGACACCAGCAGCCCGGGCGACCGACCATCGGTGCGTGGCTCAGTTACGGCCTCGGGAACGAGAACGACAACCTGCCCGCGTTCGTTGTGCTGACGAGCGGCGGCGGCGGACAACCCCTGCAAACCCGCTACTGGGGCAACGGTTTTCTCCCCGGGAACCATCAGGGCGCGCTCTTTCGTGGCCAGGGCGATCCGGTGCTCTATGTGTCGAACCCGCCCGGCCTGAGCCAGTCAGCGCGCCGGCAACTCATCGATGCGATGCAGGAGCTGAATCGCAAACAACTCGGCGCGCTCGGTGATCCTGCGATCGCCACGCACATAGAGAATTATGAACTGGCGTTCCGCATGCAAACCAGCGTGCCGGAGTTGATGGACATCGCCAGTGAACCGAAAGAAATCCTCGACCTTTACGGCGCCGAACCGGGCAAGTCCTCGTTTGCCAACAACTGTCTCCTGGCCCGCCGCCTCGCCGAGCGCGGCGTCCGTTTCATTCAGCTTTGCCACCGCGACTGGGACCATCACGGCGGCCTGCCCGAAGGCATCAAGACCCAGACGAAGAACACGGACAAAGCCAGCGCCGCGCTTGTGAAAGATCTAAAAGCCCGCGGTCTGCTCGACGACACTCTGGTGATCTGGGGTGGGGAATTTGGTCGGACCGCATATTCGCAAGGCGAGATCCGGAAGGACAACTTCGGTCGCGACCACCATCCGCGTTGCTTCTCGATCTGGATGGCCGGTGGCGGCGTCAAGCCGGGCGTCGTGCTCGGTGCGACGGATGAATTCGGCTATAACGTGGTGGAAGACCCGGTCAACGTGCATGACTTCCACGCGACCATGCTCCACCTGCTGGGGATCGATCACAAGCAACTGACTTATCGGTTCGAGGGCCGCGACTATCGGCTCACCGACATCCACGGCGAACTGGTCGAGAAGCTTCTCGTGTAACTTCGCAGACCGTTTCCCTTCCTCAACACGACCGGAAGTTCCCGGCGGACGACGGATATGTCCGGCCCAGAATGAGCCCACGCGTCGTAGAAGCACGAGCCATCGGTTCAGTTGATCCCAATCCAGGTTTTTTCGATTAACGCATCCCGTGCTGGCCGGGTTACGTCTGCGCGCATGAAAACAACCATGCATTTGTTGCGTCGCACCGTGCAGCCGCTCACTGTCGCAATGTGGCTGCTCCTGACGGTCGGCCTTCTCGTCGGGCCAGCCAGCCAGGCAGACACACTTTTTGTTTCAAACTATCTGAACGACTCGATCAACAGGATCACGGAAGACGGGATCGTCACCACGTTTGCCGCCGTGGCGCCCAAGCCCTTTGGAGTTGTCTTTGACAGCCGGGGTAATCTCTACGTCGCCTCCGCGCAACGGACCAACCGCATCAGTCGTATCCTGACGAACGGAACCGTGACCACCTTTTCGCCATTGCTACCGTCCTACGACGCCACAGCGCTGGCCTTCGACAGCCGGGGACGACTCTACGTGGGCAGTCAAAACGGGTACGGGATTGGAAGAATCAGTTCCGTGGCTGGACCAATCGCACCGGTTGCGGGCGGATTCACGTTCCCGTTCGGCCTCGCTTTTGATCGGGAGGATAACCTTTATGTGGCGGATCAGTTCAACGGGCGGATTTCAAAGGTCGCTCCCGACGGAACGAAGACCACCTTTGCGACGGGGCTGGTGAATCCCTGGGGGCTGGCGTTCGACGCGGTCGGCAATCTCCACGTCGCCAACTTCGGGAATGGACGGATTACCAGAATTGCGCCGGACGGAACCGCCATCACATTCGCGTCCGGGTTCAGCGGACCGGCTGGCATTGCCTTTGACAGCGCAGGCAACCTCTTTGTTGCCAACCAGGGTGGCACAGTAGGCAAGGTGACGCCCGATGGAACTGTCAGCACGTTCGCCACGGGTCTGAGCCAACCGCTTTATATCGCGGTGCAACCTGATCCAGCTCCACCCAGTCTATTGATCCCGCAACAATCACCAGACGAAATCAGCCAAAGCGGTCTGCGGATTGCCTTGCGCGGCGCCATCAACACCCATTACCAGGTGCTGCACTCGGAGGATCTGGTCACATGGGCGCCGTTTCAAACCAATCAGGTTATCGCCAGTTCGGAAGTGCAGATCGTCGATCCCGAAGCCGCATTCGCTCCGCAGCGATTCTATCGGGTGCGGCGGCTGCCATGACGGGCGTTGGCGACGTCACAGCGGACCTGACCGCCATCTGCTTTGATCTGCTGTAAGCCTCTTCCCGCCTTGTTTCGCGCCGTCCAACGGTTCGCTTCAAAAATGATTTACACTTTCGTAATGGACGAAATCACGGAATCGGTTTTCATCGGGATATGACGTGCCGACGCGCGGCATTCACAGTGATTGAATTGCTCGTGGTCATCGCCGTAATCGCGATCCTTGCGGCGCTGCTGCTGCCCGTTCTGTCCAAAGCGAAGGAGCGAGCACGTCAGGCGCAGTGCGCTTCCCATCTTCGCCAAATCGCGATGGCCACACTCTCATATGCCGACGATCACAGAGACACATTTCCGGCTCAGCCCGGCGACGGTCTCGACGTGCGCGCCGTTGGAGGTGATGGAACAAATTATTATGACCTCTTGATGACATATGTGATCAATCCGCAACTGTGGCTCTGCCCCTCCACTCAGAATAAACCGGGACGGCTCATGTCTTATCACATGAACGGACTGCTCATTACCACGAACGGTCTCAAAACCAGCGCGGTTCGCAGTGCCCCGCAAACGTTGCTTATCGGAGAAACCGGCCAGCGCACACGCTTCGACCAGGCGTATCTGCGTCCCGATCAGGAGGGAGACTACCTGTATGATCGGCCCCAGGAAAACCATCACGGCGGCAGCATCGCAACCTTCGTTGATGGCCACGTGAAGTGGCATCACGACACCCAGTGGACCTCAAACTACTTCACGCCGTTTCCATAACCGTTGCGGGCCGCCGGCATCGGCAAAGGAGCTCACGCCTCGACGGGTGGGCAGAATCTGTGTTCGATTGAGATTCTCCTAATTGTCGTACGGGTCCGTGTGGTCAAAGCCTTTTCCAATGATGTCCACCAGCGGCAGAAACATCGCGATTACAATGCTTCCCACGACGATTGCCAGGAACACCAACAGCACGGGTTCCAACAATGAAGTGATGGCAGTGGCCGCGTTGTCCATGTCTTCGTCGCATTTGTCCGCGATCTTCGTCAGCATTTCCGGCAGAGCGCCGGTCTGCTCGCCCACATCCACCATGCCGGCCACCATCGCCGGGAAAATGCGTGATGTCTTCAATGTCGGCGCGATGGGTTCTCCCTGCTTGACCTGGTCGTGAACCGTGGCGATCACCTGGCGGACGACGACGTTTCCGGCGGTTTCCTTCAGAATGGTCAGCGCCTGGAGCACGGGCACGCCGCTGCCGGACAGCGTGCCCAGGGTCCGGGCGAACCGGGAAATCGCGGCCTTGCGAAACACCGGGCCAAGGACGGGCACGTCCAGTTTGAGGCGGTCGAATGACCAACGCCCGCGTCTCGTTCGGATCAGCAACAGGAACATTCCAATCAAAACGGCGAGGCCCGCCGCAATCCCCGCGATGTGTCGCTGAACCGTTTCGCTGAGATTGAAAACGAAAGTGGTGAATGCGGGCATCGACAAACCGTTCATGAGACCGTCAAAGACGAGTTTGAACCGCGGGATGACAAACACGATCATTACACCCACCACGGCAGCGGCCACGAACACTACGGCGCAGGGATAAAACAGCGCGGCCTTGATCTTTCCCTTGATCCTCTGGGCTTTTTCCATGAACTCTGCGAGGCGGCCGAGGGTCACGTCCAGCGCACCGCCGAGTTCGCCGGCCTTCACCATGTTGACGTAGAGCCGATTGAACACTTTTGGATGGGCGGCCAAAGCCTCGGCGAATGCACTGCCGCTTTCGATCCCGCGAACCAGCTCCCCGATCACACGCTGCATCTCTCGATTCTCCTCCTGCTCCTGCAAGAGCTGCAGCCCGCGCAATAACGGCATCCCGGCTTCGATGAGCGTCGCCAGATTGTGCGTGAATTCGGACAGCGTCACAGACTTGATCCTCCGTCCCAGGCCGGGAATTGAAATATTTGCAGCCCGGCGAAAGAGAGTAGCGCCCGGCGGGGAGTTCACTTTGGGTGGTTTCGCTTCGGCCGCGGCGAGCACTTTCGTTGGAAAAAGGCCCATCTCTTTGATCCGCCGCAAGGCCTCGTCCTGATCGGGCACGTCAAGTGTGCCGCGCGTTTCCAGTCCGCGTGAATCAAGCGCCACGTAAGTATAACTGGACATAAACAACTCTTGAGCTCGGTGGGTTGTCAGACCGGCTCGACCCATTGCTCAACGTCGTAGATCGTGATTCATCTGACAGGAACGGAGACGGAAGCTCACGGAGTGAAAGGGAAACCGGGCTGTGTGCGCAGCAGGGTAGGGCGGGCAATCCTTGCCCGCCGCTCGTTCGAACAACCAACGTCGGCGCGCACCCGCCTTCGCCAGGCTTCGGCGGGGCAGGCGGAGTGACGCGCCTACCACGCGGTCCCGGCGGTTGTCACGGTGAGGCGCTCCAAAACGGCGAACGGAACGCTTGCGCAGGCAGAGAAAAAATGTCTGCATGGCAACCAGGCAAACATTCCGCGATGCGGTACGAACATGATGAACTTGCTTCCAAAGCACACCCGTTTCTCACGGAGATGGTTCTTGGTGGGCTGCGTCGTTTGGGCAACTTCATTGCAGGCGGCGTCGGCAGACGAAGTGAGCATCATCAAACAGACTTTTATCTACAAGACTCCTGACCTGCCGGCCGAGCCGCTTCAAGCGGATGTCTATCGTTCGCGCGATGAGCAGGTCAGGCCGGTAGTCATCTTCATTCACGGCGGCGCGCTGATGATGGGCGGCCGCGGTCAGTCCACCAGACCCGGTTCGTTGTTTGATGCGCTCCTCAAAGCGGGCTACGCGATTGTGTCCATAGACTATCGCCTCGCGCCCCGGGTCGAATTGCCCGCCATCATCGAAGACGTGCAGGACGCCTGCCGTTGGGTGCGCGAAAAAGGACCGAAACTGTTTCACATCGATCCGGAAAAGATAGTTGTGATGGGCCAATCTGCGGGAGGGTATCTGACGCAGGTCGCCGGCTATCGCGTTCAGCCGCGGCCCAGAGCGCTTGTCTCGTTCTGGGGTTACGGCGACATCGCCGGCAATTGGTACAGCCGCCCGGATGAGTTCTATCGGAAACAACCCCTGGTGACGAAAGAAGAGGCGGACAAAGAAGGCGGGGGCAAGCTTTACCTCTATTGCCGGCAGAATGGCCTGTGGCCGAAAGTGGTCACCGGCCACGATCCCGACACCGAACCCAGGGCCTTCGACCCGTTTTGCCCGGTGCGCAATGTCACGCGGGATTACCCGCCCACGCTGCTGATCCATGGCACCGAGGACACCGATGTGCCATACGAACAGTCCGTCATGATGGACAAGGAACTTACTGCCAAAGTAGTGCAGCACGAATTCATCACGATTCCGAATGGCGGACACGGCTTTGGCCGAAACGACGATGCTATTGCCGGCAAAACCTACGAACAGATGCTGCAATTCCTGAAGCGACATTGAATAATCGATTAATTTGTTTCGCCCCGCTCCTGCTGGCCGCTCAACTCGCGGCTGCGGCGCAATCCGGGTTCACCGATGCCGAAGCCGATGCCATCAAGGCGTTCCTTCAACAGAACCTTGGCGATACGAATCTCGGCATGGTAATCGGGCTCGTGGACGAGCACGGCAGCAGGATCATCAGTGCCGGTAGACTGGATAACGGCACCAGCCAGGAAGTGAATGGGGACACCATTTTTGAGATCGGCTCCGTGACGAAAACATTCACTTCGTTGCTGGCCCTGAAAATGGCTGAACGCGGGGAGATCAAGCTGCAAGATCCGGTGGCAAAATATCTGCCGGAATCGGTCAGGATGCCGAGCCGCAACGGAAAGGAAATCACCGTTCTGAATCTGGCCGCGCAGGATTCCGGGCTGCCTTTCAATGCCGACAACCACACGGGCGACGATTGGAAGGAGCGTTTCGAAACTTACACCGCCGGGAAAATGTATGCGTTTCTCTCGGGCCATACTCTGACCGCCGAGCCCGGGTCGAAGTTTCAATACTCCAATATCGGCATGGCACTGCTCGGACACGTGATGGCCCTCAAGACGGGGACGAATTACGAGACATTGATCGTGGACCGGATTTGCCGGCCGCTGCACATGGATAACACGCGAATCACGCTCACACCCGAAATGAAAGCGCGTCTCGCCCGGGGACACGACGAGGCCGGGAAACCCGCGCCGAATTGGGATCTGGATCTGATCGCCGGCGCGGGCGGGCTGCGCTCGACGGCCAACGACCTATTGAAATACGTGTCGGCCAATCTGGGTCTGACGCAATCCACCCTGAAGCCGCTGATGGAGAAAATGCAGGTGATCCGTCACGAGGATTCTCCCGACTTTGGGAAGACCGCCATGCCCTGGTTCGATCGAGGGGTGTATCAAGCGGCAGGGATAGAACTGCTCGGGCACAGCGGCGGCACCGGCGGTTATTCGGCCTTTGTTGGATTTGATAAAAAGCAGCGGCGCGGCGTTGTCGCGTTATGCGATCAACCGGGTTGGTCGACTCTGGCATGGGCCATTCTCCAGCGGGTGCCTCTGACCAAGGAAAGCAAAACCATGTTCGTTCGCGAAATCGTCGGCATCGGGACCGGACTGGCTACCGATGAGAAGACCCGTCTGTTGCGGATTACGATGATTCTGCCGAAATCACCCGCAGCGCAGGCCGGCCTCTCGGCGGGTGTCCTGATCCGGAGGATCAATGGGATTACCGTCGAAGGCAAAAACCTGGACGAGTGCACGAACCTCATCCGCGGACCGGTGGGCACAAAAGTGCGGTTGGAAATCATCAACCCGGACCGCGAAGAGACGAACATCGTTGAGCTGACGAAACAGAAATTTCTGACTTCGGGTTAGCCTGTGTTTCGCAGTTGCCAAACTGGCGGCGGTGCTTAATCTGAACGCGCGTTTCCGAAGGTAATCCTGTCGCGCCGATTGGCGTCCACGTTGGACGTCAAGTGTTGTCCTCGGAACGAACTAAGAGAAAGCTCACCTATGCCCCTGCTGAAACCTGACCCTACGTTCTATCCATCGCCGCGCCTCGCGATGCAGTCGCCACCGGAGAAGCATGCCTTCGTGGCCGCGCTCAACCCCCCGGGAAGCAAGTTGAACGACGCCCTCCTCGTGATTGATGTCGATCCCGGCTCTTCCACCTACGGACAGCGGGTCGGGCAGGTGACCATGCCGAAGTTTGGGGACGAGTTGCATCATTTCGGCTGGAACGCGTGCAGTTCGGCGCTGT
>Ga0209382_10009662_pt1 | contig 12056 bp, 10 predicted proteins | sample SoiMetdeltSBSDD5_FD_187599 | JGI IMG/M metagenome (GOLD analysis project Ga0209382, IMG submission 187599) | Bulk soil microbial communities from a Populus tree surrounding site in Tennessee, USA - Soil MetaG P. deltoides SBSDD5 (SPAdes) (version 2) | ecosystem: Environmental > Terrestrial >... | reverse complement strand
CGACGGCGCGGACCTGGACTGCTGCGACGCCTCCTTCGGCGAGGAGCGATGACGCGGCGTCGAGGATCAGGCGACGAGCCTCCTCAGGCGATCTTCGGGTTCGACGGACGGCCACGAGATCACATTACCTTGACCAGCCAAGGTAAAGGTCATACTCTACCTTGGCTACTCAAGGTAGAGAGAGGGTCGACCAGCGATGACCGAGATCGCCCTCGTCCGGGGGGACACCACACTGCGAGGTACGGCCACCGGCACCGGTCCCACCGTCCTGCTGCTCCACGCCGGTGCCGAACGTCGCGGGGTGTGGACTCCGCTGGCGGCACCACTCGCCCAGCAGGGGCTGCGCACCGTGGCCTACGACCTGCGGGGCCACGGCGACAGCCCCGGGCCGGTAACGACGCTGCGGACGATCGCTGACGACGTGACCGCGATGATCCGCCGTGAGCCGGCACCCGTCGTCGTGGTCGGCGCTTCCCTCGGCGGATTGGCCGCCATCGCGGCCCTTGCCGACCCCCGCGCCGCACGACACGTCGCCGGTCTGGTGCTCGTCGACCTCGTGCCCGACCCCGATCCAGTTCGCACCCGCGCCTGGCTCAACGCTCGGGGCCTCCGCCGCGACCGCGCCGAGCTCGTCGAGGACATCCTCGGACGCGGCCCCGAGCTCCTGGCAGCGGCGACGAAGATCGACCTACCGATCCTGCTCGTCCGCGGCGGACCGACTTCACCGATCAGCGACGCCGAGGTGGACCGCTTACGCGCCGCGCACCCCGCGATCACGATGTCCCGGGTGCCGGCCGCCGGTCATCTCGTGGCTCGCGACGCCCCGGGGGAGCTCGCCCGCATCATCGCGGACCAGGCCTCCACGTGGCTTGCTGCCGAGCCGACCGTCCGTGCCGCGCTCGCGGCGTACGCGCCCACCGAAGCCGCACGAGCACTCGACGATCGGGCCCTCGGGGCTAGCTGGGACGCGCGGCTCGCCGCGCCGTGAAGCTGTAGCAGCCGGACAGGACGTTGCGTACGTGGACGAACTCGATCTCACCATCGGCGAGCACGTCACCGAGCTTCGCCGGCAGTGATCCATCGGCCTCGACCAAGAGCGCCTTGTCGTAGGCGATCCGATGGTCGGTGCCGTAGGGTCGCACGACCTGAGCTCGGGCGAGGAACTGGGCCGGCACCCGGCCGCTGGGCGGTCCGCCACAGTCACCGGCGTGGACGACGATCGGCCCGATCTCGGCGTAGGCACCCCGCCACGGGAACGGCGACCACGCGACGATCGCCAGCTCGTCGCCCCGCGCCGAATCGGTGAGACAGCATCGCAGCGGCCAGCCGCCCTCCCGGTCGGCGAACGGCACGACAGGGTTGCCCGCGTGGTCGACGCCCGTCGCGCGCAGCTCAGCGAGCGCGACTGGCTCCACCCCGATGACCTCGATCTCGACGCCCACTATGGCCTCCTTGCGGTGCCAGCTTCCGTGCTCCTCCCCCGATCAACGGAGCGGGGCCGAGCACCGTGAGATCGCTGGCGCGCTCGATGGCGGCCTGATGGGCCAACGCCCCATCAAGCCCGGCCCGCGGCGGCGAGCACGGCGGTCAGGGCCCTCTGGGCCTGGGTCGGGTCGACCGCGGCGGGATCCCAGGTGGCGGCGATGCTGAGCCCGGCGACCCGCCCGGTCGCAGCGACCGTGGCCACCCCGGCGGCCACGGCGTCGAGGTCGGGACCGCCAGGCGCCGGGAAGCGCAGTCCCCGCAGCTCTCCCGGATCGACGACGTCGAGGTCCACGTGCAGCAGCAACGGGCCATCGGGAAGGACGCCGGGCGCCAGGTCGGCCACCGCCACCTGCCGCACAGCGGACGACGCCAGCGCCGCCACCTCGGGTGGATCGAGGTCGCGGGCATCGACCAGCACCACCCGGTCCTCGGACAGGGCCGTCATCCCCAGCGCCGCGGGCAGCGTGAGGGCGCCCCGCCCGACCACCTTGGCCAACGGCAGGCCACCGAGGTAACCCGAGGTCGTCGTCGCCTCGGTGTGGAAGTCGCCGTGGGCGTCGAACCACACCATCGCCGGATCGAGACCCCGGCGCTGCATCCCGGCCAGGACCGCCACGGCGGTGACGCAGTCACCGCTCAGCACGGTCACCTCATCGCCACGAGCACCGGCGCCGACGCCAGCCACGGCATCCACCAGCCCCGCATACACGCCGACCAGTGCCATCCACGGGTCGGCGTCGTCCCTCGGCGCGCCATCGACGATCGTCGCCCCATCCGGCACGGGGATGCCCAGCCCGCCGTCCAACGAGTCCCGCAGATGCCACGGCAGAACCAGCACGCCGGGCAGTCCACCACACCCGCCAACGACGCACCGCACGCTGCACGCCGGCGATCACCAGAGCCTTGTACGCGAAGCACCGCTCAGAGCCGCCCGGGCCGAGCTCGGAGCTGGTGACGGCAACGGACACCGCTGACAAGGCCATGTAACGCGGGTCCGTAGCTGCGCGTAGTACTCGCGGAAGACGGAACACCCCAGGGCACCAAGGCGTCGATGACTGAGGACGGCGAACTACCCAGGAGGACGGGATGCACGGGCAGCACGGCTCGGGGAACGGCGCGCGCTTCGCAGCTCGCACAGGTGCGCCCATGACGTCTCGACAACGCCAGCAGTTCGATGACGACGGGTTCGTCGTCATCCCGGATGCGCTCGACCAGTCCGAACTGGAGCGGTACACGGCTGCGCTCGACGCAGCCTACGACCAGGAGCGCAAGACGGGCGGCGAGGTCGACGCCAACGGCGCGCTCCACAAGCTCAGCGCCGTGGCGAACTGTCCGGCCCTGGTCGATCTCGTCGACCATCCAGCCGTGTTCCCATTGGTCTGGTCGATCATCGGCTGGAACATCCACGTGACCCACTCGCACTACGACGTGCATCCTCCGCTGCGAGACGCCCAACCCTTCCGCTGGCGATGGCATCAGGACGGTGGTCGGCAGAACATCGAGCTCGAGACCGACCCGCGACCTCGGCTGACGGTGTTCTCGGCCTTCTGGCTGTCCGACGTCTCCGAGCCAGGCCGAGGCAACATGATGGTGATCCCGGGCAGCCACAAGCTGAACTGGCTCCAAGGGCCACCCAGCCCGACCGTGCGTTGGCCTGATCCGGATGACGCCATGGAGGTCACGGCACATCCGGGCGACGTGCTGTTCTACGACCGCCGCATCTGGCACTCCCGTTCCGACAACCACTCCGACGTCACCCGCAAGGCGGTGTTCTTCGGGTACACGTACCGCTGGATCGCGGTGCGGGACGACGTCCCCGATCCCCGGTCCAGCCCCGAGCTCGCCCACTTGAGCCCGATCCAACGGCAGCTGCTCGACATCGACACCGACACTGGTGACGGCCGATGGGGTCACTCCCCCGACACCATCCCGCTCTACACAGAGCTCAGGGAGCTGGGTCTCCTCGACCCGGACAACCGGGCGCACAAGCGGCTGTTCGCCTGAGGGGTCGTCAGCCAGTTGCGATCGCGTCGAGGCATGCCTCCACGAACGCCTTCACCGGTGCGCGTTGGTCGTCCCGCCGCCACGCGATCGCGAGATGAGCTGGGTCGAGGTCGTCGACGGGAACGCAGGCGATGCCGGGGCGGGCGTAGATGGCGGCATTGCCTTCGGCCATGAGGTGAGCGGCGACGCCGGCGGCAACCATCTCGAACGTCTCGTCGGCCGACGTGACCTCGGCGGCGATCCTGGCCGGCTGGCCACCTCGCCGGTCGTTGGCGAGCCAGAAGTCCCGAAGTGGACCGGCGGACTCGGGTAGCGCGAGCAGAGGTTCGTCGGCGATGGCGGGGAAGCTGAGCGACGAACGGGCAGCGAGAGGGTGCTTGGCGCTCAGCGCGACCACCCGCCGTTCGGTGACCAGGATCTCGTAGGCGATCTCTTCGGCGTCGATCGGCAGCCAGAGGAAGGCGACGTCGGTAGCGCGGTCACGCAAGCCGGCAGTGGGGTCGCCCCAGCCGAAGGATCGCAGTTCAACCCGCCACGCGGGCTGGCGCACCTCGAAGTGGTCGATGACGCCGGGATAGAGGGCGCGGCCGATCGACGTCAGCGTCCCAACCCTCAGGACGCGGGCATCGCGTGCTGCCGCCTCGGTCACGGTGGCTGTGATCCCGTCCCACGACTCCAGCAGGGGACGAACCGATGCGAGCAGGGCATCGCCGGCTTCGGTGAGCTTCACTTCCCGTCGATTGCGTTGGAGCAGCTGGGCGTGCAGCGCTGCTTCCAGAGCCTGGATCTGCTTGCTGAGCGCGGGCTGCGAGAGGTGCAGGCGGCGAGCAGCGCGGGTGAAGTTGAGCTCCTCGGCGACGGCAACGAAGTACCGCAGGTCCCGCAGGTGCACGTCCATAACCGATCGCTATCACAGCATGTCTTGGACGCCGGAGCGGCCGGGTTCGATCATCCGCCTGATGGACCTGGAGCTCGCCCGATGACCTACCGCATCGACCGCATCGCAGGCCGGGTCATGCCGGTCAACGCATTCGTCGTCCACGGGCCCGACGGGCTGGTCGTCGTGGACGGCATGCTGACCACCTCCGATGCCGCTCTCGTCCGTCAAGCCGTCGACGAGGCCGGAGCATCACTCGCCGGTGTCGTCATCACCCACCCCCACCCCGACCACTACGCCGGTCTCTGGCACCTGATCGGCGACGATGACGTTCCGATCGTGGCCACGCGAGCCGTGGACGAGGTGATCCGTCGAGACGACGCGATCAAGAACGACATCGTGGGCCCGATGATGGGCGCCGAGTGGCCCACCACCCGCCGGTTCCCCAACCAACTCGTCGACGACGGCGACGAGGTGCGGCTCGGTGGGCTCACGTTGGAGGTCGAGGAGCTGGGCCCCGGCGAGTCACCCTTCGACAGCCTCTGGCACCTCGACCCCGTCACCCTGTTCGCCGGTGACATCGTCTACAACGGCATGCACGCCTACCTCGCCGATGGCCACTGGGAGGGCTGGCTGGCGACCCTGTCCCGCCTCGAACGTCGACTTCCCGCCGATGTGACCTTGCATGTGGGTCACGGGCCAGCTGGCGGCAAGGAGCAGCTGGCCACCCAGCGCCGGTACATCGAGACGTTCGTGGCCGCCGTCGCCGAGCACTCCGGCGCCATCGACGCCGGAGACCACACTCCGGTCGTTGCCGCGATGAAGGAACTGCTCCCCAGCGACGACCTGCTGTTCCTGATGGAGCTGAGCATCGAACCAGTCCACGCGGTCCTCACAGCGCAAGCGAGGTGAACGCTAGAAGGCGGCGGCAGTGAGGTCGGCGGGGCCCGCGGTGACGGCGGGTAGGAGTCCTGCGGCCTGCGGGAGGAGCTGGTCGCAGAAGAAGCGGGCGGTGACGATCTTCTGCTCCAAGGACTCGGCCCCTGTGCCGGTGGCTCCGTCGTCGAGGATGCGCCGTGCGCTCAACGCGGAGCGGCCCAGGAGCCAGGCGGCGATGACGAATCCGCACATGCGCAGGTAGGGGGTGGCGCCGGCCAGCGCAGTGTGGGGTGCGTCCGAAGCTTTGGCCAGCAACCAGTGGGTCGCTTCCCGGAGCACGCGGTGGCCGTCGGTCAGCCGTTCACCGATGGGAGCCAGCGCTTCGCCGGCCTTGGTCGTTTCGACGACGGTCGCCTCGATCCCGGCCAAGAGGTCGGCCACGACGCCGCCAGCACGCATCGGCAGCTTGCGGCTGACGAGGTCGATGGCTTGGATGCCGTTGGTGCCTTCGTAGATCGGGGCGATGCGGGCGTCGCGGTAGTGCTGGGCCACGCCGGTCTCCTCGATGTAGCCCATGCCACCGAAGACCTGGATGGCCAGCGAAGTGGTCTCCACGCCCATGTCCGTGCCCCAGCCCTTGGTGATCGGGGTCAGGAGATCGGCGAGCTCGCTGTGCCGTCGGCGCACGGTGGGGTCGGGATGGTGGACGGCGAGGTCGATGCATTCGGCGTTCAGGTAGGCGAGGCAGCGCAGCGCCTGGTTGGTGGCGCGCATGGTCGACAGCATCCGCCGGACGTCGGGATGGTCGACGATCGGCGACTGGTGCCCGGCCGGCGCCCCGACCACGCGTCCCTGGCGGCGCTCGTGGGCGTAGGCGACCGCAGCCTGGTAGGCGCGCTCGCCCAGGCCAAGGCCTTGGAGCCCGACCGACAGCCGGGCGTGGTTCATCATCGTGAACATGTAGCGCATGCCGGCGTTGGGCTCGCCGACGAGGTAGCCCACCGCGCCCTCGTAGGCCAGCACACAGGTCGGGCTGGCGTTGATGCCCATCTTGTGCTCGATCGACACGCAGTGGACCTGGTTGCGTTCGCCCAGCGAGCCGTCGTCGCCGACGAGGAGCTTGGGGACGATGAAGCACGAGATGCCCTTGGTGCCGGGTGGCGCGTCCGGCACCCGGGCCAGCACCAGGTGGACGATGTTGTCCGCGAGGTCGTGCTCGCCGTAGGTGATGAAGATCTTCTGCCCGGTGATTCGCCACGAACCGTCCTCGGCGGGCACGGCCCGGGTGGTCAGCGCACCGACGTCCGATCCGGCCTGGGGCTCGGTCAGCTCCATGGTGCCGGTCCAGGCGCCGGTGACCATGCGGGGCAGATAGCGCTCGCGTTGCTCGTCCGATCCGTGCGACAGCAGAGCGTCGATCGCTCCCTGGGTGAGCAGCGGGCACATGGAGAACGACAGGTTGGCGGCGGTGAGGATCTCCTGCATGGCGATGCCTACGACCCACGGGAAGCCTCCGCCGCCATAGGCGTCGGGGAACGGCACGCCGCCCCAGCCGGCGGCGACGTACCGCCGATAGGCCTCGCGGAAGCCGTCCGGTGTCGCGACCTGGCCGTCCGACCAGCGGCTGTGTTGGATGTCGCCGATGCGGTTCAGGGGGGCGATCACCTGCTCGACGAACCGGGCGTTCTCCTCCAGCACGCCGGCCACGGTCTCGAGGTCGAGATGGTCGAACGCCGGCAGACGGCACAACGCTGGCAGGTCGACCACGTGCTCCAACACGAATCCGATGTCGTCGAGGGGGGCTGAGTACGCGGACATGTCGACGCCTACGACGCCGGCTGGGCCGTGGCGACGGAGTCGCGCAGCTGTCGCTTGTCGAACTTGCCCGCCGACGTCCGGGGGATCTGGTCCAGGAAGACGACCTCGTCGGGTAGCCACCACCGGGGTACCCGTTGTTCGAGGAAGGCCAGCAGGTCGAGCTTGGTCGTCGTGCTGGTCTCGTCGGTGGCGAGGCTGGCCGGGCGGTCCGAAGCGAGGACGACGTAGGCGAGGGGGCGTTCGCCCCATCTCTGGTCAGTGACGCCGATGACTGCGGCCTCGGCGACCCGAGGATGGGCCATCAGCTCGTTCTCCAGGGCGATCGAGCTGATCCACTCGCCACCCGACTTGATGACGTCCTTGGTGCGATCGACGATCCGGATGTAGCCGTGGGAGTCGATGGTGGCGATGTCGCCGGTGGTGAGCCACCCGTCCTCGGTGAAGGACTCGGCGGAACGGGGATCATCGTGGTAGGCGGCAGCGATCCAGGGTCCGCGGACCTCCAGCTCACCAGCCGTCGTGCCGTCCCAGGGCACCGGCTCGGCCGGCTGGCGTCCGCCGGGCCGGCTGATGCGGGCCTGTACACCGATCACCGGTTGGCCCACGCTGGTGCGCAGGTCGGCCTGGGCATCGTCCTCCAGGGCTGAGCCGAGGGTCGACTTGATGCGGCAGACCGCGCCCAGCGGGCTGGTCTCGGTCATGCCCCAGGCCTGGAGGATCGGCAGGCCGAGAGCGGACCGGTAGGCCTCCGACAGCGCCCGCGGGACGGCGGAGCCGCCGCAGATGATGCTGCGGAGACTGCTGGTGTCGCGTCGCTCCAGTTCGGGGAGAGCCGCCATCCAGATGGTGGGGACGCCGGCCGCGACCGTCACCCGCTCCGATTCGACCAGGTCGGCGATCGCACCCGGAGAGAGATCGGAACCCGGCAGGATCAGCGTCGCGCCCGCTGCGACCGCGGCGTGGGGAAGGCCCCAGGCGTTGGCGTGGAACATGGGGACGATCGGCAGCACCCGGTCCGGTTCGGCGATGGCGAGGGCACCGGCGGCCGTCACACCGAACGTGTGCAGGAACATCGAGCGGTGGGTGTAGACGACGCCCTTGGGGTTGCCGGTGGTGCCGCTCGTGTAGCACATCGACGCTGCTCGCAGCTCGTCGGCGACATGGAGCTCGGCCGGGGTGGCGTCGACCAGGAGGGTCTCGTAGTCGACGACGGAGGGGCCCTGGTCGAGGGGTGGAAGGTCGCCGGGGCCGTCGTCCATCACCACCAGGTGCTTCACCGTGGTGAATCGCGGTGCGAGCGGGAAGAGCAGGTGCGCGAGCGACCGGTCGACGAAGATCACCTCGTCCTCGGCGTGGTTGACGACGTAGACCAGCTGCTCGGCGGCGAGCCGGATGTTCAGCGTGTGGAGCACCCGGCCCGTACATGGTGCGGCGAAGTAGAGCTCGAGATGGCGGGCGCTGTTCCAGGCGAACGTGCCGACCCGGCCGTCGGCGCTCACCCCGAGGGCGCCGAGGGCGCCACCCAGGCGACGGGTCCGGTGCGCCCAGTCGCCATAGGTCGTGTGGTGTCGGCCGGTCGGGCTGGCGGTGACGACGTGCTTGTCGGCGAACAGCCGCTCCGCCCGCTCGAAGAGGTGGGGAAGGGTCAGGGGGAAGTCCTGCATGAGGCCACGCACAGGGGGTTCCTTTCGTGGGCAGGCGGAGGGGGAGTCGACGGTCGAGGGTGTGAAGGGGTGGGCCGCCCGACGGCGGATCCAGGCGGCCCACCCGGCCCCCGGCCGGCGCGGGGCGGCTAGGTGGCGCGCCGGAACTCGGTGGCGAGAGAGGAAGCGAACAGTCCTTCGAGCTCGACCAACCCACCGTCGACGGTGGCGTCCGGTTGGAGGATGTGGACCTCGCGGGCCGGCGGTTGGCCGGGCTCACTGAAGTCCATCGGGGCCACCAACCCACCCGTGTCGATGTCGTCGAGGCTCTCGAACGCCGTGCGGAGACCCTCCCGTGTCAGCGCGCCGTTGTCGCACGCCGTCTCGAGGATCTGAGCCATCAGCTCACCCTGCGCGTAGCCGTAGTTCACGAACTGGGTCGGAGTCTCGCCGGCGAACTCCGCGCTGAAGGCATCACGCACCGTGGACGGCCCGTCGGCCTCGCTGGTGTACGGCGCCACTGACGCCACAACCACGTAGGACGACTGCAACGCCTCGGCCGCCGGGCTCGCGAGCAGGGCCGGGCTGAAGGTCGGGTTGGATCCGACGAACGACAGGTCGAGGCCGTTGGCGGCAGCGACGCCGACCGCCGACGCGGTCTGCGGCGGCGTGGTGGTGAGCAGCACCACATCGGCGCCGGAGTCGTCGAGGGCGGACACCGCTGCGGTGAGGTCGGCATCGGTCGGCTGGACCTTCTGGGCGACGACCTCGACGCCGAGCGCCTCGGCCGCGTACTGAGCACCCGACAGAGCGTTCTCGCCGTAGTCGCCTTCGAGATAGACGTGACCGATCGTGTCGCCCTCGGCGATGCGGCCCTCGTCGACGAGCCATTGGAGGGCGTTGATCATCTCGATGTCGTAGGTGGCTCCCGTGACAACCACGTAGGGGCTGTCGAGCAGGTTCGACGAGAACGACACGGCCATGGTCAGCACAGCGTCGCTGTCGATGCTGGGCAGGAGGGCGTCGATCATCGGGGACCCGAGCAGCTCGTCGAACGCGAGCACGTCGGGCTGCATCGCCGCGTAGAGGCTGGTGGCGTTCTGCGCGTTGTAGCCGTGGTCGTTGACCGAGAACTCGACCGTCCGGTCGCAGACCCCGCCGTCGGCGTTGCGGGCGTCCCAGAACAGCTGGCGTCCCTGGGCGATGCCCGCTGACGCCGCCGCGAAGGGACCGGACTGGTCGGTGAGCACCCCGAGGGTGATCGTGTCGTCGGTGACGCCGGGCCCGGTCTCGAGCGCGGTGGAGCCGCTGTCGTCGCCGGTGGCGGCGGGTTCGTCGTCCTTGCTCGAACAGGCCGTCGCGGCCAGCACGACCAGGCTGGCGGTCAGCCAGGCCAGCCTGGGAGCCAGGGCACGGACAGGTGGACGGGACATGGTTGCCTCCCTTGGGTCAGGTGGTGAGCGCGCCGGAGGTCGGAGTGGTGGCGGCGACGTCTCCGGCGCTGGCCGCGGCGGCGGGCGGCTGGGCGGCGACCAGCGGCAGTGGGCCATGCCTCCGGTCCAGGCGGCGCCGGGCCCGCTGGCCGAGCGCGGCCAGACCACCGGGCTCGGCCAGCAGGAGCAGGACGACGACGCCCCCATAGCAGAAGCGCGCGGCGATGCCCGGGGTCACCCCGCCACCGGTCGGGTTGTCGGCGACCAGCGGCAGCGTGTCGGCGTAGCGCTGGAGGACCACCGGCAGCGACGACACGAACAGGGCGCCGGCCACGGTCCCACCGGGCGAGCCGATGCCGCCGATGACGACCATGGCCAGGTACTCGATGGCCAGCAGGACGCCGAAGGTCTCGGGCACGATGTGGCGGAAGGCCAGCGCCAACAGCACGCCACCGAGCCCGGCCAGCATCGAGGACACCAGGAACGCCGCGCCCTTGTAGCGGGTGACCGGGACGCCCATCGCCGCGGCGGCGATCTCGCCGTCCCGGACCGCGTGCAGCGCGCGCCCCACCCGGCTGGCCCGCACGTTGCGGTAGAACAGCCAGCCGGCCACGACCGCGACCAGACCGACGTACCACAGCTTCTCCATCCGGCCGAACGGCACGCCGAGGACGTGGAGGGTCTTGCCGTCCAGGTCGTCGAAGCGGAACCCCAGCACCGCGAACGACGGGACGTCGCGGCCGTTGAAGCCTCCGGTGAGCGGCTTGGCGTTGACCAGCACGTGCTGGCCCAGGAGGACCAGCCCCAGGGACGCCACGCCGAGGTAGATGCCGCGCAGCCGGGCCGCGATCGGGCTGAACAGCACCCCGGCCACGCCCGCCAGGCCCACGGCGAGCACCAGGGCTAGGAGTGGCGGCAACCCCCAGCCGGCCTGCTCGTCGGCGCCGACCTGCTGCGGCGCCGAGGCGAAGAAGGTGTAGCCGTAGGCCCCCACGGCGATGAAGAACGAGTGGGCCAGCGACAGCTGGCCCCCGTCGCCTACCAGCAGGTTCAGGCCGAAAGCGGCCACCATGGCCGCAAACGCGAACACGCCGACCTGGAGCCAGAACACCTCCAGGTAGAACGGTGCGACCAGGGCGAGGACCAGCGCGGCAGCCGCGGCGACATGGCTGCGACGGACGGCCCGGGGCCTGGCCGCCGGTCCGAACAGGCGCAGCAAGGTGACGGAGTCAGACACGGACCACCGCCCTGGTGCCGAACAAGCCCGTCGGACGGACCAGCAGCACGGCGACCATCACCACATAGGGCATGACCGCGGAGAAGCCCTCGCCGAGGAAGGTGAGGTTGTCCTGATAGCCCTGGGTGAGGGTCTCGGCGACGCCGATCGTCAGTCCGCCGACCAGGGCGCCACCGGTCGAGTCGAGGCCGCCGAGGATGGCCGCCGGGAAGGCCCGCAGCGCGGCGGTCGAGGTGGTCGGCGAAACCCCCGGCGCCGGGAAGGCGCTGAGGAACACCCCCGCCAGCACGGCCAGCACGGCGGCGAGGATCCAGACGAGCGCGGCGACCTGTCCCGGCCGCACCCCCATGAGCTCGGCCGTGCCGCGGTCCTCGGCGCTGGCCCGCATGGCGACGCCCCAGTCCGAGAAGCGGGACCAGGCGAAGAACCCGGCCAGTACGACGAGCGCGGTCGCGAGCGCGGCGACCCGGGTCTGGGGCACCGTGATTCCGAGGACGTCGACGGTGGCGCTCTGCCACGGATCACCCACCGGCACGATGTCGATGCCGAGGCGGCGGGTGATCTCCGTCTGGGCCACCACATCGACGCCGATGGTCATGATCGCGACGGCGACCACCGAGCGCTGCACGATCGGCCGGACGAGCAGCCGCTCCACCAGCACCGCCAGCGCCACCGCGACT
>Ga0209382_10009661_pt1 | contig 12057 bp, 12 predicted proteins | sample SoiMetdeltSBSDD5_FD_187599 | JGI IMG/M metagenome (GOLD analysis project Ga0209382, IMG submission 187599) | Bulk soil microbial communities from a Populus tree surrounding site in Tennessee, USA - Soil MetaG P. deltoides SBSDD5 (SPAdes) (version 2) | ecosystem: Environmental > Terrestrial >... | reverse complement strand
AATGACAAAAAGGAACGATTCGTGGTGAAACTTATTTTTGCGATTGTCTTGTTTCTGTTTAACCCTGCGATTCCCGCCGAGGCCCGCAGGGTCGCCGTCGGCGTTCCCGTGCTCGACGTGACGCAGAGCGCTTTATACGTCGCTCGCGATCGCGGCTATTACCAGAAAGAGGGTTTGGAAGTCGATTTGATTCTTATGCGCGGCGGCGTAGCCAATCAGGCGCTGATTGCCGGCAACGTCGAGTTCACCACGGTGCCGACCGCCGGGCTGCAAGCGGCTTTGCAGGGCGCGCCGCTCAAGGTTGTGCTCAGCACGTTCCATAAGCCGATGTTCTGGCTTTATTCCCGTCCTGAAATCAAAAGCGTTAGAGAACTGAGCGGCAAAAAAGTGGCGGTGTCCAGTCTCGGCGCGGCGGGCGATTCCGCGCTGCGCGAGCTGATCAAGAAAAATGGCATGGACGAGAACCGCGAGGTCGCGATTCTAGCCATTGGCACGACCGCGACGCGTTTGGGCGCCCTTTCAACTGGCGTGGTCGATGCCGCAATGATGACGTTTCCGCACAATATTACAGCCGCCGAGTCGGGCTTTCGCGAGCTGGTTTCGTTCATCGCCTCGGACATCATTCAGCTCCAGGGCGCCATCGTGACGCGCGATGGATTGCTCAACTCAGAGCCCGCTATGGTGGAAAAATTTCTGCGCGCGACGATTAGGGGGATCATCTATTACTCGACCAATCGCAGCGGCGCCGCGCAGGTTCTCGCGCGTAACACGCGATCGCAGGAAGCCCTCGCCGCTAAAGTCTACGACCTGGTCAGGCCGGCGCAGACGCCGGAGGGAATTCTCAGCGATGATCTGCAGAAGCGAGTGATGGCGCCGCTTCTCGAGCGCATCAACAAACGCGACGCTGCTTCAAGCAGATTCTTCGATTTCACGTTCGCGCGGAAACTAAATGGCGAGATCAAGGCCGAAGGGTGGAAGCCCTAGAACTTAAGGTTCAAATCGTTCAAGCCGTACAATCCCCCGGATCAAGTCCGGGGTCCGTTCAAAACGCAGGAAACGGATTTTGAACCGTACGGCGATCCTTCTCCCTCGCCCGCGGAGCGGGAGTGAAGGCAAGTCGGTTCTAATAAAGTGCGGAGTCTCACCGCAGCGCGGCGAGCTTGTTCTTCCAATAAGTCCGCCAATCGGTGCCGTCCGTGATCACTTCTGAAATGACCGTCAGATCGGGATAGCGGTTTTTGTCTTCGATGCGCGCGACATTGGGCGCTTCTCCTCCCGCTTTCACCTCTCGGATGGCGCGTAGCAATTGCCGCCGCGCGGCGATAATGGCTCTGTCACTGGGGCCAAGGAATTCCTGGGTGCGATCGACGATAGGTCCGGTGCCTTCGACGATGGCGGTGTCCTGCACGTTGAAGATGCGTCCCATGCCGGAGAAACTCCAAGTCTTCATCGACTCGCGATCCTGCAGGTAGCGATTCGCCTTGTTGCGTTTGGGGCGATAGTCCGGATTTAGCTCGTCGAGAATTTCCTGGTTTCTTTGGATGTCTTTTTCTTCCATCGGCGCGCTGCGGCGAAAGACGATGTCGTAGCGCCAATGATGCGTGTCGTCGATCGGCACATGACAGTAAAGGTTATAACCGTCGCCGGACATGGGCCCCGGAATGGTCGCCATGTTGGGCAGAACAAAATTTGTCACGCGAAAGAACGTGCGGCCTTCTTCGGTTTTGCGGATGGAAATAATGCGCACGCCATAATCGGTCTCTTCGGGCTCGATTTCCGGGGCGCCGTCGGCGTCGTAGAGGGCGAGCGGGAGCTTGCCTTCGCTACCCGGCACCGGGCGCTTGAGGTTCTCCGGCACGTTGCCCTGTCGATGAAGATAAGAGACATGGCTCGGATCGAGATTGCCTTCGTTGGCTTGAAAATAATTGCACTCATGAAAGATTTTGGTTACGAGCAAGTGGCTTTGTGGCGCGAGGAACGGCTCGTAGGCAGGGAAGAGAGGCGGCTCGCCGTGGCCCAGATACGCGAAGACTATGCCGGCGCGCTCCTCGCACGGGTAGGCGGGATGGCGCACTTTTTCACAAAATCTTTTCGCCGGCACCTCGCACGGTTGTTCGAGGCAGTTGCCGCGGCGGTCAAAAAGCCAGCCGTGATACAGGCAGCGAAGCCCGCCATTCTCCACCCGACCGTAGCTCAAGTCGGCGCGCCGGTGCGAGCAGTGCCGCCCGAGGAGGCCAAGCTGGCCGCGATCATCGCGAAACAGCACTAAGTCCTCGCTCATGATGCGCACCGGGAGCGGCGCCCCGTTGGCCGGCAGCTCTTCAGCGAGCGCCACCGGCTGCCAATATCGCCGCAGCAGGTTACCGCCGGGAGTGCCGGGCCCGGTGCGGGTCAATAGGTCGTTGTCTTCCTGGGAAAGCATGTCGCTAGTTTGGATTTTCGATTTTGGATTTTGGATTGTTCGGACCGGACATCGTTATTCAGGAATATATAGCCATGCCTGAGATCAGGTCAAATGGGGTGAAGAGTGCAAGGCCACAATGTCGCCGCCGATCCTTGACCGGCTGTGAAGGGCTGTGATTGTGTAAGGTAACCTAATCGGGAAAACTCGGGAGGAAGATCATGGCTAGCTCATGGGAAAATGTTAGGGTCGACGGCAACAAGATGCCGCTCTATTCGAGTCTGCCGGAGAGCGGCGGGCCGGTGCCTGGCATCGTGGTGGTGCACGGGCAGTCGGGGTTGGAGAATTTCATCAAAGACACCACGCATATGCTGGCGCTGCAAGGCTACGCGGCGGTGGCGCCGAACCTCTATCATCGCGATGGTCCTGACTGTAAGGACGAAAACCCCGTGCGCAAGTCGCGCCTGCGCGACACTTCGATCATCAAAGACATCGAAGGCGCCATCGGTTTTCTAAAAAATCACCCGCGCGTCCATGCCGGGAAGCTCGGCATCGTTGGCTTTTGCATGGGCGGACGAATCGTTTATCTGATGTCGGCGGCCAGCAAGGATCTCAAAGCCGGAGTGATGTTTTACGGCAGCGGCACGATGGTGCCGTTCGGCGAAGGACCGACTCCATTCGAGCGGACGAGTGCAATCAATTGCCCGGTTCAAGGGCATTTCGGCGCTAACGATCAAAATCCGTCGCCTGACGATATGCGCAAGCTTGACGCTGAGCTCAACCGCCATGGCAAGGTCCATGAGTTTCATGCCTATGCCGGCGCGGCCCATGCTTTCTGCAACACCGGCTCTGCCAACTACCGCCCGCACGCGGCGGCTCTTTCATGGCCAAAGGCGACGGAGTTTTTCAGCCGGTATTTGGTCGATGGCGTTTCTGCATCCCGTTAGCGATCGGCACGACATGCGCTTCGGAATATTCTATCTGCCGTCGTTGACTCCGGCCGATCGAGCGAATGCAGGCGAGCGTCTTTTTTCAATTGTCGAGCAGACGGCTTACGGAGAAGAACTCGGCTTCGATTCGGTTTGGCTGGCGGAGCATCATTTCCATTCTTTTGGCGGCATCCTGTCGAGCCCGACGGTGATCGGCGCGGCCATTGCGCAGCGAACTTCGAAGATTCGCATCGGTACTGCGGTAACTTTGCTGCCTTACCATAATCCGCTGCGGATCGCTGAGGACTACGCGACCCTGGACTGCTTGAGCCGTGGGCGGCTCGAGTTTGGCATCGGCCATGGCTTTATCAAATGGGAATCGTTGACTTTCGGCACGCCGCTCGAAGATCTGCGCGAACGCTTCAAGGAAAATCTTGAGATCATTCTCAAAGCTTGGACCGAAGGCCAAATTCAGCCATAGGGGTCGATCTTACCAGTATGACAATGTTGAGCTTTTGCCGCGTCCCGCGCAGAAACCGCATCCGACCGTATGGCTGGGAGCGACCTCTACAGTCGAGTCGTTCGAGTTCGCCGGCCGCAGCGGTTTTCACTTGATGCTGATTCCCTTTTTGCACGAGATAGACGAGCTGCGTTCGATGGTCGAAATTTACATGAAGGCGCGGAAAACAGCAGGACATGATCCTTCAACGGCGCGCGTGATTGCTATGTATCACATCTACGTCGGGGCGAATTCCGCGGAAGCGCGAGCCTCCGCCGAGCCGGCGCTAGCGGCTTACCACGCGGCAGCCGCCGAGGCGCGCAACTTAACGCAAGGGATTCCCGAGCCGGAGTCCTACCGGACTCACGACGAGCACCGCGCCAAGATGCGCAAGCTTACGTTCAACGATCTGGTCGATCAAAATCGCGTGCTCGTCGGCGACGCGGCACAGGTGCGGGAAAAGGTCGCGCACGTCCGCGAGCACCTGCACTTGACCGATCTGGCCGGCAACTTCGCTCTCGGCAGCCTGCCGGATGCTGCCACGCGCGCCACGCTGCGGCGGTTTATGGAAGAAGTCGCGCCTAAGGTCTAAGAGAATCACAGCGGGTTCAAGTTGTTTTAAGCCGTTCAAAACGTTCAAGTCGTCTGAAAAATCGGGAGATTCAGCTATGGAGTGCTGGACCTTGAAATAACTGGCACGGCTTGAAAGTTTGGAACTATCGAATCCTTACTTAGCCGTCCTAATCCCAAACAGTGCGAACCAAACCGGATTCCTGGATCTTTCCGTCGCCGGTGATAAGCGGCAGGCCGGCAACTCTGGCCTGGGCGATGATCATTTGATCGTACGGGTCTCGAACGGTCGTGAAAGTTGCTGCTTTCAAGCAGTACAGCGGTGTCATTGAAGGCCAAATCTACGTTAACGCTTTGTCCAACGACAGAACAAAATCTCGGAGTGGCATGGGGATATGAATCCGCCCGATCTCGGTTAGAAGAAGGACTTCTTCCAGTACGGGAAAATGGTACGACGATCGTGTCCGTGCCGCGATCGGAGCGATCAAAGATACTGCGCGCTCGTCGTCCCAACCGTTGTTTCCGGCCGGTTACATGATAGACAAACGGATGGGTATCTGTAACGTACGTCACGAGAAGTTTTTGATCACGGCTTCAATCCGTGACTTCCGCAACTCACGAATGGCTTCATCGATATCGCCAACAGCCTTTCCGATTCCCCCGAGCTTGAAGATTTTGTTTCCGCCGACATTTTTTAAATACTTCGAGGCGCCCGAGAGTTCCCGGTATCGGTCGATGCCGATGATGACGGCACGAGGTTTTTGCCGCTTGGAAACCACGTAAGTTTCTCCATGGTCGGCGACCCGGTCGACAATCTCGCTGAGTTTTGACCGAGCCTGCACGAATGTCATGTTTTTTTCTTTGGCCATGCTCATCTTCTTATGTACACATTAAATGTCACTAAGGCGTGAAATGCGGTTAATTTGGCGGAAAGTTGTTACGTAGGTTCCGACCGGTCGCTGGTGTTTGACGTTCAGCAGACCGGCGGATCGCGTTACTTAAGGCTAAGGAGAGGATTCGAAATTAAGGTAAACGGCTTGAACGTTTGGTACGGCCAAATCGTTCAAGCCGTTTGTATCAGCATGATAGAGCGGAAGCTATTTTACCGGAGTAGGCACTCCCGGCGGCTTGGTCTTGTCGTCGTAGTACTCTTGCGAAAACTCCGGCTTGCGTCGTTCAGAGAAGGCCGCCGAACCCTCGTCGTAATCCTTGCTCTGGCGCAGGTGGGCGTAGAACTCCCGGTGCACTTCGAAGCCTTTTTCCCAACCCTGGATCTCGTAGAGTAGTTTGTCTTCGATAAATTCCACGGTGTGCGCGGCGATCAGCCGGCCGTTGCGATTGATCGTTGTCGCCAGTTCGACACATTCGTCGAGGAGTTTGTCCGGCTCGCAGATTTTTTGCACGAGTCCCAGGCGAAAAGCGGTGTCGGCGTCGATCATCTGGCCGCTGAGCGCGAACCAGTAGGCCCATCCGGTCGGCAGTTGGCACACATAACTCGGCCAGGCCGCCATATGCGACCAGCGCACTTCCGAGCAGCCGAATTTCGAGGCCGGCACGCAATAACGGATGTGGCACGACAGCGCGAGGCTGAATCCGCCGCCGACGGCGTAGCCGTTGATCGCCGCGATGATCGGCTTGTGCATTTGCAGCGGGCGCAGGCTGGAATAGCCTCTGGGCCCGGACCTCGGTCCTTTCATCTCGCCTTTGGCGAAGGCGAGATTTTCTTTCAAATCGCCGCCGACGCAGAAAGCGTCGGCTGTTCCGGTCAAGATAATCGACCAGACGTCGTCGTCGGCTTTAGCTTTTTGCCAGCACTCATCGAGCGCCCAGTAAAGATCGCGGCTGATGGCGTTCTTTTTCTCGGGACGGTTAAGACGAATAATCGCGATATGCGGATCGCGTTTTTCGTATACACACAGCGGTTGCGGTTCAGTCATGGATCCTCCTTGGTAACAAAGGCAAATTTAAAAAGGTAAAAAGAAATAATCAGGAATCGGACTTCCAGTTGGGCCGATTCCGAAAAAATTCATTTTTGATTTTAACTTTGCATTTTTAATTGTTTCTAATACAGCACTTTCTCCTCATCCAACTTCTTGATTTCATCATCGCTTAGGCCGAGCAGGTTGCGCGCGATCTCGTGGGTGTGTTCGCCCATGAGCGGCGCGAGGCCGCGCACCTTGCCCGGTGTTTCGGACAGGCGCAGCGGGACGTTTTCGGTGACGACATCACCGGCTTCCGGTTCAGTCATATTGACGAGATAACCGGTCGCGGCGTATTGCTTGTCGCGCTTGAATTGATCTTCGACATCCTGCACGACCGCGGCGCAGACGCCGATGCCCTGGAGAGTTTCCATCACCTCGTAAGGGTCGTGCTGCATCGTCCAGCTCGTAATCCATTTATCCAGGTCATCTTTATGGCGCACGCGCTGAAGATGTGTGGCAAATTTCGCGTCGGCTTTGAAACCGGATTTTCCCAGCAAGGAAGCGAAGCGTTGCCACTCGTCGTCATTATAGACGGCGATGACGCACCAGCGGTCGTCGCCCCTACACTGGTAGGGGCCGTAGGGCGCGGCGATCAAGCTGCGATTACCTTCCGGTTTCGGCTCGCGTTTGTTGACGGAGTATTCCAAGTATTTGGGTCCCAGTAACGATGCGCCGATTTCCGCTTGCGCGCTGTCGATCCATTGGCCGCGGCCGGTTCTCTTGCGCTCGATCAGCGCCAGCACGACGCCGAAGGCGCCGGTGACGCCGCCCATGAAGTCCGGGTGTTGCGTGCGCGGCTCGGCGGTGGCGGTGGTAGCGCCGGGGTAGTTCCACAGGTAGGTCGTTGCCATGGTATTGCCGACGTTCGGTCCATAGGTGAGATCGGCGGCATGGGGCCCGCTGCAGCCCATGCCTTTGACGCGGATAAGGATCATCTGCGGATTGATTTCTTTCAGGTCCGGCCAATCCAGCCCCCACTTTTCCAAAATGCCCAGGCCGAAGTTTTCCACGAGCACGTCGGACTTTTTCACCAGCTCTTTCACCAGCTCGCGCCCTTTGGCGGTCTGCATATTGACGGTGAATGATTTCTTGCCGCGCTGAAGTTTCATGAAGTCGGGCTTCTTGTTCCACAGTTTCGGGTCCTCGCCGCGATGGCCGTCGCCGCGCAGTCGCGTTTCGCAGCGGATCACTTCAGCGCCGAACTCACACAGCACGCGCGCCACGGTCGGACCCGCCGCGCCGGTCGTAAGCTCGATGACGCGAATTCCTTCAAGAGGAAACTTACTCATAGTGTTCAATCCCTTTGGAGTGTTGGAGTAATGGAGTATTGGAGAGCTGGGTTTCCCGAATTTTCCAACACTCCATCACTCCAGTTCGTCTTCAGATCACTCCGCTCGCGCGTAAAGCCGCGAGATCGTCGTTGTTCATGCCCAATTCGTCGCAGAATATTTCTTTATTGTGCTCGCCGAGCAGCGGCGCGGTGCGGGTTATGCCGCCCTTCGACTCGCTGAAACGGGGCACGGGACCAAATTGCGCGTATTTGCCGATCACGGGATGTTCCATGTCGACGAAGGTCTCGCGCTCCTTGACTTGCTCGCTGTTGATGAACTCGCCGGCGGTATTGATCGGTGTGACCGCAATGCGGCGCTTCTGGCCTTCCTCGTACAGTTCTTCCTTGGTATGGCGCGCGCAGAATTCCGCGACCGCTCCGACGACGATTTCCGGGTGCTGCCGCCGATAGGACATCTTCTCGAATTCGGGTCCGGAAATCGACGCAGGCCGTCCCATCCAATCGACCAAACGCCGCCACTGTTCGACGGGTATGATAAAGATGCGCGCGTAACCGTTTTTCGTCGCGTAGGGATCGTACAAGTCGGTCTCTTCGCCCTTGCGCGAAGCGCGCGCCGGCTTCGCGCCCGTGTAGCCGTAGTTCGGAATGAAATAACCGGCGATATGTCCCGCGCATTCATGCATGGACACATCGATGTATTGCCCGTTGCCGCTTTCGAGGCGGTGATAGAGCGCGGTGGCGATGCCGAACGCGCCGTAGGTGGACGCCATGCCATAAGCGATTTCACCCGGCGGTTGCAGCGGCGGTTCGCCGGGTTCGCCCGCCAGGTAGAGCAGATTCCCGAGGGCGATGCCCGCCATGTCGTTGGCCTTGTAGTCGCGCCAGGGACCGGTCTGACCGAACGGTGTGATCGATGCGTAAACCAGACGGCGATTTTGTCCGCGCAGCGCTTCGTAACCGATTCCCAACTCGTCCATTCTTCCCGGCTTGGCGGTTTCGAGCACGACGTCGGCCTTGCGGGCGAGCTCGAGCAGGATCGCGCGGCCGTCGGGCTTTTCGACGTCGAGAGTGATGCCGCGCTTGTTGGTATTGAAATGAAGAAAATAGAGACTTTTTTCCGGATGCGGAATGTCGTCTTTGAAAGGCGGGATGCGCCGCGACTCGTCGCCCGACGGCGGCTCGATCTTGATCACGTCCGCGCCCATATCGGCTAAAAGTTTGGTGCAATGCAGGCCGAGCGGTCCGGCAAGATCGAGCACGCGATAGCCCTCTAATGGTCCTGATGCGTTTCCCATCAATTTCCTCAAGAAAATATTGGATTCGTCGAGATTCTTACTTGGAGCGCTTGAGAGTGTCAAGGCATGACGGACGGTTTCGGTGTGCGCGGGCCGTTGATTTTCCATTTGCAAACGGCGGCGATGCGGATAAGTATCGGAGTCGCGCGGGATGCGTCGATTTTTTTTCTACAATGCCGATAAAAACAATAATAGTTATCCACCTTCTCATGTTTTTGTTTTCCGCTCCGCCGGTTGGCGAAGCGCAGACGCCGTTTTTCGAAGGGAAGACGATCCGGATCATCGTCGGCTATCCCGCCGGCACGACGCACGACACCTGGGCAAGGCTGGTAGCGCAACACATGAAGAAATACCTTGCCGGCGGCCCCGATTTTCTCGTTCAGTCCATGACCGGCGCAGGGTCGATGGTGGCGGCCAATTACGTGTATGGCGTCGCGAAACCCGACGGCTTGACGCTCGCCACTTTCAACGCGTCGCTTTATTTTGAGCAGCTCATCGGACGCAAGGAAGCGCAGTTCGACTGGCAGAAGATGACCTGGGTCGGCAGCTCCACGCCGGCCACCCGTTTATTTTATATTCGCGCCGACAGCCCGCACGCGACGATTGCCGACCTGCGCAAAGCCGCCGACCCGCCCAAGTGCGGCACGACGGGCCGTGGCACGACAGGGTATATTCTGCCGAAGCTCTTCGAGGAGTCGCTCGGATTGAAGCTCGCGATCGTGACCGGGTATCCGGGCGGCGGAGAGGTCGACCTGGCCATTGAAAAAGGCGAGATCCACTGCAACTCCACTTCGCTGTCGGTTTATTTTGGGCGCGAGCCGTTCGATAGCTGGCGCAGGAAAAACTTTGTGCGTGTGCTCATTCAAACAGGGCGCAAGCGCGACGGCCGGTTGCCCGATGTGCCGACGATTTACGAGCTGATGGATCAATATAAGACGGCGGAGGCGAGCCGGCGGCTCACGGCGGTGTTTCTGGATGCCGGTCGCTTCGGCTCCTGGCCCATCGTCGCGCCGCCGGGAGTTCCCGCGGAACGGATAAGAATTCTCCGTGACGCTTTCATGAAGGCAACGAACGATGCGGCCTTGCTGGCGGAGGCTAACAAGAAACAACTGGAGGTCGAGCCGATACGCGGCGACGATCTCGAAATCTTGGCAAGAGAAGTGATGGCCCAACCGCCGGAAGTGATCGAGCGGCTAAAAGAACTGCTGGGGAAGTGATGGCGCCGCGACGATCTTGACAGCGCCTCAGGGGATTGCCTAAACGCGGCAAGGCGACGATCAAGACATTGCGGAACGGGTTGCGCGCTGTGAAGCCGATAAAAAGCATGCGGACTTTCTTCTCTCTGTTCGGGCTGACGATGGTCCTCTTGGCCGGGTCGGGGGCGCTGGCCGCCGACAAGGTGCGGCTCGCCTACGTCAGCCCGAGCGTGTCGCTGTCGCTGCCCTGGATGGCCAAAGAAACCGGGATACTCGGCAAATATGATTTAGCTGCCGAGGTTCTGCTGATCACGGGCAGTCCGAGATTGGTTCAGACCCTTATCTCCGGCGACGTGGATGTCGCCTTCGCCGGCATCACCGCGATAACCCGCGCGCGGATGCGCGGCGCCGAAGTCGCGATCCTCGGCGCCGCGGCCAATGTTTCAAGCCAAAAACTTATCGTCGGCCGCAACTCTAGAATACGCCGTCTGGAGGATTTGAAAGGCGCGATCATCGGCGTCTCGCAGTACGGTTCGGAGGCGGACACCTTTACGCGCAATGCGCTGGCGCTGGCCGGACTGAAGCCGGACAGGGACGTGACGTTGCTTCAGCTTGGCGGTCATCCGCAGGTCGCCGCGGCGATGGTCGCGGGTAAACTCGACGTCGGCGCGCTGGCCGGTCTCGCCGCGCTGACCGCGGAGAAAGCGGGCGCGCGGCTTCTCGCCAGCGCCGCCGAGCTGAAGATCCTTTCGCCGTCGGGCACCTTTGCGGCGACTCGAAGTTTTATCCAGCGCAAGCGCAGCGTGGTCGACCGGCTGATGCGCTCCTTCGTCGAGACGATTCACTATCTCAAGACCCATCGTACGGGTTCCATTGCGCTGCTGCAGAAATATTTCGGCGGCTTGAGCGCTGAGGAGGCGAGTTATCTTTATCAGGAGCAGATCGATTTGATGGAAGCTCTGCCCGCGCCCAATGACAGAGCATTGCAAGCGGTGCTCGATCGCGAAGCCGATCCGAAGGCGAAGAACTCGGCGGCGGCGGATTTTGTCGATGCCAGCTTTTTTAGAGAGATTGAGAAAAGCGGACTGATAGAGAAATTGTATCGGAAATAAAAGCGTCAGATCGAGCCCATGAATTTTTTACAAACCGTTAACCACGAGAGGAGATAAACCATGGCACGCATCAGACACATTGCATTGCTCACGAAGGACACCGAAAAACTCGCCGAGTTCTATAAAACCTCCTTTGGCCTCAAGGAGGTGGCGCGCAGCGGCGAAGCGAGCGAGCATGGCCGGGCGATCTATCTTTCCGACGGCCATATCAATCTTGCCGTCCTGCCGGCGCGCAATCGCCGCGAAGGCATCTACCATTTCGGGATGGAAGTTGAAGATGTGAAAGGCGCGACGCAAACCGCGCTCTCGGCCGGAGCCACCGGCGGAACGGCGAATCTTCCTCGAGACGGACGTTTTGCCGAGACGTTTGTCCTCGATCCGGTCGGCACCCGCGTTGATCTCTCTCTCGGATGGAAAGTGTAGCTGTCGCGGCGAAGCCCAATAAGACTGCGCAGCACGCTCAGGTCGTTGCGGCGCACGGCGGTATCCGGCGGCAATAAAAATCGCCAACGATCGCGATCTCGGCGAGAATAGAATGGCTCACATCTGGCGATCCAGACTTCGGTACTGGATCGCTTCGGCGATGTGCGAGGCTTCGATGTTTTCGGCGGCGGCGAGATCGGCGATGGTGCGGCCGACTTTGAGGACACGGCTGTAAGCCCGCGCGCTTAGGCCGAGCTTGTTGATGGCGGTCTCCAATAATTTTTCCGCGTCGTCTTTCACCGAGCAGTAGCGTCGGATTTCCCGCGTGCCCATCTGCGCGTTCGAGTGCAATTTTGTTT
>Ga0209382_10009659_pt1 | contig 12058 bp, 12 predicted proteins | sample SoiMetdeltSBSDD5_FD_187599 | JGI IMG/M metagenome (GOLD analysis project Ga0209382, IMG submission 187599) | Bulk soil microbial communities from a Populus tree surrounding site in Tennessee, USA - Soil MetaG P. deltoides SBSDD5 (SPAdes) (version 2) | ecosystem: Environmental > Terrestrial >... | reverse complement strand
GAGTCGACCACGGTCAGCGTGCGGTTGGGCGACACGACGAGCTGTTCGCCGTCCTCCAGCACGTGGACCCGCTCGGCCGGCGTCGGGGTCAGCCGCCCGTACAGCGAGTCGAGCAGGTCCCCGTAGACCATGGCCGCGCTGTTGACCAGCTTGGCCGGGTCCACCAGGTGGCGTGCGCCCCGCTGGTGGACGTACACGGTGGCCTCGGGGAAGGCGGCGGCCACGTCGCCCACCCCGCCCGCATGGTCGAGGTGGATGTGGGTGACGGCCACACCCGCCAGGTCGCCCGGGGCCACGCCGAGCTCGTCCAGCGCGGCGAGCAGGTGGGGCACGGAGGTCTGGCTGCCGGTCTCCACGAGGACCGGCGCCTCGCCGGTCACGAGGTACCCGGCCGTGACCTGGTGCCATCCGCCGAGCAGCGTGTCTATCTGCAGGACGCCGGGAGCGATCTCGCTGTGCATCTGCGTCCGACCCTACCGTCGATCGGCGGCCGTTCTCATCGACGAGACCTCACCGGCGTCATCGTTCGTTGTCATACCCCGTAGCTACCATCCGCTCCGTGCGACGTGGCACTCCGTCACCCGATCCGTCATCGAGTCCCCTGACGCTCTGGGACCACCCGGCCGAGCCCACCTGGTCGGTGCCCGAGCTGGGCGAGGCGCTGGCCGCCAGCCTGCGGGTCGCGTTCCCCGACGAGGTGTGGGTGCGGGGCGTGATCCGCAACCTCAACCCGGGGCGGCGGGGCGGCACGGTGTGGTTCGACCTGGTGGAGCCGGCCCCCGGGGGCGACCTGTCCCGCCCGGTCCAGGCGTCGCTGCCCGTGGTGCTGTTCGACACGGCCCGGCGGCGGGTCAACGCCCGGCTGACCGACGCGGGCGGCGGCGTGCGCATGACCGACGGCACCGAGGTGCGGCTGCGGGGCCGGGTGACGTTCTGGGACCGCGGCGGCCGGCTGCAGCTGCAGATGTCCGACATCGACCCCTCGTTCACGCTGGGCCGGCTGGCCGACGATCGGGCCCGGCTGCTGCGGGCGCTGGCGGCCGAGGATCTGCTCGAGCGCCAGGCTCGCTTGGCTCGGCCGGCGATGCCACTGCGGCTCGGGCTGGTGACCAGTGCGGGGTCGGCCGCCGAGCACGACGTGCTCGACGAGCTGGCCCGGTCGGGCATCGGGTTCTCGGTGCTGCGGGCCGATGTGCGGGTCCAGGGCACGCGGGCCGCCCGGTCGGTGGCGTGGGGCCTGGCGGCCGTGGCGGCCCGCGGGGTCGACCTGGTGCTGCTGGTGCGGGGCGGGGGCGCGACGACCGACCTGGCGGTGTTCGACTCCGAGGCCATCGCCCGAGCGGTGGCGGGCTTGGAGGTCCCGGTGCTCACCGGCATCGGCCACGACATCGACCGCTCGGTGGCCGACGAGGTGGCCCATGCCAGCTACAAGACGCCCACCGCCTGCGCCCAGGCGGTGGTGGCCGACGTACGGGCGGTCGAGCAGCGAACGCGCTCGGCCTGGCGGGCGATCGCGCTCGCGGCCCGCCGCCATGGCCGCCGCGAGGCCGAGCGCCTGCGGGCGTGCGGCCAGCACGTGGCGGTGGCCACCCGCCAGGGCCTGGCGGCCGCCGACCGCGACCTGGCCACGCGGGGCGTGCGGGTCGGCCGGTCCGCGTCGGGTGCCCTGGCCCGCTCGACCTCACGCGTCGACCGGGCCGTGGCCCGGGTCGAGGCGGGCGGACGTGGCCACCTGCGCACCCACGAGGCCGCGCTCGCGGGCGCGTCCCGGCGGCTGGCCGGCCGGGCTCCCCGGGCGGTGGCCGGGGCCACGCGGCGGCTCGACGGGGTCGAGGCCCAGGTGCGGGCGCTCGATCCGGCCCGCACCCTGGCCCGGGGCTGGTCCATCACCCGTGACGAGCAGGGTCGGGTGGTGCGCTCGCCATCGGCGGTGCGGCCCGGCGACCGCCTCGTCACCACGGTGGCCGAAGGCCAGGTACACAGCACGGTCGACGGCACCGAAGGCACGGGAGAGGAGGCGTGATGACAGAGCAGCTGGGCTACGCCGAGGCCCTGGCCGAGCTCGAGGGCATCCTCGACGAGCTGGACGGCGACGAGGTCGACGTCGACGTCCTCGGCTCCCGCGTCCGCCGGGCAGCCGAGCTGCTGCGCCTGTGCCGCGAGCGCATCGCGGGCGCCCGGTTCGAGGTGGAGCAGGTCGTGGCCGAGCTGGAAGCCGAGGTCGAGGCGGCCACCGACGTCGACACGGCCATACCGGAGGCGCCCGACGGCACCGGCTGACCTACGACCTACAGGCTGATCTGAATCAACCAGAAGTGCTGGCAAAGCCGCGCCCCCTCATCGACCCGGAAGTCGGTGGTGGGCCCAGTTGGGGCTCAGGTGTGCCCTCGCCGCGACATGCTCGTCAAGGTGGCGCAGTCCGACGAGGTCAAGCTCGTGACTGCCGTGGTTGGGGTCGTGAGACCCGGGCCTGGGTCGCGCTGGTCACGGCCGTCTCGACGTACCTGGTGAAGCAGGGCATCCCGTGGCTCTGCGACCCGCAGGTCGCAGATTCCTGCGCCTAGAACGGGGCGGGTGGCACGCCGAGCGCGCCCCGGGACGGCGCGCTCGGCCAGGTCCGTGTCGAAGGGGCGAGGCCCTCAAGGTTGATCAGCAGCGCTTCGATCGGCGCCGGACCACTCGGGACGGCTCGCTCGCTAGGCCCCGGGTTCCTTGCCGTCGGGACTCTGACCGGTCCTCGGCCGGACGCGGGCCGACGCCTCTCTTACGAACGCCTCCACGCCTTCGAGCCCCCAGACGCTGAGCCGAAGCTCCCCGCGACCGCCCATCGACTTCCAACGAAGAGCCAACCAGCGCATCACGGCCCCGGGCCGCCATCCGGGTCGGGGCCTGAACCCGCCGACCTCGACGGCCACGTGCTCTGCTGTCCCCCGGACCAGCCTGACGCTACGCACGAGGCTCCACGGCAGGGCGATCCCGTAGCGGTGGTCAGTCAAGCCTGTGTCGTCAAGTGTCAACACTGGGCGGCGCTGCAACCCAAGCCTCGCGGCACGGGCGTCCACCCACGCCAGGAAGGGCAGGTAGAACTGGAGCGCCGCGAGGAGGAGTAGCCCGACGGCCTTTTGCGGCCTGAGGTACAGGTCGACAGGACGAGCGTCACTCGGTGGCCATGCCCACCAGTTCGATTCGACACCGGCCGGCGATCCAGGTGGCGGAGGGGCATCGACGACCTGGACGCGACGCCAGCGCAGCTGCCACCACACCAGAAGCGCACCCGGCAGCGTAAGGATCAGCCCGAACGCCACCGACGCGCGCGCCGTGGTGCGGCACCACTCTTCGTAACCGGGATCAGCGGTGCCGGCCCCGAGTGCGACTGCTATCGCCGGCGCACCGCATGTGGGGTTCTCGTCTTCGTCCTCAGCCGGCAGCACGATGAACAGTGGGCCCAAGCAGACGAGAACAAGGCCGACACCGCTGAGGATCTGGCGTCGCAACCGGCCACGTGACGTCGGTGCCCAGATGGGCAGTCGTTCCCGTTGGGTCCGATCGCCGGTCGATCGGCGCGACCCCGTCCGCCACGCCCTCATTGCCTACCCCTAGTGCCTGTGTGGCCCTGATCCTACCCCCCACCACCAGCGCCGTTGTCGATCGATGTCAAGCCCCCTGGCGACGGCATCTGCGCGTTCGCGAGCCATCAGGGAGGCGTGATCCTCGCCTACAGGCCCCGCCGTGTGGGCAGCGAGCGCACGTCCGCCGGTCAGGCGACGTTGCTGTCGTCGGCTTCGGGGCAGCGGGCGGTGAGGCGGCCCTCGACGGTCTGGCCGTCGGGGACCGGGGCCAGCTCGCCGTCGAGCGCGGCCCAGGTGGCGTCGACCACCAGTCGGTCGCCTTCGACCTTGGCGTCGCGGACCGTGCCTGCCGGGGAGCGGGGCATGTCGGAGCCGAAGGCGCCCCAGATCTCGCCCGCGCCCAGGTCCAGCGTGACGCCCGTGCGGGCGGTGCCGCCGTCGCTCACGTCGGCCGCGGCCTGCAGGACCATCGAGCCCCGGGTGCCTCCCAGCGTGACCACGTCGCCGTCCCGCCCGCAGGCGACGAGAGGTATCTCCACCGTGCGATCGCCGTAGACGAAGCGGGCCGTGTCCGGCTCGAGGCCGTCACGCGGCTCCGAGCTCTGACGCAGCCCGCAACCGGCCGAAGCCACCACGGTCACCGTCAACATCACGGCGAGAAGCAAGCGGGACACGACGCGAAACGGTAGCGAGGCCGTGAAAGACTCCCCCCAACCACTGGCGACGGAGGCACAGGTATGTCGCTCCCCCCCGATCCTCACGACGACGACGTCAGGACCGGCCCGGCGTCGGGCCCGCCTCCGCCGCCGCCCCCTCCGCCGCCGCCTCCCCCCGCCGGAACGCTGCCGGGAGAGCGGCCGCCGCAGTCGCCGATCCTCGAGGAGACCCCGGCTCCGCCACCCCCGGCGACCACGGCGGCCGCGGCAGCGGCGACAGCCGCGCCGCCGCCTGCCCCGCTACGACCGTCGGCCCAGGTGCCCGACCCCGGGCCGGAGTACCAGCCGCCGTCGTCGCCCGCCTACACGTCTGCCACCAAGCTCCCGCCGACCCGCGCGGGAGCAGGCACCGCCGGGGCCACGACGCCACCGGCCACCCCCGCGGCACACCTCGCGGGCAGCGGCAGCCCGGACGGGGGCGACAAGCGCGGGCGTGGCGGGATCATCGCCGCGATCGTGCTGGTCATCGCACTCGTCGGGGCGGGCGGAGCGTTCTTCCTGTTCAGCGGCGACGACGACCAGGACGACGACGCCGCGCCCGCCTCCACCGAGGAAACCAGCGACACCGGGGACACCGGCGCCGAGCCCACCGCGCCGCCGGTCACGGACGCGCCGAACGTCGGTTTCGGCGAGCCGGTGGACGCGGCCCAGGCCTTCTTCACCGCCGCGGTCGCCGGCGACTGCCCGGGCATGGCCCAACTCCTCACCGAGGGCTCGCTGCTCATGGACAACGGCACGGTCGACGAAGCCCTGGCCGACTGCCAGCAGTCGGTCGCCGACGGTGACACCGGGTTCGAGGACATGACCGTGGCCAACGTCACGCTGGTGTCCGAAGAGGGCGATACGGCGATCGTGTCGGTCGACTTCGACGTCGCCGGCCAGGCCAGCACCGAGCAGTTCCACCTCCAGCGGGTCGACGGTGAGTGGAAGATGGACCTCGAGGCCAGCGCCTGACCCGGGTCTGACCCGGACCCACCCCGCGCCGTAGGGTGCGGCCATGGGCTACCGCTCTCCCGCCCCCGCCAGCCTGGGCGCCCTCGCCGGACGGGCCGAAGCCCGCCTGGCCGACCTGCTGGACGGCGAGATCGCCCGCTGGCGGCAGGTCGACCCCTCGCTGGGCGAGCCCCTGGAGGCCCTGCGGTCGCTGGTGATGGCGGGCGGCAAGCGCCTGCGCCCGGCGTTCTGCCACTGGGCCTTCGTGGGCGCGGGCGGCGACCCCGACGATCCCCGGATCGTGGACGCGGGCGCGGCGCTGGAGATGCTGCACGCCTTCGCCCTGGTCCACGACGACGTGATGGACGGGTCCGACACCCGCCGCGGCCTGCGCACCGCGCACCTGGTCTTCGCCGACGAGCACGCCGCCCAGAGCTGGCGGGGTGAGGCCCGCCGCTTCGGGGAAGGCGCGGCCATCCTCGTCGGCGACCTCGCCCACGTGTACGCGGACCAGCTCATGGGCGACGTGCCCGAGGACGTGTCCCGCGTGTGGCACGAGCTCCGCCTGGAGCTCAACATCGGCCAGTACCTCGACCTGGCCGGCACGGCGCGGGGCGACCGCGACCCGGCGCTGGCCGAGCGCATCGCCCGCTACAAGTCCGGCAAGTACACGATCGAGCGACCCTTGCACGTGGGGGCCGCACTGGCCGGGCGCTTGGGTGACCTGGCCGAGCCGCTGTCCGCCTACGGCAGCCCGCTGGGTGAGGCGTTCCAGTTGCGGGACGACGTGCTCGGCGTCTTCGGCGACCCCGGCCGCACCGGCAAGCCCGTGGCCATGGACCTGCGGGAGGGCAAGCCCACCCCGCTCCTGGCCGAGGCCACGGCCCGGGCCGGCGCCGACGACGGCGCCCTGCTCGACAAGGTGGGCGCCCCCGGGCTCAGCGACGACGACGTCGCCCGCATCCAGGCCGTGCTGGTCGACACCGGAGCCCTCGACAGCATCGAGCAGCGCATCGACCGCCTCACCGGCAGCGCCATCGACGCCATCGAAGCTGCCGACGTCACCCCCGAAGCCCGCGACGAGCTGGTCGACCTCGCCCGCTACGTCGCCGCCCGCGACACCTGACCTGCGGCGCCGGGAGTGCCCTCTCGACACCCCGAAGCGCGGTCAATCCCAGAGGTCGCGTCCCTCTCGTCCCGACGGGTCCATCGTGAGGATGTCCTCATGCAGGCCGTCGACCGTGCGCCCCGTCAGCCGGACGTGATCGCCGAGCGACACATCGGTGGTCTCCATCAGCATCCAGCCTGGCAGTCCGTCGATGCCCGCGTCCGGGTCGAATCCCTCGGCGATGCGATAGAGCGTTGAGTGGACGGCGCCATACGCGGCACGACGAGCCGGGCGGACCAGGTCGGCGCGATCCGCGCCCGCCGCCAGCAACCTCCGGGCCGCGGGCACACGATCGAGCTCGTCGGCCTTCTCCCAGATGTCGACGGCGTACCGCCACAGCAGGCGAAGGACCAGGAATCGCGCTAGTTGCGGGATGTCCTCTTCGACCTCCGAGCTGGCCCAGTCGCAGGCGTCATCGGCGCCGAGCGACTCGAACACGTTGGTCAGACGTTCCACCCGAGCATCCATTCGCTCACTATGTCAGCGGAGCCAGGTGATGCGATGGTCGCAGACGAGGCTCGACCGGTTGCTAGTCGATCCCGAGGAACGGGTCGATGCAGCGGGCCCGGGTGACCTGGCGGACCCCGGGCTCGGCGGCGACCGCCGCCAGCCAGGGTGGGCGCACCACGGCGCAGACCGCCAGGGCGGTGTCGAGGCCCGACAGGGTGGTGGCCTGGCGGGCGTAGGTGGTGGCGTAGTCGGGCGGGCGCACGTCCTGGGCCAGTTCGAGCAGCGCGTACGGGTCGGGCGTGCCGGTGACCGGCAAGGGCTCGCGCAGCACATAGGGCGTGGGGGGCAGGGCGCCGCCGCCGGACAGGCCGGGCCCGTCGTCGAGGATGGCGCCCCGCACCAGCTCGGGCCGGGCGCCGGCCACCAGCAGGCCGACGTAGGCGCCGAGCCCGCGCCCGTACACGGTGACCCGCCCGAGGTGGGCCAGCGCGGCGTCGGCATCGGACATCAGCACCTCGCAGTAGTAGCCGCCGCCGACAGGGAGGCTGGAGGCGCCGTGGCCGGTGAAGTCCAGGCCCCACACCGGTCCGGGCCAGGCGACCAGATGCGGCGGCACCGCATCGGCCGTGCGCTCGCCGAGGCCGTGCAACAGCAGCAGGGGCCGGCCCTCGCCGTCCCGCAGGCGATGCAGGGCCAGGTCGATCCGGCTGTTGCGGAGCCTGACCACGGGCGCGGTCTCCTCGGGCATCGAGGCCGCGCTCACGGCAGGTCATCCAGGAACTGGAGGACGAACTTGGCGACCCGATCGGGCTGTTCGATGTGGACGAAGTGGCCGGCGTCGTCCAGGACGACGAGGCGGCTGCCGGGCGGGAGCCACTCCTCGACCTCCTCGGGGCGGCTACCCCAGCCCATCATCTCGGGCTGCAGGCCCATCACCGCGAGCATGGGCGATCCCAGGCCGGGGAGGCGGGACAAGCCCCACTCCGGGCGCCAGGGACCGAAGCCGCCCATCCGCAGCGCGGGGTCGATCTTCCAGCGCCAGCCGTCGGGGTCCTCGCGGGCCCCGACGGACACGAGGTAGCGCAGCCACTCCTTGGACAGGCGGGGGTTCATGCGGGCCCGCCGGGCGGCCAGGCCGTCGAGCGTGTCGGGCCGGCGCTGCCGGTCGACGACGCTCCGGCGGAAGTCGAGCCAGCCGGCCAGCTCGCCGGCCAGCAGCTTGGTGCGCTCGTGGTCGGGCACGTCGGGCATCGAGCGCCGGGTGGCGATGCCGTCGAGGCTGACCAGCGCGCGGGCCCGGTGGGGCAACGCGGCCACGAACTGCATCATCACGCCCGCACCCTTGGAGTGGCCCATCACCGGCAACGGGGCGTCGGTGATCGAGTCGACCACGGCCAGCGCGTCACGCAGGTCGGCGTCCCACGAGTACAGGGACGCATGGTCCGAGTCGCCGTGGCCCCGCTGGTCCCAGGCCACGACCCGCCAGCCGGCGTCGGCCAGCACCGGCGCGAAGCGGCTGTAGGTGCGGGCGAAGTCGAACCCGCCGTGCGCCACGGCGATGGGCGGGGCGTCGGCCTCGCCCCACTCGTGGACCGCGATGCGGATGCCGTGCGACATGACGGTGCGGGTTCGGTCGGGGGCGCGGGCCCCGGGGTACGTGACGACCTCAGGCACGCCGGAAGATTGACCCACCGGTCAAGTCGACGGCAAGCGAACCCACCGTGTGACTGACGTCATCTGGACATCGGCCCTGGTCCGGGAGTCAGATATCACCGATAACGTAACCGCGTTAACTTCCCGCTGGAGGCTCCCCCTCATGCTGACGCGCCTCGCGAACCTGGCCACCCGCCGCTCCCGCCTCGTGATCGTCGTCGCCGTGCTGTTCGTGGCACTGGCCGGCGCCCTCGGCGGTGGCGTGGCCGACAGCCTCACCTCCGGAGGCTTCGACGACCCGTCCACCGAGTCGGCCCGGGCCGAGGACGTCCTGGCCGATCAGTTCGACACCGGCGTGCCCAACGTGGTGCTGCTGGCCACTGCCGCCAACGGTGACATCGACTCGCCCGTGGCCACCGAGGCCGGGCTGGCCCTCACCGGTGAGCTGGCGGCCGAGCCCGGCGTGACCGACGTCGTGTCCTACTGGTCCGAGGGCAACGCCCCGCCGTTGCGCAACGACGACGCCAGCCGCGCTCTCGTCATCGCCCGCATCGAGGGTGACGACGACCAGGTCGAGGCGCGCATCGAGGAGCTGGCGCCCCGCCTCCAGCACCGCGGTGACGGCGACGCGCTGCAGGTCGAGGTCGGCGGGTTCGCCCAGGTGTTCCACGAGGTCGGCAACACCATCGAGGAGGACCTGCTCAAGGCCGAGATGATCGCCCTGCCCATCACGCTGATCCTGCTGGTGCTGATCTTCGGCAGCGTGGTGGCCGCCAGCCTGCCGCTGCTGGTCGGGATCATGACGATCTTCGGCACGTTCCTCGTGCTGCAGCTGCTCTCGGGCGTCACCGACGTGTCGATCTACGCCCTCAACCTGACCACCGCCCTGGGGCTGGGGCTGGCCATCGACTACAGCCTGTTCGTCGTGTCCCGCTTCCGGGAGGAGCTCCGGGCCGGCCATGAGCCTCGGCCGGCCGCCGTGCGGACCGTTCGCACCGCCGGGCGCACGGTGGCCTTCAGCGCCCTGACCGTGGCCGCCTCGCTGTGCGCCACGCTGGTGTTCCCGCTCGCCTTCCTGCGCAGCTTCGCCTACGCCGGCGTGGCGGTCGCCCTGCTGGCCGGCCTGTTCTCGCTGGTGGTCCTGCCCGCGATCCTGGCGCTGCTCGGCCACCGGGTGAACGCGCTGACGCTGTGGCGACGCTCGCTGGTCCCGCCCGAGCAGGGCGTGTGGCACCGCATCGCCCGCTTCGTCATGCGGCGACCGGTCCTCGTCGCCACCGGCGCCGTGGCCGTGCTGCTGGTGCTGGGCGCCCCCTTCCTGGGGCTGCGCCTGACCCAGCCCGACGACCGGGTCCTGCCTCCGGGCGCGGACGGCCGGGTCGTGGGCGACGTGGTGCGCGAGGAGTTCTCCTCCGAGGAGGCCGGCGCCCTGTCGGTCGTCCCCGCCGATGAGACGACCAACGTCACCACGGCCGAGATCGACGCCTACGCGGTGTCCCTGGCCCGCCTGCCCGGCGTCTCCCGGGTCGACGCCGCCACCGGCACCTACTGCGGCGAGGGCGTGGCCGCCGAGTTCGGCTGCGAGCCGGGCCAGCTGGTGCTGGGCCCCGACAGCGCCCCGCGCTACGCGGGCTTCACCGCCGCCGGCTACGGCAGCTACCTGTCGGTGGTGCCGTCGGTCGAGCCCTACTCCCCCGAGGGCGAGGACCTGGTCCACGCCGTGCGGGACACCGACTCGCCCTATCCCGTGCTGGTCACGGGCCAGTCAGCCGGGCTCGTGGACCTCAACGCCTCGCTGTTCGCCCGCCTGCCCCTCGCCATCGGGATCATCGCGGTGATCACCGCTGTGCTGCTGTTCATGATGTTCGGCAGCGTCATCATCCCGGCCAAGGCCATCGTGCTGAACCTGCTCAGCCTGTCGGCCACGTTCGGCGCCATGGTGTGGATCTTCCAGGAGGGGCACCTGTCGGGCGCGCTGAACTTCACCGCCACCGGCGGGCTGGCCGCCGCCATGCCCATCCTCATGTTCTGCGTCGCCTTCGGGCTGTCGATGGACTACGAGGTCTTCCTCCTGTCCCGCATCAAGGAGGAGCACGACCACGGCGCCGACAACGAGACGGCCGTGGCCGTGGGCCTGGAGCGCACCGGCCGCATCGTGACGGCGCTTGCCGTGCTGATCGCAGTGGTGTTCGTGTCGTTCGCCCTCGGCCGGGTGAGCTTCATCAAGCTGTTCGGCCTCGGCCTGACGCTGGCCGTGCTCGTGGACGCCTTCCTCATCCGCAGCACGCTCGTCCCCGCCTTCATGCGGCTGGCGGGCGACTGGAACTGGTGGGCGCCCGGCCCGCTCCGCCGCTTCTACGAGCGCTGGGGCATCAGCGAGACCATCTCGCTGGACGACGAGGGCGACGAGGGCGACGAGGGCGACGTGACGCCCGCCCCCGCCGCGACGCTGGTCGGGGCCGCCGGGCCGGACAGGAACGGCCAGGGGCGCGATCCTGAGGGCATGGCCGGAGACCTGAGCCACCGATGACCCCGTCGCCCACCGCCACCGGACGCCGCCCCCGCCTGCCCAAGGGCGAGGGGCGGCAGCTCCGCGCCGAGATCCTGGCCGCCACCGAGCGCATGCTGCTGGAGACGGGATCGGCGCAGGCGGTGTCCATCCGGGCCGTGGCCGAGGCCGTGGGGGTGACGCCCCCGTCGATCTACCGGCACTTCGCCGACAAGACCACGCTGATCTTCGAGGTGTGCGCCCGCCACTTCGCCGCCCTAGAGGACTACATCATGCGGGCCACGGGCGAAGTCGAGGACCCGGTGGACCGGCTGGCCGCGCTGGGCCGGGCCTACATCGACTTCGGCGTCGCCAATCCCGAGCCGTACCGGATCATGTTCATGACCCGACCCGACGTGGCCCCCGAGGAGTTCCAGGGCCAGGCCCTGGCCGACTCGGCGGCGTTCGACTACCTGATGGAACGCGTGCAGGCCTGCATCGACGCCGGCCGCTTCCGCCCCGAGTACGACGACGCCTTCCGCCTGTCGCTGGGCTTCTGGGCCCGGGTCCACGGCCTCACGTCGCTGCTGGTCTCCAAGCCCGGCATGCCCTGGCCCAGCGACCCCGGTTTCATCGACGAGTACGCCGACATGTGCCTCCGCGGCGTGGTCCGTTAGATGTATGCGGTAGATGTATGCAGCGCACCCCAGATCTACCTGACGGACGAGCAACGCCGGCGGTTGGACCGGCGCGCGGCCGAGGCAGGCGTGCCCATGGCCGTCGTCGTCCGCGAGATTCTCGACGAGGCGCTGGACATCGATGACGCGAGCGTCCGCCTCGCGGCGGTCGATGAAGCGTTCGGGATTCTCGACGATGGAGAGAGCTGGCAGGACTTCCTGGCGCGAGTGCGGCGTCCTGGTGGGCAGGACAGTTCCTCCGCCGTTACCGGCGATTGCATCAGGGCATCGATGTCGTCGACTACGTGATCGCCGCGACTGCGGAGCTCGCCGGCGCGCAGCTGGCCACGCTCAACGTGAAGCATTTCCCCATGGTCGCCGGGCTACGGCCTGCCTTCTGAAAC
>Ga0209382_10009658_pt1 | contig 12058 bp, 6 predicted proteins | sample SoiMetdeltSBSDD5_FD_187599 | JGI IMG/M metagenome (GOLD analysis project Ga0209382, IMG submission 187599) | Bulk soil microbial communities from a Populus tree surrounding site in Tennessee, USA - Soil MetaG P. deltoides SBSDD5 (SPAdes) (version 2) | ecosystem: Environmental > Terrestrial >... | reverse complement strand
CGAGGGGCTGACGCTTCGCGCGCCGGGAAACGACCACGTGCTGGTGAGGAACCTGTCCGTGTCGATTCCGCGCGGAACGAATGCGCTGATCGCCGGGCCGAACGATGCCGGGAAAGTCGCGCTCTTCCGTGCCACCGCCGGAATCTGGGAGCACGGGAGCGGACGGATCGTCCGGCCCGGGCTCGACGCCATCCTCTTTCTCCCCGAGCGACCGTACCTGCCGCCGGGAACGCTCCGCGACGCGCTGCTGCCGCCGGGGCGCGAGCGCGCCATCGGCGACGAGCAGATCGCGACGCTCTTGCGTGAGCTTCACGTGGACGGCGTGCTCGAGCGAGTCGGCGGTCTGGACGTCGAGCGGGACTGGGACGACGTGCTGTCGCTCACCGAGCAAAAGCTGCTCTCCGTCGCCCGCGTGGTCCTCGTTGCGCCGATCTTCGTCTTCCTCGAGCGACCGCGCGCGTCGCTGGGTGCCGAACAGGGCGATCGGGTCATGAGGCTGTTTCGGGAGCGATCGATCACGTATCTCACGCTCGGCGACGGCGACGAGCGCCGGGACGCCCACGACTTCGTCCTCGATCTTGCCAACGACGGTGAGTGGACCTGGAGCCCGCTCCAGCCGGGCGATGGCGTATCGCCGCGCGCGGCGCCGGCCTGGTGTTAGCTCCGGCGACCGGTCGCAGCAGCCGCGTTGAGCGCCGTCGCGCCGTTCAGGCGCGACGACGCACGAAACGCCAGCGCACGCGCAACGGCTTCCACCGTCCGTGACGTTGGCGCTGGAGATGTACACGCGACTCGCGACCGGACGTCGGCCGACTCGTGTTTGCGACGTCCGCACACCGGCGCTAGTCTGAACAGTCGTGACGCTGACGCACCGGATTCTTTCAGAGCATCTCGTCGACGGGCGCCTCGTCGCCGGCGAAGAAGTCCAGCTGCGTGTCGACCAGGCGCTGCTGCAGGATGCCACAGGCACGATGGCGTGCCTCGAGCTGGAATACCTGGGGGCGCGCGCGTCACGCGCCGGCGCCGCGGGGGCCGATGCGGCGGTGACCCGCCCCGCGCTCGAGCACTTCGAGGCGCTCGGCGTGGACCGGATCGGCATTCCGTTCGGGATCGTGTACGTCGACCACAACATTCTCGCCATCGACTTCAAGAATCCCGACGACCATCGATTCCTGCGCACGTTCTGCGCGCGGTACGGCCTGCACTACTCGCGGCCGGGCAATGGCATCTGCCACTACGTGCACATCGAGCGGTTCGCGCGGCCCGGCCAGGTACTCGTGGGCGCGGACAGCCACACCACGACGTCGGGGGCGCTCGGCATGCTCGCCGTCGGCGCGGGCGGGCTCGAGGTCGCGTGCGCGCTGGCGGGCTATCCGTTCGCGCTTCAGACACCGCGGGTCGTCGGGGTGCGTCTCGAAGGCCGTCTGTCGCCGTGGGTTCAGGCCAAGGACGTCATCCTCGAGCTGCTCCGACGCCGCGGCGTCCGCGGCGGACGCGGCTGTGTCTTCGAGTTCTTCGGACCCGGCGTGGCCACGCTCGACGTCACGGAGCGCGCGACCATCTGCAACATGACGGTGGAGACGGGCGCGACCACCGGCATCTTTCCCTCCGACGCGCGGACGCGTGAGTGGCTGGCATCCCAGGCGCGCGTCGAGCAGTGGGTCGAGCTCGCGACCGACGACACCGGCGACTATGACGAGGTCGAGGTCATCGAGCTCGATCGTCTCGAGCCGCTGATCGCCCGGCCCGGCAGTCCGGGCGACGTCGTTCCCGTTCGCGAGGTGGCGGGCGTCGAAGTGCAGCAGGTGTGCGTCGGCAGCTCGGTGAACTCCGGGTATCGCGATCTCGCGATCGTCGCCGCGGTGCTCCAGGATCGGATCGTCGATCCGCATGTCTCGCTGACCGTCACGCCGGGGTCGCGTCAGATTCTGGATGTGATCACTCGCACCGGCGTCTATCACCATCTCATCGCCGCCGGGGCGCGCATGCTCGAGCCGGCGTGCGGACCGTGCGTGGGAATGGGACAGGCGCCGCCGACCGGCGCCGTCTCGGTGCGGACGTTCAACCGCAACTTTCCCGGTCGCAGCGGGACGGAGGACGACCGGGTGTATCTCTGCAGCCCGGCGACCGCCGCGGCGACCGCGCTGCGCGGCCTGATCACCGATCCGCGCGACCTCGGCGTCGAGCCGGCCCGCACCCCGGCGGGCGCTTCCCCGAGCATCGACGACCGCAGCATCATCGCCCCGCCCGGAGTGGAGGAGGCGGCGCGCGTGGAGATCGTCCGCGGGCCGAATATCCAGCCGCCGCCGGTGCAGCAGCCGCTGCCGGCGTCGATCGTGGCCCGTGTGCTGATCGTTCTTCCGGACGACGTCAGCACCGGCGACCTGGCCCCCGACGGCGCGATCGTCATGGCCTACCGGTCGAATGTCCCGGCGATCTCGGAGTTCACGCTGCGGCGCTTCGATCCCCAATTCGCCCAACGTGCGCGAACGTGGGGCGGCGGGATCATCGTTGCGGGACACAACTATGGTCAGGGCTCGAGCCGCGAGCATGCGGCGCTCGCACCGAAATATCTCGGTGTCCACGCCGTGATCGCGCGCTCGTTCGCGCGGATTCATCGACAAAATCTCATCGCACAGGGCATCCCACCCCTCGTCTTCGAGGCCGAGGGCGACCGCGGCCTCGCACGCGTCGGGGACACGTGGGAGCTGTCGGACGTGCGCGCCGCCCTGGAGCGTGGCGACGCGCGCCTGCGCGTGCACATCCGCGATCTCGACCGCGACGTCTTCGTGCTCGCGCGGTTTTCATCGCGCGAGCGCCGGGTCCTGCTCGCCGGCGGGCTCATCGCCTGGCTGCGCGCCGGCAATGCTCAGCCCCTCGATATCACCCTCGGCTACAGTGCGGCGGCGGATCAGGGGTCGCCGATCACGAGTCCGCTGCCGAACGAGCCGGCGGCGTAAGTCGCCGCAGCCCCGCGGGCCGCCCGCGCGACGCCTCAGTGGCTGGCGATGAGCGTGTCGCGCAGGATGTTGGCTTCCGGCATGCCGTCAGGCGATAGCGCGCTCGACCCGGCGCGCGATCTCTGTCTTCGGCTGCACGCCGACGATGCGGTCGACCTCGCGGCCGTTTTTGAACACAAGCAGCATCGGGATGCTGCGCACGTCGAGACGGCTCGTGGTGACGGGATTTTCGTCGACGTTCAGCTTGGCGACGCGGGCCCGGCCCGCGAGCTCTGTCGCCAGCTGATCGACGACAGGCGCGATCATTCGGCACGGCCCACACCACGGCGCCCAGGCATCCAGCAGCACGGGCAGCGGTGAGCGCTCCACCTCGGCCGCGAAGGTCGCGTCGGTCACCGTTACGGGACGCCCGCCGTCCCCGGCGGCGCCGACCGGAAGCGGCGTCTTGCACCGCCCGCAGACCGGTTGACGACCGGCCTCGAGCTTGTCGAGCGGCACGCGATTAGTGGCACCACAGGTCGGGCATCGCACGAGCCGCGATTCGGCCATGAGTGATTATGCCGTCGCCCGGCGTCTGAAGCGACAGCCCGATTCGACGAGACTCTGCCACGCGCGGTCGAGAATCCGACGGATCTCTGGCGACGTGCCCTTCGCGCGGGCGGCGTAGGCGTCGAGCGACGCCCGCCCGAGTGCGATTGACAACCGCCGCGCTGCGCGGACAATGCGAGCCCGCACCATGCGCCACCGACGCGTGACCTATCGCTCCGCAACTCTGCGCATCGCCGCCCAGTCGTGGCCGTCGAGCGCCGCCTGGGAGCAGGAGACCATCCGCCTGCTGGTCCAGGCGCGCTGGCGCCCGGCGACGGACGTGGCGGAGACCGCGCGGTCCATCGAAGTGACGGTGGATCTGGCCGGCGTCGACGAGGACGACTTCGAGGTCCAGCTCTTCGACAACGGGCTGGTCGTCGAGGGCCGCCGACAGCTGCCATCGTGCGGCGAGGACGCCGTGTACCACGCCGCCGGTATCCCGCAGGGGTTCTTCCGTGTCGAGCTGCCGCTGCCCGCGCGGATCGATCCCGAGCGCGTCGAGGCGCGCTATGACCGCGGACTGCTGCGCGTGACCTTGCCGAAGCGGTCCTGAGCCGCACAGCGATGGCGACGCAACCCGGCACCGGCCCGGCCGAGCTCACGCTTCCCGACGCCTTGCCCGTCCTGCCGTTGCCGGACGGCGTGGTCTTCCCATTGACGGCGGTGCCGCTGGTCGTGGCGAATCCCGGCGCGATCCGCGTCATCGACGACGTCATGCGCGGTAATCGCCTGCTGGTCTTTGCGGCGCAGCGCGAGCCGAGGCAGGATGTTCCCGTCGCGCCCGAGAACGTGCATCGCGTCGGCACGGCCGGCGCGATCCACCAGATGGCGCGCATGCCCGACGGCAGCGTGCGTGCGATGGTCCAGGGGCTCGAGCGTGTGCGGCTGCTGGACTTCGTCACCAAGGATCCATACCTCGTCGCCCGCATCGAGCGCGCGCCAGAGCACATCCCCGCCGGCCCGGAAGTGGAGGGACTGCGCCGCGCCGTCGTCGATCTGTTCCGCAAGCTCGTCGAGTTGTCCGCGGACTTGCCCGATGAGCTCGCGGCCGTCGCGGAGAGCTTCAACGACCCGCGCCAGATCGTCTACTTCGTGGCCTCGCTCGTGCGCGTGGACACGGCGACGCGGCAGGCGCTGCTCGAGACCGATTCCGTCGTCGACAAGCTCCGACGCCTCGTCGACATCCTGCAAAATGATCTGAGCGTGCGCGAGATCGGCCGCAAGATCGCCAGCGACACCGAGCAGCGCCTGTCCAAGAAGCAGCGCGAGTTCATCCTGCGCGAGCAGGCCAAGACGATCCAGAAAGAGCTCGGCGAGGACGGCGAGGACGACACCGAAGTCGGTGAGCTGCGCCGCCGCATCGAGGAGGCCGGCCTGCCCGACGAGGCGCGACGCGAGGCCGAGCGCGAGCTGAAGCGTCTGGCCGGCATGCAGCCCGGCTCACCCGAGCGCGGCATGGTTGTCAGTTATCTGGAGTGGGTGGCCGCCCTGCCGTGGAGCAAGGTCGACGGCGGGATCATCGACATTCGGCGCGCGCGGGAGGTGCTGGACGAGGACCATTACGATCTCGACAAGATCAAGGACCGCATCCTGGAGTACCTCGCCGTGCGCAAGCTGCGTCAGGAGCGCGGCGAGGGCGCCGGCGCGCCGCAGGTCACGGGCGACAGTCCGGCGCGTGAGCCGATTCTCTGCTTCGTCGGGCCACCGGGCGTGGGCAAGACCAGCCTCGGTCAGAGTATCGCCCGCGCGCTCGGGCGCAAGTTCGTTCGCATGTCGCTGGGCGGCGTGCGCGACGAGGCGGAGATCCGTGGCCATCGGCGCACGTACATCGGCGCGCTGCCCGGTCGAATCGTGCAGGGGCTGCGGCGGGCCGAGACGCGAGATCCCGTGTTCATGCTGGACGAGATCGACAAGATCGGCGCCGACTGGCGCGGCGACCCGTCGTCCGCGCTGCTGGAGGTCCTGGACCCGGCACAGAACAATACGTTCGTCGATACCTATCTGGGCGTGGCGTTCGACCTCTCGCAGGTGCTGTTCATCGCGACCGGCAATACGCTCGACACCATCCCGGGTCCGCTGCGTGATCGGATGGAGGTGCTCACGCTCTCCGGCTATACCGACGAAGAGAAGGTCGGCATCGCCACGCAGTATCTCGTCCCCAAGCAGCTCGCGGCTCACGGCCTTCGCGCCGGGGAGCTGGTCGTCGAGCCGGACGCCATCCGATCGATCGTGCGTCAGTACACGCGCGAGGCCGGCGTGCGCAATCTCGAGCGCGAGCTCGCCGCCCTCGCGCGAAAAGTCGCGCGACGCCTCGCCGAGGGCCAGGCCGGGCCGTTCCGCGTCACTTCCGCGAATCTCGGCGAGTATCTCGGCCGCCCGCGCTTTTTCGACGAGGTGGTCGAGCGAACGTCACGTCCCGGTGTCGCCACGGGCCTGGCCTGGACGCCGGTCGGCGGCGACGTCCTCTTCGTCGAGGTCACCATGATGCCCGCCAGCGAGGAGCGGCTCGTTCTCACGGGCATGCTCGGCGACGTGATGCGCGAGAGCGCCCAGACCGCCGTGTCGTATGTGTGGTCAAGCGCCAACGCGTTCGGCATCGACCCGAAAGTCTTCGAGGGCAGAACCATTCACATCCACGTGCCCGCCGGCGCCATTCCCAAGGACGGGCCGTCGGCCGGCGTGACGATGGTGACCGCGCTCGCCTCCTACGCGACGCGGCGCCCCGTGCGCAACGACGTCGCCATGACCGGCGAGATCACGCTGCGCGGCAAGGTGCTGCCGGTCGGCGGCATCAAGGAGAAGGTGCTCGCCGCGCATCGCGTGGGCATTCGCACCGTGATCCTGCCGCGCCACAACGAACGCGACGTGGAGGACGTGCCGGTGGAGGTGCGCGGGGCGCTGCGATTCGTGTTCGTGGACGACGCCGGGGAGGTGGTGCGGCAGGCGCTGAGCGACGCGCCGGCCGTCGGCGTCGCTTAACCGATGTGTTCATGCCAGCGACGCACTCCCTACGGCCGGCTGCGAACACTGAACAGCAGCGCGAGGTACGGGTTGCGCTCGATCGTGGCGGAGACCCGATGGTCGCCGGCCAGGCGCAGGGGCTGAGGCGTCGGGTGATTCGGCTCCAGGAAGACCGCGGAATGGTAGAGGCGGTCGAGGATCGTGAGATAACCCGGCAGGTCTTCGAGGGCCGGGATCACCTGCTGGCCCTGAAAGCATCGCGGACACCACGCGGCCAGGCTATCGACGTCGAAGAGGATCTCTGGAATGCGCGTCGCCCGGAGACGCGCGTGCACCGCATATTCCTGCACCGGGTGGTCGTCGGTCTCCGGCGCTATTGACTTCGTCGCCCTTGCGAGCGTGTCCGCCGATGCGGCAAACGTCCCGATGACCTGGGTCAGCGTGCCGAGAAAGCTCGCCTCGAGGTCGGCGCGAAGCTCGTGCGTCGCGCGCATTCGCGTGAGCACCGCCATCGGATCCACTTCGATCGTCCGCGCGGTGGTGCCCATGAGAATCAGCTCGCTGCGATACCCGGACAGCAGCACCGCCGCCGGAAAGATATCGATGAACGCCCGGACCATCGCGAGGGTCGTCTCGGCCGGCATCTGATAGGCGGGCAGCCACTGCGTGAGGTACCCGCCCGGCTTCAACCGGCTCCGTGCGAGTCGATAGAACTCTCTCGTGTAGAGCGACGCGACGCCGGCGGCGGCGATCGGCGGCGGCTCGAGGGTGATGAGATCGTATGTGCCCGGTGGTTGCAGTGTCAAATGATGCCGACCGTCGTTGACGTAAACCGCCAGCCGCGGGCTCGTCATCACATCGCCGTTCGTCGTGCGGAAAAACCCCGCCTGCCGGAGAACGTTCTCGGAGAGGTCGACAAGCTCCAGGCGGTGGACCGATGGGTGCAGTGACGCGGCGTGCAGTGTATTGCCGACACCGAATCCGATGACGAGCACGTGCTCGGGCTTCTCCATCGAGAGCAGCGGAAGATGGGCGAGCGCCCGCATGTAACGACGCGCGTCAGGAAGGGTCGCGGACATGGCGTAGCTGTTCGTGATGAGCCGGCGGCCTTCGCCGGTCAGGTCGGTGACCATGACGGTCTCGGTCACGCCTTCCTGGAGGTGCAGGCGTTGTTCGCGCTCCCGCAGTGGCGGCAGCGTGTTCATCGCCACGTAGTCGGCCGGCAGGCGAAGCCAGACGATCATGGTCACGACGGCGACCACACCCGACGCCGCGATGACGACGCCGCCGCGCCGAACAGCCCGCGGCGGCGTTGGCGATGACATCCACGCGGCAAGGAGCAGGATCATGCCGATGCCCACGCTGGCGAACATCACGCCGACACCGGCCTGCAGCCCGAGCGTCGGGATCAGAACGAAGGCCGCGATGATGGAGCCGGCCACGGCGCCGGCCGTGTTGGCCAGATACACCACGCCCGCCCGACGGCCGACCGCGGCCGGCAGCGAGGCAATCGCCGCCGCCGCGAGCGGATACGCCCCGCCCATGAAGAGCGCCGGCAACGCCACCTCGCGAAGGAGCGGACGGCCGATGAGCGCAAGGCTGATCTGCTCACGCACCCAGCCGGAGCCGGCGACGAATGCCGAGGTCGCCGAGCTTTGATCGGAGAGGACCTGCCGAATGTCCGCCGACCAGAATCCGAAGGCCGTGGAGGCGAGGAACAGCGCCTCTCCGGCGATCAACAGCAATAACGGCTGCCCGAGTCGGGTGGCCAGCCCGCCGCTCAGGATGGCGCCGGCACCCATGGCCAGCAGAATGACGGCGGTGAGCAGCGAATAGACCGCGCGGAAGGGACCGACGAGCGCGCTGATGTGGCGAAACCAGAGAATCTCCACACCCATCGCCGCAAACCCCGTCAGAAAGATCGCAACCGCGACCAGCGCTCGCGCGCGCGTCGACCGCGGGGAGTCGCCGGCGATCTCACCAGCCGGGGGACGCTCGCGTCGAGGGGACCCCGCGGCGGCGCGAATCCGGCGGTGAACGACGAACAGCGCGCACGAGCCGACCACCAGGTTCAGCGACACCGCGAGCGCTTCCGTGAGACGGAGTCCGAGCTGAGGGATCAGCGCATAGTCGGTGAGGAAGCATCCCACCGCGGCGCCGGCCGTATTCATCCCGTAGAGCGCGCCGATCTTCCACCCCGCGGCCGTCACGTCATGACGGACGAGATGACGAATGAGCAGCGTCAACGTGCCACCCATCAGAACGGAGGGAGGACCGAGCAACGCGATCGCCAGCGCGTACTGCGCGGCGTGCGAGCTCCAGGCCGGAACGAACCACCCGGCAGCATCGCGGGTGTACCACGCGGGAAAATCGTCGAGTCGTTCGAGGCCGAGCAGGAGCGCCAGGCCAATCGCGCCGATGGCCAGCTCGGAGAACGCGAAGGCGCGGACCGCGGCGTACGGACGAGCGACGTATCGCCGATCCGCCCACACGCCCGCCGCGTAGCTGCCGAGCCCGAGGCCGAACATGAACACGGCGATGACCAGCGACGCGGCGAAGACGGTATTGCCGAAGAGATTGCCGAACTGACGAACCCAGACCACCTGGTAGATCAGGCCGCTCACGCCGGAGAGGAAGAACAGCAGCGGCCATCCCGACATCGCGGCCGATACTATCACCGCGACATGGCGACGCGCGCCCGGGCGACCGAATGATCGCCCGGGCGCGGTGTTTTTACTTCCGCCTCGTCGTCACGAAGCCGGCGGCGCCGGCGGCGGACACGTTCCTTGCAGCCTGAGCGTGTCCCTGAACACATCACCCTCGGAGCGGAAGTGCGGCGTGGTGCCGTCGATCGATCTCAAGAACACCAGCAGGTCGCCGCGCTCCTGCGCCGTGAGCTCCGTCTGAATCGTGGTCGTCGGCGGAAACTCCTGCCCGTCTGGCCCCAACCCGTGCAGCGGGAAGACCTCCTCGAGGGTCTGGGCCTGGCCGCGGTGCAGGTACGGCGCGTGATAGTTGATGCTGAGCAGCGACGGCACGTTGAAGCCGTTCACGCCGAACGCGGTGCTGGCAGCGGCGTTGTCGCGGATCTCGAGCGGATTGTTGATGTCGAAGGTCCCCACCTTCTCGAGATATTTGATGGTGAGGTTGTTGCAGGTGAACGAGAAGAGCTCGTTCGCCAGGTTTGTCACCGGCGGCGCCGCCGGGAGCCTGGTGACGCCGGGGTCGAGGGGCGCGCCGTTCTGGGCCACAGCCGCCGGGTTATCGCGGTGGAAGATCTCGCTCTTCGTCCACTTGGCTCCCCCGTGGCAGGAGGCGCAATTGGCCGCAAAGACCGCCGCACCGGCCGCCAGATTGCTGGGCTGCGGCTGATTCAGCGCCCGCACCGCGGCAAAGATCCACAAGGTCTGCGCGTCGAGGGCGTCGCTGGCACCTTGGGTGATGCCGTGGTCGTAGACGGCGGGATTCACCGGCGTTTCTACATTGTTATTGGTACTGGTACAGGGATCTGGAGGATCCTCACCGGTCGCAACAGCGCTGGCGAAACCGCAGCCGCCCTGGGTGACACGGGAGTTGGCGTTGAAGTCCGTGTTGCTGCCGCGGATGGCGCTCCAGTTGAGCAGGCCCTGATCTTCCATATTGGTGCCCTTGTTGAACATGCCGTCCAGCGGTTTGGTCTGGCGCGGCCCGGTACCGAAGATCCAGGTGACGCCATCAGCCAGCCCGTCGGGATGGCACGACCCGCAGCTGCTCCAGGCGTCTTTCGACATCTTCCCTCTGAAATTCCGCGGGATGATGTTGCGGATCGGCGTGCCGAAGATACCGTTGTCGGGGATACCGAGGGCGGTGAAGAAGGCGAGCTTACCAACGATAACGGCATGGTCGAAGCTGCCGGGAGCAGGGGGCGTGCTGGACGCGATGTCGAGCTGGAGTGTGAGGCACACGCCATTCTCGATGTTCATGGACGTGACCGAGAAGCCGGCCTCGTTGTTGGCGTAGCCCCGCGTCCCGTCCTGGCGCATGGCCACGCCGCTCGGCAGGTTGCCCGTCTGGAGTCGGCAGTCCACGCCGGTTCCAGCCGCGTTCAGGATGTCGAGTTGGCCGTTCGCTGGATTGAGCTTGGCTCGGAACACCTGATTGCCACCCCGGCTCACGATCAAGAACGTGTCGCCGGCGCCGTTGCCGTCGATCGCGACGAGGTCGTTGCCGAACGTCTTGGCGAGACTTGGCGGAGGCGCCGCGGTCTCCACGGCGATCTGTTTGTTGAGGTTGACGTGCTCGGCCACCCGCTCTGCCACCGAATCGACATCCACCGAATAGACGAGCGCCTGGACATTGGCGTTGAAGATCTCCGGCGGCTCGGGCTGGGCGCCGATGTTCGGCAGATAGAGGCGGTCGCCGCGGATCACCGCGGACAACAGCTGGTTCGGGAAGACGCCCTGCGGGTTCGCCGTGTTGACGGGGTCGCTGCCGGGCAAGCCCGGGTTTGGACAGAAGATCAGCGATTGCGCGGGCGGGACGGTGTTGCAGAAGTTATTAGGAGGTGTGGCCTGGAACCCAGACCGGTTGGCCGTAAAGCCTGAATCGGCGAGAGGCTTCAGCGTAATTTTCGTGATCGGCGGAGTGGAATTGCCTGCGGGAAAGGCGTGAACGACGCCCTGTTTGCCGAGATCGCGCGCCTCACCGTTGCCGTCGAACGTCAGGTCCTTAAAGTCGGGGTTGAGCTCGGCGAAGATCTGGGTGACGAACACCGTGGTGATGTTCCCGGGACCCTGATCCGTGATCGCAATCGCGGTTGGATTGCGTCCCACCTGGACGGACCCGTCGAGGATCGGGTTCAGCGGATTACCGCTCGGGATGACGAGGATCGACACGGTGCCCGCGGTGTGGTTTGCCACGTAGAGCAGGGAGCCGTCAGGAGTCAGGGCGCAGCCGCGCGGCTCGGTGCCCACTTTGATTTGCTGCACCTCCCGGCCCAACACGAGGTCTACCACCGAGACCGTGCCGGTGATGCCATTGGTGACATACGCCGCCTTGTCGGTGGGATGGACCGCCACGCAGCGAGGCTCCTGACCGACGGCGATCTCGGCCAGCTTGTTCGCGACGTCGTTGCCGCTCGCGTCCTTCACTTGAATCACCGACACCGTGTTGGCCTCACGGTTGACGACGACGAGACGCGTTTCGTCGGACGTCAGCGCGATGGTCGTCGAGCGCGTCGGCGCTGCGCCAGCGCTCTGAATGGAGCCGACTATCGGAGATCCAACGATGAGGAGGAGCAGGGTGGGCAGCCACGCCTTGGAGAGAGTTTTTCGCCAAGGCATCGGGCGAGAGGCGAACGTTCCATCAGTGACGAAATTCTTCATATCTACACCCTCATCTCGCGGCTTCGGCATCCACGTGGGTCACTGCAAACAACCGTGGGTGACGGGTGTCTCTGCGAAGATCGGGTTGGGGCGGCCCTCGGACCGCAGCGCGTGCGCGGTGACGGTCAGCCACGTGGTCGGCGCGAACGTCGAGTCCCCGGGGACGGGTCCACGCGAAAAACACGG
>Ga0209382_10009656_pt1 | contig 12060 bp, 8 predicted proteins | sample SoiMetdeltSBSDD5_FD_187599 | JGI IMG/M metagenome (GOLD analysis project Ga0209382, IMG submission 187599) | Bulk soil microbial communities from a Populus tree surrounding site in Tennessee, USA - Soil MetaG P. deltoides SBSDD5 (SPAdes) (version 2) | ecosystem: Environmental > Terrestrial >... | reverse complement strand
CGTACGCGCCGGCGCCACCTTCAACAAAGGCAAACTCGTCGAACGACGCACCACCACCACCACCAACCGCCAGCTCGCCAAGGCGGCATAGCCAAGATCTCTCATCCACAAGTCTTGACAATTGCTCTTGCCGGTGGTGTCCATGCGCACCGCGTCCAGCGCATTCTGCACGTCCTGGTGCGTGAAGCCGGCCGGAACGCGGTAGCGCGCGGGATCCGGGTTGGCCCGCGGCGACACCTGCTCCAGGTTGATGAAATCGATGGCGTAGGTGCTGCCGTTGGCGGCATCCTTCTGCAGCCTGATCCTGCTGCCCTGAGGCACCGACGAGTCGAGCATCACGTTCGCTTCGTCGTAGATGTGCCTGGGTGGGCCAGCACCGGGTGAGTTGCCGGGGCTCGCTTCGGCGCCGTAGAGCCAGGCATAGCGCGATGTCAGGTTGATGGCCTTGTGGAAGGAACCGTTGACGTAAATATTCAAGGATGAAGTGGTACCGGTGCCGCCCGCAGAATCGGGCATGGAGAAGCGCAGCACGAGCGTGTTGGTGCTCGCCCGCGTCGTCCACTCCACGAAACTGCCGTTGCTGTTGAGTGTCACAGCTTTGCGGCCCGATGCCTCGCCCGCGATGTCGCCGATCGTCCGGTTAGGACCGACGACTGTGGCGCCGCCGCCGACCGTTGCATCCTCGGCCTCATACATCTCATAGGGCATGTTCGCCCCGCGACCCACGAACAGCGGCGTCTCGCTGGTGTTGTTGCCCTGCTTGACCGGCAGCTCGTTGCCGTCGACCGCGACCGCCACCCGCACCGTGTAACGGCCGTTGACCGCCGTCCACGAGCCGAGGTTGACCGGGCTCGTGGTCGCCCCGGCCGCAATGGTGCCGCTGAACGAACCGTTGAGCGTCGTCACCGTCCCGCCCGTGGCGGCGTTGATGAGCGTCAGCGTGATGCCGTGGGCACCGCTCGTCGACGCGATGTTGCCCTGGTTCTTGATGGCGACCGAGAACGTGACGTTGCTTCCGGCCGAAGGGTTGCTCGGCGACCACGACAGGATGCCGACCAGGTCCGAGCTCTGCACGGCCGACACCACCAGCGGGGTCGGGTTGACGAAGCTGTTGTTGCCCTCGTTCTGCTCGATGACCGAGTTGTTCTCGTCCACTTTAGAGGATATTTGGTGGGTACCCGCGGGGCGCGTCCCGATGTTCACTGAGACAGTGGTCGATGCCCCGGCCGCCAGCGACCCGACGTTGGCAGAGCCGGCCAGAGCGGTACCCACATAGAAGTTAGTAGTGGTGGCACCGGAGGAAAGCGTTCCGGCGTTGTGCACGGTGGCGCTGAGCGTGATGGCCTGGGCCTCGGTCGGCGCCGCCGGGGTGAACGACATCCCGGTGATGGTGAGGTCCGGGTTGGGCGCAGGCGTGCCGTAGACTCCGAACTCGGCGACCTGGCCGCCCGGCGCCCCGGTGTTGCCGGTAAACTGCAGGCGCACGTCGGCGACGGTGCCCGAGACCGGGATGGTGACGCTGTTTCCGGCGGGCTGGTTGAAGGTGTAGGCGGTGGCACTCACCAGGTTGGTGAAGGTTGTTGAACCTTGCTCCCGCCCGAGCACCTGGATGGTCTGGGTCCTTGTGCCCCAGGCCGGATCGGGGTTGAGCCGCAGCACCAGCCGGTTGAGGACCGCGTTGGATCCAAGGTGGACGGTCAGCTGGTTGGGCGAGGTGTTGCCTTCCCAGTAGGTGGTGAGATCGCCGTCGTTGGCGTTGGTGGCCACGAAGATGTGGGTGTGGCCGTTGTCGTCGATGGGCTTGCCCGCGGCCAGCTCGGTGCCGCCCCCGCCGCTGCCGGTGCGGGTCACCGTGTTGCTGTTGGCCGACTGGTTGCCCGCCGCGTCGCGCGCCCGGACGAAGTAGGAGACCGTCGCTGTGTCGGGCTGGTTGTCGGTGTAGGTCAGGGTGGTGCCGCCGACGCTGGCCCGCAAGGCGTTGTTGGCATAGATGTCATACCCGGTCACGCCGACGGTGTCGGTGGAGGCGTTCCAGGTCAGGCGGATCTGCCCGCTCGCCGGCTGCGTGTAGGCGAGGTTACCCGGGGCCGTTGGGGGTTCGGTGTCGCCTGTGGACGGTCCGTACACCTCGAACTCGGAGATCTGGCCCGCCGGCCAGCCGGTGTTGGCGGTGATGTGCAGGCGCACGAAGCGGGTGGTCGCCTGGTTAAAGTTGATCGTCACGCTGGGCGCGAAGTTGTAGCCGGCGCTCGCGATGAGATCGGTGAAGTTGGTGCCGTCGGGGCTGACGCGTACGGTGAGGGTCTGGGTGCGAGCGGCCCAGGTGGCTGGGATTTTGAGCACCAGCCGGTTGATGGCGACGCTGGCGCCCAGGTCGACCTGGATCCATTGCGGGAAGGCGTTGTTGGCACTCTCCCAGTAGGACGCCTGGTTGCCGTCGTTGGCGTTGCCCGCCGCATAGACGTCGGCGAAGCTGCTCGCCGTCATCGTCTTGCCCAGCGCCAGGTTGGAGCCGCCGCTGGTCGCCACGCCGTAGATCTCGAACTCGGAGATCTGGCCGGCCGGCCAGCCGGTGTTGGCGGTGATGTTCACGCGCACGAACCGTGTGTTGGAGGCGGGGAAGTTGATCGTCGCGGTGGGGTTGAAGGTGTAGGTTGCCGACGTCACGAGCGTCGAGTAGCTGACGCCGTCGTTGCTGCCTTGCACCGCAAGGGTTTGCGTGCGGCTTCCCCAGCCGGAGGGGAGCTTGAGGATGATCTGGTCGATGGCGGTCACCGTACCCAGGTCGATCTGCGCCCACTGCGGGAAGCTGTTGTTGGTGCTCTCCCAGTAGGTGGCCTGGTTGCCGTCGTTGAGGTTGCCCGCGGTGTAGGGGCCGTTGGAGCTGCTGGCCGACGCGGCCTTGCCCAGGGCGAGGTTGGGGCCGCCGGCCGCGGCGACCGGGGGCGCCGGCCACACGGGTGCCAGCAGGCCGATGGCGATGGCCGCCGCCATCAGCCTCCTTCTTAGCTGGTGCGTTCTCATCGCTTTTCTCCCGGACGTAGAGATTTTTTGCGAAGAATTGCAGAGTTCTTGCATGAGCGTTGGCCAAACGTTACAGAGGTGCTACCGACTCGTCAACGGTGTGTTTCGATCTCTTGTCGTTGACCTTGTATCGCCGCGTCATGCTGCGGTGCGTGCCGGCTGGTCGCGCTGAACTACAGTGGCGCGCGTGCGCAAACCCCTCCTGATCGCGGCGGCGGTCGTGGTGGTCATCGCCGCCGCGGCCGCCCTGATTTGGCGCCCTTGGGAAAAGTCGGCCACATACTTGACTGACCTTGTTGCCTCCGACATCAGGGGGTACCGGGTAGAGGGCAACGACCTCGTTCAAGGAGCACTCGTTCAAGGATCAGAGGTCGGGGAGGGATCGGTCTCCTACGATCTGGGCGCTCGCTTCACGACGTTCGAGGGCTCCGTCTCCCTGCGCGGCCGCCCCGCCGGATCGACCATCCAGGTCCAGATCACCCTCGACGGCACCGTCGAGTACGAGGCGGAGGTCGTGGCCGGCGACCCGCCCCGGCCGGTCAAGCTGACCGTCGCCGGCGCCCGCAAGATCATCCTGTCCGGCCGCGAGCCGGCCTCGCTGGCCACCGAGCTTGTCTGGACCGAACCGCGGCTGACCTGACCGGGGCTACCCTTCCACTGTGACCGTCGAAGATCAGCCGAAGCGGCCCGGCTCCCCGGCCTTCACGGCTCTCATCGGAGCGCTCGCCGGGCTGGCAATGACCGCGGGGTGGGCGTGGCCGGTCAAGGTGGCCGGGATGGTGGCCGGTGCGGTGGTGCTGGGCGTGACCGAGGCGGTCGCGCGGTCGCGGCAGCGGCCGGGGCAGATCCCGGCGCTGTGGTCGCGCATCGTCATGAGCGGCGCGATCGCGGCGCCCCTGGGCTGGGCGCTCGGCGCCGTAACAGGGGCCGGGCCGGTGATCGTGGGGCTGGTCGCCGGTGTGGTCGCCGGCCTGCTGGGCATCCGGCCGCACAAGGTGATCCTCGGCCCGATCCTGGGAACGCTTGTGGGATGGGCACTTTCGGCGTTGTGGAGCGGCGTGCCCGCGGCCGTCACGGCGGCGGCAGTCGTGGTGCTGTTCCGCGTCGTGTCCGCCCTGCTGTTCCGTGACCCCGGCGTGAGCCTGCTCGCCGAGCGGGTCGACGCCTCGCACTTGCCGTTCGTCGTGCCGCTGGAGGCCCGGACCCGTTATGTAGGAACGGGTTACGTGCGCGACCTGGCCGAGGTGATCGGCGGCTCCTACCAGCCGGACGCCCCGGACGTGGGGATCGTCGCCTCCCTCGACGACCTGGCCGGGCCACGCTTCGACCCGGCCGGCGCCGACCCGCGCGTGCGGGAGTTCTACGAGCACACCACGAGGTTCATGCTCGACATCGTGCCGCGATGGCGGACGTGGGTACGCCCCGGCTATCTCCTTTATCGCAGCTTCGTCGCCCGGCCGCTGGGGCAGGCAAGCGTACCCATGAATCAGAAAGAGACGCAGCGGGGAATCCGCAGCCGCATCGACACCATCGGCGACGCGGACGGGGCGATCAGCGTCCGCGGCTGGATCCGGTCCTTCGCCGACACCGACGAGCCCATCTATGTCGGCATCTACACGACGTACATGAGGGAAGGGCGGGGCTATGTGAGCGTCGGATTTCCGTTGCCCCAGGCCAGTTTCACCGCCACCCTCGAACCCCGGTCGCGTGCGGGCGGCGGGCTGACCCTCACCAGCCGCAGCGACCTCGACCAGCCAGGACACTACCTGACCTATGTGGACCCGCACAGCCGCAAGCTGACCGCGCTGGCGGTGCACGGCTTCGCCGAGCAGCTCGATGTCTTCGTTGAGGGGGGCGTGCTGCGCGCCGAGCACGCCTTCTGGATTTTCGGGTTACCGTTCCTCGTTCTGTACTACCGGATCCACCGCCGGCCCGGCTGACAGTTCGGTGCGCAGGACCGCGGCGCGGTCGATGACGCCCGCAGCACATCGTGGGCGGTGGTAGCCATCGGTGATGTCACTAGAGTGGGCGCATGAGATTCGGCTTGCTTGGCACCGGTTACTGGGCGCGGGAAGTGCACGGGGCGGCCCTTGCCGGGCACCCGGACGTGGAGTTCGTGGGCGTCTGGGGCCGCGACCCACAGAAGGCCTCAGAATTGGGGGCGGCGTTCGGGGTACCCCCGCATGGTCTTGAAGAATTGCTTGAAACCGTCGACGCTGTGGCCATCGCGCTGCCCCCGGATGTGCAAGCCGAGCTGGCGCTGCGTGCCGCGCGGGCCGGATGCCACCTGCTGCTCGACAAGCCGCTGGCCCTGTCGGTGGAGGCGGCGGACCGGCTCGTGGCCGAGGTGAGCGAACGCGGGCTGGCGTCGGTCGTCTTCTTCACCAACCTGTTCCAGCCGCAAACCGCTGCGGCGCTTGAGGAAGTCGCGTCGACCGGCGGCTGGCACGGTGGCCGGTCCACCTTGTTCGGCTCGATATTTCACGAAGGCAACCCCTATCGCGGGTCGGCGTGGCGGCGCGAGCACGGCGGGCTGTGGGACATCGGGCCGCATGCGTTGTCCCTGCTGTGCCCGGCGCTGGGGCCGGTGACCGAGGTCACGGCGATGGCCGGGCCTCGGCAGACGACGTATGTGACGATGCGGCATCAGGCGGGTGCGGTGAGCATCATGGAGTTGACGCTTGACGCCGCGCTGCCGGCGGTCCGGTTCGAGACGGTGCTGCACGGCGAAGCGGGATGGGTACCGTTGCCCGGATTCGATGGTGACGCGGTCGGTTCTTTCGGGCGGGCCATCACGCAGCTGATCGAGTCGGTTGGCGGGCCGGGGCATCCGGTGGGCGTCCACTTTGGACGGCAGGTCGTAGCGGTGCTCGCCGCGGCCGAGGTCTCAAGTCGCGAGGGCCGCACGCTGGTGCTGTAGGCGACGCTGTCTTCCTGTCCGTAGCCATTTTACGGTACTCATGCTGTGCGATAGTGTGCACGCCCAATAGTCATCATCGCGTCAGGCAGGGACTCGTGGTACAGGTAATTGTCGATGCGCCAGAGGTGGCGGCGGACAGGAGCGGCAGGCCTGCCCAAAAGGCATACCTTGCATCGGCCGAGAGCGGGTTCCGGCCAGATATCCAGGGACTGCGGGCCATCGCGGTGATGGTCGTGGTGCTGTACCACCTGTGGCCATCACGGATCAAAGGCGGATATGTCGGCGTTGATGTCTTCTTCGTGATTTCGGGCTTCCTGATCACCAGTCACCTGTGGCGTGAGGTCCAGGTGCGCGGGTCCATTCAGATGCGGACTTTCTATGCCAGGCGGGCGTTAAGGCTGCTTCCTGCCGCCATCCTTGTCCTCATTTGCACTGCGATCGCCTGCTATTTCATCCTTCCGTCCGCCCGCTGGGACAACACCTTCAACCAGCTCGTCGCAAGCGCCGCCTACGTCCAGAACTGGGTGCTCGCCCACAACTCCGTTGACTACCTGCTGCAGTGGACCCCCGATAGCCCGGTACAGCATTTCTGGTCGCTGTCGGCGGAAGAGCAGTTCTACGCGTTCTGGCCGTTGCTGATCGTCGTCGCGGTCTGGGTGGTTTCCCGGATACGCCGGCAGGCGACGATCACGGTCCGCCGCCGGGCTGTCATGGCCGCATTGACGATTCTGCTCCTGGCATCGTTCGCCTATTCCGTTTATGACACCGCCATCGAGCCGAAGCAGGCCTACTTCATCACGCCCACCAGGGTCTGGGAGTTTGCCGTCGGTGCTCTCTGCGGCCTGCTCGTGCTGGATGCCGGTAAGTGGCATCGGGCTCGGGCCGTGCTTGGCTGGCTCGGCATTGCCGGGATCCTGGCCGCCTCCCTGTTCTATGTGAAGGCGACGCCTTTCCCGGGCTATGCCGCTGCCTTGCCTGTGCTGAGCACGGCAGCCGTGATCCTGGCCGCGCGGAAGGACTCGCCCCTGTCCGCGTCCTGGTGGCTCTCGTTGCGCCCAGCGACGATGGTCGGCGATATCTCCTATGCCATCTACCTTTGGCATTGGCCACTGCTTGTGCTGGTTCCGGTGGCATGGAAGCTGGAGGCGCTGAACTTCGCCACTCGTGTTTCGATTCTTGCCGCCACTTTCGCGCTGTCGCTGCTTAGCACGCATCTGATTGAAAATCCGTTGTGCCGCAACAACTTCTTACGCACCAGGCGCTGGCCCTCCCTGGCTATCGCGCTCACCGGGGTCGCTGCGATGGTGGCGGCCTCCACCATCGCCGCCTCGGTTGTCCAGGCCCGGATCGATGCCGCGGCGGCGCGTTTCTCCGGCGTCGCCGCCGCCGGCACGCCCTGTCAGGGCGCCGCAGTCTTCGATCCCGCCAACAACTGCCCATCCAAGCTCGGCGAAGGGCCGATCATGTCGCCCGCGCTCGCGATCAAATACCAGGGAGACAGCGGCGGCTACGAGATCTGTGATACCGCGCTGGACAAGGTGGAGATTGAGAGCTGTCAGTTCGGGCCGAAGGATTCACCGATCCGGGTGGCGCTGGTCGGCGACTCACACGCGCTGCACTGGCTGGGCACGGTGACGCAACTCGGCCGCGAGGGCAAGTGGTTCGCCAAGACCTATTACAAGGCGTCGTGTCCGTTCAGCGACGCGGTCCGTGTGATCCCGAGTGAACCAAAGGAATGGCGGCAGCACTGCATTGACTGGTCGAAGAAGGTGACCGCTGAGATCGTGAGCGACGATGCCATCGACTACGTCATCGTCGCTGCCTATGGCAGCGCCTACAACTTCATACCGGCTGATGGATCGCCGGCTACGGCGAACACGGCGGCCGAAGGCTGGCTGTCGATGTGGAAGAGGATCACTGACTCTGGCAAGCGGATCGTCGTGATGCGGGATACGCCGACGATAAAACTCAAGCCCATACCAGAGTGTGTCGAGCGGGAATTCGACGATCTCTACAAGTGCAATGTTCCCCGGTCTGAGGGAACGCCACCCGACCCGTTCAGCGATATCGCCAAGCAGGCCAACGATCCCAACATCCGCACCATGGACCTCACCCGCGGCTTCTGCGATGAGAACTGGTGTTACGGCGTCGCCGGCAACATCATCGTCTACTGCGACACCCACCACCTGAGCTGGCACTATGCGGAGTCCCTGGCGCCGCTGTTCTGGGCCGAGTTCCAGAAGGCGATCGCAGACATGAAGCTGCCCCAGCGTTAGGCGTTGCGCCGCGTACATTCCGCCCGCAGCCGCCCCGCCTCCCGCCGTTGCGCGTGCCTTCGCCGGCCGGCTTTCGGATGGGAGCTACGCCGAGCTGGTCCAGACCCGGGCTACGTCCTCGGCGATGCTGGTGGCTTGGGTGCGGCCGGCTCGGGCGGCGGCGGCGCGGCGGGCGGGGTCGAGGACGTTGCGACCGATGGCCTGGCGGGCGGCGGCGTCCGGGGAGATGACGACGACGTCGGCGCCGGCGGAGCGGAGCGCGGCGGCCTGCCCGGCGACGCCGGGGATGCCGCGGCCGCCGAAGGTGATGGGCGCGATGAGGACAATGCGGGAGCAGCCGGAGGCGAGGTCAGCGTTGGTGGCCGAGCGGATGCCGCCGTCGATCCAGCGGTGGCCCTCGATGGTGACGGGCGGCCACACGCCGGGCACGGCGCAGCTAGCGCCTACGGCGTCCAAAATGGACACGCCGCTGGAGCGGTCGAAGGCGCGGAACTCGCCGGTGGAGGCGTCGATGGCGGTGATGAGGAGCCTGCGCTCGGGCCACTCAGTCACGCCAAGGCGGGCGGCGATGACCTCGCGGCGTTCGGCCTCGGTGATGGTGAGGGCGGCGGCAAGCGCCAAGCGGCCGATGCGCGCACCGTAGGACGCGGCGTCGCGCGAGCGGAGCATGGCCCAGCCGTAGCGCGCGAGCAGCGGCAGGCCCATGCGAGCAGCGATCTCGCCGCTGGCCGGGGCGAGCTGGCGCTCATAGCGGGCCTCGAGGTCGACCCCGGCGGCGACGAACGTGCCCACGATCGAGCCGGCCGAGGTGCCGACGACCAGGTCTGCCTTTGCGACGTCGACTCCGGCCGACGCGAGGCCGGTCAGGATCCCCAACTCCCAGGCGACGCCCGTCACGCCGCCGCCGCCGAGCACCAAAGCCGTATCGGACATGCTGAAAGAGTGCCGGATCAACCCGCCTGATACAAAGGTTTGGTGAGTCTAGTTCTGGTAACGGGGGCGACCGGGATGCTCGGCAAGGCGGTCGTGCCCGAACTGTGGCGAAATGGCATGCACGTGCGGGCGACGAGCCGCAAGCCGCGAGGGTCCAATGACGGCATCGAGTGGGTGGTCGCGGATTTCACGAAGGGGCAAGGGGTTCGGGAGGCGGTCGAAGGGGTCGACACCGTGGTGCATCTGGCGGCGGCGCCGTACAAAGGGCGCTACACGGAGAAGGTGGAGGTCGACGGGACCAGGCGGCTGCTGGAAGCGGCCCCAACGGCGCACATCGTCTACGTCTCCATTGTTGGGGTGGACCAGGTGCCGTGGGGATACTTCCGGACCAAGCTGCTGGCCGAGGAACTACTGCTGCGAGCAAATGCTTCCATCATCAGGTCAACGCAGTTCTTTCCGTTCGTGGACAGGGCTTTGCGGTTCATGGCCAGGACGGGTGTGATGGTGATGGATCCGGGGATACGGGCCCAGCCGGTGGATGTGCACGATGTCGCCCGCCGGGTGTACGAACAAGTGGAATACGGCCCGAGCGGGAGCATCGAGGAGTTCGGCGGGCCGGAGGTGCTGGCGCCGGATGAGGCGATGCGGCAGTGGTTGGCGGCCAAAGGAAAGCGCCGGCCGATCCTGAAGGTGAGGATACCGGGCAAGCTCGGTAGGGCGTTCCGGGACGGGTGCCTGACGACAGTGGCCAAGCCCACAGGGACGAAGACCTGGCGGGAGTACCTGGGGTAGACTCCCAAACATGTCTTTGGGAGTTGACGGAGCCGACGGAGCTCACACCAAGGCGCACCTGCGGGCACTGGCGCACCCGATCCGGCTGCGCATCCTGTCGCTGCTGACCGGCGCCTCACTGACCGCCGCCGAGGTGGCGCGCGAGCTGGAGCTGACCCACGCCAATGCCAGCTATCACCTGCGCCAGCTGCACTCCAGCGGCATCATCGAGGTGGCCGGGCAGGAGCGGATCCACGGCGGCGTAGCCAAGCGCTACCGCTACGACGTCGAGGGCGAACTCAAGAAACCCGCTGTGCCGCCCAAGGACAACGACACCCGCGCCCACCGCCTGATCTACGCGGCGATGGCCACGGAGCTCAACCGGCGCTCCGCCCTCATGCGCCGCAGCACGCGCAACCATCTGACCGACGCCGAACTGTGGATCGATCCCGAGGTGTGGAAGGGGATTCGGGACAGGATCAGCGAAGCCTCCCACGACCTGCACCGCGCGGCGAAGCCGCCCCGTACCCCCAAAGCAATAAGAGTCAACGCCACGATCGCCCTCTTCGAGATGGAGACCGCACGGTGAGCCCGCGCCCACAAAGCCTTGCCCCCCTCCAGTTTCCGGCCTTCCGCTTGCTCGCGACCGGCCGCCTGATCACCATGCTGGGCAACGCGGTGGCGCCGATCGCGCTGGCCTTCGCCGTGCTCGACCTCACCGGCTCCGCGCGCGACCTCGGCCTGGTCGTGGGCGCGCGCTCGCTGATGAACGTCGTGTTCCTGCTGGTGGGCGGCGTCGTGGCGGACCGGCTCCCGCGCCACCTGGTCATGGTCGTGTCGGGTGTGGTCGCGGCGCTCACGCAGACCGCCGTCGCCGCGACGGTGCTCAGCGGCACCGCCACCATCGGCTGGCTGATGGCGCTATCCGCAATCAACGGTACCGCAACGGCTTTCGCCTTCCCGGCGGCCGCGGCCCTTGTGCCCCAAACGGTTCCGGCCGATCTGCTGCAGCAGGCCAACGCGCTCAACCGGATGGGCATCAACGCGGCGATGATCGCCGGGGCCTCGCTGGGCGGGATTCTCGTCGCGGCCGTGGGGCCGGGGTGGGGCCTGGCCGTCGACGCGATGACGTTTTTCCTTGCCTCCGTTTGTTTTTATCTGGTACGCACAACCGCCGCGCCCAGGCCCAAAGCCACCACCCATCCATTGCGGGATCTGCGCGACGGGTGGCGCGAGTTCACCAGCCGCACGTGGCTGTGGTCCATCGTGCTGGGATTCATGGTGCTCAACTTCGCTCACGCGGCGGTGATCGGCGTGCTCGGGCCGGTCATCGCCGATGACACCATCGGCCGGCGCGCCTGGGGTTTCGTGCTCGCCGCCGAGACGCTGGGCATGGTGCTCGGAGCCGTTGTGGCGCTTCGCCTCCGGGTCAACCGCATGCTGCGTCTGGGCGTGATCTGCATGCTGGCCGAGGTGCCGCTGTTCGTGGCGATGGCGTGGGAGCCGCGCGTGGCCGTGCTGATCCCGGCCGCGATGCTGGCCGGTCTGGGGGTGGAGCAGTTCGGTGTCGCGTGGGAGTCGACGATGCAGCGCTACATCCCCGATGACGTGCTGGCGCGGGTCTACTCCTATGACGCGCTGGGCTCGTTCCTCGCCATCCCGCTGGGCCAGACCCTGGCCGGGCCGGCCGCCCTGGCGTGGGGCGTCGACACGACGGTCATGGCCGCGGCGGGCGTAAGCGTGGTCGCGGTGGCGTTCATGCTTTGGTTCCGGGATGTGCGCACCCTTCCGGCGAGCCCTTCCCCGGCACGCTCTCCGGCGGTCGGGGAAGGGCTCGGGGCGGCCTCAGAAGGTGACCAGCGGGTCGCCGAAGAAGTCCGAGATGAAGTTGATGAAGAAGAAGCCGAAGAACAGCACGTTCACGATCAGCAGCACGTAGTGCCACGGCCGGGGACGGGCGGCCTTGGGCAGCTTGCTGTTCAGGTAAATCAGCAGGAACGGGAAGATCAGCGCCCCTAGATCGTTGACCGGAAATTCTTGGCATTTCGGAGGGCTAGTGATCGTAGGCGATCAAGGATCGTTTGACTGGGGCGCCGATGTTCCAGTTGTGCCAGATGGCGGCGTTGAGAGCGAGTA
>Ga0209382_10009652_pt1 | contig 12061 bp, 8 predicted proteins | sample SoiMetdeltSBSDD5_FD_187599 | JGI IMG/M metagenome (GOLD analysis project Ga0209382, IMG submission 187599) | Bulk soil microbial communities from a Populus tree surrounding site in Tennessee, USA - Soil MetaG P. deltoides SBSDD5 (SPAdes) (version 2) | ecosystem: Environmental > Terrestrial >... | reverse complement strand
GGCCGACCACCCTGTCGAATCTGGCGATGCTGTGTCGGCGACATCACTGCGCGGTCCACGAAGAGGGCTATCAGCTCGAGCGACCGGCCGACGGTGAGCTGTGCTTCCGGCGGCCGGACGGGCGGCCAATCTCCGACGTGCCGCCGCCGGCTGCGGTCTCCGCGAATCCCAGCGATACCGTGCGCGCGCAGAATGATGCGCACGGTGTTCAGATCAACGCGCGCATATCGACGCCCAATTGGCAGGGAGAGCGCTTGGACGTCGGATACGCGATCAGCGTCTTGCATCCACGGGCCGCGACCAGTTGACCTGATCGCGATTCTGGCTGATTCTCCTCCGTACCGAACGCCAATGCATGGCCGAGCACGCGATCCGAGAACGAGGCGTAACCATGTACCGCACACGCGAGGCGTAACCATGTACTGGACACGCGAGGCGTAGCCATGGGCGCGCGCACCGGACGGCAGTACATCAAGGGCCTTCAGGACCAGCAGCGCGAGGTCTGGATGGGCGGCGAGCGCGTGAAGGACGTGACCACGCACCCGGGGCTGGCGAACGGCGTGCGGGCCATCGCCTCGTTGTACGAGATGCAGCACGATCCCGGCCTGCGCGACGAGATGACCTACGTCTCGCCGACGAGCGGCGAGCGCGTCGGCCTCTCCTTCATCATTCCCCGCACGCGCGAGGAGCTCGAGCGCCGGCGCGACATGATGCTGCACTGGGCGCGCGCGACGTGCGGCATGATGGGGCGCTCGCCCGATTTCATGAACGTGACCTTCGCGGCGTGGGCCGCCGCCGCCAAGTATTTCGCGCAGGGGCGTCCAGCGTTCGGCGAGAACATCCGGCGCTACTACGAATACATCCGCGAACACGACCTCACCCTCACGCACTCGCTCATAAATTTGCAGCGCAGCCGGACCGTCTCGGGCACGTTCAATCTCGAGCAGGGCACCGCCCTGAGCGTGGTGCGCGAGGCGGACGCCGGCGTCGTCGTGCGCGGCGCGCGGGTGCTGGCGACGCTGGGGCCGATGTCGGACGAGATCGCGGTCTATTCGCCACGCGTCGCGCGGCACACCGAGAAGCACAGCCCCTTCGCGATCAACTTCGCCATTCCGTGCAGCACCCCGGGCCTGAGGTTCCTGTGCCGCGAAAGCTTCGACCTCGGCCGCTCGCGCTTCGACCATCCGCTCGGCTCACGGTTCGAGGAGATGGACTGCGTCGTATTCTTCGACGACGTGCTGGTGCCCTGGGAGCGCGTCTTCGTGCTGGGTGACGTCGATCTGATCAACGGCACGGCCATGACGACGCATTCGGCGGCACACAGCGCCCATCAGAACGCGGCCAAAAATCTCGCGAAGTGCGAGTTCCTCCTCGGCGTCGCCCTGCACATGACGCAGACCCTGGGCAACGCCCACCTGCCGCACTCGGAGGAGCGGCTCGGCGAGATGACGATGTACACGGAGCTGATGCGCGCGTGCATGCGATCCGCCGAGGCGGACGCGACCCTCGACGAGTGGGGCGTCATGTGCCCGGTCCCGCTGCAGATCGAGCTGACGCGCAATCTCATGATGACGGCGTACCCGCGCATGGCTGAAATTTTGGAATTGCTCGGGTCGAGCAGCTTCATGATCACGCCGAGCGAGACGGACTTTCAGAGCCCGGTCGCGGGCGACATCGAGCAGTACCTCGCGACCGATGCCGCGACCGCGCGCGAGCGCGTGAAGCTCTTTCGCCTGGCCTGGGACATCGCGGGCAGCGCCTTCGGCAGCCGGCAGGTGCTCTACGAACGCTTCTTCGCCAGCGACCCGCTGACCCGGGCGCGCGCGCTCAATGCGCTCTATCACAAAGACGAGGTGATGGAGCGCGTGCGGCGGTTCCTCGACGACGACCGCTAGGTTCGGCTCTCCTCGTACACGTCGCGCACCACGCGCACGAGCTCATCCGGATCGCTCGGCTTGGCGAGGTACCCCTGGAAGCCGCCCGTGAGTGCCCGCCGCCGATCCTCGGCCCCGGCGTGGGCCGTCAGCGCGATGGCGCACACCGGTCTTCGGTTCGCCGCACGCTCGGTCACTCGCAGTCGCATCACGAAGTCGTAGCCGTCGAGGTCCGGCATGCCGATGTCGGTCAGCACGACGTCGACGTCGTGATTCCGGAGATGCTGCAGCGCCTCCACCGCCGAGGCCGCGATCGAGACCTCCGCGCCCGCCGACTCCAGCACGGTGCTGACCAGCGCGCGCGCCTCGGGATTGTCGTCGACGAACAGGACGCGGAGACCGGCGAGCAGCTGTTCGCTCGCGGTGGGCACCGCACGGCTCACGGCGGCGGCTTGCTCCGTATCATCGGCCGCGGGAAGACGCACGGTGAAGCAGGCGCCGCGGCCACGGCCGGCGCTCTCCGCATGGACGGAGCCGCCGTGCGCCTCCACGAGATGGCGGACGATGGCCAGGCCGAGCCCGAGACCGCCGTGGCGACGCGTGTGCGAGCGGTCCACCTGGTGAAATCGATCGAAGATATGTGGCAGCTGATCGGCGCTGATGCCTTCGCCCGTATCGCTCACGCTGAGCTCGACCTCATCGCGGCCGCGGCGCAGGCGCACATCGACGCGGCCGCCCGCGAGCGTGAATTTCAGCGCGTTGGCCACGAGGTTCGTGACGACCTGGTGCAAACGGTCGCGGTCGCCCTTGACCACGCAGCCGGAGTCGATCGCGGCAGGTGACATGAGCGCGGCGGCGCCCGGGTCCTGCGCCGCGTGCGCCAGCACGTCGCGGACGACGGCGCCGAGATCGACCGGGCGTAGCTCCAGCTGGATCTTCCCGGCCACGATGCGGGAGGTGTCGAGCAGATCATCGATGAGACGCGTCTGCACGCGCGTATTGCGATCGATCGACGCGAGCGCCTCGCTCACGCGCTTTGCCGGCAATCGGCCGGTGAGGAGCAGGCGCACCCAGCCCAGGATGGCGGTGAGCGGCGTTCGAAGCTCGTGCGAGAGCACCGCCAGAAATTCGTCCTTGGCACGGTTGGCGTCCTCCGCCTCCGCCTGCGCGGTCTCGGCGTCGGCGCGCCGGCGCTGCGCCTCTTCGAACAGGCGCGCGTTGTGCAGCGCGACGGCGGCATGGTGGGCGAACGCCGACACGAGCTCGATCTCCCGCTCGGTGAACACGCGTCCATGCTGCGCCCCCACCGCGAGCGCGCCGAGCACGTGCTCCTGCACGAGGAGCGGCACCGCGAGCAGCGCTCGGTACGCCGACCGCTCGAGCCGTGCGCGAACGTCGGGAGGGTACACGACCTCCGGATACTGGAGCACGTCGGGAGCGGTGACGACCGCGCGGTTTCGGATCGCCAACCCGACCATGCCCGTGCCCTTCGGCAGACGATGGGTCCAGTCGAAGTGCACGCCGCTCTCGGTCGACACGGCCACCGTGTGCATGTCGCCCATCGGCTCCAGCTGATAGAGCGCGGCCGACGGCGCATCGTCGAGCAGCGCCCGAACACCCGCGGCGATGCGTTGCCAGACCTGTGACGGATCCAGCGTCTCGGCGAGCACCCGCGCGATCTCGGCCATCGCGTGCCCTTCACTGGCGCGGCGTTCGCCGGCTTCGGCGAGCCGGGCGTGCTCGATGGCCACGGCGGCGCGGTCACACAGCTCCTCGGCCACCGCGAGGTCGGCCGCGCGGTAGCGCTCACCCCGCCGCGTTCGGACGAGCGTCAGCACGCCGAGGGTGCTGCCACGCAGGAGCAGCGGCGCATGCAGCACCGACGCGATGCCCATCTCTTTCAACAGGCTCAGGTGGGTCTCGTCGTGGGCGATGGTGCGCAACCAGTCCGGCGTCATCTCCGGGATGACGACGGACTCACCCGTGCGGAGCACGCGCGCGATGCCGGATTCCGGTGCGTACGCCGTCGCGTCGGTGCGCAGCGCGTAGTACTCGTCCATCGCGCGCGCCGTCCAGGCGTGAGCCGCATCGGAGTAGATCGTCGGCAGACGACGCATGCGGCCGTCGGGCTCGATCACGCGAATGACGCACCAATCGGCGAGCGCGGGCACGGCAGCGCGCGCGAGCAGCGTGAGTGTCGCGGCATCATCGGGTGATGTGCCGAGCGCGCGGCTCGCGTCGGCCACCACCCGACGGCGGGCCTCGGCGGCTCCTCCGCGCGCGGCCGACCCGATCCACGACGGCTGTCCTTCGAAGAGACGCGCACGCGGATGCTCGACCGTGTCGGTCTCGCGCACCACGCAGAGGACGCCGTCGACGATGCCGGCGTCGTCTCGCAACGGGTGGGCATCGACGCTCACATAGAGGCGCGCCCCGTCGTGCGACACGAGCTCGCATCGCTCACCGCGGACGGTCTCGCCGCGCAGCCCCCGAGCGCTGGGCGTCGTCTCCGCGGGCATGAGGCGTCCGGCCTCGTCGCGAAACGTCCACCGCTCGGCACGGCGCGCTGGCGACAGTCCTTCGACGTCCTCCGCAAACAGACGCCGGGCGGCGGCATTGGCGTGGACGATCTTCCGCTGTCGATCGAACACGAGGACGGCGCTTGGTCCCACCTCGAACGCGGCGCGCAGCAGGCTGGCGGCATCGCGGCCGATCCTATGCATCGACTTCTGACTCCATACCGCAGACGGCATTCTACTCCCGCCCGTCGATCGGACCCGCGGGGGCCCCAGCGGACCTTCGCGGGCGCGGCGCTTCCGTGAGAAACTTAGCGCTCAATGCGTCCTGCACGCGCCGCGGAACGATCGGGGATCGGGCAGCAGCTTCTTGCCGCCGTGCTATTCGACTTCGGCGGCACGCTGGACGGCGCGTTGCCCTGGAAAGAGCGGATGTTTCGCCTCTGCCGGGCCGAGGGTGTCGAAGTCACGCCGGAGCGCTTCGACCCGCTCTTCTACCGCGCTGACGATGCCCTGGTCGGCGCGATCCCCGACACGCTCTCGCTGGCCGAGACCGTCCGCCGCCTGGTGGCCGGGCTCGGCGCGGCGCTCGGTCTGAGCGACGCGCTCGTCGAGCACATCGCGCGGCGCTTCGTGGACGACACGACCTGCGCCGCGCGGGACAGCATCGCGCTCCTGTCCGAGCTGGCGCGCCACTACGATCTCGGCCTCGTCTCCAACTTCTATGGCAATCTCGCGCGCGTGTGCGAGGATGTCGGCCTTCGTCCGCTGTTCGGCGTGATCGTCGATTCGGCCGAGGTCGGCTGGACCAAGCCCGATCCGCGCATATTCACGCACGCCCTGCGCACGCTCGGACGGAAGTCGCGCGAGGCGACGTTCGTCGGCGACTCGCTGCCGCGCGACATGGCCGGCGCTCGTGGCATCGGCATGGCGCACATCTGGCTGGCCGGTGAGACCGCGACCCCGCCGCGGCCCTGCTGCCCCGACGATCGTGTGATTCGCTCGCTCGGCGAGCTTCGGGAGCTGCTCCTGTGATCAGCGTGGCGCGTTGCCGCGGCGGGATCATCGCGGCCGGCGAGGGAAGGCGTCTGCGCGCGACCGGCTTTTCGATGCCCAAACCGCTCGTGCCCGTCGCGGGCGTTCCGCTCATCGAGTGGGTCATCGGCAACTTCCGCGCTGCGGGCATCACGTCGCTCGTGATGATCGTCAACGAGCAATCGCACGCGTGCCGCGACTGGGTGCAGTCGCGCTTTTCGGACCTCGACGTCGAGGTGATCGTCAAGACGACCGCCTCCTCGCTGGAGAGCTTTCTCGAGATCAATCGGCGGCTCGCCGGCGACCGTGCGCTGATCTCCACGGTGGACGCGTGGTGTCGGCCCAGCGACTTCGCGGGCTTCCTGCAGGCCGCGCTGCGCCGGCCGGCGGACGCGAGCGTGCTGGCGGTGACGCCTCTGGTCGCCGACGAACGTCCTTTATGGGTGGACGTCGACGCCTCGGGGCGTGTCCGGCGCATCGGCGGGCCGGACGGCACCCACGTGACCGCGGGCATGTACATGCTGTCGGAGCAGGCGCGCGCGGCCTCGCCGCCGCCGCTCGCGAGCTTGCGAGGGTTCCTCGCGTGGCTGCATGCGCAGGGCGAGCCCATCTATGCGGAGACGATCGAGCACGTGGTCGACGTCGATGAGCAGTCCGACGTGGTGCTGGCCGAAGCGCTGGCGGGCGAGCGCGCGAGTGAATTCCCTCGGAGGTGACAGGTGAGCGACGTATCCTGTTGGGGCATTTTTCGCGAACGAGAGCATTCTCCCGGCCGTGAATCCGACGACGGCGAGATCCTGAAGCTGACGGGCAAGCATCTCGAGGCGCGCGGATTCCAGGTGACGTTCCGGACGGCCGAGGAGGTTCTCGCGACGCCCGACGAGCGGCCCCTCGGGGTGTTTCTGATGTGCGAGCGGCTCGACATCCTCGAGCATCTGCACGCGCTCGAGCTGCGCGGCGTTCCGCACGTGAACGGCCCGCTGGCCGTGCTCAACACCTACCGCGAGCGCATGATCGCCCACTTCAGCGAAGCCAATGTCCCCTTCATCGACAGCCACATCGTGTCGACGGAAGCGCCGACCGCTGCCGCCGCGCTCCCCGTGTGGGTGAAACGTGCCGACGTCCACAACACCAAGGACGGTGACGTCACGCTCGCCAGCACACACGAGGCCGTGTCGGAGGCGCTCGCGGCGCTGGCCGCGCGTGGGATTCCCCGCGCGGTCTTTCAGCCACACGTCGAGGGCGACCTCGTCAAGTTCTACGGTGTCGGCACCGGCACGGGACCGGCCGGCGGGCCGCCGTGGTTTCGCTGGTTCTATCACCGCGAGCAGCGCCTGGCCGGGCACGCCTTCGATCAGGCTCGGCTCGGCCGCACCGTGCGCCGCGCGGCGCTGGCCCTCGGGCTCGATGTCTACGGCGGCGACGCGATCGTGACGCCGTCGAGCGAGATCGTGCTGCTCGACGTCAACGCGTGGCCGAGCTTCGCGCTCTACCGCGAGGAGGCGGCCGAGCGCATCGCCGCGCACGTCGCGCTGCGCTTCGCCGGAGTCTCCCGGTGACGCGCCGTCGCGAGATCGGACCGCAGTCGCGGCGCATCGTCGCCGAGGAGCAGCGGCACATGTCGCCCGGGCTGCAGTCGTTCGCGCTGAGCGCCGGCCTGGCCATGGCGCGCGGCGAAGGCTCGATGCTGTTCGACGAGGACGGCAACGAGTACATCGACTTCATCGCCGGCATCGGCGTCGGCAGCGTGGGCCACTGTCATCCGCACTACGTCGAATCGCTCAAGCGCCAGCTCGAGCGGCTGACGTTCGGCAGCTTCACCACGGAGACGCGCGCGCGCTTCCTCACGCAGCTCGCCGGCCTCACGCCCGAGGGGCTCACGCGCATCCAGCTCTTCTCCGGGGGCGCGGAGGCCGTCGAGGCGGCGCTGCGCCTGGCCAAGGCGGCGACGGGCAAGCACGAGGTCATCGGCTTCTGGGGCGGATTTCACGGCAAGACGGGCGGCGTGCTGGGATTGCTCGGCAGCGAGTTCAAGCACGGTCTCGGACCGTTCCTGCCCGGGCGCTACGTCTCGCCGTACGCGGACTGCTATCGCTGCCCACTCAAGCTGCGCTTTCCCGAGTGCGGTATCGCGTGCGCCGAGTTCCTGCGCGACGTGATTCGCTATCAGACCGGTGGCGAGATCTCCGCCATCATCGTCGAGCCGATCCAGGGCACGGCCGGCAACATCGTCCCGCCGCCGGGCTTCCTGCAGGCCGTGCAGTCCATCGCGAAGGAGCACAACGCGCTGCTGATCGCCGACGAGATGCTGAGCGGCTTCGGACGCACGGGCGCGATGTGGGGAGCCAGTCACGAGCGTGTCGTTCCCGAGATCATGACCGCGGGTAAGGGCATGGGCGGCGGCTTTCCGCTGAGCGCCGTCATCTCGACCGACCAGCTGACCAGCCGCGCGCCCTGGTCGAATCCGAGCGCGAGCTCGTCCAGCTACGGCGGCAATCCACTCGCGGCCGCGGCGGGGCTCGCGACGCTGGAGATCCTGTTGAAGGAAGACCTCGTTCGCAACGCCGAGCGCGTCGGAACGGTCATGCTCGCGCGGCTCGAGGCGATGAAGGAAAAGCATCGGTGTATCGGCGAGGTGAGGGGCAAGGGCCTCATGCTCGGGATCGAGCTGGTCCGCGACCGGCACACGAAGGAGCCGCTCGGCAAGGACGTGACGCGCGCCCTGTATCAGGAGTGCCTGCGTCGAGGCCTGGTGGCCATGACGTACTCACCCTCGATCCGCATCAACCCGCCGCTCGTGATCCAGGAGCAGACGGCTCTCGCCGGGCTCGCCATTCTCGACGAGGCGCTGGACGCAGTCGGGCGCCAGCACGGGCTCAGCTGAGGAATGCTGCGCGGAGCCATCATCGGTCTCGGAAACGTCGGCCGGCAGGTCCACGTCCCCGCCTGGACCCGCCGTGGCGACGTCACGATCGTCGCCGCCAACGATGCGGATCTCGCGCGCCGACCGCTTGTCGCCGCATCACTGCCGGGCGCGCGCTGGTACGATTCGGCGCAGGAGCTGCTCGCGCGCGAGCGCCTCGACTTCGTCGACGTCTGCACGCCGCCGTCGAGCCATGCTCCGCTGGTGTGTCAGGCGCTCGAGCGCGGCCTGCATGTGTTCTGTGAGAAGCCGCTCGTCATCAGCCGTGACGAGCTGGACCGCGTCACCACGCTCGCGGACAAGACGCGCCGGGTGGTTCACACCGTTCACAACTGGCATCACGCCCCGATCATCCAGCGGGCCAGCACGCTCGTGCGCGAAGGAACGCTCGGACGGCTGACGCGCGTCGCCTGGCGAACGCTTCGCACACAGCCCGCCGCCGCGGCCGGCGACGGCAACGGGAACAACTGGCGGCTCGATCCTGCGCTGGCCGGCGGCGGCATCCTGACCGATCACGGCTGGCACGCGTTCTATCTGCTCGCCGGCTGGATCGGCGATACGCCGACGTCGGTCAGCGCGCGACTCGAGCACCGCGGGTCGCAGACGCTGGCGGTGGAGGATACGGCGACCGTGAGCGTGAGCTTTCCCGACGCGGCGGCCGAGATCTTTCTGACGTGGGCCGCCGACCGGCGCGAGAACGTCGCGGACCTCGTCGGAAGCGCGGGCCGCATCGAGCTGCGCGACGAGACGCTCACGCTCGAGCGCAACGGCCGGGTCGAGCGATGGAGCTGTCCGCCGTCGCTGTCCAACGGATCGGTGCATCCGGACTGGTTCGATCCCGAAGTCGCGCAGTTCCTCGACGCGGTGGTGCGCACACCGCCGCAGTCGAACCTCGGTGAGGCGTGGCTCTGCGGCATGCTCGAGAGCGCCGCCCGCGAATCGAGCCGTCGCGGTGGGCACCCGGTGGCGGTACCGGCGCTGCCCCTGTCGATGGCATGAGTCGGCCTGACGTCGAGACTTCGCCCGGCGCGGTCCTCGTCGTCGTGCCGTCGGCGCCGAACGGGGGACCGCCGATCTCTCCCGCCACGGTCGTCGCCGGTCTTCCGCTGATCACGAGGATCATTCGCGCGGCGAAGACGTCCGGCTATGCTGACGTGCTCGTCTGCGATATGGACGCGGGAATTCGGGGGCTGGTCGAGCGCGCCGGCGCGGCCGTCCTGACGCCATCACGGAACGCCGACGATCGGCTTCGTCGCCGGATCGTCGTGATGCCGGCGAACGTGGTGCCCCAATCCCGGTGGCTGCGCTCGCTGCTGAACGAGCCGATCGAGTCGGAGCGGCTCTATGTCGACGGCGCCTCGGTGATGCTCGTCGAGACGACGCGCGCCTCGACCGTCATCGCGGCGGCGGCGCGCTCGCCGAGCGCGCCGGCGCTCGTCGGGGCGTTGTCGCGTGTGTTCGACAAGGGGCCCGAGCCGCTCAGGCGCGACAGCGGCTTTGCCGTCGACTCGGCCCGAGAAGTCGCGAAGGCGGAAACGTGGCTGCTGCGGAGCCTCATCAAGGAGAACGAAGGCTTCATGTCGCGCCACTTCGAGCGCCGGATCTCGCTGGCGATCACGCGGCGCCTGGCCTCGACCGGCGTGACGCCCGACATGATGACGCTTACGAGCCTCGCCATCGGTCTGACGGGCGCGCCGTTTTTCCTGAGCGCCTCGCCCGCGCTGCAGGTCACGGGAGCCCTGCTCTTTCTCGTCCATTCGATCCTGGACGGCTGTGACGGCGAGCTGGCCCGGCTGAAGTTTCTGCAGTCGCGCCGCGGCGCGATCCTCGACTTCTGGGGCGACAATGCGGTCCACGTCGCGGTGTTCATCTGCATCGCGATCGGCTGGACGCTGCACGCCGGGACGGCGTGGCCGCTGCTGCTCGGCGCCATCGCCGCGGTGGGGACGCTCGGCTCGGCCGCGATGATGTTCGAGCGCACCGCGGCCGACCGTCCCGAGAGCGCCGACAGCCCTGTCATGGCCCGGCTGACCGCCGCGCTCGCCAGCCGGGACTTCATCTATGCCCTCATCCTCTTGTCCGCGTTCGGCAAGGCCTTCTGGTTTCTGATCGCCGCGGCCGCCGGAACGCCGGCATTCTTTCTCGTGGTGCTCTGGAACGAGCGACGTCGTGGCCGCGTTCGCTGACGTCCTGCTCCGCGGACTGAACCTTTCGGGGCAAGCGATCGCGATCGGCGGTGTAGCCTTCGTGCTGTTGGTGCTGTGGCCGGGCTCGCCGCGCGTGTGGCGTCTGCTGGCGCTCGGCGCCGCCGGCGTGGCCGTCAGCCAGTGTTTGTTGCTGGTGACGCTCGCGGCGGCGCTCGGCTCACCATCCGACTGGCACACGCACGAGCTGCTGGCGACGTCCTTCGTCAGGGCGAATCTCGTGAGAATTCTCGCCAGCGTCGGACTGATCGTCGGCGCCCTGGGTCTCCGCGCGCCATCACGGCGGCGCCTGCGCTGGGCCGTTCTCATCGGCTCGGCCGTCGTTCTCATTCTCGCCGGCGCGTGGACGAGCCACGCGGTGGCCCGCGCCGGCCATCGCGCCACGCTGATGGTGCTCGACGCGTTCCACCAGCTCGCGGCGGCGGTATGGGTCGGCGGCCTGGTGCATCTGCTCGTCGTGGCGCTCACGCCCGCGGAACGCTCGGGAGAGGGCGTGTGGTCCGCGGCGCGGCTCCAACGCTTCTCGGCGATGGCGCTCGGCGCTGTCGCCGTCCTGGTCCTCGCGGGCACCGGCCTCACGTTGGGCTACGTCGACGGCGTGCACGGCCTGGTGGGCACCGCCTACGGCGTCATGGTGCTCACGAAGATCGTGCTCCTCGGCGGGCTCCTCATCCTCGGCGCCGCGAACTTCTTCGCCATCCGCCGGTTCGCGTCGGCCGAGCGGTTGTCGCTGCAACGGCTCCGGAGATTCGTCGAGGTGGAGGTCGGGCTCGGGATCACCGTCCTCTTCGCCGCGGCGTCGTTGACGTCGCTGCCGCCGGCGACCGACGTGGTGGCCGACCGGGCGACACCGGCGGAGGTGGCGACGCGGTTCACGCCGCGCATGCCGAGCTTCACGTCGCCGACGATCGACCAGCTGCCCGTCGACGATCCGAATGCGCCGCGGACCGACGCCGACCGCGCGTGGTCGGAGTACAACCATCACGTCGCGGGTCTGTTCGTGCTGCTCATGGGCTCGCTCGCCGTCCTGCACGTCAGCGGAGTGCGATGGGCGCGTCACTGGCCGCTGGCGCTGTTGGGACTGGCGGGCTTCATGCTCGTGCGCAACGACCCGGGGGCGTGGCCGCTCGGTCCTCAAGGCTTCTGGGCGAGCATGGCGGAGCCCACGGTCTTGCAGCATCGCGCGTTCGTGGTGCTGGTCGTGCTCTTCGCGCTGTTCGAATGGATGGTGCGCGCCAATCGCCTGAAATCTCATCGCTGGGCGCTCGTGTTCCCGCTGCTCTGCGCCGTCGGCGGCGGCCTGTTGCTGACGCACTCGCACGCGAGCCTCAATCTCAAGGCGGAGTTCCTGGTGGAGGTCACCCACGCGCCGCTCGGCGTGCTCGGCATCGTCATCGGCTGGGCGCGCTGGCTCGAGCTGCGACTGGCGGCGCCGCAGGATCGCCTGCCCGGTCGTGTCTGGGCGACGGGCATGACAGTGTTCGGCGTGCTGCTGTTGCTCTACCGAGA
>Ga0209382_10009651_pt1 | contig 12064 bp, 9 predicted proteins | sample SoiMetdeltSBSDD5_FD_187599 | JGI IMG/M metagenome (GOLD analysis project Ga0209382, IMG submission 187599) | Bulk soil microbial communities from a Populus tree surrounding site in Tennessee, USA - Soil MetaG P. deltoides SBSDD5 (SPAdes) (version 2) | ecosystem: Environmental > Terrestrial >... | reverse complement strand
GCGGCGACATTCCCAAGCAGTTTCTCGTCCTCGAGGGGCGGCCGATGTTCATCCACGCGCTCGGTGTGCTCGCCACTTCACCCGCGATCGTGCACACCGCGGTCGTCGTGCCGGACGGATGGGAGAAGCGGGTGGAAGACATGTTGGCCGTGGAGAAGTTCGATCCGCAAACGGTGATGGTCGTCGCCGGCGGTGCACGGCGGCAGGACTCAGTGTGGCAAGGGCTGCGCACATGGAGCACGGCGGCGCTCGTTCTCGTCCACGATGCAGCACGACCCTGCCTCTCGGCGGATCTCGTCGATCGCACGATCGCTGCGGCGCGGCAGAGCGGCGCGGCAACGGCGGCCTTGCCGATCACAGATACCGTGATGCGGGCGAGCGCAACCTCCCGCGCATTGGAGATCGTCGATCGCAGTGGCCTGTGGGTGGTGCAAACCCCACAAGTCTTCGCCGTCAGCATGTTGCTCGCTGGGCATGCACATGCTCGTGCACAAGGCATCGACGCCAGCGACGATGGCACTCTCGCTCTCGGCCTCGGCCGCGAGCTCACATTCGTTCGCGGGGATTGGTGGAACATCAAGGTCACGCAAACGGAAGACCTGGAACGTGCGCAGTGGATCCTGCGTTCAGGCATCGTCGGCACGCGGCTCCCGACGCGGAATGCAGCCGCAGAGGCGCGAAGGGCGGCCGAGGGCCAGCGTGCGCGGCCGCCTCGCGGACGGAAGGTGCGCAAGCAGTGACGATGGATCTCCGCATCGGACACGGCCTGGACGTGCACCGCTACGGCGCCGATCAGCCGCTGGTGCTGGGCGGTGTCGAGATCCCGAGCGCGCATGGCGGTCTGGCGGGACACTCGGATGCCGATGTCTTGACGCACGCGGTGGCGAACGCGCTTCTCGGCAGCTTGGCGCTCGGCGATCTGGGCACCCATTTCCCGGACACCGATCCGCGCTGGCGCGGAGTCTCGAGCCTCGATCTATTGCGCCAGGTCGTGGCGATGGTGCACGCGCGTGGCTATCGCGTGCAGAACTGCGACGCCACCGTCATTGCGCAAGAACCCCGACTCGCGCCGCACCTCAGCGCGATGCGTGGCAACCTCGCGGCAGTCCTGCAAGTGGAACCGGACCGAGTTTCCGTCAAGGCCACGACAGCCGAACGGCTCGGAGCGCTCGGTCGCGTCGAAGGCATCGCAGCGCAGGCCGTGACACTCGTGGCCTCGGATGGTTGATCTTCCAACACTCGGGGCCGAGCGCCAGCCATACCGCCGCGAGCGAGGACACCGGTCCGTGCTCCGCCGACTGGCCCCACCACGAGCGGAGTCGTTCGCATCCGAGTACGCGATCCACTGACAGACGAGAGGGAAGATCAAGACAGGTCGCTCACCAGGCGGCGGTGAAGCCGTTCTGGTTGGCGAGGCCGGAGCGCAGGGGCTGGCGCCACTCGAAGCTGAGCATGCCGTAGCGCAGGCGCAGTCCGACGCCGTACGAATAGATGTTGCGCGAGTGCGTGGCGATGCCGGCATCGGCGTAGAAGAAGCCCTCGGCGGCCGGCAGCACCGGGCTCCACACGGGCATGCGGAAGCGGCTGTAATCCCAGAAGGGTGCGCGCACTTCGAGGTTGGAGTACGCGACCTGCTCGCCGCGCAGGAAACCCTGCGGGAAGCCCGCGACGGAGTACAGCCCGCCGACGCCGTACACGAGAGATTGGGGTCCATCGTTGAGATAGGCACGCGCGCGCAATGCCACGTCGAAGAATGCAACCCGACGGTGCGTGAGGAAGAGCAGGTTGAGCGACATGCGATCGAGCCCCGGTGGCATGTCGAGCGACAAGGAATCGTTCTCGGCGGCATCGAAGAAATTGCGTGTACCCCAGGCATTGAAACCGGAAGACAGCGTGGCGACGAAGAGCGACCCCGTGCGTGGGCCACGCGTGTCCGACCACACGCGTGTGTCGCGGCTGTAGCTCACGCCGATTTCGGCATTCGGCCGCACGTACGTTTCCGTGGGTTGGAAGATCATCTCGGCGTCGCGCGCCGCCAGCTTCTCGGTTTCCGCCCAGCGTTCGATGCCGGCCGGCGAGCGATCGAGGAGCATGGCCGGATCGCCCACGCCTCCCCAAGAGAGGTTCCAGCTGCGCGGATCGAGGCCGGGGGCGCGGAATGCGGCCACGGGTGCTTCCGGTTCCTTGAGCGTGATGTCCTCGGCGCGGAAGTAGAGGCCGCGTGTGTCCGTGCGTTGGGTGACCGACAGCGCTGCCCCCCAACGTGTCACCAGACTCTGGTGGTACTGCGCCGAGAAGAGGCCGCCGCTCTCGCTCTGGTTGCGGTGGTAAGTGCGCGTGATTCCCGTGTCGTAGTAGCTGCGGAGCAACGAGCGATAATACGCGCCCACGTTCCAGTGCGTGCGCGAGGCCATGTTGCGATACTGGACGATGCCGAAGCGGTCGAAATCGCCGTTCTGACCGACCGCGACGAGGGCAGCTTGGTCGTGGAACTCGGTGTCCATGCCGACGTAGGTGGCACCGCGCGTGCGAGTCGAAGCGCTCGACAGGCTGACACCGAACGGCATCAAGCGCCATTTCTGCTTGTACGGCGACACTTTGACGCCGAGCGCAGCCTGCTCGCCCGTGCCGCGCACGTCGGACCCGAGCCCGATCACGGGTGGTGAGGCGATCGCGACCGGATCGAGCAGCGACGTCGATGCGGTGACGAGTGTCGGCGCGTTCGGAGCGGCAGCCGTCTGGTCGGTCGCGGGCGCGGACGCCTGGGACGGCAGAGCCGCGGCGATCGTGGCATCGGCAGCATGCGGCTCGTTCGGAATCATTTCCTCTGGGTTGGTGACGGCGATCGCCGCTGGCGCTGCGACGTCGAGACCCAGCTTGCGCAAGGGAAATCCCCAGAGCGCTCGCCCTCCGGGCGCCAGGTGATGCCGCACACTCGTCGCCACCAGGGTGAGCAACGAATCGCTCTGCTGCATGCCGCTCACGGGAAACGGTAGATCGAGGAGCTCGCGCACGTGGCCGATCTCGATTTGCTCCACGGGTCGGGGGACACTCGCGGCATCGGATAGATAGACCAAGCGGCCATTGATGCGCAGCGGTTCGCTCTCGCTGATCTCGGCACTTTGGGTCAGGTTGCACACGACGCCGCTCGTGAGCTCGAGCTCGAACACATCGCTCCGACCGCTGGAGGTCGCCGTCGACGTGAACAGCACCAAGGAATCACTGGCGAAAGATGGATGGTTGAGCTCGGCCCAGCGATAGGGAACGAGAAAATGCGCCACGTCACGCTCGACATCGAGGGCGCCGATGGCGTTGCGGCCGGCGCGGTCCACGACACGGAAGACGATGTGGCTGCCGCTCGGCGACCAGCGAGGATCGCGCACCTCACGCACGGCGCCGAGCTCGTGCAACGTGCGCATGCGCTTCTGGCCGACTTCATCCCAGAGCAGCAGAGTCTCGCGGTTGCGATGCCGGGCCACCGCCACCACGCGCCCATGCCGCAGGTCGGGGCTCGAGAACAACGGCAAGCGTTCGATGCCCTGGAGATCACGGGCGAGGAGCTTCTCCTCCCCCTCTCCCTCGGGGACGACCTGGCGCAGCACCGCTTCCTGGCGGCTGCGCCGCACGCGCTGCAACAGCAACCGGTCGCCGCGCTGGACGCCGGACAACGTCTGCGCCAGCACCGTGCCGATGGTGTCGGGGATCGATGTCGAAAGATATTCCGCCCACAGGGTTTCACGCAGCCAACGGCGATACAGCTGTTCGAGCGCCGGGAGGCCGTGCCCCGTCATCTCTTCCAGCCAGTCGAGGAAGCCGCACGAGTTGGTGTGGTACTTGATGAGCAGATTCTTCGGGATCTCGGGTCCGAAAGACTGGGCGAGGAACACGAGTCGCGCCGGACCTTCGATGTAGGCCGAGGCTTGCGTGCGCGCGCCGACCGACATCGCTGCCAAACCGTCGATTTGATTCTCCGCCACCAGCTCGATGAGCGCGGCGCGCAGCGCTGGTTCCATCTGCCCGTGCGGGAAGGCGAGATATTCGGCGTAGTTCTCGTGCGTCACCATGGAAAAGCCGCCGCTTCCCGGGCGCCAGCCCTTCGTGCAACCGCTGTCGCGCTGGGCGGTGCGGTTGCGCGTCGGCGTCATCTGCCGCAGATAGCGGGCGATGCTCTCGACGACGGCATGTGCGATCTCGTGCTGCGCAGTGCGGCGCAAGCGCTGCTCGCCGAGCGAAGCGTAGATCACGATCGGGAGGCTGGCGTCGTGAATCGGAACGAAACCCAAAACGCCTTCCGGCAACGTCGGCCCGATCGGTGTGGCGAGGAAGTCGTGCAATGTGCGGTAAAGGACGCAGCGCTGATAGCTGCGCGCATCGTCTTCCGGCAACCAGACGAATAGTGTGTCACCGCTCGCTTCGACATGACGTTCGCGGAAGCGCTGCCGGCGCTGCACGCGGGGAGATGCGTGCAGCGACCCCGGCGCGGCCCGTGGGTCGACCAAGACGAACGGCTGTGGCGGCGAGGATGCGCCATTTTCCCCGACATCGATCACCATCTGCATCAGGGAATCGGACGCCGCCGGGTGTAGCTTGCCCTCGAGGACGAGCTTCTCGATCTGGGCGAAATAGCGCGGATAGAGAAGGTAGCGGTAGACCTCGTCACGCCGCAGATGCAGGTTGTCGCAAACACGAACAAAGAAATCGTCGAGCTGCGGCCCCCAATACGACACCATCTGCCCATCCGGATCTTCCGGAGCGGGGGTCGTGAGCACCTGGAAATAGCGTGTACGCGACTGCTCGAGCGCCTTGGAGCCGAAGGCGAAGGCGTCGTCGTAATAGACCTTGGTATTCCGGCCCTGGGCGAGAGCCAGCCCAGGGAAGGAAAGGGCAATGAGCCCCACGAGGAGAGCGCGCCGAGGCATCGTCTCCGTCCGGGTACACTAAGGGCGCAGGCGAATCGAGACCGAATCGTGGGGGAGTGGGATCGGCCGTATTAGAAAAGTATAATGCCGCGCGTGGTAGGCGTCAACGCGCTGGCAATTGCACGACCGTTGCGGGAATGAAAAGGGGCTCCGAGGAGGGCGTCAAGCCGACCCCGTTCTCGGACGCGGTCCCCTCGGGAGCCCCTCGAACTCTGCGCTTGGAACCACGGAACCACCGCGCGCTATTCCTCGGCACATGCCGCGCGAAAGGGGAGATCGATGCCACAGGCGGCAGAGCTCCGCGTCCGCTTCGCTCCGAGTCCCACGGGGCGGTTGCACGTGGGCGGCGCACGCACGGCGTTGTTCAATTGGTTGCTGGCGCGGCACGAGAAGGGGAAGTTGATCCTCCGCATCGAGGACACCGACATCGCGCGCTCGACACGCGCTTCGGAAGAGAGCCTGCTCGAAGATCTTGCCTGGCTCGGTCTCGATTGGGACGAGGGGCCGGATGTCGGCGGACCGCATGCACCCTACCGGCAGTCGGAGCGCCGCGAGCTGTACTCGCGCATGGCCTCGCAGCTGGTGAATGCAGGCCATGCCTATTCCTGTTTCTGCAGCGACGCGGGGAAGGGGGACGAGCCGCGGGCGGACAGCGACGCCGCAGCCGCGTCGCGCGGCGCTTGTCCCTGTGCGAGCCTGGAGCCGGCGGCGGCCCAGGGCCGCATCCGAGCTGGAGAAGCACACGCCGTTCGCTTCCGCGTGCACGCCGGTGTGGTGGAGTTCGAGGACCGAATCCGCGGCGCCATGCGCATCGACAGCGCCACCTTCGGCGATTTCATCCTGTTGCGTTCGAACGGACTGCCCACCTACAACTTCGCTTGCGTGGTGGACGACACCGATATGCGCATCACAGAGGTCGTGCGCGGCGAGGACCATCTCTACAACACGGCGCGCCAGTGCTTGTTGTACGACGCGCTGGCGCAAGCACGGCCGCAGTTCGTGCACTTGGCGCTCATCCTCGACGAGGATCGCGGCAAGCTCAGCAAACGCGAGGGACGGAGCGGCACCTATGTCGACGAATACCGCACGCAGGGAGTTCTCCCCGCAGCGCTGGTCAATTTCCTCGCGCTCCTCGGCTGGTCGTCGCCGCGTGGCGAGGAACTGTTGTCGCCGGACGAGCTGGTGCGTGATTTCGATCTCGATCGCGTGTCGAAATCACCCGCGGTGTTCGACCCGGTGAAACTGGAGTGGATGGCGGCCTGGCACATGCGCTCGCGATCCGTCGACGATCTGGTGCCGCAGGCACTCGCTCACTTGCGCGCGGCCGGCCTCGACATGACGCCGGAAAGAGCCCGCGCCTGGATCACCGGATTCAAGGCCGATCTGCCTGCTCTCGGCCAGTTGCCGGCGCGCGTGCGCGGCATTCTCGACTCGCCGGTCCCGAACGACGAAGCGGCGGAGGCTCTGGCCGCGCCGGGGGCACGTCGTTTGCTGGATGTGCTGGCGGCGAAGCTCGAGGCGCGCGCCGGGCAAGCGGCGGCCGTCGATGGCCAGGGGTTCAAGCAGATGTTGCAAGAGTGCGGGCAGGAACTCGGTGTGCGCGGACGTGATCTCTTCGCTCCCGTGCGCGCGGCGCTCAGCGGGCGGACGCATGGGCCCGAGCTGCCGTTGCTCTTCGACGCCTTGGGAATCGAGACGGTGCGCGCGCGACTCGGAGCTGCGAGCGATTGATTTCGCCGCCAGAGGTCATCGTGTAGGCTGCTCGCGACGTGCGCCTGGAGTTCGCGGGCGCGGGGTTCGGTGCGGGCATCGGGGATTGGGGGAAGCGGTATGCGGATCATCGTGTTGTTGGGCGGGAACTCGGCGGAGCGCGACGTCTCGCTCGTGTCCGGCAGGGCCGTGGGCGCGGCGCTCGCGCGTCGCGGCCACCAGGTCACCGCGGTGGACACGGCCGGCGGCCGTCTGGTGGATCTGGAAGCCAAGCGCGGCATCGGCGTCGAGCCGCCATCGACGGCGCTCGTGCCCGAAGCGGCGGCGGTGCATGCGGTCGAGAAGCTGGGTGCGCAGGCCTTCGGCGAGGTCGATGTCGTGTTCATCGCGTTGCACGGCACGGGTGGCGAGGATGGCACGATCCAGGCGATGTTGGATGCGGTCGGCATCCCCTACACCGGATCCGGTGTGATGGCGAGCAGCGTCGCCATGGACAAGGAAGTGGCGAAGCGAATCTTCCGCGACATCGGTGTGCCGACGCCGGCGGGATTCGGCGCGCCCGCCGACACGCCTCCCGCGGATCTCGCGCGACGCATCGCGGCCGAGTGCGGCTGGCCGGCGGTGGTGAAGCCGAACGCGCAGGGATCGAGCGTCGGTGTTTCCATCGTGCACGGTCCCGATCAGCTCGCAGGAGCCGTCGAGGCCGCCGGAGCCTACGATTCGTATCTCATGTTCGAGACCTTCATCCCTGGGCGCGAGATGACGGTCGCGATTCTGGATGGTCGCGCTCTGCCCGTGGTCGAGATCGTGCCGCACGCCGGATTCTACGACTACCGCAACAAGTACACCTCCGGCTCGAGCAGCTATCACGTGCCGGCGGACATCCCGGCCGATGTCGCCAAGACCTTGCAGCGGCATGCGGAGACTTGCTTCGCGGCCTTGCGCTGCCGTGACTTCGCGCGCATCGACTTCCGGCTGAGCCCGGCGAACGAGCCCTATTGTCTCGAGGTCAACACCATCCCTGGAATGACGGCGACGAGCCTGGTGCCGAAAGCGGCGCAGGCCGGCGGCATCGACTTCGAGACCTTGGTCGAAACCATCGCGCGCAACGCGGCGGCGCGCGCGCGTGTACGCAGCGGCGGCTGAAGCACGAGCGGCAGGGGCATGCAGGGCACACCAACACAGCGACCGGCCAAACCGCTCGTGGGTGTCGTGCACCTCCCGGCTCTGCCCAGTGCTCCCCGGCATGAACTGTCGATGGATGCGATCGAGCTCCGCGCCTTGGCCGACGCACGCGCGCTGGCCGAGGCTGGTTTCGATGCGATCTTCATCGAGAACTTCGGCGACGCGCCATTCCATGCCGCCGGCGTCGAACTGGTCACCGTCGCCGCGATGGCACGCCTCGTCGCCTGCGTGCGGCGCGAGCTGCCAACCCTCGCGGTCGGTGTGAACGTGCTGCGCAACGATGCCGCCGCCGGGATCGCCATCGCGGTCGCGAGCGGCGCCACGTTCATCCGCATCAACGTTCACGTGGGTGCGACCGCCACCGATCAGGGAATCCTCGATGGCCGGGCGGCAACGACGCTGCGCCTGCGGCGCGCGCTCGGCGCCTCCATCGCCATCTGGGCCGACGTCCACGTGAAGCATGGCCGCAGCCTGGCGCATGACAACATCGCGGACGAAGCGCGCGATGCGGTGCAGCGCGGGCTGGCCGATGTTCTCATCGTCACCGGGCCGGGGACCGGCTGGGCCACTGCGGTCGACGACCTGCGCAGCGTGCGGGCGCTGGATCTTGGCGTTCCCGTCTATGTCGGCAGCGGTGTGAACGAGCAGAGCCTGGCGCTCTACTTGGCCGAGGCGGATGGCATCATCGTGGGCTCGGCGCTCAAGGTGGATGGACGCGCGGGTGAGGCGGTCGACGCCGAGCGTGCCAAGCGCTTCGCCGCCCTCGCGCGCGAGATCACGAGTTGACCGCACGCCTTTCCGGTCGCAAGATCGAGCTTGGAGCGCGAGCTTCGAGGAGGCGGCGTTGCCCTTCGCGTACTACAAGAAACTGCCGGCACGTGTGCGGCGCATCTACGACCGCAGCAATGAAGTCCCCTTCGTGCGCTTGCCTTCGCCGGAACGCCTCGAGCCCGAGGTGATGGCGCTGGCGCGTGCGCTGCACAACGCCGAGCGTGCGGCGACCGAACGCGCTGCCAAGCGCTTCTGCGACGCCATGACCGGGGCGCTGCGGATATCGGGCGTGCGCGTGCGCGTGCTTGCCAAGCGCCCGTCGCATTCCTGGGGCGAGCTGCACGGTCTCTACGAGCCGGAGGAGGGTCAGAAGCCGCTGATCACGGTGTGGATGCGGACGGCGCAGCGGCGTCAGGTCGTGGCGTTCAAGACTTTCCTGCGCACGCTCCTGCACGAGATCGGCCATCACCTCGACTACGAGCTGCTGGAGCTCGAAGACTCGCTGCACACCGAGGGCTTTTACAAACGCGAGTCGAACTTCTTTCACCAACTCGTTCCGGATCCAGCGCGTTACGAGATGCAAGCGCCGGCGGCGACACCGTCTGCACCCGCGGCGAAGTCGAAGCGCGCCGCCGCGCCGCAAGCCAAGGGCAAACGCATCGCGGAGCAGGCACGGTTGCCGTTCATGGAATCGTGATGAAAGCGGTCGAGTCGGGCGGGATCAGATCTTCTCGCCGCGCGCTCTGATCTCGGCCAGGACGGCCGAAATTCCACGCCGGTTGATGATCTTCATGCCGTGGGCGCTGACGCGCAGTCGAACCCAGCGTTTCTGTTCCTCGAACCAGTAACGCTTGCTCTGCAGGTTGACCTCGAATCTCCGGGCCGTCTTGTTGTTCGCATGGCTCACCCGGTTGCCGTACTGGGCTCTCTTGCCGGTGACTTGGCAGACGCGAGACATCCTCGAGTACCCCCACAGAGCAGATCGAAGCGCTTGGATATCGCGAGGCGCGGAAGGGCCGCACGGGTCGCGAAGCGGCCTAGAATGCCCGCGCCCGACGGGAAAGTCAAACAGTCGGCCCCGGCTGGGGGCCCTCGCCCCCTTGGAAACGGGCTCCAGACGAGGGAGAGGGAACTTGCGCCTTTGATATCTTTATGATATTTTTGTGACATGATTTTGAAAGGAGGCCCAAATGGCCGGAAAGGAATTCGTCCGCAAGCCCGTGTCTGGGTACGTGATCTTGGTCCTGGAGTTGGTTCTCGTGGGGATCGCGGCCTGGATGCTCTCTCAGGGAATCGAGTACCGATCGACGGGGCAGGTGCTCGGTGCCGTCTTCGCGTTCGTTCTTTTCATCTTCGCCTTGCCGGGATTCATCGTCGTTCAGCCCAACCAAGCGGTCGTGCTGCTGCTGTTCGGCGCCTACCACGGGTCGGTGAAGCATTACGGCTTCTGGTGGGTGAACCCGTTCGTGTCCAAGCGCAAGTTGTCGCTCAGGGCGCGCAATCTCGAGGGCGAAAAGCTCAAGGTCAACGACCTGGTGGGCAATCCCATCGAGATCGCGGCCGTGGTGGTGTGGCGCATCGACGACACATTCGCTGCGTGCTTCGAAGTCGACAATTACGAGCACTACGTCACCGTGCAGGGTGACTCGGCGCTGCGGCACCTCGCCAAAGCGTATCCCTATGACGAGCCAGAGGGCGGCACGATCTCGCTGCGTGGCAGCACCGACGAGGTCTCGGATGCGTTGCGCCAGGAGCTGCAAGAGCGACTGCAGCGCGCGGGTGTCATTGTCGACGAAGCGCGCCTCAGCCACTTGGCGTATGCGCCGGAGATCGCGAGCGCCATGCTGCAGCGGCAGCAGGCCGAAGCCATCATCTCGGCGCGGCGGCGGATCGTCGAAGGCGCAGTCAGCATGGTGGAGATGGCGCTCGATCAGCTTGGGGCTAGGAAGATGGTGCAGCTCGACGAAGAGCGCCGGGCGCAGATGGTGAGCAATCTCCTCGTCGTTCTCACCAGCGAGCGGGTGACGCCGGTGATCAACGCGGGAACACTCTACTCCTGACGGAGGCAGATCATGGCGGAGCGCAAGGTCGTGCTCCTTCGTCTCCGCCCCACGCTCTACGCGGCATTGCGCCGGTGGGCCACGGATGAGTTCCGCAGCGTCAACGGGCAGATCGAATCGATCATCCAGCGCGCCTTGCTGGATGCCGGGCGGTTGCCGAAGCGCGATGCGGAGCCAGACACGGAGGGTGGGGACGAGGTCGACAGCGAAAGCGAGGCCCCGTGACAGGGGCCTCGCGTCGCGGCGCGGGGCTTTGCCGCCACGTGACGGCGATGCTAGGCTCCGCTCGTCCTTTACCGCACGAACGCCGGAGGATCCGTGGGTCTGCGGATGTACGACACGCTGACGCGTCGAGAGCACGAATTCGAGCCCGTGCGCCCCGGTGAGGTCGGGCTCTATGTCTGCGGCATGACGGTGCAGGACAAGCCGCACATCGGTCACTTCCTGCCGTTTCTCACCGCCGACGTGCTGCGGCGCTGGCTGGAGCACCGGGGCTTCCGTGTCAACCACGTGCAGAACTTCACCGACATCGACGACAAGATCATCGCGCGTGCCCGGCAGGAAGGCACCACCCCTGAAGCAGTGGCGGAGCGCAACATCAAGAGCTACTACGAAGCCGCGCGGGCCATGAATCTCCTCATCGCCAGCCACTATCCGCGTGTCACCGAGCACATCGGCGAGATCGTGAGGCTGATCGAGCGCCTCATCGAACGGGGCCACGCCTATGCCGCTCCCGGCGGGGATGTTTATTTCCGCGTCCGAAGTTTTCGCGACTACGGCAAATTGTCCGGACGCGGGGTCGACGACATGCTGAGCGGCGCACGCATCGAGGTCGGCGAGCAGAAGGAAGACGCGTTGGATTTCGCTCTGTGGAAGGCGGCCAAGCCCGGCGAACCGCAGTGGCCGAGCCCATGGGGGAACGGCCGGCCCGGATGGCACATCGAGTGCTCCGCCATGGCGATGAAATATCTGGGCGAGAGCCTCGATGTGCACGGCGGCGGCATGGATCTGGTGTTCCCCCATCACGAGAACGAGCTCGCCCAGAGCGAGGCCGCCACCGGCAAACCTTTCGTGCGTTACTGGGCGCACAACGGTCTGCTCTACACCGGGGGGCAGAAGATGTCGAAGTCGCTCGGCAACTTCTCCCTGATCGAAGAATTGCTGCAGCGTTACGGGGCCGACGAGCTGCGCTTTTTCTTGCTGTCGACGCACTTTCGCAGCCAGGCGGAATACTCCGAGGAACGCCTGCGGGAAGCGAGCACGGCATTCCATCGCCTGCGTGACGCGTTCGTACACTTGGCGGAGGCGCGCAGCCGGGCGGGCGACAACACGGCGCTGTTGAGCGAGGGTGGAGCCGCGCTGCGCGACGCGGCCCGGCGTTGCCGGGAAGAGTTCGACGCAGCCATGGACCGCGATTTC
>Ga0209382_10009649_pt1 | contig 12067 bp, 14 predicted proteins | sample SoiMetdeltSBSDD5_FD_187599 | JGI IMG/M metagenome (GOLD analysis project Ga0209382, IMG submission 187599) | Bulk soil microbial communities from a Populus tree surrounding site in Tennessee, USA - Soil MetaG P. deltoides SBSDD5 (SPAdes) (version 2) | ecosystem: Environmental > Terrestrial >... | reverse complement strand
CGAAAGCGTCGGCGATAAACTCCAACTCATCGGAGCGGCAGCGTTCCGCCGCGCCGGCCAAAAGGTCATCGAGCGAGCGCGGCGAGATGGGAAACGCGTGATCGTGATAGCGGACGATGAAGCGCGCATCCTCTTCGCGTTGTAACGCAAACTCGCCGTTCTCCAAAACGCGCCCATAATGGTCGCCCAGCACGGGGAGCAGCATCATGTCGCGCAGTTTGGATTCCGGCGGGTCCCATTCGAGATCGAAGTACGACGCGTAAGGGCTGGATTGACCGTTCTCGAGCACATCCCACCACCAGGGATTTTCCCGGCCGACGATGGCCATGTGATTGGGAACGATGTCGAGCACCTGGCCCAGCCCGGCGGCGCCGAGCGCGGCGCATAACCGGGCGTGGCCTTCGGCGCCGCCAAGCTCTTCATTCACTTTATGATAATTGACGACGTCGTAGCCGTGGGTGCTTCCCGGCGCGGCCTGCAGATAAGGCGAGCTATAGAGATGGCTGATGCCAAGTTCAGCCAGGTAATCGGCAATGGCCGCGGCATCGACGAATCGGAAGCCGGCGTGCAATTGAACGCGGTAGGTAGCGCGGAGGTCAGGCGACACGACGTAGCACCTTCACAGGGCGTGACTCCAGAGGGATTTCATCCCCTGGCTTGAGACTTGTTGTTCTTTCGGCAGCAGCTTCCGGATGTCCAGCACGATCAGCAATTCTTTGCCCCACTCTCCCTTGGCGGCAAACCCTCTATTAGCGTACGTACAAGTTCTTTCCCGTTCAAGATGACGATCACTTTTTAACCGTCTGTCGATATGTGGAGCAAAATCCATTGCGGGCGGGATTAGAATCGAGAGTAGACGATGGCGCTAGTCAAGTCTTGAGTTACAACGACCAGGCAGACGCGGACGTCTTTAATAACAATTGATTTAGCGCGATCATGGAAGTGTGAAGCTCATGAAAACGTCGCTTTTGGGCATGGTGGGAATTGTCTCCGTCACGCTCATTCTCAGCGGTTGTTCGACCGCTACGCCAATTGTCAGTGAATGGCGCAATCCGGCTTACACGTCCGGTCCCTTCAAGCGAATCATGGTCGGAGGCCCAAGCGGGGAGACCAGCGTGCGGCGCAACTTCGAAGATGAATTCGTGGTTCAGCTTCGGGCAGCGGGCGTCGACGCGATGCCGAGCTATCGGTACCTTTCGGAGGACGAAGGGATCGATGAAAACAAGCTCAAACAGGCCGCCCAAAAGGCTCGCGCCGATGCGGTGCTCTTCGTGCGATCGGTAAAGACGGAACAAAAGACCAACTACGGGACGACGTTTCCGAATGTTTGGTTCGGTATCTTCGGCTCAAACGTCGGCGCCTCCTGGTCTGGACTCCCCGCTGCGAGCGGTCCTTACCGTTACAACGAAAATATCTCTGAGACCGCGTTGTACGACGTCGCCAAGAATGAATTGATCTGGACCGGCACCACCAAGACGGCGGAGCCAGAAAACGTGCAAACCGCGATTAAGTCCTACGTCGAAGCGGTTATGAAAGCGCTCGACGCGCAAAATCTGCTTCCGGGGCGGCAGTGAGCGAGCTTGCCAATTGTCGAGGAACGGCTGAGGTTGACATTGTGACTCGTTAGCGCCTACTCTCTGCCCACAAAGAAGATGACGCCATCCGGGCCGTGCGCTTGTTGGTGCGCGCCGATGGTGTTCGAAATTTGATTCGACAAGTGAGGAGGTTCTTATGCTGACGCTCTATTTTAGTCCCGGTGCTTGTTCTTTGGCCTCTCATATCGGTCTCGAAGAAACCGGCGCGCCTTACGAGGCAAAGCCGATCCTGCTCGCAAAGGGACAGCAGAGGACCGAGGACTATCTGAAGATCAACCCGCGGGGTAAAGTACCGGCGCTCGGCGTCGACGGCAAGATCCTTGTCGAGAACACGGCGATACTCACTTACCTCGCAAGGCGGTTTCCGGAAAAAAAGCTGATGCCGACCGATCCGGCCGAGGAGGCGCGCGGCATCGCGACGATGTGCTGGTTCTCCAGTATCGTCCATCCCTCGTATCAGCGCGCTAATCGGCCCGAGCGGTTTGCCGACGGCGAAGCGGCGCAAGCCGCGGTCAAGGAAACGGGGCGGAAATCGTTCTGGGCCAATTGCCAGGAAATCGACTCCATGTTCCAAGGAAAAGACTGGATCATGGGAAGTGAGTACACGCTCGTCGATCCTTACGCGCTGGTTTTCTATGGCTGGGGCGTGCGGGGCGGATTTCCTATGAAGGAGCTCAACGCTTACACGGCATGGCAGGAGCGTATGATGCAGCGCCCGACGGTGCGGAAAACTGTAGAGAGCGAGCAGAACGTTTCGACATCATAGCTCGTTATCGCATACTCTCGCCGCAAAAACGGGTATAGGGACAGTCCGCTTTCTCGGATGGCCGCTAATGACCCTAGCGCTCGTAGTAGCATTCGACTCGCTCCGCGGCCAGCCCGGGATCCATTAACGCATTCAAGCCTACAGCCCCTGCGCGGGAACGACAATGCGGGGGTGTGGGTAGGACTTTGAACCGCCGGGTCCAGATTCAATCCGAAATGTGAAATGCAAATCGGAAACTGCTACAGCGCCCGTTCCGTTTCTTTCCACGGCGCGAGGCGCTTCTGCAGCTTTTCGACGCCGCTGCTCAGCATTACCCCGAGTAGAGCGAGAAAAATGACTGGAACAAAAAATTTATCCGTCGCCAATGCGCTGGAATAACGAATCAGAAGCGCGCCCATGCCGGTCACCGCCGTGAACATTTCCGCTGTAATGATGCCGATCAGTGCACGCCCGACTGCCAAACGAATCCCTGCCATGACGAACGGCAGGGCGGCAGGCAAAATAATTTTCGTAAAAATTTTTCCCTCTGCGGCCCCGTACGCGCGCCCGATATCGACGAGGTCTGCGCTCACGCTTCGAACGCCACTAAAGGTATTCATCAGAACGGGAAAAAGCCCGCTAAGAAATACGATGGCTATCTTGGATGATGTCCCGAGGCCGAACCAAAGAAGCAGCAGAGGGATGAGGGCAACGCGCGGCGTTGCGTCAAGCGCGTAGACATAAGGATCGAGTAAGTACTCGGCCAAACGATAGCGACCGATGAGTAATCCTACGGTGATGCCGACGACTAGCGCGCCGCTTAGCCCCACAGCAAAGACCTGTAAACTGCCGAGCGCCTGTCGCTCCAGTTCACCCGAGCCTAATAGCTGAAAGAATGCGCGCCCGATCGCACTCGGGTAAGAAAGAAAAAGTGGATTAACTCGGCGGCCGAAGATTTCCCACAGCGACAAAACCAGAACGACGGATACGGCGCGGACAGAACTTAAGTGGTCGGTTAATCGAAACGGCTGCTCGCGCGTCAGATTGATCTCGGCGAGCGCCTGCTGTTCCAATGTGTTCAGCGCCATAAACTCTCGCCTCTGAGATTTTTTGAGGAGAGCCGTAGCCTGGATGACGCGGAACAACATCCAGGAGCCCCGGATTTTCGGTACCGCTCCGTCCGGGCTACAACAGCTTGAACCGTTTGAACGGTTTGAACGGCGCAGCGCTCAGCTGACCGCACGCTCGGTCTCCTTCCAATTCGCCAATTTTCGTTCCAACGCTTGGCTGGCATGAATCAGCCCGATACCGAGCAGCGCGAGGATGATAATAACGACAAACATCTTCGCCGTTTCAAAAATATTTCCATAGAGTGAGAGCATCGCTCCAAGCCCGGTAATCGCGGTGAAAAGCTCGGCGACAATCATCCCGACGAGACCGCGCCCGATTGCGATGCGAACGCCGGCCATGATGAATGGCAGGGCGGCAGGAAAAACGATCTTGAATAAAATTTGCCGCGGCGGCGCTAGATAAGCTCGGCCGACTTCCACCATTGAAGCGCTGACGTTTTTCGCGCCGCTCGCTGTATTGATGAGAATTGGGAAAAAAGCGAAGAGAAAGACGACGGCAACTTTCACTGCGAATCCTAGCCCGAGCCACATCATTAAGAGCGGGGTCAGTGCGACTTGCGGCGTAGCATAGAGGGCGTTGATGTGCGGCTCCAGTGTTGCCTCGGCCAGCCGTGACCTGCCCATGGCCAGTCCCAAGATAACGCCGAGAACGAGCGAGGCTCCGAAGCCTGCAGCGAGAGCGCTCAAGCTCACCAGCAGTTGGTGCGCCAGTTCGCCTGAAATGAGGAGTTTCCAAAATGCCACTGCAACTGCGGTCGGGTAAGTGAAGAGAATCGGATCTGTGCGCCGGCCGTAGATTTCCCAGAGAATAAGAAAGACGATCACTGACGCAGTTCGAATCAGATTTGGATGGTCATAAATAGACCAGCGGCGCTCGTGCCGGAGGCCAAGTTCATCAATCAGTTGTTCGTCGGATGCACCGGTCATCGTTAGCCTCGAAGAGATTCTCTGAGATGAGCACGCAGTTGCGCAAACCGCGGGTCTGACTTTACATCGCCCTCCCATCGCGGACGTGGCAGATCGACGGCGACTTCTTCCTTGATCCGGCCCGGCCGAGCCTGCATCACCACGACTCGGTCCGAAAGATAGACGGCCTCATCGATGCTGTGGGTAACAAAGAGTACGGTCGTGTCGGTCTGGCTCCAGATCTTGAGCAGCTCCTCTTGTAACTGTTCGCGCGTCTGCGCGTCAACGGCGCCGAATGGCTCGTCCATGAGGAGAATGTCAGGTTTTTTCGACAACGCGCGCGCAATGCCGACGCGCTGTTGCATGCCGCCGGAGATCTGGTGCGGATAATAGTGTTCAAAACCTTTGAGGCCGACTAGCTCGAGATATTTTTCCGCAGCTTCGCGGCGCTGTTCCGTCGGCACACCTTCGATCTCGAGGCCGAACTCGACGTTGCTCAAAACAGTCCGCCAGGGAAGCAGACCGAACTGTTGAAAAACCATGCAGCGGTCACGGCCCGGATTTGTAACGGCGCGACCGCTAACCAGCACCACGCCACGGTCCGCCGGAATCAAGCCCGCAATGATTCGAATCAAAGTGGTTTTGCCGCAGCCACTCGGGCCGAGTAGCGACACGAATTCGTTTTTTCCAATGGAAACAGAAACGTTATAGAGCGCGACAAGCCCAGGCTTCCGTGGATCGTTCTGTTCGAAGAAGACTTTGCTGAGCTGCCGAACCTCCAGCATTCAACCACCAAAATCCTGGAACGGGCGTCGGCATTCGCCGTTCACTTTCTCCCGAGTTCCTTGATCGCCCGGTCAACGAAGCGCCGGTCAAAGAAATCCTTGAATGGTACCGGTGTTTCGAGGTAACCGACTTTCTTGAGAAACTCAACCGTGAAGTCGTAGGATTTTTCCGAGATGTCTCCGTTGACGCCCCATAAACGTGGGTCCGCCATCTCATAGGCTTTGGTTAATACCTCGGTTGATTCTTCCGGCAAAATTTTCTTCGCAACTTCCACCGTGCCAACTTTGTTGGCGGCGATCCATCGATTGGATTCAATGATCGCCTTGGTCAGTTTGTAAATCGTGTCGGCATTTTTTTGAATGTATTCTTCTCTCGCCATTCCGAACTCGTAGGGGATTTCCGGCACGACTTTAGGAACGTTGACAAGATCAATGATGTCCGGATAGCTCGCCAATTTCGCGGCCTCTGTGTTCGTGACGACCGTCGCGTCCACTTTGCCGGCGACGAGAGCTTTGAAACGGTCCGCGGGAGAACCCACAGCGACGTATTTGAACTTCTCCGGATCGATACCGCTCCGCTCAAGGACGATCCGAGGAATGTGATAGGAGATCGCGCCGATACCCGATACGGCGATGTTTTTTCCAATTAGCGCCTGGAGCGTCGTGCCCGCCTCTTTACGCGCAACAAAATGATACGGAGTGATTGGGTTGACAACAACCCATAGTTTAACTGGCGCCTTCTTTGAAGCACTCACCATGCCTTCGGTCGCGCCCGCATTGATGGAAAGGTCAATGTCACCCGATAACAGCGCCTTGACATGCGTCGCGTCGCCGCGAAACTCTACGACTTCAGCGTCTACGCCGTTCTTTTTAAAAAAGCCTTTTTCAATTGCGACATAGGGCGTTATGGAATCCAGCGATGGAGGACTGAGCGAAGAACCAAGCTTGATCTTTTGAGCGTTGCTCAAACCGGGAATCGCCAAGAGCCATAGACAAGCTCCGATGAAAACTTTTTTGTACGCTATGTGACTTCGCATGATTTAAGTTTACCTCCTACAATGCAACGATCGGAAAACTTCGAGTGAAGACTACCGAATAAGCGGCTAGAATGTCAACGCTCCGTGAGGTTGCAGCAACTGAGGGAACACATTAAAGGGGACTGGCTACTTTTCGGTCCGATGTCAGCTCCTCAATTGGTTTATCATTGGTCGACCGCGTGGGCGCATAGTGCTTTCAAGTCCGAATAGGCTTGCTATTCTCGTCTGTCACTCTGTTTCTCCAAATAGTCTTTTTCGATTCACAGACTCACGAATTGAAGTGGGTTGATAACGGTTGGTCAATTTCGGTGATCCAGTTTGCTTCTTTTTCCACTGGACAGGCATCGACCAACTCATTCCGTCCGAGCATCTGTTGTAAAAACAAGCCGCCAACAAAGGTGCCAACCGAGAGGCCATCAGGCCGCGACGCTTTATACACGTAGTTGGCCGCAACCAAACCGGCCGCGCCCGGCATATTGTCGACCAACATCGTGGGATTTCCGGGAATATGCTTCTCGATGTGCCGGGTAATAGCGCGCGAATAGGTATCGAAGCCACCACCGGGCGGTGCGCCGACGATAAACCGAACAGTCTTTCCTTTGTAAAACGAATCCTGGGGGAAAGCGGATGGGACCAGGAGACCTGGGAACAATGCCGCCACCAGCAACGAACGCGACGTCGTCCAGAGCATAATGGCCTCCTAGGATTTTGGAGTTTCTGCTTTCTAGTCTCTCGCCACCAAGGACTGCCAACGCTGTTGGGATGCGGCGACGATTAAATCAGGTTTCGATATTCGCAACAACCTTTTCTTTTGTCCAAGCCCAAGGGTGAGCCGGTTGAAATGGGGACGCGATGACCCACTCTGGATTGTTCTCCGTCCCGTCACAGCAACGCCAATCAGTCAGAAAAAAATGGCTTGACAGGAGTTTTGCGCCACGAATAGACTGACTTCAGTTAAGAATGAACGAGAGGAGGAAGACGCAATGAGCGTGATTGACGCCGATGGACATATCATTGAGCCGGAAGGCATGTTTGAGCATCTTCCCGAGGAGTTCCATCTCAGACGTCCGATCCCGGTCCACTTACCGGCGGACACGGTCCGGGGTGACTTCAACGGCTGTTGGCTCATCGAGGGAAAAAGCGTTCCTAACATTGGCAGCCGTGGACGTACCACCGCGTCGATGTCGTGGACGGAACGGTCGAAAAAGATCGATGTGTCCCTTGGGTCGCAGACCCTCGAAGACATGGAAGCTCGGTTGTCCGACTTGGATCGGTTCCACATCGACTGCCAGATAGTCTTCCCCACAATGTTTCTCGCCGCCGTAGCGGAGGATGTGAAACTCGAAGGTGCGCTGTTTCACGCCTACAACACCTACGTCGGTCAAGCCTGCGCCAAGTCAAAAGGCCGAGTCAGGTGGGTAGCGCTGCTCCCGTTTCGCGACCCGGCGGCTGCGGTCAAGGAGATGCGCAGGGCAAGCGATCTGGGCGCTTCGGGTATTTTCACCATGGGAATGGTGTGGGAGCGGAATTTGGCCGATCCGGAGTTCTTTCCAATCTATGAGGAAGCCGCGGGACTTGACCTCCCCCTTTGCGTTCATCTCGGCTGGGGCTCGCCGCAGGTAACTCAGCTCTTTTCCGATTCCCATGCGTTCTTTTGTTCGGCCATTGTTCCCGTGATGTGGGGCTTCATGTACACCATGGGCGCCGGCCTGCTGACCCGTTTTCCCAAGCTGCGGCTTGGTTTCTTGGAGACCGGCTCAGCCTGGGTCCCCTACGCGATGCAGCAGATCAGGCGCCGGGTAGAGCCGCCCACCGTACTTTTCTATCAAGGGCAACGACGGCCCGTCGATAATGCAATTGACCGCCGCTATTACCGCGATCCGGAGGAATTCTTCCGTTCGGGACGGGCGTTTGTGAACTGCGAAGGAGACGAGGATTTTGATTATCTCTTGAAGCATGTGGGAGAGGATGGCCTTATGTGCTCCTCTGACTTCCCTCACGGCGACCCCTCCGCAGAAGAAAACTACGTCACTCGCTGGCGCGAGAGGAGCGATATGCCGGAGCGAGTCAAGGAAAAGATCCTTGGCAAAAACGCAGAACGCTTCTTTCGTCTCTAGCGAAACCGCTATCGGAGGTTTCGGAAATGAAAAAGACAAAACGAAACCCGCCTGAGCCGCAACGCAACGGATGAAGAGATTGTCCGCTGGACGAAATCCGACGATGTGTTTGATCGTCTCGAGCCGGATGGCTCTGACGCCGTTGTTTCCGCTGTGGAGAAGAGCAAATATCACGCATGACTTCCGGACAAAAAATTTAGGCACCGCCGATCGTAACGTAGTTTTTATTCATCGTCTGCTTCTCCCCGCGCCCCGTCTTCCATCATCTCATCGAAATCTTCGGGGAGTTCCTCGCCGGTTTCGTCGGCCATGCTTTTTCCCATCTCTTTGGCCCAGCGAGCCATCGCCTTTGGATCGTCCATGTCGCCCAACTTGCTCGGATCGGCGAGATCTTCGAGCGATGATTCCTTGGAGCGCACCCGCGCCACTCGCGAAATGAGCTTGCGAAGTTTCTTCCCGCCGCAGCGCGTGCACTGGGGCTCTCCCGAGTCGGCAACGACCCCCACGAGAAACGAAAAAGGCTTCTTACAGTTGAGACACAAGTATTCGTAGATCGGCAAGGTCAATTTCCTCTGGCACGTTTCGAGACCCAAGCTGTGAACCATTTTACTATTGCGGCGCTGTATAGCAATGGTTAGAGTGCCAAGGGATGGAGGTCGCTTTTGCCAGCTCTGCGTTTCGCACGGCTAAACCCAACGAGACTTGTTAGCAGGAGACTATCTGAGATTCTTAGCCAGCACGGAATCGACGATGTTCATGAGTTGCTTGGGCGAAGTCTAAGTGGAGGCCACAAGTTGTGCGCGTTACAGATACTGGTCCTTATTTGTGGATGGTGGGTTTAGCCGTGATATGGCTACTGATACCACAGTATCTGGGTGCGACTGCAATCGCCCTTATCAGGACACCGGACGAGATTGTCGCCGCAGCGGACAGCAAGCAAACCATAGACGTGTTGTTACCGGGGTTCGTAAGTTTTCGTGACGTCTGCAAGATCCACAAAATACGCGATCATTTCTATTTCGCTGTCGCTGGATACCGTGGCGTGGTGGATCCTCTGACGGGCAAAGCGGCTGATCCACCTCAGGGCGAGATTTTCACTGTAGAGCATGCCGTGCTTAGATCGCACAAAGCTGATCTTTCCATACAAGAAAATGTGGATGTATTTCAACGCTCTATTGCATCGTTTCTTGTGAAAAATTTAGGCGAGCGGCAACGTGATAACCCAGAACATTTCAAACGGAATTTCTCCATCCTTTCGAAATCTGATGTTGTCTTTTTTGGAATCGAGCGTGAAGTTATGGTCGTTCATCATCTACAGTTTAGAGCGCAAGATGAGCCGCAGGTTTCGATAATCGCTACCAGATGGATGTGTCCTGGTGACTGCCAGGATCCGACACTCGTACCGTTCTTTTTGGGAGAAAGGGACGCAATGGAGACAAAATATTGGACGGAGACGAGGTTTAACAAAGACGATGGATTGCCAAAAAATGCAGAGGCACTTGTCGATGCCGCGATCGCGACCAACCCTAAAGCAGTTGGCGGACCCATAGACATTCTTCGCGTCACCCGGAGGGAATCCTCTTGGATCAGGGTGAAACCTGAATGCAGACAGTAAGTACCCTGTCGCGGCAATTCGTCCTCATAAGTCAATACACAGGCCCCACCCGAACGGTCCACGACCGGCAGAATGTCAACGCGGCGTCTGCGGCCGATTGCGCCTGACGGCATCCGGGTTGGTTGAATCCGCCCCCATGTAAATGCCTTTCTCCCAGCTGCGCTTGAGCGGATCCAAGACGTTAAGCCGCATGCGCCCGATGTGCTGGATCTCGAAGTCGACGATCTCACCGTCTTGCAACGGCCCCAGGCCTTCGTGGTTGGTGCCGCAGGCGATGATATCGCCGGAGTTGAGCGTCATGATGGTCGAGGCAAACTCGACGAGCTCCGGTACGAGGTGCTCCATGTCATCGGTGTTGTAGTTGTGCCGCAGTTGTCCATCGACCCAGAAGCGCACGAGCACATCGTTGGGATTCGGGATCTCGTCGAGGGTCGCGATGCACGGCCCGAGCGGTGCAAAGGTGTCGAACGACTTTCCAAGCCAACTGCCCGCCTTCCATGTCCGCCGGCCCTCGCCGCGCGCCGACACATCGATCATTCCCGTGTAGCCGAAAACAGCGCTGCGCCAGTTCTCAGCTTTCACTTTCTTGGCAGGCCCCTTGATGACGAGCGCAAGCTCCGCCTCGTGCATGAAGATCCATGGCTCAGTGAATTCCGGCAACACGATGGTATCGCTCGGCCCGATCACCGCATCCGGATTCTTCAGAAACATGTTGAGCGGCCGGGCTTCCAGCGCGCCGTGCAGTAGTTGGCGATGCACGCGAGTATCTTCCCCGGCTGCGGCAACGGGGCGCGCAGACGCACGTCGGCGAGCGGCGTCGCATCACCGTCGCGTGCACGCCGCTCCAGACCTGGACGCAAGCGCTCGAGATCGTCGATGATTCCCGTCATCGTCAACTGAGGCGTGGGGCCACGCGACACGAGATCGGCAACGCTCACGACGCCACCCTGAGTAATCAATCCCGGCAACACATCAGCGCTTCCGGCTTTCTGGAACAGAGCAAGTCTCAAGACAGCCTCCCGTAGACGATCGACTGAAGTATCAACCCGGATCTTGCATCGGTCAACGGTCGTCCCCACAGCCGCTGGCTTTTTTCAGACGAACCCCTGGTGCCGCAGTACGAAATCACCGATTGCGGCATGGTCATCGAGATCGAATTGCGGCAGTTTCGTATCGAGGCACTGATCACTTTTGACCCCTCCTACTCCCAGCTCATTTGATCCTTTCTTACCTTGGGCGGTCGGGCGAAGTCCAGCCCTGTCTGCAAGCTAAGGCAAAGTTGACACAACTGCACGTTATCGAATACTGTACCTCGGCAGAACAGGAGGGAGGCCGTGCGCATCCAGTGCCGCACTCCTCAGGGGGGTTTCCGCCGGGAAACAGGCAGGGAATATGAGTTCACTGCGACGAACCCGCAAAAACAAGTTCTTATCACTACTGAGGACGTCCGCGATAGCGATAAAAAAAAGGGGACGGAGTGGCAATGACGAACAATAGACCTGAAACTGCCAGGACGCCAGACGCGCCAGGCAAACACAGCACCGCGAGTGGTCACCGGGTCTCGCCTCTCACCTGTTACTATGGCGACCCGGAACGCGTTCTTCCCCGGTCCATATAGTGATCGAAATCAGCGAGTGTGTAGAGGTGCCAGCGGCGCCGCGGGTCGTGTGGGACGTGCTGTCGGACCCGCGCGCCGTGGTCGAGTGCATGCCGGGGGCCAAACTGGGTGAGCGACTGGAGGACGGCTCGTACGATGCGACCATGACAGTGAAGTTCGGACCGGCCAAAGTGACTTTTCGCGCCAAGGTCGCGCTGGAGCTGGATGGCACAGCGATGATCGGGCGCGTATCCTCGCGCGGCAGGGACGATCAGGGCGGTACGCGGGTGAAAACGGCGATGACCTTCAAGGTCTTGGCTGGGCAGGCACCGGGCTCGTCGGCGGTTCCCATCGACGCACAGGTCGAGATTTCCGGCCGGCTCGCCTCGCTGGTGGAGTCCGGCGCCGCGCTGGTGGTCAAGCGCATGACCGACGAATTCACGGAGCGGCTCGCCGCGCGCTGCGCCAAGGCGACCGTGTAGATGCTAAGAGCAAAGTCTTTCATCCCGTATCAAGGATTGATCACGCATTACGTTTTGG
>Ga0209382_10009646_pt1 | contig 12068 bp, 12 predicted proteins | sample SoiMetdeltSBSDD5_FD_187599 | JGI IMG/M metagenome (GOLD analysis project Ga0209382, IMG submission 187599) | Bulk soil microbial communities from a Populus tree surrounding site in Tennessee, USA - Soil MetaG P. deltoides SBSDD5 (SPAdes) (version 2) | ecosystem: Environmental > Terrestrial >... | reverse complement strand
CCATTCCGTCGTCCGAGGCGCGGGTGTGGGCGCCGAACGGAGGGTCGGACCCGTTGGCCGAGAGCCCGCGGACACCGGCGGCCACGCCCGGCGGCCGGCGGCGCTGACGCGCGGAACCCCGCGTCGTCGATGGTATCGCCGTCGTGTCGTGCGCCGCCGCGCCTGTCCTGAGCATGCCCAGCGCCTCACCGTCTGCCGCGCCGCGGGGACATGATACGCCGATCTCCCGCTTCGAGACTATTCGCGTCTCGGACCCCCTCGGCAGGCGGCGCCGCGTCGCGTATACTGACGCCGTGCACCGCCCGGCTCGCAGCGTACTCGCCATAACGGCAGCCATCGCCTCATCGCTGGCGACGCTGTTGCCGTGGCCCGTCCAGGCAGCGCCGCCGCCGGCGTTCGGCCCGGAGCGGACGGCGGACCGCTGGGCCGAGCGGGCCGCTGTCGACCCGCCCGCGAGCGTCGCCGAGCAGCGCCTCGAGATGCCGGTCTTCCGGCTCGTCGTGCCGTTCCGGACCCAGAAGGACGGCAGTCGGTGGCAGACCTCGAACTGCGGCCCGGCAACGCTTGGGATGCTCCTGGACGGGTTCGGCATCGGAGACCAGCCGACGGACGACCTCCGCACCCAGGCGCACATCTACCAGGGGACGCTCGGCATGCGGACCGGGACCGGCCTCGACCACGTGGCCCACGTCGGCGAGGATCTCGGCGTCAAGGCCCACGGGCTGTACACCTCGGAGGGCTCGTTCCGGACCTGGGCGATCGGGGACGTCGTCGCCGAGCTGCGCCAGGGGCGGCCGGTCATGCCGCTGGTGCGCCTGTATCTCGTCCCGGGTTACGAGGGGCTGGCGCCGCGCTGGGGTCACTACATCCTGCTCACCGGCATCGGCCCCGAGGGCTTCTACTTCAGCGACTCGCTCAAGACGGACCCCGCGGCCGGCACGTCCGGCGTGATCTCCGAGCGGCAGTTGACGAGCGCGATGGCCGCCAGCCACATCCCGGGGCAGGCAGTGGCGTTCTCCGGCCCGAAGCCATTGCCCGTCTGGACGCCGTAGCCCATCGGACAATCCGAGCCAGGCGTGGCGTCGCCGGCGGGCGTGGCAGCGCCACGCCCCCTACGATGCGACCGGATGCCGACATCGTAGGGGCGAGCCGCTGGCTCGCCCGACCGACGTCCAGGCTTCTGGTATCCTTCCTGGCCGCGTGTGGAGGATGGGTGTGGAAGACGGGTCGCAGAACGGACATCGCCCCGGCGACGAGGAGACCCCGGACGAGCATCGGGCGGGGCACCTCCAGAACCTCCTCGACGAGGTGTTGACGCTGCTGGTCGAGGAGGCCGGCGACGACGACGAAGTCGAGGACGTGGTCGAGGACGTGCTGATCTCGCTGCTCGAAGTGGTGGCGGGCCGGGTCCAGCGCCTGCCACGGCCGTTGGTCGACGCGCTCGCGGCGTGGGTCGGGACCGACCCGCGCGGCTACCTGCGGAGCGTCTACACCGACGAGCGCGGCCGGGTGGCCGAACACACGCCGGAGTCGATCGTGCGCTACCTGACGTCCTCGGACGACGAGTACTGGCCCGACGACTGAGCGTCCGGCCTCGTCAGAAGCCGCCGCGCAGCGTCGACCGCAGCATCGTCTCGATCACGTTCATCAGCAGGATCGCGACGATCGGCGTGATGTCGATCATGCCGATGCGCGGCACGATCCGGCGCAGCGGCGCCAGGACCGGCTCGGTGATCTCGATCACGAACCGCACGATCGGGTTGTCGGGGCTCGGGTTGAACCACGACATCAGCGCGCGGATGATGATCGCGAACTGCAAGATGAAGAACAACGTGCTGATGAAGTACAGCAGAAAGTCGATGCCCGTCATAGCGCCCATCTAGCTTCGCTCCCCAAAGATCGCTCGTCCCACCCTCACCATTGTCGCACCTTCTTCTACGGCGAGCCCGAAATCCTCACTCATTCCCATGGAAATCTCATGTAGCGAGAGGTCCGGGTGGCGGTCTCGCAGGGCATCGCGCAGTTCGCGGACGCGACGGAAGACGGCGCGGACCTCGTCGTCCGAGAGCCCAAGCGGGGCGACGGTCATCAGCCCCCTGACGTCCAGGCCAGGCAGCGCCCCGATCGACCCGAGCGCCCGGTCCAGGCCGTCGGGGCGGAAGCCCGGCCGGGCCGGGTCGTCGCCCAGGTAGACCTCCAGGAGGAGCGGGACCCGGCGCCCCTCGGCCCGAGCCGCGAGCGTCTCGGCGAGGCGGACGCTGTCGACAGACTGGATCATCGCGAACAGGTCGAGCGCCTGGCGGGCCTTGTTGCGCTGCAATGTGCCGATCAGGTGCCAGGTCGGGTCGCGGCCGAGGATGTCGCGCACCCGGCTGACCTTCTCGGCCGCCTCCTGGACCCGGTTCTCGCCAACGTGGTCAAGGCCGGCGGAGATGGCCTCGGCGATCTCCTCCGGGGAACTGGTCTTGCTGGCGCCGATCAGGGTGACCGTGGACGGGTCGCGGCCGGCGCGGGCGGCGGCGTCCGCGATCTGGTCGCGGACGCGGGCGATGCGGTCCTTGAGGTCAGGCATCGGCGGGCAGTCCGATCGCGGCGCCGAAGCGGCCGGCCGGGAAGCCGAGCGCCCTGTGCGAGAAGAAGGTCTCGGGCCGACAGCGGGTGCAGAGACCGGCCACCTCTACCCGGTCCCGGGGCACTCCGGCCGCGACGAGCTGCTGGCGGTTCAGCTCCCAGAGGTCGACGTGCGGCCGGCCGTTCGGGCCGATCACGGAGAGGTCCTCGGCCCCCGGGATCTGCTCGACGACCTCGGGGCCGACCTCGAAGCAGCACGGCCCGATCGACGGCCCGATGCCGACGCGGACGCCGGCTGGATCGCCGCCAAGCTCGGCGACGGCCCGGACGGCCCGCCCGGCGACGCCGATGGCGGTCCCGCGCCAGCCGGCGTGGGCGACGCTCACCACCCGGGCCGCCTTGTGCCAGAGCACCAGCGGGACGCAGTCCGCGAACCGCTGCATCAGCAGGCACCCTGGCTCGCGGGTGACCAGGATGTCGGCGCGGGTCTGGAGCGCGGCCGGCGCCGTTGTCTCGTCGACGACCATGACGCCCTTGCCGTGAACCTGCGGCGTGGTGATGAGCCGCTCCGGGGCGAATCCGAGCGAGCGGGCCAGGCGGGCGCGATTTTCCAGGACGGCGTCGAGGTCGTCGCCGACCGAGGCTCCGAGGTTGAGGCTGGCGTACGGCCCGCCGCTCACGCCGCCGGCCCGGGTCGAGACGCCATGCCGGACGGCCGGGTCGCGGAACGACGCGAACGTCGCGAGTGGAATGTCGGGGTCGGCCATCGGCGCCCGGGGCGTCAGCGCTGGCGCCGGCGCTGACCGCGCAGGAATGGTGGGATGTCGATCTCGCTCTCGTCCTCGTCGAACGGCGACGGATCGTCCGCGTAGGCGGCCGGTCGGCGCGTGCCGGTCGGCAGTGTCGGCGGCTCATCCACCGGGTAGCGCGGACCGCGCGGCTGGCGGGCGCCGAGGCCGCCCCTGCCCGGTCCGTACCCGGCGGACGGCTCGTCAAAGCCGGTGGCAATCAGGGTGATCTTGACCTCGTTGCCCATCGACGGGTCGTTGACGGTGCCGAAGATGATGTTGGCGTCGGGATCGGCCGCGCGGTTGATGATCTCGGCCGCGTCGTTGATCTCGGACAGGGTCAGGTCCGGGCCGCCGGTGATGTTGAAGAGGACGCCGCGGGCGCCTTCCATCGAGACGTCGAGCAGCGGGCTGGCGACGGCCTGGTTGGCGGCCTCGATGGCGCGCTGGTCGCCGCTGCCTCTCCCGATCGCCATCAAGGCGTTGCCGGGCTCGGTCATGATCGACTTGACGTCGGCGAAGTCGACGTTGATCAGGCCGGGCTCGGTAATCAGCTCCGAGATGCCCTGGATGCCCTGGCGCAGCACGTCGTCGACGACGCCGAATGCCTGCTCGAGCGACGCCCGTTTGTCGACGACCGAGAGCATCTTGTCGTTCGGGATCGTGATGAGGGTGTTGACGCGCTGGCGAAGGTTGACGATCCCCTCTTCGGCGGCGGCCATCCGCTTGCGGCCCTCGAAGCTGAACGGCTTGGTCACCACACCGACGGTCAGCGCGCCGAGCTCGCGGGCGATGCTGGCGACGACCGGCGAGGCGCCGGTGCCGGTGCCGCCGCCCATGCCGGCCGCCACGAAGACCATGTCGGCGCCCCGGAGGAGGTCGTAGATCAGCTCCTGGGACTCTTCGGCGGCGCGCTGCCCGACCTGCGGGCTGCCGCCGGCTCCGAGCCCGCGCGTCAGCTTCTCGCCGATCCGGATGCGATGGCGGGCGTCGGAGCGGGCCAGCGCCTGCGCGTCGGTGTTCACCGCCACGAACTCGACGCTGTGGACACCGGCCTGGATCATGCGATTCACAGCGTTCGATCCACCGCCGCCAACGCCGACAACGACGATCCGCGCCGAGACCTCACCCTCTCCGTTCACCGTTGCCTCCTGCCGCGCGCCCCGTGGTGGATAGGGTATCACTCCGGGAAGAAGCTCCGCAGCCACTCCTTGAGCCTTACGAGCGCGCCATCGCCGGCCGGGCCGCCGAAGTCATCGGCCTGCGAGAGGCCCCACTTCGACAGTCCAACGCTCGCGGCATAGGCCGGGTTGCTGATCGACTCGACGAGGCCGAACATGCCGGTCGGCGTGCCGATCCGGACCGAGGTGTTGAACACCTCCTGGGCGAGGCGCCGGATGCCCTGGAGCTGAGCCGTGCCGCCGACCAGCACGATGCCCCCGGGGATGCCGCCGTCGCGGCCGGAGCGGGTGATCTCGAAGCCACCGCGCTCCAGGCTCTCGCGGACCAGCTCGAACGTCTCTTCGAGGCGGGCCTCGATGATCTGGGCCAGCTCGCGGCGCGAGATCGGCTCGCCGTCGCCGGCGTCGTAGGAGGCGATGTCGATGACGCGGTCCTCCTCGATCGCCTCGGAGATCGCGTAGCCGTGGCGGATCTTGATCTCGTCGGCCGCCAGGAACGGCGTCCGCAGGCCCATCGAGATGTCGTTCGAGATGTGGTTGCCGCCGACCGGCACCGCCGCGATGTACGAGATCGAGCCGTCGATGAAGACGCCGGCGTCGGTCGTGCCGCCGCCGAGGTCGACGAGGGCGACGCCCATGTCCTTCTCGGCGGTGGTCAGGACGGCCTCGCCGGCGGCGATCGGCTGGACCACCAGCGCGTCGATGCCGACGCCGACCTGCTCGATGCAGCGCGAGAGGTTGTGGATCGCCGTCTGGGTGCCGGTGACGACCGTCGTCTCGACTTCGAGGCGCCGCCCGAGCATGCCGGCCGGGTTGTTGATCCCCTCCTGGCCGTCGATCACGAAGTGGCGCGGCACGACGTGGATCACCTCGCGGTCGTGCGGCATGTTGACGACCTTCGCCGCCTCCAGGGCGCGCTCGATGTCGTCCTCGGTGATGACATTGTCGGTGCGGCGGACGGCGACGACGCCGTGGCTGTTGGTCGAGCTGATGTGGGCGCCCGAGATGCCGACGAAGGCGCTCATGATCTTGTAGCCGGACTGCTGCTCGGCCTTCTGGACCGAGGAGCTGATCGCCTGGACGGCGTCGTCGACGTCGACGACCACGCCCCGGCGCATGCCCCGAGACGGGGTGATGCCGGCCCCGATGATCTCGAGCTGGTCCTCGGGCGAGACGGCAGCGATCAAGGTACAGACCTTGGTCGTCCCGACATCGATCCCGACGACGATTCGCTCTCGCGCCATTTACCGGCCCCGACTCTCTCTCACGGTCTTACCGCCGCTCCTCGACGCTTCAGCGTGCATACGGCCGATCCCTGAATCGGACGTCGATCAGCTCGGGCCGCTGGCCCTGGCGGTCCAGCTCGCGGCGGATCGCGACCAGCGAGGTGAGCTGCCATTCGAGATCCTCGTCGCTGCCGAACCGGACGCGCGGGCCGGAGTCCGTCACGACCGTGACGCCGGTATCGAGGCCGTATTCGATCTCCCTCGGCGTTAGCCCGGCCACCCGTGGCATGAGCTGCTGGAGCCGGAACATTGTGGCGAGCGCGGCGCGGTCGACCGAGCTGCCCGTCTGGACCGGCTGGTCGCCGACGTCCCGGATCGTCGGGAGGGCCACGGCCTTGTCAGTCGCCTGCAGGACGCGCCCCTCGGCGTCAACGAGGTACGACATCCCACCATTCTGCCAGACGGCTACAGGCGCTCGCTCCACGATCCGGACCTCGAGCCGGTCCGGGAGCACCGTTCGCGCTCGAGCCGATTGAACCGCTGCGATGGCCTGCAATCGGTGGTCGACCTCCTCTTCCCTGACCCAGAAGATGTTCAATCCCGCGACCGCCGCGGTGCGCTCGATCTCAGCCGACGGGATGAGCCGGGAGCCGACCACGACGACGCGCTCGATACGGAAGTCGTCTGAGGCGGCCACATGATACAGCAGCCCTGAAGCACCGAACAATAGGAAGAGTGCTAACAGCTTCGTCACCACCCAGGCCCAGAGCGGCGAGCCCCCAGGACCGGGCGCGTGCTGGAGCGGCTCCGGATCGGACGCCCAGGAGGCGCTCGCGTGGCCGCGCGCGACGCTCATGGCGACGCTCGCTCGGCGGGACCGGCCAGCGCGGCCAGCTCTCGGGGGTCCCAGGCGCCGACGAGCTGGACCTCCGGCCTGAGCCAGACGCCATGCCGCTCCCAGACCGTGTCCTGCGCGAGCCGCATCAAGGCCAGGACGTCGCGGGCGGTGGCCGAGCCGGTGTTGACGATGAAGTTGGCGTGCAGCGCCGAGATCTCGGCGCCGCCGCGTCGCTCGCCCTTCAGGCCGACCGCCTCGATCAGCCGGCCGGCGTAGTCGCCGGGCGGGTTGGCGAAGATGCTGCCGGCGCTCAACTGGCGCGGCTGGGTGGCGGTGCGCTGGTTCTGGAGCTCCGCGATCCGGGCGGTCGCGCGCACCGGCTCGGCGCGGTGGACGCGCAGCCGCGCGGATCGCACCACCACCGAGCCGAGCGCGCCGCGCTTGAGCACGCTGGCGCGGTAGGCGTACTCCAGGTCGGCGGCCCCGACGGTGCGGACGGCGCCATCCGTGCCGACGATCTCGGCGTCCACCAGGTGATCGGCGATGCAGCCGCCGAACGCGCCCGCGTTGTTAACGACGGCGCCGCCAACCGTGCCCGGCACCGTGGCCGCCCACTCCAGGCCGCCCAGCCCCTCGTGGGCGAGTCGCCGGGCGAGGTTCGAGACGTTCACGCCGGCAGCGGCGCGCACCAGCAGACGGTCGCCGGGCTCGGCCTCGATGGTGTGGCCCAGGCCGGTGTACCGGACGACGACGCCGTCGTACCCATCGTCCGGCACGCCGTCCTCGTGGGCGGCGTCGAGGAGCCGGGCGAGGGCCGCGAGGTCGGTGCTGGAGAGGAAGCGCCGGGCGGGTCCGCCGACGCGCAGCGAGGTGTACCGGCCGAGCGGTACCTGCTCGGCGGCGTCCACTTCGAGGCAGGCGAGGGCGCTCACCGGGCCGCTCCCGCCCGCGCGCCGACGGGCGCCACCGCGGCGATAGCGCCGGAATCGACGGTAGTGGCGAGGCGGTGCGCCAGCGAGGTGACGTCGCCGGCGCCGAGCACGATCACGAGGGTGCCGGGCCTCAGCTCTCGCATGACCAGGTCGTACGCCGCGTCGAGGGATCGGACGGCCGTCGCGTTCGGATGTGACATCTGCCGCACCAGGTCGTCGGCGGTGATCTCGGGCGGGCCGACCGAGCGGCCGGTCGGCTGATAGATCGGGGTCACGACGACCCGGTCGGCGTCCTGGAAGGCGGCGGCGAACTGGTCTCGAAGCGTGACGGTGCGGTGGGTCGTGTGGGGCTGGAAGACGGCCACCAGCCGGCCGGCGTGGGCTTCGCGGGCGGCGGCCAGGTTCGCGACGACAGCCGTCGGGTGGTGGGCGTAATCGTCCACGATCCAGATGCCGTCCCGGAGCGCCAACGTCTCGAAGCGGCGGAGGGTGCCCCGGAAGGTCGCGACGGCCTCAGGGGCGGCCTCGTCGGCGACCCCGAGCTCGCAGGCGACCGCCAGGGCTGCCACGGCGTTCGCGGCCTGGTGGCGGCCGGTCAGGCGCGTCGTGTACTCGGCCCGCGTGCCGTCCGGCCGACGCACGACGAACCTGGCGCCACCCCCAGCGCAGGCGATGAACCGTTCGAGGCGCCAGTGGGCGTTGCCGGCCCAGCCGTACCTGATCCGGCGCCGAGCCAGCGGCAGGGCGGCCAGGTTCGGCTCGTCCTCGCAGGTGACGACGACGCCGTGCGGGTCCATGCCGTCGACGAACCGCTGGAACGCCTCGTTCACGGCCTCGAATGAGCCGTAGTAGTCCAGGTGGTCCGGCTCGACGGCGGTGACGATCGCGACTCTTGGGTGCAGCTCCAGGAAGCGTCGCCCGAACTCGTCGGCCTCGGCGACCAGCTCCGGCCCGTGGCCGAGCCGGGCGTAGCCGCCGAAGTCGGGGGCGTCGGCGCCGCCGGCCAGGGTCGGGTCGCGGCCGGCGACGGCCAGGATGTGGGCGACCAGCGCCGTGGTGGTCGACTTGCCGTGGGTGCCGGCCACGCCGATACCGTCGCGCGTCGCCATCAGCCCCCCGAGCGCCTGGGCGTGGCTCAGGATCGGGATGCCGCGCCGGCGGGCCGCCTCCAGCTCCGGATTGTCGGTCGGGATCGCCGCCGAGACGACCACGAGGTCGGCGCCGTCGACGTTGCGGGCGTCGTGGCCGTGGGTGGCGTGAACGCCCTGGCCCGCGAGCACGCCGAGATCGGCCGCGGACCCGCTGTCCGAGCCGCTGACCTCCTTCCCGAGCGCCACGAACAGCGCCGCCAGGCTGCGCATGGCGGCGCCGGCCACGCCGACCAGGTGCGGTCGTCGGGACCGCACCACCAGCTCGGCGCGAGCGAGCAGGTCAGGCGTGGGCACGGCTTCCGGCCATCGGCAGGGCGCCGCTCGCCCGGGGCTGCTTCTCGATCGAGCGCGGCGGATCGGCCGGCGGGGGGCGGTTGTTCAGTCGGGCGGCAGTCGGCGCCGAGAGCGCGAACCGCGAGACGCTCAGCATCAGGCCGATGCCGATCATGGTCATGCAGAGCGAGTTGCCGCCGAAGCTCACGAACGGGAGGGTGACGCCGGTGTACGGGAGCGAGCTGGTGACGGCGCCGATGTTGATGATCGCCTGCCAGAGGATCTTGGCGGTCAGGCCGAGCGCCAGCAGGCGGCCGAACGGGTCCGGCGCCCGGAGGGCGATCCGCAGGCCGCGCCAGCCGACGATCATCAGCAGCAGGATCACCGCCAGCGTGCCGATCAGCCCCAGCTCCTCGCCGATGATCGCCAGGATCGAGTCGGTGTGGGCGTTTGGCAGGTAGTACGCCTTCTGGCGGCTCATCCCGAAGCCGACGCCGGTCAGCCCGCCCGATCCCAGCGCGATGAACGTCTGCACCGCCTGCCAGCCCTTCCCGAGCGGGTCGGCGTCGGGATCGAGGAACCCGAGGAGGCGCTGCCAGCGGTACGGCTCGATCACGATCACGACCGCCGTGGTGACGATGCCGGCCGGGATGAAGCCGAGGATCAGGTGCCAGAGGTTCGCCCCGGCCACGAAGAAGACCGAGAACGCGACGGCGCAGATGATGACCGCCGTGCCCATGTCCGGCTCGACGATGACCAGCCCGGCGATCAGGCTCAGGATGATCAGGAACGGGATCGAGCCGTGGGTGAAGCGCGAGACGCCCCGGCCCTTCCGGGCCAGCCAGTCCGCCATGTAGATCACCACGGCGACTTTCGCCAGCTCGCTCGGCTGGAACGACGGCAGCGGGCCGAGCTTCAACCAGCGCGCCGAGCCGTACTGGATCACGCCGAGCCCCGGCACCAGGACGAGCACGAGGGCGACGACCGTGACGATCAGCAACGCCAGCGAGACCTTCTGCCAGCGGTGGTAGTCGACGCTGGCGGCGACGATGAGGCCGACGGTCCCAACGGCGATCCAGGTGAGCTGGCGGGTAAAGAAGTAGGTCTCGTCGTTGAACTCGTTGTGGGCGATCACGACGCTGGCGCTGTAGACCATCTGCGCGCCGAAGGCGAGCAGCACCACGACTGCTCCGATCAGGATGTAGTCGACGTGGCTGCCACCCCTCACCTGCCCCTCCCGTGCCTGCGTGCCTGCGCGGCGAGCCCGGGCCGCTGCTGCCTGAAACGAACGTCTTGACCGAACGGACGCAGCGTAGCAGGGTCCGCGAGGGCGGGAATGGGCAGTTCCGACGCTTTGTGATGCCGATGTTTCACGATCGAGACGTCCCCTGCCATCGCGGTGGTGCGCTAAATCAGCGCGAGCGCGACGCCGAGCATGGCGGCCAGCACGCTCACGAGCCAGAATCGCTGCGTCACATGGGTCTCCGACCAGCCGCTCAGCTCGAAGTGGTGGTGGAGTGGCGCCATCTTGAAGAGCCGTTTCCCCTTGGTGATCTTGAAGTAGCCGACCTGGAGGATCACCGACAGCGCCTCGGCGACGAACACCACGCCGATGATTGGGAGCAGGACCACCTGGCCGACCATCAACGCTACGACCGCCAGGGTGGCCCCGAGCGCCAGCGAGCCGGTGTCGCCCATGAAGACCTGGGCCGGGTGGGCGTTGAACCAGAGGAAGGCCGCCACGGCGCCCGCCACGGTGAAGCAGAACGTCACGAGATAGAACTGCTCGTAGAGGTAGGCGATGACGCCGAACGCGGCGAACGCGACGAACGCCGTCCAGCCGGCCAGGCTGTCCAGCCCGTCCGTGAAGTTGACGGCGTTGGCCGTCCCGACGATCGCCACCACCGAGAGCGGGATGAACAGGATCGGCGGGACCGTCAGCGACTGTTTGATGGTGGGCAGGAAGATGTAGTCGATCCCGAGGACCTGGGGGTGCCAGAGGGCGACCGAGGCGACCGTCCCGATGGCGAACAGCCAGGCGAACTTCGCCCGCACCGACAGACCGGTGCTGCCGACGCCCTGGATCGTCATGCGGTCGTCGATGGCGCCGAGGACGGCGCAGCTGACCAGCACGAAGAGCGGCAGCAGGATCGAGCGGCCGACCGTCGAGTAGAAGGTGAACGTCAGGGCGGCTGTCAGGAGCAGGACGGTGCCGCAGATCAGCAGGCCGCCCATCGTCGGGGTGCCGGTCTTCTCGATGTGGCTGGTGGGTCCCTCGACGCGGACCTTCTTGCCGAGCCCCCGGCGGCGGAGGAAGCGCACGAACGGGTAACCGGCCACCAGGGCGACGAGACAGGCGATGACGCCGAACGTCAGCGACAGCGCCATCGGTTGCGTGCCCACTCAGACCTCCGGGTCCGGCCGGCTCGACGAGTGGCCCATGAAGCTCGCGTGTTCGCGACGGCTGTCGGCTGGGATATTAGCGACCATTGGCATTGGCCGGGATTCTATAGTACGCCGCAAGCTCGCTGCCGACGCGTTTGAGCACCGGCGCGGCGGCCGTGCCCCCGTACATCGCCTCGGGTGCGTCGAGCCGGATCAGGATCGCCAGTTTCGGCTTGTCGGCCGGCATCAGCGCCACGATCGACGCGAACGTCTTGCCGGAGGTGTAGCCGAGGTCGGTCGGGAAGTCGGCGGTGCCGGTCTTGCCGGCCACCCTGACCCCGGGGATCCGGTGCTGGAGCAGGGCCGGCTGGTCGATCACCGTCACCATCATCTCGCGCAGCGTGCGCGCCGTCTCCGGCGAGACCGCGCGGCGGATCTGGTGCGGCTCCATCGGCTGCGGGCCGTCCGGGCCGTCCATCTCCTTCACGATCGTCGGGCGCATCAAGACACCGTCGTTGCCGATGGCGGCGACGGCGTTCAGCATCTGGAGGGGCGTGACGGCGATGCCCTGGCCGAACGCGTTGGTCGCCAGGTCCACGACGCTCCAGGCCGGGTCGTCCGGGGTCCGGACCGTGCCGGGCACCTCGCCGGGCAGCTCGATGCCGGACCGCTGGCCGAAGCCGAACAGGTCGAAGAACCGGTAGAGGTCGGTCGGTCCGACCT
>Ga0209382_10009645_pt1 | contig 12069 bp, 8 predicted proteins | sample SoiMetdeltSBSDD5_FD_187599 | JGI IMG/M metagenome (GOLD analysis project Ga0209382, IMG submission 187599) | Bulk soil microbial communities from a Populus tree surrounding site in Tennessee, USA - Soil MetaG P. deltoides SBSDD5 (SPAdes) (version 2) | ecosystem: Environmental > Terrestrial >... | reverse complement strand
GTCGCGCCGTGCCACCCTCGAATTGGCGGAAGCGGTCGAAGACAAATGGGAGAAACTCCGGCTCGATCCCGACGCCGTTGTCGCTCACGGTGATCGTAACGCTCGCGCCGTCGCGTCCGAGGCGGACCCCGACATGGCCTCCCGCGGGCGTGAATTTGACGGCGTTGGACACGAGGTTCCAGACGACCTGTTGCAAGCGGTTGGCGTCTCCTGACACCGGCCCGGCCGTCGGATCAAGCGATGAGATGAGACGGATCTGCTTGGCGTCGGCCGCGGGGCGCACGACGTCAATGGCGGCCTCAATGATCGGGATCAGATCGACCATGCTCACGTCAAGGCGTAACTTACCCGTGATGATGCGCGAGACTTCCAGAAGGTCGCCGATGAGCTGATTCTGCGCGCGGGCGCTGTTGTATATGACTTCGAGCGCGCGAGCCGACTGCTCTTCGTCGAGCCGTTTGCTGCCCAGCATTTTCGACCATCCGAGGATGGAATTGAGCGGCGAGCGCAGTTCGTGCGAGACGGTGGCGAGGAATTCGTCCTTGAGACGGTTGATCTGATCGGACTCGGCGCGCGCGGCCGATTCCTGCTCGTACAGGGCGCGTATCTTCTCTTCGGCGCGCTTGCGCTCGGTGACGTCCCGCGCGATTCTTGACGCGCCGATGATTTCGCCCTGAGCGTTCTTGATAGGGGACACGGTCAGCGAAATGGCGAACTCACTTCCGTCCTTCCGCCGGCTTACGGACTCGAAGTGCTGGACGTGCTCGCCGCACCGCATGCGATCCAGGATGACTTTCTCCTCTTCGAAATGTTCCGACTGAAATAACATTGCGATGTGCTGGCCAATGGCCTCCTGGGCTGTGTAACCGTAGAGATATTCCGCCCCCTGATTCCAACTTGTGATGACGCCGTCGAGATCTATGGCGACTATTGCGTCGTCCGACGACTTGACGATGGCGGCCAACTGGGCCCGGGCAAGTTCCACCTCTTTGCGCTCGGTCACATCTTCGAGACCGAGTACGATGCGCTCCGGGCCGCCTTCGCGGTTGTCCAGCCGGCGGGCGTTGAGCAGCATGGATCGCATTCCGATGCCCGGGACCTCGCGCATGACCTCGAAGTCATTGAAGGAGCTGTTGCGCAGGATGATCTCTTCGAGCAGCCGGCGCAACTGATTAATATTCCACTGGCGCCCGCCCAATTCGTAAATCAACCGGCCCTCGATCTCGGCGGGCTTGACCTTGAAAGTTTTGTAGAAGGAGTCGTTGGCCGATTCCACTGTCAGGTCGGCGCGCAGCACGACGAGCGGATCGCGCGCGCTGCGCAGGATGGCCTCGGCGTAATCGCGCGCCGCTTCGATCTCCCTCTCGGTCTTCTTGAGCGCGTCAATGTCCACCAGGGTGACCACCGCGCCATCGATCTTGTTTTCGAGCGTCCTGTAGGGGCGGACACGCAGCGAGTGCCATCGCCCCACGCCGTCCTGCGCTTCGATTTCTTTGACGCTGACGGTGTCAATCACCTCCGCGGTCAGGCGCCCCAGGTCGGGGCAATCGAGATTGAGCTTGAGGTCGCCGATGGGACGACCCACGTCAGTCGGGATCAGGTTCAGCAGCTTTTCCGCAGCCGGCGTGAAGCGGCGGATGCGGAGCTGGTTGTCCAGCATCAGGATCGGCATCTGGACGCTGCTTAGCAGGTTGAAGAGGTCGCTGTTGAGCCGTCCCAGCTCCGCGTTCCGGTTGTTCAACTCCTCGTTGAGCGTAATCAACTCTTCGTTGGACGATTCAAGCTCTTCTTTCGAGGTCTCCAATTCTTCATTGATGCTTTGCAACTCCTCGTTCGAGGACTGGGCTTCCTCGCTGGCGGACTGGAGTTCTTCGTTGGTCGCGTCGTACTCTTCGATCATCGATTGCAGATAGTCGCGCGCGGAGGCCAATTCCTGGCTCAATTGCTTGATCTGCCGCTCCTCGGATTTCCGCCTCCTTTCCCCCGAGTCTCGCCTGCCGCCCCGGTCTGCGGCCTCGGCGGCCTCGAACAGAATCAGAAAGTGGCGCTCCTGCGAGGCGGGATGCCTGAGCGGGATCACTTCGAGGTTCACGTCGCCGGTCATGCCATCAAATTTGACGCGCAAATTTTCTTTCTTGACGGGACTCTCATTCTGGCGCGCCTTGTCGACGGCCTCGCGTATCGCTACCAGCAACCCTTCGTGCGCCAACTTCAGCAGATTGCGCGTCGCCTTGTCGGGCGATTGATCGAGATAGGGAGAGGTGTCGCCCCGCAATTGCAGGACGATCATCTCCTCGTTGATGAGCGCGCTCGCCGGGGCATAGCGCGCGAGGATGATCCGGTCGGCTTCGCGCTGCGCCTCCGCCTCGCCGCTCGTTACCACCACGCCCACGCGCGCCATCGCCTGTCGCCGAACTGTATCCTTTTCTGGCGTTTGTTCTCGCGCCTGAGCGCCGGTCGGATAGTGGAGGCGTGGCCGTCCCGTCGCCAGTTTCCTGGCATAGAAACGATGCCTCTTGTCTTCCGGCTCGAACAGGTCAGAGGCCACGCCGGTCGTCTCCGAATGGCCCAGCCAGAGAACGCCAGCCGGATTGAGGGAGTAATGCAACAGCGGCAGGATCTGTTTCTGTAAGACCGGCTCGAGGTAGATCAGCAAGTTGCGGCAACTGATCAAGTCCATCCGCGAGAAAGGCGGGTCGGCGATGATGTTTTGTCGCGCGAAGACGCACATGTCGCGGAGAGGCTTGCAGATGCGGTAGCCTCCATCCGCCTCCGTGAAGAAACGGCGCAATCGCTCCAGCGAGACGTCCTCCGTGATGTTCTTCGAGTAGAGGCCGGCGCGCGCCCTCTCGACGCTCCTCTCGTTGAGGTCGGTGGCGAAAATCTGGACGGGGATGTGCTCGGCGCGTTCGCTCACGAATTCCGAGAAAGCCATGGCGATGGAGTAGGCTTCCTCGCCCGTCGAACAGCCGACCACCCAGATTCTCACCGGCTCGTGCGGCGCGCGATGCTCGACGATCCCGGGAAAGATTTTCTCCTTCAAGGCCTCGAAGGCTTCCGGGTCGCGGAAGAAACTGGTCACGTTGATCAGGATGTCCTGATACAGGTTCTCCACTTCCAGCGGGTTCTTGCGCAGATACTCCGCGTACTCTCCCAACCCGTCCAGCTTGTTCAGGATCATGCGGCGCCTGATGCGGCGGCGCAGCGTGTTGGCCTTGTACAGAGTGAAGTCAACGCTCGTCACCCGCCGCAGCAGCGCCAGAATTCTGTTGAAGCCGTTCTTGACCGCGGGTTGCGCCGCCTCTTCCGCGCCGGGTTCGCTGGTTGCGGCGGGGGCGATGTAAGGATGGCGGCTAATGCGCGCGAGTTCTTGGGCGATCCCTTCGGGCGTGAACACGAAGTCCACGCACCCGGCGACGATGGCGCTGCGCGGCATGCTGTCGTACTGGGCTGATTTCGGCTCCTGCGCAAAGGTGATCCCCCCCTCGGTTTTGACCGCCTCCAGCCCCAGCGTGCCGTCGGTGGCCGTGCCCGAAAGGATGACGCCGATGGCGCGTGAGTTCTGATCTTCCGCCAGCGTCCGCAGGAAAATGTCTATCGGACGATGCTGACCGCGCCCTTTCTCGCGGGGCGACAGTCGCAACGCGCCGCCTTCAATCGCCATGCTCGTGTTGCGCGGCATGACGTAGACGTGATCGGGCGCGACGGGCGTCCCGTCCTCGGCCTCGCTCACCGGCAGCGGAGTGGCTTTTGCCAGCAGATTGGGCAGGATGCTCTCATGCCTCGGGTCGAGGTGAGTGACCAGCACGAAGGCCATGCCGGTGTCGACCGGCAGAAGCTTGAGCAACTGCCTGAACGCTTCGAGGCCGCCGGCGGAAGCTCCGACCCCGACCACCGCGACAAGGTCGTTCCTGACCTGTTGACTTTCGGCGCGCCCCTCCTGCGCGCCGGACTCGGCGCGCGCCTGTCGGGGAATTTTCTTCCCCGTCGCCTTTGCGCGCTCGGCGGACTTGTCCGCCGGCGCGTCAGTTCCCATTTGTGGCCCGCGCCTGGCAGATGGCGCGTTCCGTTTTTTGCTCATTCTCGACTCCTCGTTTTTTCGTAGCTCTATACCGCAGTCTTATAGATATGATGGATCGATGATGGCCGATGTTGAATAGGCTGCGGTGGCGCAAATCGGCATGTGATTTTGATTTTTCTACTGAAGACGAAATAAGCAAGCTTAAAGAAGAGACCAGTCACGAAAAAACGAGGCGTAGAGTGGGGAGATTCCGTCTCTTCAAATTGTGGGGGAAGAAATACTATAGCGAAGCTCCCGGCTTTGGCAACTCTATAGCCGTCCCAAAGGCGTACGTCGAGTTTTTGCGGCGTCACAGGCGGTGATGATTCGATCCTTTCGATTCGCGTGCGCAGGCTGCGGCGCGCTTAAGCAGCAGTTCGCGCTCGCGCGCATTGCCGGTGAGTGACGCGGCGTGTTCGAACTCCACGCATGCTTCGTCGTTGCGGCCGAGTTTGGCCAGAAGGTCGCCGCGCACGCTCGGCAGCAGGTGATAGGATTTGAGCGAAGGTTCCGAGATCAGTTCATCGACAAGTTCTAGTCCCGCCTCCGGGCCGAACGCCATTCCGACCGCGACGGCGCGATTCAGTTCCACGACGGGCGACGGCGCGAGTTGCGCGAGCGCGTCATAGATCGCGACGATGCGCTCCCAATCCGTTTCCTCCGGCGCGCGCGCCCGCGCATGGCAGGCGGCGATCGCGGCCTGCAACATATAAGGCCCAAGCGCGCCTCCGAGCGCTTCAGCGCGCTCCAACGCCGCAAGGCCGCGACGGATGAGGAGTTGATCCCATCGCGCGCGGTTTTGCTCGAAAAGCGGGACGATCTGTCCAGACGGGCCCATCCGCGCCCGCGCCCGCGACGCTTGAATCTCCATCAGCGCGACGAGGCCATGAACCTCCGGCTCCTTCGGAACAAGCCCGACGAGGATGCGTCCCAGACGCAGAGCCTCATCGCACAACTCAAGCCTCATCCAACTCTCTCCAACGGTCGCCGAGTAACCTTCGTTGAAGATGAGATAGATGACTTCGAGAACGGAGGACAGGCGGACGCCGAACTCGGCGGCGCGGGGGACTTCGAAGGGAATATGAGTTTCGGCCAGTGTCCGTTTGGCCCTGACGATTCGCTGCGCGATGGTCGGCTCCGGGACGAGGAACGCGCGCGCGATCTCGCCGGTCGTCAAACCTCCTAGTAACCGTAGCGTGAGCGCCGCGCGGGCTTCGGCGGAAAGCGCCGGATGGCAGGCCGTGAATATGAGGCGCAGCAGGTCATCGCCGATGTCGTCGTCGAGCGCGGCGACGAAGTCCTGCGTTGTTGAATCGCTCTGGGAATTGAGTTCGCGGATGATTTCTTCGTGTTTGCGCTCCTGCAGCTTGCTTCGCCGCAGCCTGTCGATAGCGCGATGCTTAGCGACGGCCATCAGCCATGCGGCCGGATTGTCCGGGACTCCCTGCTCAGGCCACTGTTCGAGCGCGGCGACCAACGCGTCCTGCGCGAGGTCCTCGGCCAGACCGACGTCGCGTACGACGCGGGCAAGACCGGCGATGATTTTGGCGGATTCGATCCTCCAGACGGCGTTGATCACGCGATGTGTGGCGGCGACTGACATATCATTTCTCAGCTTAACGGTCTGCCGATCTCCCAGTGGTGTCCGAACGGATCAACAATACGCCCTAGACGCCAGCCATATTTGTCAGCCACCGGCGCCACTTCAGTTGCGCCAGCCGCAACGGCCTGTGCGAAGACCGCCGCGGGGTCTTCCACAATCAGCAGCATTCGAACCGAGCATCCGCCCAGCGATTCGGGACTGAAGTTGAGGTGTTGCGGGGATTCTTCCGCGACCCAGAACTCTGCGCCGGACACCGACAACTGAGCGACGCCGCCGCCCTCGACGCGGTACAACTCGCTCGCGCCGAACGCCGTTCTGTAAAAGTCGATCGCTTGCGGCCAGTTTCTCACGGCCAGTGTGGAGGTAATAGACGTTCGGAAGCCATTTCGTTCTCCGCGATCCGAACCTCCACCAGCTTCCGCATCCTCCGATCCAAAAAGCCTTGCAATCTCTCGATTGCCCGATTCTCGAGCAAGCTGCTGAAATGGTCTTCCATTTTTGTCGCTCGCTTGGCGAAGCGCAGGGAACCGCTCCAGGAACCGCTTAACCCATCGAACGTCTCCGAGCTGAATGGCATAGGCCAGGTCTTTAAGCTCAATGGCCAAATATCCGCCCATCTCGCGCATATACTCAATTGCCCAGCCTGTCGGCGTAGCGCCGAATTGACTGTCGGCGATGTTTATTTCCGCGCCTCGTTCAACCAACAGCCGCACAATTTGGCTATGCCCATTCAGTGTCGCATAGTGAAGTGGCGCGGCGCCCGATTCGTCACGTTGGTTGACGATCTCGTCATTTGAGTCAAGGGCGGCCTTGACGCTTTCCAGATCGCCCTGCTTTACCGCCTCAATCAGGTTCGCTAAGTCACTCATTGAAAACCTCTATGCGTAGCGATTTGCCAGGTGTTGCCCCATCTGTCTTCTACCATACAACGGCGGTCGCCATAGGGCATCTCGGTCGGCTCTTCGAGAGATCGCGCGCCGGCGTCTAGAGCGCGTTGATACGTCGCGTCGGTATCGCTGACGTATACATAGAGAAAGGCGGACATCGGGCTGCGAATTCCGGCGTCGCTGATCATGACCTGCGAATCGCCGATCCTGATCACGGATGGAATGTCTTGTCGATATTCTCCTGTTGCGCCGAACACTTGCTTGAGAAACTCCACGAGTCGCTCCGCGTCGTGAACCACGATTCGCGGAGTGACGATGCGCCAGCCTTCAGGGGCGAAATGGAAACGGTTGATTGTTTCTTTCATCACACGATCCTTTATCGCAGTTAGCAAGTGCATGTATGGTGTGGGGTGATTTGTTTATCCGCCACACTATCCGTCCTTCTTCAGGCCCATGTAATAATCCCGCTGTTTTCTATCAAGGTGTTCTATGGCGTAGCGCAGAGCCATGCGTGGCATGGCGCCGGCATATTTATCCAAAAAGCCCAACAGTTTCTGCGGATCTTTTTTGCCGGCCTCGCGCAGCCACCCTCCAGTGGCCTTGTGGATTAAGTCGTGATCGTCGTTAAGCAACATTTCGGCGATTTTAAAAGTATCAGCGACGTCGCCTGCTCTAATAAAATAGTAGGTGCTGACAATGGCAGTGCGGCGTTCCCACACATTTTTTGAGCGCGCCAGCCTGTACAAAACGTCTCGCGGTTTATCAAACAAGTAGCCGCCAACGACATATGGAGCGCTACGATCAACCAAATCCCAATTGTTGATTCTGTCGTGGCGCCTGATATAAAGATCGAACAGCTCTTTTCTGCGCTCCTCGCGTATTTTTTTGCTACGAGCTTGCCAATCCATAATACTAACCGCGCCCACCCTCACCTCATGAATCGGGCTTTCGAGCAATTTCTCGATTTCGCCGGGCGGCATTTCAATGAACTCTTTGGCAAGCTTGAATACTTGCCCCATGCGCACACCCATGAACTCATCGCCTTCGCCGTACTCGCCGGCGCCGGTTTTGAAGTAGCGCTGAATCTTCTTCAGTTCTTCCGGCGAACGGTAAGTTTTGAGCTTCTTGATAAACTCCGTGGCGGTCATAGCCTTCGGCATATTACTTCCTTTCCATGGCATGCGCCCGGAGAATCAGACCCATCGGATCCACTCGCGGACTATGGCCTCAAACGCCGCCCGCCTGGTTTGGATGTCTTTTCCAACGCCGAGTGTCACGAGACATCGATCCTTGGCGAGCCACTCTAACAGGCCCGCAGGATCGGCGATACTGATACCCGTCGTCGCGACGCCCTTGACCTTTGCGCCCGTATGGAAGATGAGCTGGACGCCTTCCCTGGAGCGAAGATTGACGGTCGCAAAGAAGTCCGTCGTGCGAAAGCTCGGCGCGTTCCATTTGATCGCTTCGCTGATCCCGGGATCGATATTGAGGATGATCTGCCGAACAATCTCTATATCCCTCTTCAAAGGATGATCCAGTTCGCGCATGAATTCGCCTACGTCTCCGGCCTTCCTCGTACCAGAGCCTTTACTCTTAACGTTCTTCTTTGCGTTCATCCTTACCTCCCAAAGCTGCGGCCATCTTATCGAGGCATTGCTCTAACCCGGCTTTGGACAGATCATGCGTTTGATCCGACTTGTAGCCGTATTCCACGACAGTCAGTTCCGTCTTACCATTCACATCTTTGAAGGTCACGACATGACGCACTTCCTGCGGGATGTCCGGAGGCAAGCCCATAGTGACAGGATCGATTTTCTGCCCGTCTTTGTCGGCCCAACCTAGAATGAATTCGATCCTCTTCAGAGACTCGATTTTCCTGTAGGTCCAGGTGTTGTAAAAGTCCTGGCCGTTTGGCGCCCGCATGCAGACGAGCGAGGTCCCGCCCTCACGAAAGTCCATCCTGGCGAGCGGAGCCGTAAAGCCAGTCGGCCCCCACCACTTTTTAACGCCTTCAGACTCCGCCCAATATTTCCACACCTCGGCGACCGGAGCGTCGAAGGTCCGGGTGACGACCAGGTCTTTGGTTTCGCTCTTCTGATTATTTTGTGTCACGAACTTTTTTCCCTCCGGTCGAGAATTTGCCCCGAGAGCCACGGCGCCAACTATGATTAGTCCCGCCAGGACGGCGCCGCTGCTTTTTGCCATGGTCTTCATAACGGTCTCCTTTTTTGCCGACAACACCTAGCCTAATTATTCGAAGCGTGTTCATAAATCAGATCGGCGTAGCCTTTGGAGCGCCTTGGCTCGAGGCCGCTTTGGTAGTCGCCTCCGGATTCTACAAACTCCAGGGACAAAAGACCCGAATAGGCTTCCTTTCAATTATTGCCCGGGAATCGAAGCGGACTACCAAAGCGGCGTCGAGCCAAGGCGTTCCAAAGGCTGTCGCCATTTCATGTGGTTGACTGTATTCAACTTTAATTTGCACATGCCTCAATTATTTGAAGCCTGCGCATAAATCGGGAGGCGCGCCACACAATGTTGATTGCAAATGGTTTTTATTCGCCCAGGCTTCAGCTATTTCCCCTCATAGGCTCGCTTCAAATCGTCGATGACGATCTTCTTCATTTTGAGCATGGCTTCCATGACTCTTTTCGATTTCTGAGGATCGGGGTCACTCAGCATCTCACCCAAAACGGTGGGATTGATCTGCCACGACAGGCCATATTTGTCTTTCAGCCAGCCGCACATGCTTTCTTCCCCGCCTTCCGAAAGCTTCTCCCAAAACTCGTCCACTTCTTGCTGCGTTTTGCAATCCACGGAGAATGATACCGCCTCGGTGAATTTGAAATGTGGCCCGCCGTTTAACGCTATGAATTCTTCCCCGTCGAGCTGAAACATCACGGTCATCGCGCTGCCTTTGGGTCCAGGCCCCGCTTCTCCATAGCGGCTGATTGACAGGATCTTCGAGTTTTTAAAAATCGAGACGTAAAAATTCGCCGCTTCCTCAGCCTGGTTATCGAACCACAGGAATGGGGTGATCTTTTGCATATGTTCTCCTTCCGGTTTGCGATTCTGGGTTAGCGAGCGGCTACTTCTTGACGTCCAACTGCCTGCGCAGGCGCTCCTCCTGCTCTCGGAGTTCGGGAGTGAATTCGGCGCCGAAGTCCTCCATCTCAAATACCTGACGAATTTCGACCTCGCCTTCTTCCTCGTTATCCGGATTGGGGATGCGCTTGGCCCACTCGATCGCCTCTTCCATAGTCTTCACCTGCCATATCCAAAAACCACAGATCAATTCTTTCGATTCCGTAAAAGGCCCGTCGGTCACCGTAAGCTTGCCCTTGGAAAACCTGACGCGCGCGCCCTTCGAGCTTGGATGAAGTCCCTCACCGGCAAGCATTACACCGGCCTTCACCAATTCTTCGTTGTATTTCCCCATTTCGGCCAGCATCTTTTCGCTTGGCATCTCGCCCGCCTCTGTTTTGTCGTTTGCTTTGATTAGAACAATGACTCGCATCGTAATTTCTCCTTATGATTTAGTAAGTTTTGGAGCTGGGCTTCCGGACGAAATTGACCGGCTAATCCCTTGCTCTATCTGTACGTCGAATGATGTTGGGGGAAATCGACACGCCGAACAATTTTTTTTGGGTAGCGCGACTACGCGCCTGCGACTGCACGCTCGAAACGCCGATCCGCCCCGAGGACCTGGGAGCAGACTCTTGACCGGCAAAGCGCTTTGCTCCTGCAACAACATATATCCGGCTCCATGCATTGCTCATTGCGCGCTGTTACGCGTGGCGCTGACATTTAGAATAACCCGCCTATAGGAAGTCAGGGACGGCGAACCGCTATCGGCTACGGCGAGGATGATGTGGGCGACTCCGGACGAACACGGCCTGTTCGCCGGCGCCCAGTTCGGGCGGCACGCCGCCGTAGCAGTTGCGACGGCTCGGGCCGTGTCGCCTTGCGAAATCGTGACAGCCGCCATGTTCTGCCCCGGAACAAAGCCTGCCTCAGCATAATGGAACCACTGATAACTGAGTCTTTGACCGTCAGGGTCATGACTGAGGCTGGCGTCGAGCGTGACCGGCGCGCCGACTTGCGCCTCGATGACGATTGGGGCCGCGCCGTCCTTCCCATTCACGACGACCGAAGGGTTATGGTTCGCGTCAGCGTAAGATTTGACCGTCCAATCCATGCGCGCGGCGAATTCATTTTGAAAGGCTGTGCGCCAGCGCCAGATCGTCGCCTGGTCCGAGACATAAGTTTTGCCATCGGAGCCGATAACGGTGTCTTGCGAGGTGACCCGCCTGAAGAGATCGCCGCCCTGCGTCCAGATCGGGCGCGTCTCGCCATAAGGCTGCCGATAGACATAGCGTCCGCCCCAGCCGCCCCAACTCGGATTGCGATAGCTATTGAGGCCATTGTTCGTGAGGCCGAGAAAGGAGGGAGTGTCCCCCTCCATAATGAAAGCGAATTTCGGATAGAGCTTACCCAGCGGGCCTTTGGCGCGGATGTTTGTTTCCAGCCATTCGTTGGTGACCGTGGTCGAATCGGCGCCTGCGCAATTCCGGTAATAAGCGTCTCCGCTGATGCCTGTCCACGTGGCGTAATAGTACTCGCTGCCGTCGGGACTGCTCGGTTTGACAATGTAATGTAAGCCGGGGAACTCACGACGAATCCATGGGCCGGCGTCGTCTTGATCTGAAATCGAGCTGACTCTGAGTTTGAGCAGGAACTTGTCCAGTTCTGCCGGCGACCGAGTCGCGCGCACATACAGCAGCGCCTGCGCCAGCGTGTTGGCGCCTCCCCAAACGGTGATCCAAAGCGGGCGCGGATCGGAACGGTCTACAGCGCGGATGATGGCTTCGGCGCCGGGCGACATCTTGTCGGGACCGACGGCCGCCATGCCGTAAGCAGGCTGCCCGGACCCCACCAGAGCATCCAGCTTGGACGCTTCAGGCCAATCCGAAGCATGCTTAAGCAGGTTTGACCGCGCCTCGCCATAGGCCGCGATCAGCTTTCGCATGGTGTCGGGTTGAACTTTGTTTTTCTGCCACGTAGAAGTGGTGGCGATCAAAGCCTCCAGGTCCAGTTCGTTGGAATACAGCAGCAAGCGGACGAAAGACATCTGGTCGTCAGGTTCGTTGCCCATATCGCTCAACACTATGACGCGCGGCTTTCCGACAAATTCATCCACATAACCGGGCTGCAAAAGCTGGACGCCGGCGCCTCCGGCGGTTGTGAACAACAGCCCCGCGGTCAGCGCAAAAATCAGTGGGAGCAATTTTGTGTTCATTCGATCTCCCCAGATGGAAACCTCCGAGCGGAACGCGCTCGCGCTTTGGCAGCCTCTTCTTCACGGTTTCTCGGAGGCGAGTTCGTCTCAAGCGCGTTCAGCAGTTTTCTGGAGACTGCCGCGATCTCATCAACGGCTGTCAGGAATGCGACTTCATTGGCTTTTGATGGTTTGTTGAAGCCGCTCAACTTTCTCACGAATTGTAGTGAGGCCGCGCGTA
>Ga0209382_10009643_pt1 | contig 12072 bp, 8 predicted proteins | sample SoiMetdeltSBSDD5_FD_187599 | JGI IMG/M metagenome (GOLD analysis project Ga0209382, IMG submission 187599) | Bulk soil microbial communities from a Populus tree surrounding site in Tennessee, USA - Soil MetaG P. deltoides SBSDD5 (SPAdes) (version 2) | ecosystem: Environmental > Terrestrial >... | reverse complement strand
TGGCCGAACTCGTTCGTTGACCGGCTGGCAGGATCTGCTCGCGGGCGGATGGCAGTTGGCTGGAATTATCCGGCTTCAGTCCGGCAGCCCGATCGCCGTCACGCAGGCCACCAATCTCAACGCCTTCGCGGGCTATGGTATTCAGCGGCCCAACCGGATCGCCGATCCGGCGCTGCCCTCCGGTGAGCGGACCACCGGGCGCTATTTCAATACCGCGGCCTTCGGTCAGGCTCCGCAGTTCGCGGTCGGCGCCAGTTCCCGCAACCCGGTGTCTGGCCCCGCTTATCGCGCCGCCGACGTAATGGTCGGCAAGACGTTCGTTCTCACGGAACGCTTTCGCACGGAGTTTCGCGCCGAGGCCTTCAACGTGACCAACACACCGCCGCTCGGCAATCCCAATGGCAGCTTCGGGAACGCGGCGTTCGGCTCCATCACCACGGCGCTCGATCCTCGCGTCTTCGAGTTCGTACTGAAGTTACATTTCTAACGAGGAGCTAACTGTGGCCAAGACCCGTGTTGAGAGCAGGCTGGGGGAGATTCGCAAGAGCAGGGGTATAGGCGCGTCGGATCTCGCGCGCCGCGTAAGCGTCAGCCGACAGACGATCTACGCCATCGAAGCCGGTACGTATGTCCCCAATACAGAGCTTGCGCTCCACATGGCCCGCGAGCTTGAAGTGACCGTTGACGAGCTATTTTCCCTGGGCGCGGCTGTGCTGAAGTCTCCTGAATCTCTCGCTGCGGAGATACTCAGCGCTGTCGCGCCTGCGAAAGGCCAGCCAGTCCGAATCTGCCAAATCGGCTCGCGCTGGGTGAGCGTGCCTGTGAGCGCGACGCCCTACTATATGCCGGAGGCCGACGGCATCATTAAGCGTTCGAGCCGAACGAATGGACGCGCTGATCTGGTGGTATTCGCCAGGGAAGAGGCCGCCCAGAAGCGCCTCGTGCTCGCGGGCTGCGATCCCGCGACGAGCCTGCTTTCGAACATGGTCGAGAGGACCAGCGGTATCGAAATCGTCTCGGCGGCGGCGTCGAGCAAACTGGCCTTGGCTTGGCTCAAGGCAGGCAAAATTCATATCGCGGGATCACATCTCGAAGATCCTAAAACCGGCGAGTTCAACATGCCCTATATTCGGGAGGAGTTTCGGCACGAAGATGTGCTCGTCGTCACGTTCGCCCAATGGGAAGACGGCTTGGTCGTGGCGCCTGGAAATCCGAAGGATGTGCGGAAGCCCGAGGATCTGGCCCGAAGGGGCGTCCGGTTTGTGAATCGTGAGCTCGGTTCGGGAAGCCGGGCATTGTTGGACAAGCTGCTAAAAAAGGCCGGCGTTCCAGCAAGTAAAGTGCAAGGCTATGATCGCCTCGCCTATGGGCATTTGGCTGCGGCCTACCTGGTAGTGACCGGCGAAGCCGATGCGTGCATCGCGACTGGGTCGGCGGCGCAGACGTTCGGTCTCGACTTCGTACCGCTCCACAGCGCAAGATACGACTTTGTAATGCGAAAGCGAACAGCAGACTTGCCGAATGTAAAAGTATTCCTCGACGTACTGCAACGCGCCGCGCTCCGGCGGAAGCTGGAAGTGCTGGCCGGCTACGATACGTCACAGACGGGAGCGCTCATTGCGTAAATTGGCCATCGCCTTCGTCGCCTGACTACACTGTCCACCGCGAACAGGGAGTGGAAGCCCGCTGGAGCGACGTCCGGTTAGCAGGCTTACTTAAAGGTCTCGGGAAACAGCGCACGACTGGTATTCGGAGGATAGAAGTATCCCATCGCTGCCATCGCGACGTCGTTTCGATACAGCGGATCCTGCATCAGGTTCACGTGCCGGATGGTGGAAGGGATGGTGGTAGTCGCAATCCGCAGCTCACCATTGACGGTCAAGATCAGCTCTTCCCGCCAGTCGCCGAGCACGTCTGCAACGGCCACGATTCGACCTTGGAACTCTCCGACCGGCGTGTCCGACTTGTACTTATAAAAGTTCGTCGTATTACCCCGATAGCTGAAAACGTGATAGACCTTCTGAGGGCCGTCCATCCAATAGAAAGGGACCAGGGTGATTGAGCCCAGGTCGGCCTTGGACAGAAGCTTGCCGTCGAGCGCCGAATAGAGCCACTGCCCCAGATTGCGCCGCTGCTCGGCGACATAAAATTCCAACCCCGGGTTGTCCGGATCAATGTCGGCAAGCAGGCCCTGGTCGTGGATATGAACGGTCGGATCGGTGTGGCCCCAGATGATCTCGCCGGTGCGGGCGTCGGCGACGTGAATGCCGTTAGTTTTCTGGCGATCTTCATAGCCGTATGCGATCTCCAGCCCCGGCCGGGCGGGAATGAGATCGGCTGGGTACATCACGTCCGGGTGTCCCATTCGCTTGTTCCACAGCGTCTTTCCGTTGTCGTCGATCATTACCGAGCCGACCAGAATTTCTTCCTTCCCATCGTTATCAAAGTCGTAGGCGTGCATGCCATGCGCGCCCTGGCCGCGCACGGGAGGGTCGCTCTCATCGCCGAACCAGCGCCAGATCTTCGTGAGCTTCCCATTCACCAGGTTGTAGGCGTCCACGTACATCTTTGTGTAAGTGCCGCGCGCCACCAGGATGCTGGTCCGTTTGCCGTCCAGCTTCGCCAGTCCTATCTGATTGCGATTGACGCGATTGCCCCGATTGTCACCCCAGTCCTCCTGATTGCCGCGCTCCACCCAGTCGGCGTGGTCGATTTCCTTACCCGTGAGGCCATTCAGCACCAGCACATATTCAGGACCTTCGAGCACGAAACCGCCCGCGGCGATTTTGGCCTCTTCACGAGTGGCTGCGTAGGGAGCCGCCTTGAGCGCCACCTCCGCTTTGCCATCGCCATCGAAATCTCCCACGACGAAGGGAGTCCACCAAACACCCATATTCATGTTCCAGCCGAGGTCGTAGCGCCACATGAATTGGCGGGTGCGACCGTCATACGCTTCGAGCTTGAACGTGTCGGGACTGGGCCGGATCGTACCTGGATCGAGCCCATGTCCAGCGCCCGGCTGCTTGATTACATAATCGTATGCGCCGTCTCCATTCAGATCGCCGATGCCGACGCGATTGAATTGATAGTCGCCCTGAAGCTTGAAGCTGAAGACCTGATTGGGAGGGGAATTTGCCGTGAGGATTGCGCTTTCCGACGGCGGGCCTTCGCGTCCCCGAGCGACCGGTCGCACAAACCACATGTTGGCGCGATCGGTAGGAGCAGCGGCGTCGACCAGGTTTGTGCTGGTCCGGATAAGCTGCGAGTTCACCTTCACCGGCTTGCTCCCCGCAGTCTGCCGATACAGGTTGAAGGCGACGTCGGCGGGGTCGCTCTTCAAGATCCTCCACCCCAGATAGGGCTTTCCCTCGATGTTGACGACCGCGATCAGCCCGCGATTGAGTTTCTCTTCTCCATCGGCCGACGGGGCAGCCAAGATCGCGATCCCTGCCACGAGAGCCACAATCTGCGCTTTTCTCATCATTCCTCCTTTCAGGGCCTTGTACGGGAGCCCGATCACCAGAGTTCGATTCTCCACCCCCGCTCCAATCTAATTCACTCGGGCGGTGAACATCAACGCTGCCACTGAGGGCGCGCAGTCGCTGAAAACCTGCGCCCACTCGCTCGCAGCGGTGCCAGCATGGGCTGGTAACCTGATTTCAGATCTGATCGCGGATTACGAGGATGAGATGCCGGGAGGCTTTCTCAATCCAAGACCTGACCGCAAAGATGGTAACCGCAGATAGCCTGAAATGCGGTTTAACTTGTCTCGGTCGCACGCGAAGTAATCTGCGGCCATTCGATTCCAAAGCGATTCAGATACTTGCGCAAACGATCGGCATCGTTCGTGCTCGCCTTGCGGCTGCGTGACGCGCTGAACAACTCCCGGCCGGCTTCGGAAAGCGATCTGCATTGCCGGCAGACGTCAATGACATGAGCTACCTGCACACGATCAAATGCGTCCATGTCCGCCCAACGATCGCCGCCAATGAGATCGCGGAGCCGGGTTTCTGACTCGCCGCCCCGCGGATCGGTCCATGAATGGTTTAGGCGTTCGATTTCTTCCTCCACGATTTCCACGGAAATACGACCGCCGAGGGCAAGGGTCGACATGCGGGCCACGGCCGCATTCAGATCGCGAAAGTTTCCCCTCCACGCTGCGCCCGGCGAGAGCGCAAACTCGAGAAACCTCCGTCGGGCTTCTTTACTGAACGTGATGTGGTTGCCGGTCTTCTGAGCGTACTGGTCGAGTTCGAACTGCAGGTTGGGCTCGATGTCCTCGGGCCGGGCCCGCAGCCCCGGCAACGAGAACGTCCACAAGTTGATGCGCGCCAGTAAATCTTCGCGGAAGCGACCCTCTCGCACGGCCGCGAACAAATCGCGGTTCGTCCCGGCGATCAGTTGAAAATCGCTGTGGCTCTCGCGGTCCGACCCGAGCGGAAGAAACGTCTTCTCTTCCAGCGCGCGGAGCAGCATCGCCTGCTCGTCCGGTCCGAGCTCCCCGATTTCATCGAGAAACAGCACGCCGCCGTCGGCAGTTCGAAGCAGGCCAGGGCGATCCTTCAATGCCCCGGTGAAAGCGCCTTTCGTGTGGCCGAAGAGAGTCGACATGGCGCCGTCGCCGCGCAGGGTCGCGCAGTTTACATCCACGAACCCGCCTTTGACGGCGTGACGCGCCTTCTTAAGTTCGTAGATTCGCCGGGCAAGGCGCGATTTTCCGGCTCCCGTCGGCCCCATCAGCAGGAGCGGGTCGTGGGTTGCGATTGCGACCTGCTCAATGCGGTCGATCAGACGGTTGAACGCCATATTGCGCGTTTCGATGCCGCCCTTCAGGTAGGAGATGGCTTCTCTCTGCTCTTGTTGAAAGCGGGAGGCGATCCGGTCGTAGCGTGACAGGTCGAGGTCGATGATCTTGATTCTTCCCGGCGCGCTGCGGTCTCGATCCGGCGAGCATTGGATGAGCCGTCCCGGCAACCACCGCGATTCGGTGAGCAGGAACAGGCAGATCTGGGCAACGTGCGTACCCGTGGTGATGTGGATCAGGTAGTTTTCCGAATCCGTGTCGAAAGGGTAGGCGCGAGCGAAGTTGAACAGCGACTCGTAGACCTGTTCGAAGTCCCACGGATCGCCGAAATCGATCTGGTGAAGACGGATCTCGGTCTCCGGTGAGACCGTCGAAATGTCGCGGCTCACCAGGCCGGCGAGCGACTTCTCCCGTAATCCATGCAGGAGCTCGAATCGCTTCACGATCAGATCGGGCTGCCGGCAAAGCGCAATAGACGGCCTCCAGTTCTGCCAACGGTCGGGGTGTTTGCCCATGTCGAGCGTGGCGCCGAGCAACCCGATGACGACTGTTGTCCCGTGGTCCATAGACTAGTTTCTAAGATCTTATCCTATTATATCCGATATTAGGGCGTTAAGGAATACATAGACATTTACAATCAGTAACTTACAGTTTGGCCTGGAGACTGCATTTACATACTACGAAAGCGAGGAATTGGACGATGGCCAACAAGACACTATTCGCAAGCCTGCGGGATGCGTTGATCCCGCAGACGGACACGGTGAACTCGGAGAACGCGCCGGCGTACGCGCTCGCGCCGAAGCAAGCTCTGGCGCAATACGCGGCTACCGGCTGTTTCGGCCGGACCTTCTACGCGACGGCCGATGAACAACTCACGCACGTGCTGGAGCTGTGTGATGCCTTAGATCCGGAGTTCGTCGCGCAAGTGGCGATCTACAGCCGGTCACATTCGTTCATGAAGGACATGCCGGCATTGCTGTGCGCCTGGCTTTCGACGCGCGAACCGCGGCTGCACGAAGCCGTTTTCTCGCGGGTGATCGACAACACGCGTATGCTGCGGACGTACGTTCAGATTCTTCGTTCTGGAGTGGTTGGCCGGAAGTCGTTGGGAACTGCTCCCAAGCGGCTGGTGCGCGAGTGGCTCGCCAGCCGTGACGAGGACGCTCTGTTCAGCTCCAGCGCCGGTCAGAGCCCGTCTTTGGCGGATATCGTGAAGATGGTCCACCCGAAGCCGGTCGGCCCGAAGCGGGAAGCGTTCTACGGCTACATGCTGGGCCGGTCGCACGATGCGAATGCATTGCCGAAGCTGGTGATGCAGTTCGAGCAGTTCAAGGTTGGTGAGACTCTTGAGGTTCCGAACCTGCCCTTCATGCTGCTCGCGGCGCTGCCGCTTGCCCGAAAGGATTGGGTGAGCATCGCGAAGAACGCTTCGTGGGAGAGCACGCGGATGAACCTGAATACGTTCGCCCGGCACGGTGTGTTCGACCAACTTGGCTTGGCGGGTCTCATCGCGGCGCGTTTGCGCGATGCAGGTGAGATTCAGCGAGCGCGGGTGTTCCCGTACCAACTGCTGACAGCGTATCAGAACTGCGATGCCGCCGTTCCAGGGGAGGTTCGGAATGCCCTGCAGGACGCGATGGAACTGGCGATCGCGAATGTACCTGCGATCGACGGCGACGTCGTTGTGTGTCCCGACGTGTCGGGTTCGATGGCGAGCCCGGTCACCGGTCATCGGGCCGGCTCGACGACGAGCGTGCGGTGCATTGATGTGGCGGCGTTGGTGGCTGCGTCGGTGTTGCGGAAGAACCGGTCCGCGACCGTGTTGCCGTTCGAACAGGCGGTCGTTTCGGTGGATCTGAACTCGCGCGACAGCGTGATGACGAACGCCGGACGGCTGGCTTCCATCGGTGGAGGCGGAACGAACTGCAGCGCTCCGGTTCGCCTTCTGAACAAGCGGGAGGCGAAGGCGGACCTGGTCATCTTCGTCTCGGATAACGAGTCGTGGGTGGATCAGGGTCGCGGTCTGGGAACTGCTTTGTTGGCGGAGTGGTCGGAATTCCGGCAGCGGAATCCGAAGGCTCGCCTGGTTTGTCTGGATATCCAGCCGAACCAAACGACGCAGGCTGCCGAACGTGCGGACATCCTGAATATCGGGGGATTCTCCGATCAGGTGTTCGAAGTGATCTCGGCGTTCGCTTCGGGGCGACTTGAGGCGGACCACTGGATCGCGCGTATCGAAGCAGTTGCTGTTTGAGGAGGAGGGGCCGAATGCTGGCGGGACTACATTCAACCATGTTCACGTCTCGACCAAAAAACCTTGTCGGCCCCTCACGGGTTAGCTGGCGAATGCCGGCGGGAGTACATGGTCCTTGCGGGTTCGACCCCCGCTTCCGGTCCGAAAGGGTTGGAAACTCTCGTCAATCGTTTGTCGCCAGCTTGGAAGCTCCGCGGCGAATGCCGAAGGAACTACATGGGTCCCCGGTTCGAGTCCGGGTTGCTCCACCACAATTATGGGGCAGTAGCTCAGTGGGTAGAGCAATGTTTTCTTCACCGTTTGTCGCAGCCGATTGCCAGAATTGGAAGGAGATCGAAAATGTCAGAGACCACATACAATGTGATTGCGCCGGAAAACGGCGTGCCGGTGAAAGCCTGGACGAAGGGCGTTCCCCTCGAAGACGCGGCGCGCAAGCAGCTTCTCAATGCCGCGCAGCTTCCGTTCATCTTCAAATGGATCGCAGCAATGCCGGACGTCCATTGGGGCATCGGCGCGACCGTCGGAAGCGTGATCCCCACCAAGGGGGCAATCATTCCGGCAGCAGTGGGCGTCGACATCGGTTGTGGCATGATGGCGGTCCAGACCAGTCTCAATGCGCGCGATCTCCCGGACAACCTGAAGGGAATCCGCACGGCGATTGAAACAGCGGTGCCGCATGGCCGGACGAATCATGGCGGAGCAGGCGATCGCGGCGCGTGGCATGACATCCCGAATCGCAATCAGGAGGTTTGGCTTGGCGAGATGAAAGCTCGCTATGATGCGATCCTGGCGAAGCATCCGAAGCTGGATCGCGGTAATCACGCGAACCACCTCGGCACGCTCGGAACCGGCAACCACTTCATCGAGGTCTGCCTGGACGAGTCGGAGGCCGTCTGGTTCATGCTCCATAGCGGATCTCGCGGAGTCGGCAATCGCATGGGGAATTACTTCATCGACGTCGCGCGCAAGGACATGAAGCGGTTCTTCGTGAATCTGCCGGACGTTGACTTGGCTTATTTCCCGGAGCATACCGAGCACTTCGACGATTACGTCGAGGCGGTCGAGTGGGCCCAGGACTACGCGCGGTGGAATCGTCAGCTCATGATGGAACAGGTTGTCGCGTCCGTTCGCAATTCCGGCGAAGCGCCGCCCTTCAACGCGGAGCTGAAGGCGATCAACTGCCATCACAACTATGTGGCGCGCGAATCGCATTTCGGCGAGAACGTCCTGGTGACGCGTAAAGGCGCGGTGCGGGCGCGCGAAGGCGATATGGGAATCATTCCCGGCAGTATGGGAGCGCGTTCCTTCATCGTGCGCGGCAAGGGCAACTCGGAGAGCTTCTGCAGTTGCAGTCACGGCGCCGGGCGGGCCATGTCGCGCAACGAAGCCAAGCGCCGATTTACAGTAGAGGATCACATGCGCATGACCGAAGGCGTGGAGTGCCGTAAGGATGAGGATGTGATCGACGAAACTCCGGCGGCCTACAAGCCGATCGACGCAGTGATGGCGGCTCAGGCCGATCTCGTAGAGATCGTCCACACGCTCCGCCAGGTGGTCTGTGTGAAGGGTTAGACAATTTGGCTCATGGTCCTGCGGCTCCTTCAAAGCGGATCGAGCCAGGAAGGAGATGAGGGTCATGATTCGGATTGACGGATCGTTCGGCGAAGGCGGCGGGCAGATGCTGCGTACTTCGCTGAGCCTTTCCCTCGCAACCGGGAAAGCATTCCGTATTGAGAACGTTCGTGCAGGACGAGAGCGACCGGGATTGCTGCGCCAGCATCTGACCGCAGTTTTGGCCGCTGCGGAAGTTGGTGGCTCCGACGTCCAGGGCGCGACTCTCGGCTCGACTGCGCTGACCTTCTCTCCGGGCAAGATTCGCGGCGGCGAGTACCGGTTCAGTGTGGGAACCGCCGGTAGCGCCACGCTCGTGTTTCAGACCGTTCTGCCGGCTCTCATGCGGGCGTCCGGGCCGAGCCGCATCGTGATTGAAGGAGGCACCCACAATACTGCGGCGCCTCCCTTCGATTTTCTTTCCCGAACGTTTCTGCCTTTGCTCGAGCGAATGGGGCCGAAGGTCCTGCTGCAGTTCGAGCGCTATGGTTTCTACCCGGCGGGCGGCGGCCGGTTCTGCGCCGAGATCCAGCCGGCGAAGGCGCTCAATGGACTGCATATCGGTGAGCGTGGCGAGGTTGTCTCGCGCCGGGCGATCGCCGTCGTTGCAAATCTCCCCCGGCACATCGCGCAGCGGGAAGTCGAAACCGCGGGAAAAATGCTGAACTGGGGACCCGAATCCTTCTCTGTTGAGGAGACACGCAACTCGGCCGGCCCGGGAAATATTGTGATGGTCGAAATCAGCTCTGCTGAGGTCACGGAGATTTTTTCGGCATTTGGACGGGTTGGATTGAGCGCCGAGAAAGTGGCATCGATTGCCGCGCGAGATGCGCGCGCATACCTCGTCTCCCGTGCCGCCGCAGGGGAGCATCTGACCGATCAGTTGCTGCTCCCTCTTGCGCTGGCCGGAACAGGATCGTTCACCGCCGAGAAGATCAGCATGCACGCGCGGACCAACATGACGGTCATTTCAGAGTTTCTGCCGGTGCGGTTTGAGACTCGCGAGGAGGATGGTTTCACGAGAGTGCAAGTCGTGGAATAGACGCGCTCGTTCAAGTTGACACCCTGCCGCCAACCCAGTAGAATCTCTACATCTATAGATGGCCGCTAAAGATCGCTACCAGAATCGCATCGAGCTCCTCCAAGGCACTCTCGACATGCTTATCCTGCAGACCCTCCAATGGGGCTCGCAGCATGGCTACGGCATCAGCCAGGCGATCCGAGCCAACTCCGGCGATGTCCTGCAGGTCGATACCGGCTCCCTCTATCCCGCCCTTCATCGCCTCGAAAAGCAGAAATGGATCAAATCTGAGTGGAAGCTCTCGGAAAACAACCAGCGCGCCAAGTTCTACCGCCTGACGCCATCCGGCAAGCGCCAACTATCGTCCGAGCAAAGCCGATGGACCCAGCTCGTCAACGCCATCGCCGGCATCATGAAACCGGCCCGCGATTAGCAGCACGATTGAAATACGGTTCCAAATCCTTCATTTCCTGATATCCTAAAACTGATGAGCTTGCTATCACCCCGATTGCAATTAAAGCTCGCGCAGAAGCAGATCCTTACCCCCAGTCTTCTCCAGATGGTTACAGTACTCCAGCTCAACCGGCTGGAATTAAAGGAGATGATTAACCAGGAGATTGTCGAGAATCCGGTATTGGAGGAGTCGACCGAGGATTCGGGTGAAGAAATCACTCCTGAAGAGCTGATGCCGCTTCTCGAGGGCGAGCGGGTGCTGGACCCACAGGATCACATCCTCGAAGCCGCCATGGTGGACTCGTCACGATCCGAAGGCGCCCCAGGAGACATTTCGGATTTATACGCCGAAACACCAGCTGTCGGTACTGCGACCGATCTCGCCGTCGCCGATTCGGTGTCGAGCGAAGTGGTCGAGCCTCCCGCTCCCGCCGATCCCTTCGATGAGATCGATTTCGGCTCCTTCTTCGATGATTACCTCGACCCCGGCTACAAGAGTCCCACCGCCGAGGCCATCGAGAAGCCGTCCTTTGAGACATTTCTCTCCTCGCCGGTCACCCTCTACGACCATCTCCGCTCCCAGCTCAGTATCACAGTCCTGCCGGAACGGATTCGAGACGTCGCCGATATCATCATCGGCAACCTGGACGAAGATGGATACCTGACCGCGGCGCTTGACGAAATCGCCGAGTCCGAGGGCTGCACGATGGCCGAGCTCGAGGAGGCGCTGGTCGCCGTGCAGGGCCTCGATCCGGCCGGAGTCGGCGCCCGCAATCTTCGCGAGTGCATGCTGCTGCAACTGGAAAGCCGCAACGGGCGCGGCGGCCTCGCCTACAAAATCGTCTCCGACCATCTGAAGCTGGTGGAAACACGCGACTATCGCGAGTTGAGCAAGGTCCTCGGCCGCCCCGCCGAGCACGTCGAGATCGCCATCGCCGCGATTCGCCGGCTAAATCCTCGACCCGGTTTGCGCTATTCCGGCGCCGGCGCCCGCGTCATCGAACCCGATGTCTACATTTCCAAGGACGGCGACGAATACGTCATCCAGATGAACGACGAAGACGTCCCGCAGCTCCGTCTCAATGCGAACTACCGCCGCATGCTCGAGCGCGACAACGGAGCGAGCAAGGAGGTCCGCAATTACGTCAAGGAGCGTTACACCTCCGCGATTCAGTTGATGAAGAACATCGAGCAGCGCAAGCAGACCATTCTCAAGGTCTGCCAGTGCATCGTCCAGCGCCAAGGCGACTTTCTCACCTATGGGATCGATCAACTCAAGCCCATGATGATCAAAGAAGTGGCCGAAGAGGTCGGCGTCCACCCGTCCACCGTGAGCCGTGCCGTCGCCAGCAAGTATGCCCACACTCCGCAGGGCGTCTTCGAGCTGCGATACTTCTTCTCCGAAGCCGTCCAAGGCCCCTCCGGAGGCGCGATGCCTCTGCTTATCCTGAAGCGAAAGGTCAAGAAAATGATCGACGAGGAAGATCGTTCTCGCCCGCTCACCGACGATCAGATTACCGCGCTGCTGCAATCGCAGGGGATCGACGTGACCCGTCGTACGGTCGCGAAGTACCGCGAGGATATGAAAATTCCCTCTACGCACCAGAGAAGGACACGGAAATAAAAGCGCGGGGACGCTCTGCATTTCGCCCGTTGGAGGAATCATGAGAGTCACTTTCACAGGCAGACAAGTCGAGCTGGCGCCGGCGCAGCTCAAAAAGATCGAAGCCCGAGCCGGTAAATTGGGCAAATTCCTGGACGGCAAAGAGGAACGGGAAGCGCACGTCACCCTGGGCCTCGAGCGCGGCCGCCACACCGCCGAGATCACGGTCAACTATTTTGACCACCCTCTGGTCGGGGCTGCGGCGAACACGGACATGTTTACCGCCATTCACGGCGCCATTGAAAAGTTGGAAAAGCAGGCCATCA
>Ga0209382_10009642_pt1 | contig 12072 bp, 10 predicted proteins | sample SoiMetdeltSBSDD5_FD_187599 | JGI IMG/M metagenome (GOLD analysis project Ga0209382, IMG submission 187599) | Bulk soil microbial communities from a Populus tree surrounding site in Tennessee, USA - Soil MetaG P. deltoides SBSDD5 (SPAdes) (version 2) | ecosystem: Environmental > Terrestrial >... | reverse complement strand
TGCTCCTAGTACGAGAGGACCGGAGTGGACGCATCCCTGGTGTACCGGTTGTCACGCCAGTGGCATCGCCGGGTAGCTATATGCGGAAGCGATAACCGCTGAAAGCATCTAAGCGGGAAACGTGCCCCAAGATGAGACTTCCCGGAGGTTTAACCTCCCTGAAGGGTCGTCCTAGACCAGGACGTTGATAGGCAGGGTGTGCAAGGGCCGTAAGGCCTTGAGCTAACCTGTACTAATTGCCCGTGTGGCTTGACCCTATAACCGTGCGCACAGCGAGCGGTTGCAGGGGCGCTTGGCGCAATCTCTTATTCAGTGCTTCACTTCATCCGGATCGCGGCTCGTGCCGAGGGCGCTTTGCGCGCCCGCGGGGCGAGTCCATAGTCAATCTGGCGGCCATAGCAGCCTGGACCCACGCCTTCCCATCCCGAACAGGACCGTGAAACGGGTTTGCGCCGATGATAGTGTGCATTCGCACGCGAAAGTAGGTTACCGCCAGGCCATCTCGAGAAGCCCGGCTTCCACAAGGAAGCCGGGCTTTTTTGTTGCCGCACCGGGCCGGCGTGTATGCTTGCGCCACCCGACCTGGGCCGGCAGATGCGGATCTTCCCGATTCTCGCAAGCCTCGCCATGGCGCTTGCTGCCGCCCAGACCGCGGGCGCCGACAGCGAGACCTGGCGCTCGCTGACGCAGGCGGCGGAAGACCTCCGCCGGCAGGGGCGCTACGGGGAAGCCGTCGCGGTCGTGACCAAGGCGCTGCGCATCGCGGAACGCGACTTCGGCCCCGAGCATCCCGACGTGGCGACCTCGCTCAATCTGCTGGCGCTGCTGCAGGAGACGAGAGGGGAGTACCGCGAGGCCGAGGCCGCGTACCGTCGCGCGCTCGCCGTCGTGGAGAAATCGCTCGGCCCGGAGCATCATTCCGTGGCCATCGCGATTGGCAATCTGGCGGAGCTGTACAAGACGCAGGGCCGCTACGCCGCCGCCGAAGCCCTGTGCCAGCGGGCGCTCGAGATCGCCGAGAAGGCGCTCGGCCCGCGGCATCCGAACGTGGCCACCTGGCTCAACAGCCTGGCGGACGTGCACTTCGTGCAGAGGCAGTACGCGACTGCAGAACCCCTGTACCAGCGTGCCCTGTCCATCCGGGAAAATGCGCTTGGTCCGCATAACTCCGCCGTCGCCGCCTCGCTGAACAACCTCGCGGCCGTGTACCGGGCGCGCGGCGAGTATGCGGCCGCGGAACCCCTGTACGAGCGTTCGCTCGCCATCGTGGCGAGAAGCCTCGGCCCGCAGCATCCCGCCCTGGCGCTCACGCTCAACAACCTGGCCGAGCTGCATGGGGCGCGGGGGCAGACCGCGGAGGCGGAGCTGCTCCACCAGAGATCCCTCGCGATCCTGGAGGCCACGCTGGGCACCGAGCACCCCGACCTGGACCAGACGCTCAACTACCTCGCGGCGCTGTACGGGTCGCAGGCGCAATACGTCGCGGCAGAGCACTTTTACCGGCGGTCGCTGGCGCTACGCGAGAAGTTTCTCGGCGCGGAGCATCCTGCCGTTGCCGGCTCGCTCGAGGACATCGCCAGGCTCTACATGCGGATGGGCAGGGCGGAGGATGCAGCCAGGCTTTCCGATCGCGCGGCGAAAATCCGCGAACGGCCGCGCTAGCGCACAGCCTGCTTGGCTGCGACGAGGAACAGGTCCTGGCCGGCCTCCGGATCGCGCAGCGTTTCCCTGAATTCGCGGTGGCGCAGAAACCATGACCGCACCACGCTCGCGGTGGGGGACACCGCAGACCAACCGTCCTGCGCCGCCCTGAGCTGATCTCCCGCCCGATAGATGCCGGCGGATTCCGCAGACAGCGTGAATACGCGCAAGTCGTCGAACCCGCAGTCCCGCACGCAACGCGCGAGCGCAGCCGGCGTGAAGACGTGCTGGTGCCTGGGCGGCTCCAGGCCGCGCCAGTGGCGGCCATAGACGCGGTGCGCGACGCTGCGCGCGTTCGGCGTGCTGAGCACGAGGCGCCCGCCGGGACGCAGGACGCGGCGGCATTCCTTCAGCAGCGCCACGGGATCGGGCACGTGCTCGATGACCTGGCTCATCGCCACCACGTCGTACTTCCCCTCCGGATAGCCGAGCTCGGGCAGGCTGCCGACGGCCACCGGGATGCCGAACCTTTTCTCGACCCGCGCCGCGGCCACGGGATCGAAGTCGATTCCTTCCACCGCCCAGCCGGCCTTGTGCATGCGACGCAGGAAACGCCCGGAGCCGCTTCCCACCTCGAGCAGCCTGCCCGGGCTGGCCTCGCCGATGAACATGGTGCGCAACTCCCGCCTCTGGCGGCCCAGCGCGCTGCCCAGTTCCAGCAGGCGACAGATGTGCTTGCAGGCCGAGTTCACGGCGCTCAGCCATAGCCGGGAAAGATCGCGCGAGCGTGCGCGGCCGTGCGTGTAGTAGCTTGTATAGGCCTTGATCAGATCCGCCGCCAGCGGCTTCGGATCGAGCCAGAGCATGCCGCAGGACGGATCGGCGCAACGCGCCATGCGCCAGCTTCCCGGCGTTCCCGCCAGGTAATCCGTCAGGCCCTCGTAGAGCGCGAGCCCGGGTTGCCCGCAGACGATGCAGCGCGGACTGGGTTCGGTGCGGATGGCGCTCGCGTCGTTGGTGCTCATGTTGGGCAGCGGCGACAATAGTGTGTCATGGCGGGCGTGTAAAATTTGCGTGCCGAACCAGATCCAGGAAAGGCGGGCTCCGATGCGCAAACGAATCGCGATTCTTCTGCCGGCGGTGGCGCTCATGGGGGGCTGCGCCCTGGTCGACCTGACCGACGCCGGCGCCGGCGTGCGCCTGGCCAAGCCCGACGCGGTCGCTGCGTGCACCAATCTTGGCCGCCTCACGGCGAGCGTGGTGCACAAGGCGGGCTTCATCCCGCGTCATCCCGACGCGGTGCAGGACAACCTCAACGTCACCGCCAGGAATTCGGCGGCCGGCATGGGCGCCGACACCATCGTGCCGGCCACCACCGTCCAGGACGGCAAGCAGACTTTCGACGTGTATCGCTGCGCGGGGCGCTGAGCGCCGCGCAGTCCGGCCCGGCCCGGGGCCTTGCCAGGGCGCTCGATACTGTATATAAATACAGTATCAAGGCGAACCCTCCATGGCTGCTCCCTCCGCGGCGCTCGACGCCGTCCTCCTGCATCACCCCGTCTGGCGCGGCGGGGCGCCGGCGCAAGCCGGGCCGCCGGGGATCCCGAGCGGCTTCGGTCCGCTCGAGCGCGAGTTGCCGGGAGGCGGCTGGCCCGCCGGCGCGCTGACCGAGATCCTGTGCGCCGAGGAAGGCATCGGCGAGCTGCAGCTGGTGCTGCCCGCGCTGGCCGCGCTCACCTGCGCCGGCAGCCGCGTCGCCTGGCTGGCGCCGCCGCATCTGCCTTATGCCCCGGCGCTGGCCGCTGCCGGCGTGCGCCTGGAATTCCTCACGGTGATCCGGGCGCCGGGCAGGCGCGACGCCTTGTGGGCGGCCGAGCAGGTCCTGCGCTCCGGCGCCTGCCGCGCGCTGCTCGCCTGGCTGCCGCGCGCCAACTACACCGAGCTGAAGCGCCTGGCAGTGGCGGCGGAAGCCGGGAGGGCTTTTACTGCACTGTTCCGGCCTCTGCGGGCAGCGCGCGAATCCTCCCCCGCGCCCCTGCGGCTGGCGCTCGAGCCGGACGGGGAGGGGATCGCGGTTCGCATCCTGAAGCGCCGCGGGGCCCAGCTTGCCGTTCCGTTGCGCATTCCGATCCCGAGACCTGTCGATGCTGTGGGTAGCGCTTTTTTTTCCGCACCTGGCGCTCGAAGCCCCGTTGCGCGGCCGTGCCCCGCCTGAGGGCGGGACGCTCGAAGCGCTCGCCGCCTGGGCCTGCCAGTTCACCTCCAGGGTTTCCCTCGAGCCGCCGCAGGCGGTCCTGCTCGAGGTCGAGGGCAGCCTGCGCTTGTTCGGCAGCGCAGGACAGCTCATCGGGCTCTTGCGCAGCGGCCTCGCGGGGATCGGCTTCGAAGCCAGACTGGCGACGGGACCGACGCCGCGCGCCGCGCTGTGGCTCGCCCGCTGCGATGGCGAAACGCTCGAAGCGCTCCCGATCGGCGCCATCGCCCCGGCCCCGGAAACGCTCGCGCTCCTGCACAGGATCGGCGTCGGGACGCTGGGCGAGCTGATGCGCCTGCCGCGCGCCGGACTCGCGCCGCGCTTCGGCCAGGGGGTGCTCGATGAGCTGGACCGCGCGCTGGGAAAAGTTCCGGAAGCGCGCAGCTTCTTCACCCTGCCCGAGCGCTTCAGCGCGCAGCTCGAACTGCCCGCTCCCGTGGCGCAGGCCGAAAACCTGCTGTTCGCGGCGCAGCGCCTGCTGCGGCTGCTCGAGGGTTTTCTCGCGGCACGCCAGGCCGGCGTACGCGATTTCACGCTGAGTCTCCTGCATCGCGATGCGCAGGCCACGCGCATCGCGATCGGCTTCGCCGCACCGCGACGCGATGCGCAGCATGGACTTCGCCTGCTGCGCGAGCGTCTCGCCGGGCTGGCTCTTGTCGGCCCGGCCGAGGGGCTGCGGCTCCAGGCCGGCGAGCCGGCGCCGCTGGCCGGGGCGACCCGGGGGCTGTTCCGCGATGTGCGCAGCGAAACCGAGGACTGGCAGCGGCTGCTCGAGCGCCTGCAGGCGCGCTTCGGCGGCAGCCTCGTGCACGGGCTCGCGCCGCGCGCCGATCACCGTCCCGAGCGCGCCTGGCGCGCAGCGGGCGAGGGCGGCGCGGCGGTGAGCGCCAATCCGCGTCCGCTATGGCTGCTGGCGTCGCCGCGTCCGCTGGAAGAAGGCGGGTTCACGCTGCTGGCGGGGCCCGAGCGCATCGAGTCGGGCTGGTGGGACGGCGAGGATGCGGCGCGCGATTACTTCATCGCCCGCACGCAGGGCGGTTCGCTGTCGTGGATCTACCGCACCCCGGAGGGCTGGTTCCTGCATGGCCTGTTTGCCTGACTACGCCGAACTGCATTGCCTGTCGAATTTCTCCTTCCTGCGCGGGGCTTCGCATCCCGAGGAGCTGGTCGAGCGGGCGTGCGAGCTCGGCTACCGGGGGCTCGCGATCACCGACGAGGCATCCTTCGCCGGCGCGGTGCGCGCCCACGCGCAGGCAAAGCATGCAAGGTTCAAGCTGATCATCGGCACCGAGCTGCGGCTCGACGACGGCCTGCGGCTGGTGCTGCTGGCCACCGACCGCGGCGCTTACGGGGCGATTTCGGCATTGATCAGCCGCGGGCGGCGGCGGGTGGCCAAAGGCGCCTACTCCCTGTCGCGCGTCGATGTCGAGGCCTGCGCAGACAAGGGCATGCTGGCGTTGCTGCTCGCGCCGCAAGGAGCCGGGCAGGCAAGCTGGCTTGCGGATCGCTTCGCGGGGCGCGCCTGGATCGCCGCCGAGCTGCTGCTGGGGCCGAACGATCACGCGCTGCTGCGCTCGCTGCGGGAGATCGGCGCACGCAGCGGCTTGCCGCTGGTCGCGGCCGGCGACGTGCACATGCACCGGCGTTCGCGGCGCCCGCTGCAGGACACGCTGACCGCGATCCGGCTGGGGAAGACGGTGGCGCAATGCGGGTTTGATCTGCATCCCAACGGCGAGCGGCACCTGCGGCTGCGCGCGCGGCTGGCGCAGATCTATCCTCCGGAACTGCTCGCCGAAACCGTCGCCATCGCGGAGCGCTGCAGCTTCTCGCTCGCCGAGCTGCGCTACGAGTATCCGGAAGAGCTGGTGCCGCAGGGACACACGCCGTCCAGCTGGCTGCGCAAACTGACGGAGCAGGGGCTGGCGCGGCGTTTTCCCTCGGGAACGCCGCCGGCAGTGCGCGCCCAGGCCGAAAGCGAGCTGACGCTGATCGCCGAACTGCGCTACGAGGCATTTTTCCTGACGGTCGAGGATATCGTGCGCTACGCGCGTTCGCAGAACATTCTGTGCCAGGGCCGGGGCTCGGCGGCGAATTCCGTGGTCTGCTACGCGCTCGGCATCACCGAAGTCAACCCGGAGGAGCTCAAGATGCTCTTCGGGCGCTTCCTGTCGAAGGAGCGCAACGAGCCCCCGGACATCGACGTCGATTTCGAGCATGAGCGCCGCGAGGAAGTGATTCAGTACGTCTACGGGAAGTACGGACGGGAGCGCGCTGCGCTGGCCGCTGCGGTCATTACCTACCGGTCCAGGAGCGCGCTGCGCGACGTCGGCAAGGCGCTGGGACCCGATGCTCCCCGACTGGCGGCGCTGGCCGGCGAGCTGGTCGGTTTCCCGCGCCATCTCTCGCAGCATGTCGGCGGTTTCGTCATCTCGCGCGGTCCTCTAGCGGAGCTGGTGCCGATCGAGAATGCGGCGATGCCGGAACGCACGGTGATCCAGTGGGACAAGGACGACCTCGAGTCGCTCGGCCTGCTCAAGGTCGACGTGCTGGCGCTGGGGATGCTGACGGCGCTCCGGCGCGCGCTTCACTGGCTGGGCATGACGATGCAGGAGGTGCCGAGGGAGGATCCGGCGGTCTACGCCATGCTGCAGGAGGCCGACACCATCGGCGTGTTCCAGGTCGAGTCGCGGGCGCAGATGTCGATGCTGCCGCGGCTCAGGCCGAAGGACTATTACGACCTGGTGGTGCAGATAGCGATCGTGCGGCCGGGACCGATCAAGGGCGGGATGGTGCATCCCTACCTGAAGCACAGAGCCATGGCCCCGGAAGACATCCCTTACCCCAGTCTGCAAGTGAAGCGGGTGCTGGGGCGAACGCTGGGAGTGCCGATTTTCCAGGAGCAGGTCATGCAGCTGGCGATGGTCGCCGCGGGGTTCACCGCCGGCGAGGCGGACCAGCTGCGGCGTTCGATGGCGGCCTGGAGCCGCAATGGCAGCCTGGAAAGGTTCGAGCGCAAGCTGAAGGACGGCATGCGGGAGCGCGGTTACCGGCCGGAGTTCGCGGACGCGATTTACCGTCAGATCGAAGGTTTCGGCGAGTACGGTTTCCCGGAATCGCACTCGGCGAGCTTCGCCCGGCTGGCCTACGTCTCGGCCTGGGTCAAGCGCCATCATCCGGCGGTATTCTGCGCGGCGCTGCTCAACAGCCAGCCGATGGGCTTCTACGGGCCTTCGCAGCTGGTGCAGGACGCGCAGCGCCACGGCGTGGAAGTGCGCCCCGCGGACGCGGGCATCAGCGACTGGGACTGCACGCTCGAGGGCGGGGCGCTGCGCCTCGGCCTGCGCATGATCGGCGGGTTGTCGCAGGCCGCTGCGCAGCGCATTCTCGCCGCGCGCCCCGCGGTGTCGATAGCGGATCTGGCGCGGCGCGCCGATCTGAGCCGGAAGGACCTGCGCTGCCTGGCGGCGGCAGGCGCGCTGCGGGATCTGGCCGGGCATCGCAGGAACGCCCACTGGCTGGCCGCCGGCGCCGGGAGCCGTCCCGCGCTGGGCGTGCCGCTTGAAGAGCCCCCGCCGCCGCTTGCGCCGCCGACCGAGGGCCAGGACATCACCGCCGACTACGCCAGCCTCGGCCTCACGCTCGGACGGCATCCGCTCGCGCTGCTGCGGGCGCGCCTCGAGCGGCTCGGCCTGGCCACCGCGCAGGAGCTGCACCAGCGGCCGCATGGCAGCAGGGTGAGCGCCGCCGGGCTGGTGACCTGCCGCCAGCGCCCGACCACGAAGACCGGCGTGGTGTTCGTGACCCTGGAGGACGAAACCGGCTGCGTCAACGTCGTGGTCTGGAATGAGCTGTTCGAGCGCCAGCGCCGGGAACTGGTGGATGCCCGCCTCCTGGCCGTCGATGGCACCGTCGAGAGCGACGGGAAGGTCGTGCACCTCATCGCCCGGCGCCTGGTCGACCGCAGCGCGCTGCTCGGGCCGCTGCGGGTGCGCTCGCACGATTTCCACTGAGTCGCTAACTGCCTGACCCGCTTTGACAAAGCCGCGAGTCGGCCAAAGGGCAAACGCCCTATAATCGCCACCAAAATGACCGACGACCACTCCGCCATCGTCATCACCGTCGCCAAGGACCTGGCCGACCTGATCCCGGTGTTCTTCAAGAACCGCCAGAAAGAGCTCGAAACGCTGCGCAACGCGCTTTCCGCCGGCGATTACGACCAGCTGCGCCAGCTCGGTCACCGCATGAAGGGCGTCGGCGACTCCTACGGCTTCGCCAAGGTGTCGGAGATCGGCAAACGCGTCGAGGACGGCGCGCGCAGCGCCGACCAGCCTGGCATCGCCGCCTGCATCGGCGAATACGCGGAATACCTCGCCCGGGTACAAGTCGTGTATGAATGACCGGACGGCCGCGCAGGCGCCGTTCCGCGTGCTGGTCGTGGACGACGATCCGGACATGGTCGGTTTCCTGTCGCACATGCTGCAACGCGAAGGCATGCTGGTGGAGGAGGCGGGGGACGGCGGCGCGGCGCTGGTGCGCGTGATGAGCTCGCCGCCCGACCTGATCCTGCTGGACGTCATGCTGCCCGGCGCCAGCGGCTTCGACGTGTGCCGGCAGCTCAAGGGCGACGAGGCGACGGCGCTGATTCCCATCGTGCTGGTGACCGCGCTGGAAGACAGCGAGAGCCGCGTGCGCGGCATCGAGGCGGGCGCCGACGATTTCCTGTCCAAGCCGGTGAAGCGCGAGGAACTGCTGGCGCGCGTCAAGACGCTGCGCCGGCTGCACGACACGCGCAAGGAACTGGAGAGCCGGCGCCTGGCCGCCGAGGTGCAGCGCAAGGAGGCGGTGCGCAAGGCGTTCTCGCGCTACATCTCGCCGCGCCTCGCGGACCGCATCGCCGAGGCGGCGGGCGGCAGCGGCGACCCGTTCCAGGGCCGCGCACAGCGCACCAGCCTGGTGGCGCTGTTCGCCGACCTGCGCGGCTTCACCCGGCTCACCGAGCAGAACGAGGTGGGGGCGGTGGTGTCGATGCTGAACGAATACTTCGCCGTGCTCACCGAGGCGGCCTACCAGCACGACGGCACCATCTTCAACATGGCGGGCGACAGCCTGCTGGTGGGTTTCAACGTGCCGTTCCCGCAGCCGGACGCCCCGGAGCGCGCCTGGCGCACGGCGCTGGAAATGGTCGGGCGCTTCGCGCCGGTGGCCGCGGCCTGGCGCGAGCGCCACGGCCTGGCGCTGGGCGTGGGAGTCGGCATCTGCGCGGGCGACGCCATCATCGGCAACGTCGGCTCGGCGCACTACGCCAACTACACCATCATCGGCAATCCGGTGAACACCGCGGCGCGCCTGATGCAGATGGCCGCCGCCGGCGAGGTGCTGCTGTGCGGGCCGCTGTACGAGCGCATCCGCGACCTGCTGCCGGCGGGCCGCGTCGAGGGCCGCGGCGACGTGACGCTGCGCGGCAGGAGCGAGCCGATGCCGGTGTTCGCGGTCAACGTGATGCGGGAGCAGGCATGAGAGTGCTGATCATCGACGACGACCCCGACCTGCGCAACCTGCTGGTGCACTACATCCGCCAGCAGTGGCCGGCGGGCGACATCGAGGAATACGACCCGCTGGAGCGCGACATGCCGGATGCCGGTTTTTCCCTCGGCGCCTTCGACGTGATCATCCTCGACTACATGCTGGGGCGGGGCGACGGGCTGCAGTGGCTGGCCGAGTTCAAGAAGCGCGCAGACTGCCCGCCGGTGATTTTCCTCACCGGCGCCGGCAACGAGATCATCGCGGTGCGCGCCATGAAGGCGGGCGCGGACGAGTACCAGCGCAAGCAGGAGCTTACGCGCGAGCGCCTGATCACCGCCATCCGCGACGTGGCGCACGACAAGATCGAAAAGACCGTGCCGCCCGAGATCGCAGCGCGCATGGAGGGCCACGTCCTCGGCGCGCGCGTGCAGATCCCCGGCATCAAGGTGCTCAGGCTGATCGGCGAAGGCGGCATGTCGCGCGTGTACCTCGCCTCGCGCGACAAGGACGACGAGCCGCTGGTGGTCAAGATCCTGCGCAGCGAGGTCACGCAGGACAAGCGCTCGCTGGCGCGCTTCATCGAGGAATACAACCTGATCGAGCGCATCCACAGCCGCCACGTGGCGCGCATCCACGGCCACGGCGTATCGGAGGACAATGCCTACCTGGTGATGGAGTTTTTCGACGGCGGCGACCTGAACAAGCGGCTGGCCGGCAAGGCGCTGCCCGCGGAAGAGGCGCTGCGCATCTTCCGCGAGCTGATGTTCGCGCTCGGCGACATCCATGAGCAGGGCATCCTGCACCGCGACCTCAAGCCGCAGAACCTGATGTTCCGCGCCGACGGCAGCCTGGCGATCGTCGATTTCGGCATCGCCAAGCACATCGATTCGATCGACACCACCGGCAAGGGCGAGATCCTGGGCACGCCGCGCTACATGAGCCCGGAGCAGGTGCAGGGCCGGGCGCTGGACCTGCGCACCGACATCTACAGCGCCGGGGTGCTGCTGTACCAGATGATCCTCGGCGAGCACCTGTTCAGCGGCGAGACCGCGGTGGAAGTGGCGCTGCACCACCTCAACACGCCGCCGCCGGCGCTGCCGGAGCGCCTGGAGCGCTTCCAGCGGCTGTTCGACAAGCTGCTGGAGAAGGATCGCGACGCGCGCTTCCGCAACGCCGACGAGGTGATCGGCTTCCTGTCGCGCAGGTTCTACCAGGGCAACTAGCTAGGGCAGCGCCTGCCAGATCGCGCGCAGCTGCGCGGGCAGGTCGCGCGGCGAGAAGGGCTTGGAGATGGTGCCCGCGGCGCCCAGGGTGCGCAGCTCGTCGAGCTCCTTCTGCGACGCCTTGGCGGTGATGAACACCACCGGCAGGTCGCGCACCTCCGGCGTCTCCAGCATCTTGCGGTACAGCGTCGGCCCGTCCATGCCGGGCATCATCCAGTCGAGCATCACCAGCTCGGGCTTGAACGCCTTGATGGACTCGATCGCCAGCATCGGGTCGCCGATCACCTGGACGGTCATCTTGCCGATGCGCTCCAGGGACATGCGCACGATCTTCTGGATGTCCTCGTCGTCCTCGACGTAGCAGATGCGGGTCAGCGGTTGCGCCGGCATGGGAAAGGTTCCTGGGAGAGTGGGCCGTTCAGGCTGCCCGCACCCGGGGCAGTTCGAAATAGAACACCGTGCCGCCGCCGTCGCGGTCGGTGAAGCCGATGCGGCCGTCCATCAGCTCGACCAGGCGCTTGCAGATCGCCAGGCCGAGGCCGGTGCCGCCTTTCTGGCGCGTGACGCTGGCGTCGGCCTGGGCGAAGCGGCCGAAAATGCGCCCGCGGAAGTTCTCCGGGATCCCCGGGCCGTGGTCGTGCACGCCGACGCGCACGCGCGCGCCGAGATCCTCCATGCTGATGCCCACCGCCTCGCCGGGCGGCGAGAACTTGGCGGCGTTGGACAGCAGGTTGGTCATCACCTGCAGCAGGCGCTTGCGGTCGGCCTTGACCTGGATCGGCAGCAGCGCGCCCTGCGGCTCGTAGCGCACCTGGAAGCGCTCGGCGTAGCCGCGGTTCAGCACCAGCGCTTCGCCGATCAGCTCGTCGAGCGTCAGCAGCTCCGGGTCCATGGTCAGCTTGCCCGACTCGATCTTCTCGATGTCGAGGATGTCGTTGATCAGGTCGAGCAGGCGCTGGCCGTTGCGCTCGGCGACGCCGGTGAGCTCGGCCACCTCCTTGTCGACCTCGCCCAGCACGCCGGAATTGATCAGCTGCAGCGAGCCGATGATGGAGGTGAGCGGCGTGCGCAGCTCGTGGCTCAGCGTGGAGGTGAACTCCTTCTTCAGCTTCTCCGCCTCCAGCTGGCGCGTGATGTCCTGGCCCTGCGCGATCACGCCGACCACCCCGCCCTCGGTGTTGACCAGCGGCGTCACGTTCCACTCGCAGACCACTTCCAGCCCGTCGCGCCGCGGCACGGTCAGGACGTGACGGTAGACCAGGCCATAGCGCACCTCGGGCTGTGGGATCAGCCGCGCGATCTGCCCGCGCACCGGCACCAGCGACTCGTCCCGCCACAGCGCCCGCGCCCCGTAGCCCGTGCAGTTGATGACCACCGGCTTGCCCAACGCGGCGATCTGTGCGGGCGTCCGGAAGTCGGCCCGCCGGAACT
>Ga0209382_10009641_pt1 | contig 12073 bp, 13 predicted proteins | sample SoiMetdeltSBSDD5_FD_187599 | JGI IMG/M metagenome (GOLD analysis project Ga0209382, IMG submission 187599) | Bulk soil microbial communities from a Populus tree surrounding site in Tennessee, USA - Soil MetaG P. deltoides SBSDD5 (SPAdes) (version 2) | ecosystem: Environmental > Terrestrial >... | reverse complement strand
AGAACCTGCGCACGGCCGAGCTGGCCGCCGCCGGCGTGCGGCGGTTCGCGCTCATCCTCACCCACCCCAAGCTCCGCGGCGCCACCGGCGCGTGGACGTCCCCGATCGCCCTCGTCTAGGAGACCCCATGGACCACTACGACGTCATCATCATCGGCACGGGCGCCGGCGGCGGGACGCTCGCCCACAAGCTCGCTCCCTCGGGCAAGCGGATCCTGCTGCTCGAGCGCGGCGGCTACCTCCCGCGCGAGCCCGAGAACTGGGACTCGGCCGAGGTGTTCGGCAACGAGCGGTACGTCACCACCGAGCGTTGGATCGACAAGCATGGGACCGAGTTCCGCCCGCACGCCCATTACTTCGTCGGCGGCAACACCAAGGTCTATGGCGCGATCCTCTTCCGGCTGCGCGAGCGGGACTTCGAGGAGGTCCGGCACTACGGGGGCGTCTCGCGGGCGTGGCCGCTCTCGTATGCGGATTTGGAGCCCTATTACGCCGAGGCCGAGGAGCTGTACCTCGTGCACGGCCAAGCGGGCGAGGACCCGACCGAGCCGCCGCGATCGGGGCCGTTCCCCTATCCCGCGGTCTCCCACGAGCCGCGCATCCAGCATCTGCACGACACGCTCGAGGCCAAGGGCCACCACCCGTTCCACCTGCCGGTCGGCGTCGACCTGAACGAAACTGACCCGGAGGCCGGGCGGTGCGTGCGCTGCGACCGCTTCGACGGCTTCCCGTGTCTGACCGACGGCAAAGCCGACGCGCACGTCCGGTGCTTGCGCCCTGCCCTGCAGCACGACAACCTCACCCTGCGTACGCACGCACGCGTGGAGCGCATCGAGACCGACGCCTCGGGCTCGTCGGTGAGCGAGGTCGTCGTCGTGCGCAAGGGTCGCGAGGAGCGCTACTCGGCCGACGTGGTCGTTGTGTCGTGCGGGGCCGCCAACTCGGCGGCGCTGCTGCTGCGCTCGGCCAGCGACCGCCACCCCAACGGGCTGGCGAACTCGTCCGACGTGGTCGGCCGCCACTACATGGCCCACTTGAACTCGGCGGTCGTCGCGGTGTCGCACACGCCGAACGAGACCAAGTTCCAGAAGACGCTCGGCCTCAACGACTTTTACTGGGGCGCCGACGACTCGGAGCTGCCGCTGGGGCACATCCAGATGCTCGGCAAGTCCGACAAGGGCATCCTGCGCGCCGGCGCGCCCTGGTTCGCGCCGGGCTTTGCGCTCGACTACATGGCGCGACACGCGATCGACTTCTGGCTGACGACGGAGGACATCCCGCACCCCGACAACAGGGTCACGGTCGACCGGCGGGGCCGCGTGCACCTGTCGAAGACCTACTACAACCTCGAGCCGCACAAGAGGCTGCTGGGCAAGCTCAAGGGCCTGCTCGGACCGCTGGGCTGCCGCGACGCGACCTTCAACCGCTGGTCGGTGCTCGACCAGCAGATCCCGATCGAGGGCATCGCGCACAACTGCGGCACGGTGCGCTTTGGGACCGACCCGAAGGACTCGGCCCTCGACGTCAACTGCAAGGCCCACGACCTCGACAACCTCTACGTCGTGGACACGAGCTTCTTCCCGTCCTCGAGCGCGGTGAACCCGGCGCTGACCGCCATGGCCAACGCGCTCCGGGTTGGCGACCACCTGCTCGAGCGGCTGGGCGTCGTGGCGGCTGGCCGCGAGCTCGAAGAGGTGGCGTCGTGAGCGTCTCGCAGCTCGCCTCCACCCTCGGGAAGGGCCTGGTCGCCGGCTTCGCCGGCACGGCCGCGATGACCGTGTCGAGCACGCTCGAGCAGCACCTCCGCAAGCGGGCCGCGAGCTCGGCGCCTGCGGACGCCACCGCGAAGGTCCTGGGCATCGCCGAGTTCACCGACGACGCGGCCAAGGAGCGGTTCAGCTTCCTGTCGCACTGGGGCTACGGCACCGGCTGGGGGGTGGTGCGCGCGGCGCTCGGCGCCGTCCTGCCGCCCAAGGCCGCCACGGCCACCCACCTGGCGGCGATCTGGAGCAACGAGCAGGTCATGCTCCCCGCCTTGGACGTCGCGCCGCCGATCACGATGTGGGGCGGCAAGGAGATCGCGATCGACGCGTGGCACCACGTCGTCTACGCAACCGCGACCGGCGCGACCTACGAGCTGCTGAGCACGAACGGCAAGACTTGAGTAGTGATGGAGGCGGTCGCCGACCTGCTCGTCGCCGGCCCGACCCGCGGCCCCAGAGCTATCGCGGCGCTGGCCGCGCGCGTGGTCGGTGGCGGCGTGTTCGTCGCCTTCGGCGTGGGCAAGTTCACCCAGCACGCCTCCGAGGTGGCCTCGTTCGAGGACTACGGGCTTCCCGCACCCGACGCCTTCGTCTACGCGATCGGCGTGGTCGAGCTCGTCGGGGGCCTGCTGCTGGTCCTCGGTTTCCTCACCCGGCCGGCCGCGCTGGTGCTCGCGGGGGACATGGTCGCCGCGGTCATCGTGTCCGGCGTCGCCCTGGGCGAGGTCGTGAGCCTCACCGTCGCCCCGGCTGAGCTCGCCGTCTGTCTCTATCTCCTGTGGACCGGGCCGGGCATGCTGGCGCTCGACCAGGTGTTCATGGCAAGTCCAGGGTCAGCCACACGCGGTCACGCAACGGGATCCCATCGATGACGATCCCGTCCGGGTAGCCGTCAACCGCCGTGAACGCGTTGCGCTCGACCTCGACCATCCGAAACCCGAGCCGTTGATAGAACCGCAGGTTGCCGACGTCCGCCCCGGCCGTGCCCACCAGCAGCGTGTGCACGCCTTCGGCACCACACCGGTCAATGGCCTCTGCCACCAGCGCGCGGCCGATGCCCTGACGCTGCCGCTGCTCGACCACGGCCATGCTCTTGAGCTCGGCTCGATGCGGCGTGTCGGTCCGCACCAGCTGCAGATATCCGACCACGGTGTCGCCGTCCGTCGCGGCGAGCACCCGCCCCTGGTCGATCGAGGCGTCGATTCGCTCGCCCGAGTCGTCGGCGAGCTCGAACAGGGGCCGCAGCTCGGCCCGGGGCCCGTCGTGCCAGCCGATGCGCACCTCGGAGTCGGGCCAGGACGTGGGCGCGAGGACCACGCGGAAGCCGTCGGGATCCTCGACTGTCAGCCCGTGCGCCGCCCAGTACGGGTTCGCCGGGTCCACCGGCTGGGCGTCGAGCCGCGCGGCAATCTCCTCGACCGCGGCGCGGTCACCCAGGTAGAGGACGAGCAGCGATTCGGGGTGCGGACGCGGGGCGCCGTGGTCACCCCCGGCCGTGAGCTCCAAGTGCGCGCTCGTGCCCGGAATCGCGAGGAACACGCCGCCATAGCCGTCGTGATCGCGGAACCCGCCGATCTCGGCGAAGCCGAGGCCGTCGCGGTAGAAGGCGACGACCTCGTCCAGGCGCTCCGTGTGACGAGCAACGCGAAGCTGCATGGCTAGATGATCGACGGCTGGGAGATCCGGCGAGCGCGCCCCGCAGACCTCGAGCCACTCGTGGCGCTCTGGGAACGCTCGGTCCGGGCAACGCACGACTTCCTCACCGGGGCGGACATCGTCGCGCTGCGGCCGCTCGTCGGGGAGGCGCTGCGCGACGACCGGCTCGACCTTTGGGTGCTCGTCGAGCCGGGGGACGTGCCGATCGGGTTCATGGGGCTCGCCGGGGACGAGATCTCCGCACTGTTCCTCGAGCCCGCGAAGCGGGGCCATGGCGGCGGGCGCCAACTCGTCGGACACGCCCAGGCACAGCGCAACGGGGAGCTGATCGTCGACGTCAACGAGCAGAACCTCGGCGCACGCGGGTTCTACGAGGCACTGGGGTTCGTGGTCGTCGGCCGCTCGCCGGTCGACGACGACGGCCGGCCCTTCCCCCTCCTGCATCTCCGACGAGCCCGGCCACGCGACTAACCGAGGATGTTCACCGCGCGCGAGACGACCAGCAGAAGCGTGGTCAAGGCGATCGGGGACTCGAGCGCCATCAGGCTCTTGGCGAGCGTCGTCAGCGGCACCCCGTCGGCCGGTCCGAAGGTCGCAGCGTTGGTGAACGATGTGTACTTCACGTCGGTCCCGAACGGGGTGACCGCGGTCAACCGCATCGCCCTGGCGAGGCGACGTACACCGGTCCCTCGTGGACATCGGTTTGCGCGACGACGCTCACTGCCCGCGCGCCTGGTCGATCGCGTAGGCCGCCGTGATCAGCCCGATGTGGCTGAACGCCTGCGGGAAGTTGCCGAGCTGCTCGTCGTTGGCGGTGTCGATCTCCTCGGCTAGCAGGCCGAGGTCGTTCGCGTAGCCGACGAGCTGGTCGAACAGCTCCTGAGCGCGCTCGACCTCGCCCGCCTTGGCCAGGGCCGAGACGAGCCAGAACGAGCAGATCACGAACGTGCCTTCCTCGCCCTCGAGCCCGTCGGCGTTCAGGCCCTCCTCGTTGCGGTAGCGCAGCACCAGGCCCCCCTGCGTCAACTCGTCGGCGATCGCATCGATGGTCGCCTTCATGCGCTCGTCGGTCGCCGGCAGGAATCCCAGCAAGGGCATGAGCAGCTGGGCGGCGTCGAGCTCGTCGGAGTCGAAGCTCTGGGCGAACGCTCCGCGCTTCTCGCTCCAGCCCCGGGTCAACACGGCCTCGCGGATCGCGTCGCGCTCGGCGGTCCACTCGTCCACCTTGGCGTGCATGCCGAGCGCCGGCGCGAGCGCGATCGCGCGGTCCAGCGCGGTCCAGCACAGGACCTTGGACGAGAGGTGGTGGCGCGGCTCACCGCGCATCTCCCACATGCCGGCGTCCTTCTCCTTCCACCGCCGGGCGGCGGTGTCGGCCAGGTCGGCGACGAACCGCTGGATCTCCATGTGAAGGTCGCCCAGCCGCTCGCGGTAGAGGTGCAGCGCGTTGAGCAGCTCGCCGTAGACGTCGAGCTGGGTCTGGCCCCACGCGCCGTTGCCCACTCGCACCGGCGCCGAGTCCCGCCAGCCGCGCAGGTGCGGCAGCTCGCGCTCGGACAGGTCGTGCTCGCCGCCGATCCCGTACATGATCTGCAGCGAGCCCTCGCTCGCGCGCCCGCCCGCCGAGCTGGTCATGAACGAGACGAACTCCTCGGCTTCGTCCGAGCAGGCACCGATGTACAAGGCCTCGAGCGTCAGGCTCGCGTCGCGGATCCACGCATAGCGGTAGTCCCAGTTGCGCTCGCCGCCCACGGTCTCGGGGAGCGAGCAGGTCGGCGCGGCCACGATCGCCCCGGTGGGCCGGTAGGTCAGGCCCTTGAGCACGCGCGAGCTCAGCCGCACGAGCTCGCGATGCGGCCCCTCGTAGATGTCGTGCTCGGCTTCCCACGAGCGCCACCCCTCGGCCGTGTCCTCGATCCGGGCGGCGACCTGCTCGGGCGGGATCGGGGCCGGCGCCGGACTCTCGACCGCCGCCCAGTGCAGGGAGAAGCCGACCTGCTCGCCGGCGGCCACGGCGAAGCGCGCGCGCATCGTCGACTCCTCCACGTCGGTCGGGACGCTCGCGCTGACGGCGATCTGGTTCGGCCCGCCGAAGGTGCGGCCGCCGCCCTCGACCTGGCGGAACAGCGGGCGGACGAGGCCGTACTCGCCGCGCGGGGCCAGCTCGAGCTCGAGCTCGACCGTGCCCTCGATGCCCTCGACCAGCCGCAGGAGCAGGTGCGGCGAGTCGTAGCCGAGGTCGTGGTGGCGCTGGCCCTCGGCAAATGCCATCGCGTCGACCAGCCGTACGGCGCCGCTCGCGGTGGTGAACGTCGTCTCGACGACGAGCGTGCCCGGCAGGTAGCGGCGCCTGGCCTCGTAGTCCTCGCGCGGCCGGATCGAGAAGTGGCCGGCGCCGGGGTCGAGGATGCGGGCGAAGACAGACGGGCTGTCGTAGCGCGGCATGCACAGCCAGTCGATCGAGCCGTCGCGCGACACCAGCGCGGCCGAGTTGCAGTCGGCGAGCAGGCCGTAGTCGGCGATGGGCGAGAAGTCGGATGCGCTGCGCGCGGGCTGGGGGTGCGTGGAGACGGAGCTCATGCGGTGTTCGTCGGTCGTCATCGCGGGCCGTTACACCAGGATGCCAATCACCCGGGTGAATCGTCCGCCGGGTGATGACAGCTCACCCCGCCGGCACGGAAGGTGGTGCACGTGACGAGCCAGCGCTTCGAGATCGTCGTCCGCGGCCGACTGAGCGAGCGGTACGGCGCGGCACTCGACGGCGTGACCCTCGAGTCGCGCCCGGGGCAGACGGCGTTGCGAGGCGACTTCGCCGACCAGGCCCAGCTTTACGGCCTGATCGATCGGCTCCGCGACTTCGGCATCGAGCTCATCAGCGTCAATGCCCTCGGCTAGCTCGACCACCCTCCCCGACTTCGAGCGGCTCGTCGAGCAGCACTATGGCTCGATGAAGCGCCTGGCGCGCACATTCGTGGCCAGCGACGCGGTGGCCGAAGAGGTCGTGCAGGACACCTGGCTGGCGGTCGTGAAGGGCATCGACGGCTTCGAGGGCCGGTCGTCCCTGACGACCTGGGTGTTCTCGATCCTCACCAACAAGGCCAAGACGCGCGGGGTGCGCGAGCGGCGCACGATTCCGCTGTCGTGCGTCGGCGCCTCGGAGCCGGACGAGCCTGCGGTCGACCCGGACCGCTTCCAGTGCGACGACGACGCCTGGCCCGGCCATTGGGCGACGCCGCCGCGCCCGTGGCAGCGGCCCGAGCGGCGGCTGCTCTCGCTCGAGGCGCGGGACCACCTCAAGGCCGCCCTCGACGACCTACCCGAGCGGCAGCGGGTGGTCGTGACACTGCGGGATGTCGAGGGCCAGGACGCCGACGAGGTCTGCGACCTGCTCGGCCTGAGCCCTGAGAATCAGCGGGTCCTGCTCCACCGCGGGCGTGCGCGGCTGCGCGCGGCGCTCGAAAGCTACGTCGAGGGCGTGTAACGGCGTCCTGGCAGGGGGGACTGAGCGAGACGTGGACGAGATCACCTGCAAGCAGCTCGTCGAGCTCGTGACCCCCTACCTCGAGGATTCGCTCGACGAGCCGACGCTCGGCCTGGTCGAGGAGCACCTGGTCATGTGCGACTGGTGCGTCGACTACGTCGAGCAAATGCGGGCAACCATCGGCGCGCTCGGCGGCCTCCCGCGGGAGCCGGTGCCCGAGCGCCTCCGCGTGGCGGTGGCCGCTGCGCTGGAGGAACGCCGGTGAGGTCGTACAAGTTCCTTCGGGCCGGGGCGATCGGTCCGTTCAGTGGTTTTGCCTGGCCGCGGCCGGCGGGTGGCGGGCCGGGGCCGTGGGTGGAGGCCAACGGGCCTCGTGCGCGCTGCCGGCGTGGAGTGCACGCCTGCCGCATCGACGATCTTCCCTGGTGGCTGGCCGAGGAGCTGTGGGAAGTCGAGCTCGGGGGCGAGGTCGTGGCGTACGCGCACAAGGTGGCCGCGCCTCGGGGCCGGCTCGTCCGGCGGGTGGATGGCTGGACGGCGGCGGCGCGGCACGACTACGCGTACGAATGTGCCTGGCGCACCCGCGATCGCGCGCTCGAAGCGCTGCGCGGGCGGGCCGCCGAGCGCCTGCGGTCCTGCACCACCCTGGCGGCGGTCGAGTCCACCGCCCGCGAGCTCGCCGGCGACGAGCCGGAGGCCCGCATCGCCCTGGTCATGGCCGCCGACGGCGCGCTGACCGCAGTCTCCGAACTGGCTGCCACCGGCGCGTACATCGCCGCCCACGCCGCCCGTCACGTCGCGGGCGAGGACGCGATGGCCGCCGAGCGTCGCTGGCAGGCCACCCGGCTGGCCGAGCGCCTGGGGCTCAGCGCGTGAGCGTGGTGCGCAGCAGCCCCTGCTCGCGGGCGCGGGCGACCGCGTCCTCACGCGTGCCCACCCGCAGCTTGGCGTAGATATTGCGGACGTGGGTCTTGACCGTGTTCAAGGACACGTAGAGCTCGTTGCCGATTTCGCGCAGGGAGAGGTCGCTCGGAAGGAGCCGGAGCACGGCGAGCTCGCGCGCCGACAGCTCCTGCCCGGCGGTCGGCTGAGCCTCCGGCGCGGCCGGGCCGCGCACGCGCCGGGCCATGATCCCGGGCGAGGCACACGCCGCCACGCGACGGCGCGCACATTCGCGCAGCTCCTGCGCGCGTGCCTCGTCGCCGTCGGCGCGCGCGACGCGCGCCAGTAGGTCGAGCCCGTAGGCCGAGTCGAGCCGCAGGCCGCCGCGATCGGCTAGCTCGAGGCCGCGGTCGGCCGCGGCTCGAGCCGTGGCTGTGTCGCTGCGCGCGAGGGCGGTCTGCGCGGCGGCGTAGTGCGCCATGAGCGTCACCCAGTGCTCCCCGAGGCGCTGGCGCTCGGCGAGCGTCGTCGCCTCGGCGACGATGCGGTCGGCCGCGCCCGGGTCCCCGCGCTCGGCCGCGATCGCGGCCAGGTAGCCGAGCGCGTAGATGCGGGCGGTGTGGTTGCCCACGCGCGCGCCGCTGCGCGCGGTCTCCTCGAACGCCTTGACCGCGTCGTCGGTCCGCCCCGACCAGAACGCGGTCATCCCGAGCGCGTTGGTGACGATCGGGCGCCACGGCGCATCTGGGTCGGGCTCCAGATCCGATGCCAGCCGCGCCGTCTCGGTAGCGCCCTCGACGTCGCCGAGCATGACCCGTGCCGAAGTGCGGACCATGGCCGCGCTCGACTCCACCGAGCGCGACCCGTCGCCCATCGGGCCGGGAAGGATTCCGCGTTCGGCCGCCTGCACGGCCGGCTCGACCTCCTCGAGCCGACCCAGCACCAGGAGCATCCACGCCCGGGCCAGACACAGACGCGGGTCGGCCTCGGCGGCGCCGGGCGGCAGCGCACGCGTCCACGCCTCGACCGTCGTCAGCTCGCCGCGGTTGACGTAGCGCAACCAGTTGGCGGCGATGAGCTCGGCAGCGTCGGCGACGTCGCCGGCGGCGATTGCGTGGCGGATCGCCTCGGGGACGAAGTCCTCGGCCCGGTACCACGCCGACGCGCGGCGATGCAGGTCGGGGACGAGTTCCGCCTCGTCCAGCGTAAGCTCGCGCCGGAGCAGATCGGCGAACAGGTGGTGGTAGCGGTACCAGCGGCGGCGGGTGTCGAGCGGAATCAGGAACAGGTTCGCCCGCTCCAGGCGCGCCAGCATCGCGTGCGAGTCGGAGCCGTCGACGACCGCGTCGCACAGCTCGCCGCAGAGGCGGTCGAGGACCGATGTCCGCAGCAGGAAGCGGCGGACCTCGGGCGGCTGGGTGTCGAGCACCTCCACGCCCAGGTAGTCGACGATCTGGCGGTCGTCGCCGGCGAAGGATCCGAGGTACGCGTCGCGGTCCTCGCGGCCCTGCAGCGACAGGCCGACGAGCTGGATGCCCGCCGCCCATCCCTCGGTCCGCGCGCGCACGCGCTCGATCTGGTCGGGACGCAGGCCGAGTCCCAGCGTGTCGTTCAGGCACGCGGTCGCCTCGCGCTCGGACAGCCGCAGGTCGGCGGCGCGCAGCTCGACGAGCTCGCCGCGCGCCCGCATCCGCGTCAGTGCGAACGGCGGATCGGTGCGAGTCGCGATCGCCACCTGTGCCGTCGGAGGCAGGTGGTCGAGCAGGAACGCGACCGAGCGGTGCACCTCGCCACTGTCGACTACGTGGTAGTCGTCGAGCACCAGCACCAACGGCTCGGACAGCGCGGCGAGCGCGTTGACCACCAGCGGCCCCGCGAGCTCGGCGGGCTCGCCGCCCGGTGCGCGCAACGCGTCCTCCACGTCGGCACCGAAGTCGGGCTTCACGGTTCGCAGCGCGGCCAGGACGCAGCTCCAGAACCGCACCGAGTCGTTGTCCTGCTCGTCGAGCGAGAGCCAGGCAAACGGCCGCGGCTCCTCGGCGTCGCCGTGCCAGCTGGCCAAGAGCGTCGTCTTCCCCGCGCCCGCGGTCGCGGAGACCAGCACCAACTTGGCGGCGGCGCCGCCGCGCAGCCTCGCGAGCAGCTCGGGACGCGACACCCGACCCGTCGGCGGGATCGGGATATGCAGCTTGGTCGTGACGACCAGGTGGTCCGAGGCGCTCACGGCCGTTTAGGGTCGCTCAATGGCGCTGCTCCGGCGCGACCTCGGCTTCTGGGGCACGGCATCGCTGTCGGTGGGCGGCATGGCCCCCACTCTCGCGATGTCAGTGACCGGTGTCCAGGCCGCGCGGCTGCTGGGACCGGCGGCGCCGCTGGCCTACATCCTCGCTGGCGTGGGAATGGTCTTCATCGGCTATGGCTTCGTGCGCCTGTCGGCGGCGTTCAGCCATGCCGGCTCCGTCTATGCCTTCGTCGGTCGCACGCTGGGGCCGCGCGCGGGGTTCTTTACGACCTGGGCCCTTTTGGGCACGTACATCGTGTTCCCGCCGGTGTCCGTGTTCGGCGTCGCTGCCTTCACGCAAGCCCTGTTCCGCCACGCCGAGATCTCGCAGTCGGTCGACTGGCTGCCGATCGCGTTGGTCGCGTGGGCCGTGATCTGGCTGCTGGCTTCGCGCGGGATCAAGCTGACGGCGCGCTCGGTCATCCTGGTCGAGCTGGTCTCGTTGGCCCTAATCGCCGCCCTGGTCGTGGTCATCTACGTCAGGCTCGGCATGGGCGACGCCCCCGGACGGCAGAAGCTCACGGCCGACGTGTTCAAGATCCCGGCCGGCACCGGGTTTGCGACGGTGGCGCTGGCCGCCACCTTCGGGATCCTCTCCTACGGCGGCTTCGAATCGGCGATGTCCGCAGGCGAGGAGTCGCACCGCCCGCGGCGGATCATCCCGGGCTCGATCATCGCCGCGGTGGTGTTCGGGGCGCTGTTCTACACCGCGTGCATCGCCGCCCAATCGATGGGGTTCGGCGCAACCACGGCGGGTGCGATGCGGTTCGCAAACTCGGCCGCGCCCCTGGGCGACCTGGCGACCGCGTACGCGGGCAGCACCATGGCCGATTTCCTCGATGTTGCCGCCGTCCTGAGCGCGCTCGGCGCGGCACTGGTCGGCGTCGCGGTGGCGTCGCGCACGGTGTTCGCGCTCGCACGCGACGGACTGCTCCCGCGCCGGCTGTCCGAGGTCAGCGGCCACACCGGCACCCCGGCCGCGGCGGTGACGGCGAGCATGGCCTTGACGCTGGTCGCCCTGCTCGCCTTCGGCCTGGCGGGGACGAGCGCCCTGAACGCCTTCTTCTATCTGGCGACGATCGGCACGCTGAGCCTGCTGGTCGTCTACATCCTCGTCAGTGTCAGCGCCTTCCGCCTCATCGCTGGCGGCTTGGTGCGCGCGTCGAAGCTCGAGCTCGTGCTCCCGATCGGCGGCGTGGCGGTCGCCGGCTACGTGCTCTACCGCAACCTGGTCCCGGCCCCGGCCTCCCCCTTCGACGTCTTCCCGTACATCGTCGCCGCGTGGCTGCTGGTGGGACTAGCGATCGCGCTCGCGGTCCCCGGCCTCGCGCGCCGGATCAGCGAGCGGCTGGCACTGCGGTGAAACTCGCCAGATGTCGTCGCTAGTGCTTTTCGTCTCTAGCGCAAGCGCTGACACGGAGCCTGGGCGCAGCGACCGCCCGGCACGGCGCCATCGGTGTCGACGGATCACGCACCCACTCCACGCCCGCGGCGGTCGCCGGCGAGAAAGGCCGGCTCTAGCCGGCGTCGCGGCCAACGCCTCGTGCTCGGTGAGGAAAGCTTGCATTACGACCACCTTGCCGTCGCGCACGCGCCAAAGCTGGAAGACGCGCATCTCGAGCTCGATCCCGTCCCGGCCCCGCCCATGCACGTCGGTCGGGCACGTGATCAATCGCGCGGTGCCCGGACCCTGCGTCACTCCGCCACGAGCGTAACCGGTGGAGACAGCGTCCGATGGATCTCATCAAGCACCACGGTCGCCGCGCTCGTGCGAGACGGCTGACGTCCAGCCGCGGCAGCTATCGCCCATAACCGCTCCCTATTGGACCGGCGTGCGCCGACCGTAACTTTTTCTGGCCACACCGGACTACGGTCGGCAAACCGGTCCCACAAGAGGAGAAGTATGCATTCCCTCCCGAGGAAGTCGTTGTGGACGATCCTTGCGGCGCTGGTCGTGCTAGCCGCAGTCGCAGCCGTGCCGGCGGTTGCGGGCGCGCGCCCGAGTCCCGCG
>Ga0209382_10009640_pt1 | contig 12077 bp, 6 predicted proteins | sample SoiMetdeltSBSDD5_FD_187599 | JGI IMG/M metagenome (GOLD analysis project Ga0209382, IMG submission 187599) | Bulk soil microbial communities from a Populus tree surrounding site in Tennessee, USA - Soil MetaG P. deltoides SBSDD5 (SPAdes) (version 2) | ecosystem: Environmental > Terrestrial >... | reverse complement strand
GGTCCCCGAGCGGTTTGAGGTGACCGAAGCGACGGCCGCCCTGTACGGTGGCTCGTCACGTTTCAGTTACCGGGTGGGGCCCTTCGGGCAGCCTGGCGTCCGCGCGGTCGCGAGCTTCGACACCGTGTACGAGAACGTCGACGTGCTGGCGTTCACCGACCTGCTCGAGCTCGACGGCATTCGCCTGGCGGGACGCGCCTCGGGGCGCAACCTGCTCGAATGGCCGCTGGGCCGTTTTTCCGATCATCGCGGCGACGGAGAAATCCGACTGGAAACGGCCAGCCCCACGCTCTCGCGATTCATGACCGCGTCGGAGATTGACGATGCAGAGCGGCGTGGGCGGGAATGGGGGCCCTTTGACGCCCGACCGTTGAGCGAGCCGGTGCCGATTGCCGGCAACATGATCTACGCCTACGGCCCCGAGTGGCTGGACTTCGGTGTCAGCCGTCTGGCGACACGTGACACCTATGTCGAGTTCGAGGGACGCACTGCATACGGCGACCGATCGAGGATTGAGTTTCACGTCACGAGCGCGGACTGGCAGGAGAGTGACCGCGTCTTTGCCGGCGTGCTGACTGCGTTCGGGTCGCGGACGGGCGTGATCTCAATAGGAGGTTACGGCACTTTCGACGGTGTCATGGTCAACAACGTGCGCCGTCCCCGCATCGAAGGTGTATTCCGCGGCGAGCGCATCCGGGCGTTCGACGTGGTGTGGGGTTCGACCACGGGTCGTGCTGTGATCGAAAACGCCTATACGGATGTGGCCAGCGTCGCGGTGCTCGACGGCGACTCCGCCATCCACGTCGACGGCCGCTTTTCGCTTGGTTTCCCCCGGCGCGACGGCGGCGAAGAGATCAACGCGCGCATTCGCGTGATCCGCAGGTCCATCGCCGACCTGCGCCATGCATTCGAGCTGGACGAGTACGACGTTGACGGTTTGTTTTCCGGGGAGTTCCACGTCTTCGGCGCATACCGCGGGCCATACGGCTTCGGTCAGATGGCAATCGTTGACGGCGTCGCTTACAGGCAGCCGTTCGAAACGGCTGTGTCCGCCGTGCGTCTCGAAGACGGCGGCGTCAGGCTCGATTCACTGCAGATTGTGAAGGCGGGCGGCCGCGCGGCAGGTGCGGCTTACGTCGGATATGACGGCACGTATTCATTCAACCTCGATGGGCGAGGGATACCCATCGAGGGGATTGCGACGGCGTCAACGACGACCGCGCCATCGCTTTCCGGACGGTTCGATTTCAACGCGGGAGGCAGCGGGACGTTCGATCGGCCGCGGTACGACGTTCGCGGCACCATCAGCGACCTCTTTGTGGGCGACGAAGGCATCGGGCAGGTCGTCGGTCAGGCCAGCGTCAACGGCGACATGATGACGCTGAAGCTCGAAGCGGCGTCGCCGCGTCTGGCGGTGTCCGGCTCGGGTCGGATTGCTCTGACACCCGGGATGGAAGCCGACCTGTCGTTCGTCGTCGCTGACACATCACTCGATCCTTACGTCCGCGCGCTTAACCCGAACCTGTCGCCGTTCACGACGGCAATCGCCAGCGGCAACGTTCGGGTCGTCGGACAACTCACCAACGTCGACGAGTTGCTCGTGGACGCGACCGTCGATCGCCTGGACCTCAGATTCTTCGACTATCGGCTGCGCGGCGCGGCGCCCATCCACATCGCGCTGGATCGGCACACGATGCGCGTCGAGGAGATGCGGCTTGTCGGGGAGGAAACGCAGCTCGACATCAGCGGTGTCGTCAACCTGCACGACGAGCGCATCGCCGTGCGCGCGACGGGGGACGCGGGCCTCGGCCTGCTTCAGGGTTTCGATTCGAACATCCGCAGTTCCGGCCGCGCGTCGCTCGAGGCAACCTTCGAGGGCCCGATGCGCGATCCGATCGTCACCGGAACGATGACGGTGGAGAACGGACGGGTGCGTCATTTCGGCCTGCCGCACGCGCTCGAGAACATCTCCGGGCCGGTTCGATTCGACACGCGCAGCATTCGTCTGGACGAAGTGACCGCGCGGCTCGGCGGAGGTCTCGTCCAGTTCGGCGGCCGCATCGACATGGAAGCGTATCGGCCCACCCGCGTCGATGTGACGATGATCGGCGACAGCATGCGATTGCGCTTTCCCGAAGGGATGCGGTCGCTGGTCGATGCGGACCTGAGCCTGCAGGGCATGGTGGATGCTTTGACCCTGTCAGGCACTGTGACAGTGCGGAACGCCGTGTATACGCGCGGTTTCGACGATCAGGGAGGTCTGTTCGATCTCACGGGGGGCGGCGGCGGACCTGTGGCATCGACTGGGCAGGTTGGTTCGGCCTCGCTGGCGGCCACGGGACTGCCGCTGCGATACGACGTGCAGATCGTCGCTCCAGCTACTCTCGAGATCCGGAACAGCATGGCCCGCATCTTTGCCACCGCCGATCTGCAGCTGCGGGGTACCTACGACAAACCGCTGCTCTTCGGCCGCGCCGAAGTGGACCGCGGTGAATTCACATTCGAGGGACGACGGTACCAGATCACGCGTGGGACGATCGATTTCAACAACCCTGCGCGTATCCAGCCGTTCTTCGACATCGAAACCGAGACCCGCGTCCGCGTGCCCGGCCAGACCTATCGGGTGGTTGCGCGCGCCGCCGGCACACTGGATCGACTGACGCCCGCGTTCGAAGCTGACCCGCCGCTGCCCGAGGTCGAGGTACTGAGTCTGCTGTTCGGGGACGTCGCGCCGGGACAGGACGTCGAGTTCCGCCAGTACAGCACCAACATCACGCCACAGCAGCAACTGTTGCGCGAGCGGGCAACGCGCGCGCTCACTGGCGCCTTGTCGTCGGAGGTGGGCCGGCTTGCTGAGCAGACGTTTGGCGTGGATACATTCCAGCTGACCCCATCGCTCGTCGATCCCAACGCACAGTCATCGCGGCTGGATCCCGCAGCCCGTCTCACCATCGGCAAACGACTGTCCGAGCGCATCTACTTGACGTACTCGCGAAGTCTCTCTTCGTCTACGCGCGATCAGATCATTCTGCTCGAATACGATCAGACCGACCGCTTCTCCTGGATTCTCTCGCGCAACGAGGATCGAACCTACGCGCTCGACGTGCGTATGCGACACGCCTTCTGATACCGGGTAGGTGTTCTGGTATCGTGTAATTCAAGGTTCAAGATTCAAAGTTCAAGATGCACAGTGCAAGCAGAACGTTCTTGGCAGGTTTGTGTTTGCATCTTGCATTCTGCATTCTGCAGTCCCCGTCGACCGTCTCAGCGCAGACTCCTCCCGTCATCACTGAAGTCCAGGTCCAGCAGGAAGGACGCACCATCGACGACCAGCTCGTAACCGGGCTCATAGAAACCACGGTCGGCGAACCGCTGTCGATGCGCGAAGTGCGCGAGACGCTCACGCATCTGGCAAGCCTGAATCGATACGAGGACGTGCAGGTCCTGCAGGAGAGCTCCGGCGCCGGTATCCGGTTGCGCTACCTACTCGTGCCATTGCATCCGATCGATCGCATCGAGTTCCGCGGCTCGCTGGGTTTGGCCGAGGACCAGATTCGGCCGGTCGTAACGGAGCGGTTCGGCGCCGCTCCCGCGGCGGCACGTGCAGAGGACGTGGCCGAGGCGCTCCGCGTGTTCTACAGCGAGCGCGGATTCCCTGCCGCGCGCGTGATACCGCGGATCGAGGAGACGCACGTGCCGGATCGGGCGACGCTGGCATTCGAGATCCAGTCCGGCCCCCGCGTAACGATCGGCCGCCTCGACATCGACGAAATCGACGCCGCCGACCGCCGCGTGCCATCGGGCAATATTGCCGTGCGCGTTGGCGACCCTTATGACGGTCCCCAGATCATTCAGGCGCTGGAGCGCTACGCCGGGTCGCTTCGCGCGATGGGGTTCTATGAAGCGCGCGCCGTCCACACTGTCGCGTTCGATGCGAACGGGACGGCGACCGTGCGTGTCACGATCGATCGTGGTCCGCTTGTCACTGTCGAATTTGCCGGCGATCCGCTTCCGGAGGCAGACCGAGAGCGGCTCGTGCCGGTTCGCACCGAAGGATCGGCAGACGAGGACCTCCTCGAGGACGCCACTCTCGCGATCGAGGACTACCTGCGCGCACGAGGCTACCGCGACGCCATGGCGGAGCATTCCCGCACGGAGCGCGACGGAATGCTCACCATCACCTTTACGGTCGATCGCGGAGTCCGTTTTGTGGTCGAAAGCGTCGCGATCACCGGCAACAGTGTGGTTCCGGCGGCCGATCTCGAGAAGCTCGTGCAGATCCAGAGCGGGCAGCCGCTCGTCCAGACTGCGGTGAATCGCGCTGCGATCGCCGTTCGCGATCTGTACCGGTCGCGCGGTTTCACACGTGCAGTCGTCCAGAACAGCGTCTGGGAGGCGCCGCGTAATGAAGCCGGTGGTCCGGACCGTCGCGTCATGCTCGACTTCACCGTAACCGAAGGACCACGAACGCTGGTGTCGTCCGTCGCCTTCGTGGGCAACGAGGTGCTGACGGGCGCAGAACTCAACGAGTTGATGACAACCCAACCGGGCCGGCCGTATTCAGAGAGTGACGTGGTTGCCGCTCGTGATCGCATCGATATCGAGTACCGCAACCGCGGCTACGAAAATGTGGTTGTCGAGCCCGAGGTGTCATTGACTGATGACGGTACGCGTGCCGACATCCGGTTTGCGATTGCCGAGGGCCAGCAGGTGATCGTGGACCACGTCATCATCATGGGAAACGAGCGCACGAACACGCAGACGATCGAGCGCGAGCTCCTGCTGAAGCCGGGCCAGCCGCTCGGGTACTCCGCCCGCATCGAAAGCCAGCAGCGGCTTGCGGCTCTGGGTCTGTTCCGCCGCGTGGTGATTGAGGAGCTGCGCCATCCTGGCGAACCGAGGCGCGATGTGCTCGTCCAGGTCGACGAGGCGCCGCCCACGACGATCGGATATGGTGGTGGCGTCGAGGGCGGAACACGCCTCCGCCCGACCGGCGAAGGCGGCCAGGCCGAGGAGCGCTTCGAAGTCGCGCCTCGCGGCTTCTTTGAAATTGGCCGACGGAATCTCTGGGGAAAGAACCGGGCCGTCAATCTCTTCGGTCGTGTCAGCCTCCGTTCGCGCGACATCGTGCTGTCTGACAGCGGTGTCCGGTTCGATCAGCCCGCCGAGGGGAGCGGCTACGGCTTCAACGAGTACCGTGTGTTGGCAACGTTCCGCGAACCAAGAGCGTTCAACACCCCAGCCGATGTGCTCGTCACCGGCATTCTGGACCAGGCCATTCGATCGAGCTTCAACTTCATCACACGCGAAGCGAGGGCCGAGGCTGGTGTGCGCGTCGGTCCGCGCTACAGTCTGGCGGGCCGCTACTCGTACGAACACACACGACTGTTCGACGAACGCTTCACGGAGGCCGAAAAGCCACTCATCGACCGGATTTTCCCGCAGGTACGCATTTCCAAGTTTTCTGCTTCGGTTATCCGGGATACCAGAAATGACGTGCTGGATCCCGATTACGGCACCCTTGTGATTCTCGACAGTCAGCTCGCCGCGCGAGTGATCGGATCCGAGGTTGGATTCACCAGAACCTTCGTCGAAGGGTTCGGGTTCTACCGCGTGCCCACACCACGGCGTGTGGTGCTCGCCTTTGGATCCCGTTTCGGTCTGGCTCACGGGTTCCGCCGGACGGTTGCGCGCATCGGTCCAGACGGCCAACCAATCATCGGTACCGGCGGCACACCAATCGTTGACGTCGTGGAGGATCTGCTGCCGGCGAGCGAGCGGTTCTTCGCGGGCGGGGACACGACGGTGCGGGGCTTTTCCCTGGATCGACTTGGTACGGACGCGACAATCAGCTCCACGGGGTTCCCAACCGGCGGAAACGGGCTGGTGGTGCTGAATGCCGAGGTCCGTCTTGCGGTCATCGGTGGGCTCGGTGCCGTCGGGTTCCTCGACGCGGGCAACGTCTTTCTTCGCGCCAGGGATCTGGACCTGGGACAGTTGCGTGGCGCCGCCGGATTCGGCCTTCGTTATCGATCGCCGGTCGGCCCCATTCGCATCGACATGGGGTTCAAGCTCGATCGTCGCGAACTGGCGCCGGGCCGACTCGAACGGCGCAACGTGCTGCACATCTCGCTCGGGCAGGCTTTCTAACGTTTTATGCCAACCCTCACGGAAACAGGGAGACGCGGAGCCGTCCTCGGAGGCCTAAAGGCCACCGGCTACCTCACGCCTCATCGGACAGTGCTTTTCGCATTTGGTGGGTTATTGGCCTTTTGCCTTTCAAATTCCCCTGCGCTGGCCCAACAGCTTCTGGACCGAATCGTCGCTCGCGTCGATGGCTACCCGATAACGCTTACGGACCTGAAGGCTGCCGTGGCGCTCGGAATCGGCAACGTGCCTCCCGGCGCGCCCGAGGCCTCGGCGATCGAGTTGCTCGTCGATCGCCAACTGATGCTTGCCGAAGTGGAGCGGTTTGCGCCGCCGGAACCGTCGGCTGCCGACATTGCCGGCGAGGTGGAGGCCATGACCGCCCGCGCCGGTGGTCGCCTGGCTGCCGTGACCGAGGAAACGGGTGTAGACCAGGCGCGCATCCGCGAGCTGGCGCGTGAGAGCCTGCGCATTCAGGGCTATCTCAACCAGCGCTTCGGGACGACGACGCTGTTGAGCGAAGAGGAGGTATTGCAGTACTACCGCATTCACCCTGAGGAATTTACGCAGAACGGGCGTTTGATCCCGTTTGGCGAGGCGGAACCGACCGCCCGTCAACGTGCGGCGGCCGAACGCCGCGCGTCAACGATCTCTCAGTGGCTGCGCGACTTGCGGAATCGTGCGGAAATCGTGATCGTCAAGGGGTAGGTCGCAGCAGGAAGTCACGCTCCGACGATTGCGACGCGCAGCACCTCGAGTCCGTTGAAGCCGGCATGGCTGACGATTGGGGCCACGCTGCTCCCACGCCGCAGATACAACACCGCCCAGAAAGCGCCGAGTAGCCCTGTCGTGACGACCGCATCCCAGCCCTGCATGTAGTGGCCGGCTCCAAACGCCACGCTGAGCACGGCCACTCCGACCGCCGGCCCGCCCAGATGGCGCACAAAACGCTGTAGCAGAAATGCACGCTGCAGTTCTTCGCGCACGCCTCCCGCAACGATCGCGACGACCGCGAGGGCGATCGCTTCGGCAGGGGTCGCGGCGAGCTGCTCGAAAGGATTGGTCGGCACGTTGTGTAGCCATGGCGCTAACAGCCGAAGCAGGTTCAGCAAGACGACGACGGCGAAGAATACGAGGGGGATGAGCATCACGCCGACGAGCGTTTCGCGCGCGACGGGTCGGTCGCCGAGCCATAACGCTCGTAAGCTGTCGCCGTGCGCGCGAGTCAGCGCCGCCATGAGCGCGACAAGAATAAGGGTGTCGCCGAGCGAAAGGATCAGCACAAACGGCAGCGACAGCCGCCCATCGTTCCCCTCCGGCGTGAGCCCGATCAGGCCGAGGAGCACGCTGAGCGCGATCTGCGTCGGGACGCTAGAACAAAGGAGTATCTCGCCAATGGCGACAGCTCTTCGCTGTCCAGGCGTTGTTCCGGTGTAGGGGACTGTTGGGGCGTCGGCCACTGCTCAGCTAGACCGTGTAAAAATGACAGGCTAACATCAGCTCTGCGTCGCGACACCCCACGCGGCCTGGACCCAGTATGACAGCCACCATTTCCCGCGACCGTGTCCTGATTGTCGAAGACGACCCGACGACCCGCCTTGGGTTGACCGAGCTCGTCCGCACGTGGGGTTTTTCCACCGAAGGCGCCGCCGACGGCCAGGAGGCGCTCCAGCGTATCACTGCGTTCCGTCCGTCGATCATCATCAGCGACCTGGTGATGCCCCGGATGGGCGGCTTGGAGCTGCTGCATTCCGTGAGGGAGGAGGCCGGCGACGTCACGATCGTCATCCTCACTGCGCAGGGAACGGTCGAGACCGCAGTGGAAGCGATCAAGGAAGGCGCGTACGACTACCTCACGAAGCCGATCGAGCCGCAGCGATTGAAGATCCTGCTCGACAAGATCGTCGAGCGGCAGGAAACTATCCGCGAAGTCAAAGTTCTGAGGCGTCAGCTGCGCGACTCCGGCAGCTTCGGCCGGATGATCGGCGCCAGTCCGCAGATGCGGAAGGTGTACCAGATCATCGAGCAGGCGGCGCCGACGGCCGCATCTGTTTTGATCTGGGGCGAGTCGGGCACTGGCAAGGAGCTCGTGGCGCAGACCGTTCACCAGCTGTCGCCGCGGGTGCAGGCCCCGTTTGTTCCGATCAACTGCGCAGCAATTCCGGAGACGCTGCTCGAAAGCGAGATCTTCGGCCATGAACGCGGCGCATTTACCGGCGCACTCGATCGGCGGGAGGGATGCTTCGAGCTGGCCGACCGGGGTACGCTCTTCCTCGACGAGGTCGCCGAAATGACTCCCGCCACGCAGGTGAAGCTGCTGCGGGTGCTGCAGGAGCGCACCTTCCGGCGACTTGGGGGCCGGACGGAGCAGACTGTTGACGTGCGGGTGATCGCCGCCACGAATTCGACCCCGCTCGAGGCGGTGAAGAACAGCCGCCTTCGAGAGGACTTGTACTATCGTCTCAACGTGTTCGCCATCGAGCTGCCACCGCTCCGCCAGCGCAAGGACGATCTGCCGCTCCTGATTCAGGCGTTTCTCACCGAATTCAACACGCGCAACAACAAATCCGTATCGGCGGTCGATCCGGTGGCCATGCGGGTACTCGAGCAATACAACTGGCCCGGCAACGTCCGCGAGCTTCGCAACGTCATCGAGCGCGCGGTGATCCTCAGCACTGGCGAGTTCATCGAGCCCAAGCATCTGCCGCCGCTCGCAAGCCCCGCAGCCGCGGCTTCGGCGCCCGCCATCTCCCTCGAGCCCGGTGTGACGGTGGAAGAAGCCGAGCGGCGCCTGATCCTTCTCACGCTCGAGCACACGCGCGACAACAAGACGCGCGCAGCGGAAATCCTGGGCATCAGCCTGAAAACGTTACATAACAAGCTCAATCGGCTGCGGGGAAGAAACTCGGCGAAGCAAGAGGTTCCTGGAGCGTAGTGAGTTTTTGAATGCGCCTAGGCATCAAAGGCAAGCAGATCGCCGGCGTCACCGCGATCGTGGGTATCGCGATGATGACGCTGAGCGCGCTGTACGTGACGCGCGTCGCCGGCGTTGTGCTGCACGAGAGCCAGGCACGAGGGCAGCTCCTTTCGAACGCGATCTTCCACCGCGCGCGGGAAGTGGTCACTGACAGCCCCCAGCCGTACGAAGCTCTGCGTGCCGACCCGGGGCTCCGCGCGATCCTCGAATCGAGCATTTACAGCGAGAGCGTGACCGGCGCCGTCATCCTCGACACGAGCGGCATGATCATCGCGAGCAGCGATCCCACCCGGGAAGGCTTGAGTCAGGCGGAACGTCCCGATCTTGCGGCGCTCCTCGAGCAGCGCCCGTTCGACCAGCTGCGCGTGATCTATTCCGAAGAAGGACGGACCCTCGAAGTGCGACAGCCGATGCTGCTCGGCAACGAGGCATTTGGCTCCATTCGAATAGGCCTTTCGACCGTGCTGATGCGCCAGGAGCTGAACGCCGCGCTGCGCCCCGCGCTCATCACTGCGGCCGTGGCGCTCGCCGTGGCCGTCTTCGTCGCGGCGCTGCTCGCACAGTTGCTGCTGCGGCCAATCCACGTGCTTCGCAGCGGACTCACACGGCTCGGCAAAGGTGAGTTCGGCGTGAAGCTCGACCTGCCGCAGGACGACGAGTTCGGCGAACTGGGCACGTTCTTCAACGCAGTCAGCCAGCAGTTGTCGGCCGATCGCTCGCAGCTCGCGGGTCAGAAGGCGAGCCTCCAGTCGGCGGTCGAACACCTCGAGGATGCGGTGGCGCTCTTCAATCCGTTGGGAGAGCTGCTCTTCAGTAATCGTGCGATGCAGCTTGCGCTGCCCGCCTCTGTGGGGTGCGCGGTTCAGGACCTCTTTCCGCTCGACCATCCGTACCGCGCGATCGTCGAGGAGACGCTTGCGGCGCGGAAGTCGCGCGGTCCCGTGCAGGTACGCTTCCGGGCTTCCGGCACGATGACTGATGAGACGGGCGGCAACGACGAGTTCCTGGTAATGACCCATGCCATCGAGAGCACCGACAGTGGACTCGTCGGCATCCTGCTCGTATCGAGGAACCTGGCCTACCTTTCGCGGGTACAGTCGACAATCGCGTATTCACGCAAGCTGGTGGCGCTTGGCAGGCTGACCGCGGGCATAGCCCACGAAGTGAAGAACCCGCTGAACGCGATGATGATTCACCTCGAGCTGCTGCGCACGAAGATCAAGAGCGGCGTGCTCTCGGCCCTTCCGCAGCCCCTGGTTGCGTCAGGCGTTGGACTCGGCCTGGGCGCTGCGGAACAGGCGTCTGATCCTGCCGTCCAAGGCAGCCTCCAGCACGTCGAAGTGATCGAAAGCGCCGTCCGTCGTCTCGACGAGGTGGTTCAAGGATTTCTGAAATTCACGCGGCCCGAGGATCTGCAGCTGCAGCCGGTGAGCATTGGCGCGTTGTTCGAGGAGATACAGCCGTTGATCGAACCCGAGGCGCAAGCCAACTACGTCAAGGTGGTCGTGGATGCGCCGATGACGCTGCCCAATGTCAACGGTGACGCGGCGATGCTCCGGCAGGCGTTTCTGAACCTGGCAATCAACGGCTGTCAGGCCATGCCGCATGGCGGCACGCTGAGATTGGTCGCGGCGCCAGCCCCCCGCGACAAGGTCGAGGTTCGGGTGGAGGATACGGGGGTCGGCATCCCTCCGGATCGTCTCGGAAAGATTTTCGATCTGTACTACACTACGAAAGATCGCGGGACCGGGATTGGCTTGTCGATGGTGTATCGCAGCATTCAGATGCACGACGGCGAGCTCGAGGTTCAGTCCACGCCGGGCCGGGGTACGACATTTCGAATTGTGCTGCCCAGAGCGAGCGAGATTTGAGCGATGCAACACTCAACAGTCAAGACACACACGCTGCGCCTCGTGCTGTTTGCGTTTTGCATTTTGCCCATTGCGTTGCTTAGCGGTGCGTGCGCCAAAGCCCGTGCGGAAAGCGCTCCTGAAGGGCCTCCGCTGCAGATTCCGCTACCGCCCGAGCACGTCTTGGTCCCGGTGGAGCCGCCAGCGGAGACAGCATCTGCTCCCGATCCCGAACCACCGCCGCCGCCCGCAGCAGCGGCCCCGCGAACCCCGGCCGCGCGTCCAGCAGCTCCCGCGAAACCCCAGCCGACGCCGCCAGTCGCGGTCGCACCGCCGACTCCGCCGTCAGAGCCACGTGAGCTCACCGCCCCGTCCCAGGCAAGCGGCGCCAACGAGCGGAGTGTGCGAGATCTGCTGACGCGCGCTGCGCGAGATTTGAAGACCGTCGACTACATGCGCTTGAGCACCGACAGCCGCGCGCAGTACGAGCAGTCGAAACGGTTCAGCGAGCAGGCAGAGCAGGCGCTCAAAGAGCGCAACCTCATCTTTGCAGCGACGCTTGCCGACAAGGCGGCCACGCTCGCAGCTGAGCTCTTAGGTAAGTAGCCCAAGTGTGTAAAGGCTGACCACTTTTCGGCCCAGTCCTTTCTATCGTTCACCTTCCCACATACCCAACTCCAAACAAGCGTTGGATCGCGCTCGGCTGAAATTCCCAACGTTTTAGCCGATCGCGCTTGTGTCGTCTTGGCACATCGCCTGCTCTACCCGGTGGCAGATCGAAAGTTCCCCGCTCCACAGCGAAAGTGGTGGGGCACATCCCGCAAGTTATCCTGCCTGTGCACTCGGGGGAGACGTCGAAAGGCGACTCCCTCCCACCTTCGCTCCTCGCAGTGCTTGCCGCTACTCGGAACTTTGGGGAGGCAAGCCCGCTGAGCAGGAACCGAGTCCGCGCGAAGCGCCGCTTTCATTGCGACGACGCGAAGGCGGATGCGACAATAAAGCAAGATATTGCGATTGCCCTACAAGAAAGTCGCAAGATGTTGTGGTTTAGCCTTGACAAGCCTGGAAGCTGGGTCCAATATTGCCGGGCGCTCAGCACGGAA
>Ga0209382_10009638_pt1 | contig 12080 bp, 11 predicted proteins | sample SoiMetdeltSBSDD5_FD_187599 | JGI IMG/M metagenome (GOLD analysis project Ga0209382, IMG submission 187599) | Bulk soil microbial communities from a Populus tree surrounding site in Tennessee, USA - Soil MetaG P. deltoides SBSDD5 (SPAdes) (version 2) | ecosystem: Environmental > Terrestrial >... | reverse complement strand
GCCCGTCTTCGAACCCGGTTGTGCTCATCGAGCCGCCCATCGCCTGCGCGATGACTTCGTAGGCCTTGTAGTGGGTGTAGGGTCCGTCGCCAAAACCCTTGATGGAGGCAAAGATCAGCCGCGGGTTGATGCGCTGCAGCTCGTCCCACCCGAAGCCCATGCGCTCGATCGCGCCGGGGCCGAAGTTCTCGGCGAGGATGTCGAACCGGGGGAGCAGCTCGGTGAAGATGCGCTTGCCCTCGGGGGACTTCATGTTCAGCGTGATGCTCCGCTTGTTGCAGTTGAGCATCGTGAAGTAGAGGCTGTCGGCTCCGGGGATGTCCCGCAGCTGTTTACGTGTGACGTCGCCTGAGGGGGCCTCCAGTTTCACGACGTCGGCGCCCAGCCAGGCAAGAATCTGTGTGCAAGAGGGGCCGGACTGGACGTGTGTCATGTCCAGGACGCGCACGCCCTCGAGTGCCTTTCCCAAGACAGTCCCCTTATTTCTGCACCGTCTGGTTCATGGCTGCGACGCGTGCGCGTTGCAGCCGAACCACACGTTGATCAGTGACCGCTTGCCGGACCCGGCACAGCTGCTATCGACAGTGTGTTGTGAAGGCTGTCACTCGCCTCGTCAGAAAGTAACGGACATCACACGGCGTACGGTATACCTCATACAATCTTGATGCAAGCCCCGAGTTTCCTGTCGATTTCCTGGCGCGGCTTCACCTGTTCGTCCCACCCGCCTACGATGCCGCCGCTTCGCAGGGGCCGGCGTGATAGTTGGCACGGTGCGGTGTGGTGTAATCCGTTGTCCGCCAACAAGTATCGATGAAACGCATGCCGTCGCCCGTTGCGCGCAAGGGGGCACGCATCGACGATCTGGGAGCCGGCGATTTCGTGCCTGGCAGAGAAGTCTGTGAGTACTGCCCGATCGCTGGACAAGCGATGTTGCGTACCCGACACTGTTGTCTACCTCATACGGTATGCAATCCTGCGACGAGCTTCACAACGCATGGAAGCAAACCGACTCGAGTCAAAGGAAGTTTAGTGATGGTTCAGATCCCCACGGTCGTGGAATCCGATCCGCCGACGGGTAAGGCACTCGCGGGCGTTCGAGTGCTCGACATGACGCATGTGCAGTCGGGACCGTCGGCCACGCAATTGCTCGCCTGGCTCGGCGCGGACGTCATCAAGCTTGAGGCGCCGAAAACCGGCGACGTCACCCGCGGCCAGCTTCGCGACGTTCCCGGTGCCGACAGCCTGTACTTCACGATGCTCAACTGCAATAAGCGCAGCATCACCCTCAATATGAAGAGCGACGACGGCAAGCGGATCTTCACCGATCTGGTGTCGCGGGTGGACATCCTTGTCGAGAACTTCGGCCCGGGCGTCGTCGATCGGTTCGGGTTCACCTGGGATCGACTGCGCGAGATCAACCCGCGCCTCATCTACGCCTCGATCAAGGGGTTCGGGCCGGGCAGGTATTTCGACTTCAAGGCATACGAAGTCATCGCGCAGGCGATGGGTGGCTCAATGGCTACCACAGGTTTCGAGGACGGACCGCCCGTCGCGACCGGTGCCCAGATCGGTGACTCGGGCACCGGAATCCACCTTGTGTCAGGCATCTTGGCCGCGCTGTACCAGCGCACGAATACTGGCCGCGGACAGCGTGTTGAGGTTGCCATGCAAGAAGCGGTCCTCAACCTATGCCGCGTCAAGCTCCGCGATCAACAACGACTCGCCAGTGGACCGCTCCACGAGTATCCGAACGAGCGTTTCGGTGACGAGGTCCCCCGATCAGGCAATGCCTCCGGCGGCGGCCAACCAGGATGGGCAGTCAAGACCAAGGGTGGCGGCCCCAACGACTACATCTACGTGATCGTGCAGCCCCAGGGCTGGGCGTCGCTGGCGGAGCTGATCGGCAGGCTCGATCTCGCCGAACACCCCGACTGGGCGCGGCCGGAAGATCGCCTTCCGAAGCTGGACAAGGTCTTTGCGCTGATCGAGGACTGGTCCGAGCGGCACACCAAATGGGAGGCGTTGGAGGCGCTGAACGCGCTCAACATCCCGTGCGGTCCGGTGCTGTCCACCAAGGAGCTGATCGAGGACGAAACGCTGGCCGAGCTCGGGGCGATCGTCACCGTCGACCACCCCGAACGTGGCCCGTTCAAAACCGTCGGCTCGCCGCTGCGGCTGTCGGACTCTCCAGTGGACATCGTCCGCTCCCCGCTGCTCGGCGAGCACACCGACGAGATCTGCACGGAGCTCGGCTATTTGCCCGAGCAGCTCGAGCTGTTCAGGAGTGCCGGCGTCATCTGAGCAAGTGGCTCGGCGACGAAAGGACAGAACCGTCATGCGATAGACCGGGGCGGCGGCATGCCGCACGAAAACCGCAGCCGCGGTGCGTGATTGCTACACACCGGCTGGCACCCGTGTGAAGCGAGCCTTCAACCATTCGTAGAAAGAGAATCAAGCATGTCGTCAACTTTCGCAAGTTATCGCGAGGTCATCGACGCGAACGGCCGCGTTTATCGAGTCGGGGAGACCGATCGTGAACTGCTCGGCAGGTCCCGTGCGTGGATGATCTGGCTGCCGTGGATGGCCATGATGGCCGTCAGCGTGTACGAGTACGGATACGGCGCCGCCGCCAAATCCATCCGGGATGCGCACCACTGGAGCATGGGCGAAACGTTCTGGCTGCTGTCGATCTGGGCGTTCTTCCAGGCCGGCGTGGCTTTCCCGGCAGGCAAGTTGCGCGAAAAGGGCATCCTCTCGCCCCGGGCCGCCATGCTGATCGGCGCGGTCCTTTCGGCGCTCGGTTTCGCCAGCATCACCCAAGGCAACCTAGTGCTCGCCTACCTCGGCTTCGCCGTATGCGGCGGCATCGGGGCAGGTCTGGTGTACGCGACCTGCATCAACCTGGTCGGCAAGTGGTATCCGGAGCGGCGCGGCGGCAAGACCGGATTCGTCAACGGCGGATTCGCCTATGGTGCAGTGCCATTCATCTTCATCTTCAGCTACGCGTTGCATCCGAACACCTACGTCTGGGTCCTGGACCTGGTGGCCGCGTACATGCTGATCGTCTGCGCGGTATGTGGCTGGCTCTTCCGCGATCCGCCGAAGAACTGGTGGCCCGCCGACGTCGACCCGGTCAAGTGGGCGGACAGCAAGAACGGCGCGGCGAGCCTGAAGAAGAACCCACCGGCCGTCCGGCAGTACACGCCGATGGAGGCAATCAAGACCGGGATGTTGCCGCTGATGTGGCTGTCGCTCGGAATCAGCGCCGGTGTCTCGCTTTTCGGCATCAGCTACATGGTTCCGTTCGCCAAGGACCTCGGGTTCGGGCCGTTGATCGCGGCGTCCTCCGCAGGCGTGCTCTCCATCATCAACGGCACCGGGCGTACCGTGACTGGCTGGTTGTCGGACCGATTCGGTCGCAAGCAGACCCTGCTGGTTGTCCTGCTGATCGAGGCGCTGTCACTGGTCGGGCTGCTCTACGCCGGTAAGGCCGAGAGCGAGATCGCCTTCCTGGCCTTCGCTTTCCTGGTCGGCTTCGGCGGCGGCGCGTTCTACCCGATGTTCGCCTCGCTCACGCCGGACTACTTCGGTGAGAACAACAACGCCAGCAACTACGGCCTGGTCTACAGCTCCAAGCTGGTGGGCTCGATCGTCGGAATCGGTGTGGGCGCCAGTGTGATTGACGCGTGGGGCTACACCGGCGCCTACTGGATTGCCGCGGCGAGTGCTCTGGTGTCGGCGGGTATCGCTACCTTCCTCCGGCAGCCGGGGCGTCGGGAGCCCGGGCCCAAGTCGAGCGCATCCACCACACAGGAGTCGTTAGCACCCACGTTGGCCGACTAAGCGAGTCGCGGGGCGGCCGAGGAGATCAGGTGGTTTCCTCGGCCGCCTTCCGACGCCGTTGGTGATACGTCTCCCTGGTGCGTTCGGTGTGCCGCGCATCAGGTTGCCGGTCCGGACGCCATCGCCGTTGGCGATCGCTGTTATCAGTGCGGCGTGCTCGTCCCACGCATCTTTCCCGCGGGCCCGAGCAATCGGTAAGTAGTACCACCGAACCCGGCGATCGACCGACCCGATGAGATCCGCCAGCACTTTATTGCCCGACATCGCGACGATGTGGCTGTGTAACGAGGCGTTGGCGGCGACGAGGCCCTCCTGGTCGTCTGCGGCGAGCGCCGCCTCGCCAGCGCGGTGCAGCTCCCAGAGATGCTCGACCTGCGCGGGCGTCGCGTGCTCGGCGGCCAGCCTCGCAGACTCCGTTTCGAGCAGGGTGCGCGCGGCGAGCAGTTGGTCGGCTTCATCCTCGGTGGGCACGTGCACGAATGCGCCGAGCGCGGGACGCAGGTCCACCCACCCCTCAGTCTGCATGCGCTGCAGCGCTTCCCGGACGGGTTGCCGGCTGACCCCAAGGTGCGCAGCCAGATCGTTTTCCACTAGGTGCTGGCCTGGCTGCAACTCCGCGGTGATGATCATCTCGACGAGCGCGTCGTAAACGGCCTCGCGCAACGGGGCGGGCCGTTCGACTGGTGGCGGCCCGGTCCGGGTGGTCGCAGCACTGAGTCCAGTCCCTCGGGGACGGATCAACGGTTGAGTCATGGGCTGCCCTTCCGGTCACGGCAGGATGCTCACAGCATACAGTCGCCAGAATCCAATTAGCCCCCCATCGCCGCTGAGACATGTCGCCCACAGGGTCGTTGCTGACCCCCGCCAGATAGCGGATAATTCCGTCATACGGAATAAGCTTGTCGCCAAACGGAGTCGCAAGCTGTGGTCGAGCGGAGGGTTCAGTGGCGGACGGTGTGCAGTCGGTCGAGCGCGCATTCGAGCTGCTGGAGATCATGGCGAGCTCGGGCGGCAGTATCGCGTTGGGGGAGTTGGCCGCTCGTGCGGAGCTGCCGCAGCCGACGATTCACCGTCTGGTCCGCACGCTGTTGGTGATGGGCTATGTGCGGCAGCTCGAGAACCGCCGCTATGCGTTGGGGCCCAAACTGATTCGCCTGGGGGAAAGTGCGGCGCAACTCATCGGAGCATGGGCCCGCCCCCATCTGACCGAGCTGGTGGAGCGAACGGGCGAGAGCGCCAACATGGCCGTGTTGGACAACGACATGGCGGTGTACGTCGCTCAGGTGCCCTCACCGCATGCGATGCGGATGTTCACCGAAGTGGGACGGCGCGTCCACCTGCACTGCACCGGGGTCGGTAAGGCGCTGCTCATGCAGCTCACCAACGACAATGTGCACGCGCTGCTGACCCGCGCGGGCATGCCGGCCTCCAACGAGAACTCGTACACGACTCCGGAAGCACTGATCCGCGACATCGAACTGAGCCGGTCCCGCGGCTACGCCGTCGACGAAGGCGAGCAGGAGATCGGCGTGCGGTGCTTCGCGGTGCCGGTGCCCGATTCCCCCACGTTGACTGCGATCTCGATCTCGGGTCCGGCGGCGCGCCTCACGCTGAAGTCGGCGACGAAAGTGACGCCACTGCTCAAACGCGTCGCCCGCGATATCGCCTCCGAATTCGACAAAGAGGCCGCGGTCTAGTCGAGGAGGAGCAGCGCCTCGGCCGTCGGTGCGTCCTCCAGCGTTTCGGCGAGATCGTTGAACTCGACGATGTTGTCGATCTCGGTGCCCATCGCGATGTTCGTGATCTTCTCCAGAAAGACCTCGACCACCACGGGCACCTTGTGCTCGCGGGCGAGCTGCTGCGCGCGCGTCAACGCCGGACCGATGTGTTGCGGCTCGACCACTTGAATGGCCTTGCAGCCGAAACCTTCGACGACCCGCAGGTGATCGACGCCGTAGCCCTTGGGGACGTCACTGTCATCGGTCTCCTGGGCATTGATGTTGTCGAAGCCCAGCGACACAAAGTAATTCATGTCGAAGTTCCGCTGCGCCTGCCGGATCAACCCCAGGTACGAGTTATTCACGACCACATGGACGTACGGCAGGTTGAACTGGGCACCGACCGCGAGTTCCTCGATCAGGAACTGGAAGTCGTAGTCTCCCGACAGTCCCACCACGGTCGCGTCGGGATCGGCGGCGACGACGCCGAGCGCCGCGGGCACCGTCCACCCGAGTGGCCCCGCCTGACCGCAGTTGATCCAGTTCCGCGGGCCGTACACCTGAAGGAACTGTCCGCCCGCGATCTGCGATAGTCCGATCGCGGTGACGTAGCGGACGTCGCGGCCGAACACGCGATTCATCTCCTCGTAGACGCGTTGCGGCTTGATCGGAACGTCGTCGAAATGCGTCTTGCGATGCATCGTCCGCTTGCGCTGCTGGCATTCCTCGACCCACGCGCTCCAATCCGGCAGCGTGCCTGCGGCACGCCGCTCCTTGGCGACCGCCACGAACTGTTCGAGCGCCGCCTTCGCGTCCGAGACGATTCCGAAGTCGGGGGCGAAGACGCGACCGATCTGCGTCGGCTCGATGTCGACGTGAACGAAACGCCGTCCCCTGCGGTAGGTGTCCAGCCCACCGGTATGGCGGTTGGCCCACCGGTTACCGACTCCGAGAACGAAGTCGGATGCGAGCATCGTCGCGTTGCCGTATCGGTGGGACGTCTGCAGTCCCACCATGCCTGCCGCCAGGCCGTGGTCGTCCGGAATGGTGCCCCAACCCATAAGTGTCGGCACCACAGGGACATTGAGGATCTCCGCCAGCTCGACCAGCAGATCGGACGCGTCGGCGTTGATGATGCCACCGCCCGCGACGATCAGCGGCCGTTCGGCCGACACCAGCATGTCGATGGCTTTTACGGCTTGCGCTCGCGATGCCGCCGGTTTGTACACGGGCAGCGGCTGATAGGCCTCGGGGTCGAAATCGATCTCGGCCAGTTGGACATCGATGGGCAGATCGATCAGCACCGGACCGGGCCGTCCCGATCGCATCAGGTGGAACGCCTGAGCGAACGCACCTGGCACCTGACCGGGTTCGAGGACCGTCATTGCCATCTTGGTCACCGGCTCGGCGATCGCGGCGATGTCGACGGCCTGGAAGTCCTCTTTGTGCAGCCTGTCCACCGGTGCCTGGCCTGTGATCGCCAGTATCGGAATGGAATCCGCTGAGGCGGAATACAACCCGGTGATCATGTCGGTGCCCGCCGGGCCGGATGTGCCGATACACACGCCGATGTTTCCCGGCGCGGCGCGGGTGAAGCCCTCGGCCATATGGCTGGCGGCCTCGACGTGGCGCGCGAGGACGTGCTTGATGCCGCCGTGCGCGCGCATCGCCGAGTAGAACGGGTTGATCGCCGCTCCGGGCAGGCCGAAAGCCTGGGTAGCGCCTTCGATTTCGAGGATTCTGACCGCCGCGTCGACCGTTCGCATCCGTGTCATTGAGCTGTTTCCTTGCCCGACAGCCGCTCGACGCCCAACAGCAGACCCGAATGGTCAAGGCCGCCTTCGCCGTTGGCCATCGCCGATGCCATCAGCTGGGCGACCAGCGAACCAAGTGGCGTCACCACCCCCGCTTCCCGCGCAGCGGCGGTGACGATGCCCATGTCCTTGTGGTGCAGCGCGATGCGGAAGCCCGGGTCGAAGTTGCGCGCCAGCATCTTGCCGGCCTTCTGGTCGAGCACCGCGGAACCGGCCAGGCCGCCGCCGAGCACCTTGACCGCGGCATCGATGTCGACGTCATAGGCCTTCAGGAACGTGATCGCCTCTGCCAGCAGCTCGATGTTGCCAGCGACGATCAGTTGGTTGGCCGCCTTGACGGTCTGCCCCGCGCCGTTGGCGCCGACATGCACGATCGTCTTGCCGACCGTGTCGAAAATCGGCTTGGCGGTGGCGAAGTCGGCCTCCGAGCCGCCGACCATGATCGACAACGTGGCGTTCACAGCGCCGGGCTCACCGCCGGACACGGGCGCGTCGAGAATGCGCAGTCCACGCTCGGCGCCGATCTTCGCGAACTCCGCCGTGACGTCGGGCCGGATGGACGAGAAGTCGATCACGAGCGTGCCGGGTTGAGCGTGGGCGAACACCCCGTCGTCTCCCAGCAGAACGCTCTGCACCTGGGGGGAGTCGGGCACCATGATGGCCACGACGTCGGCGCCTTTCACCGCCTGCTCGATGGAATCGGCGGCCTTGCCTCCCGCCTCGACCACGGCGGCGATGCGTTCCTGCGACGTGTCCAAGCCGATGACCGTGTGCCCGGCCTTGATCAGGTGGCGTGCCATCGGGCTGCCCATGATGCCCAGCCCGATGAAAGCGATTGTGCTCATTAGATCCTCGTTTCTGCGTGTGGTTGCAAGGTTGCGCCGCGCTCGGCCCGTGGCAGCCATTCGAAGGTGTCCGGTTTGGTCGCCTTGTATTCCAGGCCGACGTACCCCCGGTAGCCCTGGGCCTCCAGCTGTTCGAGGTAGGTCCGGATCGGGATTTCGCCGGTACCCGGCTCACCACGACCGGGGGCGTCGGCAATCTGTACGTGCCCGATCCGGCTGCCGTAATCGTTTATCGCGGCGGTGATGTCGTCTCCGTTGACGTGGAGGTGGTAGAAGTCGGCCAGCAGCCGCACGTTCGTTGCGCCGTGTTCTTTGTGCACCCGGTCGATCACGCGGATGGCGTCGGCGGCGGTGAGAAGCGGATACCGAGGTGCCCCGCTCACCGGTTCGACCAGCACAGTCGCACCGATGTGGTCCGCCGCGCGTGCGGCGTGCGCAAGGTTCTCGGCGGCGACGTGATCCTGGGTGGCGGGTGAAATGTCGTCGATGCGATTGCCGTAGAGCGCGTTGAAGGCGCTGGTTCCGAGAGTTTCGGCGATGCCGACGGCGATCTCGACGTTGTCGCGAAACGCTTGCGTCAAGGCGGGATCGGACAGAATCCCGCGATCGCCCGCGGGCATGTCACCGGCGGCGAAGTTGAGCCCCGTCAGTTGCACACCCGCATCCTGAATGGCGCGGATGAAGGCGTTGACGTCGGCGTCCGGCGGCGTTGGGGAGTCGAACGGCCACCAGAACTCGACCGCCTCAAAGCCCGCGTTGCGCGCCGCGCCCGGCCGGTCCAGCAGCGGTAGATCGGTCAGCAGGATCGAGCAGTTGACCGTATAGGGGGCCGTCATCTCGGCTTTCCTTTCTGGGTTCTTGCCAACGGAGTGTGCGACACCAGCACGTAGCCAGCGGTGGCCCACGCCAGCGGGAACATCGCGAGCGCGCCGTACAGCATCGCCATCGTCTACTCCTATTCCGTAATACGGAATATTTCTCTCGTGATGCAGAATAGTCAACGCCCTGAGGCACCGCCTTGTCAAGGGTGGACCACCGGTAACGCAAACGAACAGGATGTGTCGCCTTGACGGTGGCTTTAGCGTATGCCACCGTTTTCGTTGAAATCGGTATTCCGTATTGCGGAATAATCTCGACAGATGGATGGTGGTCCGATGGGTGGCCGTGTGGTGATCGCGCCCGACAAGTTCAAGGGCTCACTGACGGCCGCCGAGGCGGCAGATGCGATCTCCGCGGGCCTCAAACGCGGCGACCCCACATTGACCACGGTGCTGTGCCCGGTCGCCGACGGCGGCGACGGAACGCTCGGCACGGTTCTTGCGGCCGGATTCGAGCGGATCCCGGTCTATGCCAAGGGGCCCACGGGTCACGTCGTCCGTACCGCATACGCCCGAAGCGGCAAGACGGCCGTCGTCGAAATGGCTGAAATCTGTGGCCTGCAACGGCTTCCCGGAGCTATCCCGGCCCCGATGACTGCCACCAGCCATGGCCTCGGGGCGGTCGTTGCGCAGGCCCTCGATCACGGATGCCGCGACATCATCATCGGCGTCGGGGGCAGCGCAAGCACCGATGGTGGCGCGGGCTTTCTCACCGCACTCGGCGCCACCGTGCGCGATCAGTACGGCGCGCGCATCGAACCGTCGGGCCAGAACATCGGACTGGCAGCGCAGCTTGACCTCACTGGGCTGCACCCCGACATCGCTTGTGCCTCATTCACTCTCGCCTCTGACGTGGACAACCCGCTGTACGGTCCACTTGGCGCGGCGAGCGTCTACGCACCGCAGAAGGGCGCCGACCCGGACGAAGTGATCGAACTCGATCGGGCCCTTCGCCGCTGGGCCGACGTCGTCGAGCACGAAACACGAACCGACCATCGAACTGCCGCAGGGGCAGGCGCTGCGGGTGGCGTCGGTTTTGCCGCACTGGCTGTCCTGGGCGCGCGGATGCAGCCCGGCATCGACGTGATCCTCGACCGCATCGAACTGGACAAGCACCTGCAAGATGCGTGCGCCGTTGTGACGGGCGAGGGCTCGCTCGATCGACAGTCGCTGCGCGGCAAGGCCGCGGTAGGAGTGTGTCGGCGTGCCGGCAGCTACGGCGTGCCGACCTTCGCGGTCGCCGGAGTGTCTGCATTGACTGCGGATGAGGCCCGCGCCGCAGGATTCGCAGGCCTCTACGCGCTCAGCGACGTGGAACCGGACCGCGAGCGGTCGATCAGTCACGCGGCCGAACTGCTCGCCACGGTGGCCGAGAAACTAGCGCAAGGGCTGAGCGCGTAGGCGTCAGCCACCCGGTGGCGTGGTGGTGCCCGGCTGCATCGGGTTGCTCGGTGGACTCGTGGGAACCGTCGTGGTGGTCGGAACCGTGACTGTGACGGTGCTCGTGCCGGTGGTGGGCGGAGGCGTCGTCGCCGGGCTGGTCGTGGTGACCGGGGCTTCGGTGACGGTGGTGCTCGGCGTCGTTGTCGTCGTTGTCGACGATGTCGTTGTGGCGGAGGCGGATTCGATCACTCCGCAGGCGACCCGCCCACCAGAGTCTCCCGTCGACAGGGTTGCTTCGTCCGGGCCTGCCGCGCCGCCCTTCTGCTGATAGCGATCCGCCGGGATGTTGCCGAAGTTGTCGGGCTTTTCGTGAATGATCAACGCCGTCTTCCCGCCGGCTAGCAGGTCCGCAGCGGTGAACGCGTCGGTCGTGGTCGTCAGCAGTGCCGAGCCATCCGAGCGCACCTCCAGCGAGGTCAGGTCCCCACTCGCCGGATGACCGGTGTGGCCCGGCGCCTGGAAGTGGCCTCCCGCGGAATTGAAGTTTCCTGACGCGCCGCCAGTGGGTGCTACCGAGTTGGCCTCGCACGTGCCGACCGAATGGATGTGCAGGCCGTGGAAGCCGGGCGTCAGAATCCCCGCGGCGACGGTCTCGACGGTGACGGTCGCATATCCGTTCGCGAAGTCGAGGGTCGCATTGGCCACCGGGGTTCCGTCAGCGCTCTTGAGCTGAGTGCTCAGTCGTTCCGTGCCCGGCGCCAGGCTGGCGCTGGTCTGGGGCGAACTCGACGTGGTTGTTTCGTTGGCCGACTGGTTTCCCGTCGCGCATCCACTTACTCCGAGAGTGGGTGCCATGACCAAGGCGCCGGCAATCATCACACGCTTAACCATGGGCGCGGCGTACCCGTCGACTCGATCTCGAAACGTCGGTGCCGTTATATCTATTGTTATCTATATAGACATTCGATAATATAAGCAGCATGCTCGGAACAACCTGGAACGTCACGCCTGCCGAACGCGCGGCGCGCTTGCCATGCGATGAGCTCATGCCCGACGCTGTTCGCCTCGACCGTGCGATTTCTATCGCCGCATCGACCGCGATAGTGTTCGCGTGGCTGTGTCAGCTGCGCATTGCGCCGTACAGCTATGACCTGCTCGACAACACGGGCTGTCGCAGCCCGCGCACTCGGTGTGCGGCGCTCACCGATCTGGCCGTCGGTCAGCCGTTCGTCCGAATATTCGGGCGCTCATACGTTTTCGAGCTCGCGAGCTTCGCCCATGACGAGCACATCACCCTGCGGCCACACAAGGGCAGTGTCATGTCAAGGTTCGGATCGGTGAGCAACACCTACGCGGTGCGCCCGGACGGCGACGGCACCCGGCTGCACGTGCGCGTGCTCTTCGACGGGCCGTGGTTGGTGGGCCAGACGCTGGCGTTGGTGAACCTGCTGATGATGCGCAAGCAATTGCGCGTCCTGAAATCGCTCGCGGAGCGCGACGCGCTCATCGCAGCTTGACGACGACCTTGCCCTTCGCAGTCCGATCCTCCAGCGATGCGATCGCCTCCGCCGCGCGCTCGAGCGGATAGACGATCGGCTC
>Ga0209382_10009637_pt1 | contig 12080 bp, 10 predicted proteins | sample SoiMetdeltSBSDD5_FD_187599 | JGI IMG/M metagenome (GOLD analysis project Ga0209382, IMG submission 187599) | Bulk soil microbial communities from a Populus tree surrounding site in Tennessee, USA - Soil MetaG P. deltoides SBSDD5 (SPAdes) (version 2) | ecosystem: Environmental > Terrestrial >... | reverse complement strand
CCGGTTCACCCAAGTCCACAATACGTGCCGTATCGGAACCCATGCGTTCCGTATGCTCGAGGTGTGGTGGAGAAGTGGCTTAGAACTGCGGATTAAAGAGCGGAAACGTGGTCTGTCCGGCCCGTCTTGCGGACTTCGGAAAGGCGAGCTTCCGATCGAGGCGTGTCAGACGATGCCGAACAGCAGTCGCGCGCGACCCACTGGTTGCGAATTGCAGCGACTCTCGCGCCAGGTCTCGCGCCAGATGGAGATCCCGTTCGCGGTGCTCGTGGTGAACGGCCAACGCTTCGCTTGCCTCCAGCATCAAACGCGGCGGGCACGCGCGCAGCGCGAGAAGGCGACGCCATGCGGCGGCGGCGTCATCGTAGCGTCGAGAACGACGGTCCAATACCGCCAATGCCCGCAGCGCCTCCGCGGACACGCAGGAATCAGCCGTCCCAGCCGTCGCCGTCGACTCCATTGACTCCGCCCGCGCAAAGCACGCGCGGGCATCCTGCAGGCGGCCGGCGCGCAGGTAAAGACAGCCCAGGCCGTACGCCTCACGAGCGGTCTGCGCAGCCTCCGCCCCTTCCTCCAGCAGTTGCGCGGCTCGTGCAGTCAGCAGGGCGAGTGATAGCAGATCCAAGCGGTTGTGTTCCAGCACCGCTGCGAGTGGACGTTCGTCCCCACTCCGAACGTACTGGAAATATCGCGACGGAATGGCGTAGCCCGGCACGTCGTCCTCGCGCACATGGCCAAGGATCGACTCTTCCAGGGAATCCAGACAGCAGCTCGCGCGTGGCCCCCCCAGCGACGCTCCTACCCCATTCAGCGGCCTGTAGGGTGCTGTACGCCACAGGCGCCGCGCCGAATGCAGGATGTCGACATGGGGCATCCCAGCGAATGAAGCGGTCATGCGGTGAAACAGAAACCGCGTTTCAAGCAGCGGTACGTCGAATGTCTTGCCGTTATACGTGACCAGCGCGCCGGCATCGGCGGCTGTGCCCGCGACGTCCTCGAGGAGCCCGCGTTCGGCTCCATACCGGGCCAGCAGAAACTGCCGCACCTTGAACGTTGCGCCCTCGAACCATCCACAACCCACCAGGAATGCGTACGTGCCGGCGCCGCCGGCCAAGCCGGTCGTTTCCACGTCGATAAACAGCACTCGCGACTGTCCAATAGATGGCTCGAGCAGCGCAAGCGCGGGCCAGGAGCAGTCACTTCCGGGTGCGTTGTCGGCAACAACGGCGCGGCCGTGGCGATGACCGGGGGGATACGACCGATCGATGACGACGTAGCGCTCGCCGCGTGATTCCCGCCATTCGCCATCAAATGTGTCACATGGACTGTGACAGTATGCCGGGTCCACCGACGCAGGGCTCAGCCCGTCGGTGGGACCCGGCCCACATGTGTGGGGGTCTTCATGCGCAGCTGACTCGCCGCCGCGTGACGGCCTCACCACGCTCCGAAGTCGTTCGGTGAGATTCATGCGACGACTCGCGCAGGTGCCGCGGAGTCAACGAGCAGTTGCAGAATCCTGACAGCAACGGTTTTCGCGAGCGGGCCTGTGTCGCCGATAGGCCCTACGCATGTCGGACAACCGTGCTCGCACTCGCAGCTCGCAATCAGATCGCGCGTGCGCGTCAGTAGTTCCGCACGCATCCCAAACAGCGGCTCGCTGAAGCCAATGCCGCCAGGGTAGTTGTCGTAGACGAACACGCAGGGCTCATCCGGAATCGTCGCCGGATGTCCCGTTCGCGTCAGGTCGGTGTCGTCGGCCTGACTTCCGCTGCCGATCGAAATGCCGATGTCGTTGCGGTCGCACATCAGGAGCAACTGCGCCACTTGGCGCATCGCGAACGAGAGGCCGACGACGCCGTCGCGTCGGTCGTCGGCTGCATACGGTAGCGCCGCCATGATGGTTTGTGGCACGGTCAGCCAATACGCCGAGGTATGCAGTTGCTGCTCTGGGAGGTCCAACTCACCGGAGCCTACGTTCTCGTTGGTGTAGAACTTAATCTTCTTGAAGCCAACGACGCGTGAGGACACGTGCACCTCGCCGTGGGCGTGGATTCCGGGATCGGGGATCGGGGATCGGGGATCGGGAGCCGACACCTGATCACCTTCGGATCCCGAGTGTCGAACCCCAGATCCCGCCATTGTGAAGGTCTCGAGCACCGTGACCTTCGTATACGTGATGGCGTCGGTGTAGTAGTCGCAATCGATTGCCCGCACGTAGGCTTTCCGCCCGTCGAAATCGAGGCGCTCAACCTGGTACAACGCGCCTTCGAGCAGATAGATGGCTTTCTCGTGCAGCGTCGCAGGACCGCTGGTGAAGCTCGTCTCGCCGATGACGTCTGCGCCTCGCGTCGTATCGACGACGACGAAGTTGTCCGACGAAATCGAGCGAAGGCTCACTGCGTCTGCGGGGTACGATTCGCTCGTCCACTGCCAGTCGGCTCCGGTCAGGTGCACCAGACCATTTTCCGACAACACACGCAGAACTTCCTGGACGTCGTGACAGCCGTATTGCTCTGACGTGGTGAACGGCAACTCGAATGCGGCGCATTTCACGTGATCGACGAGGATGTGCAAGTTGTCAGGATTGATCAGCGCATGCTCTGGTGAGGCATCGAAAAAATACGACGGATGCCGCACGACGAACTGGTCGATCGGCGCGCTGCTCGCGACGAGAACTGCAGCCGAGCGTTCGCTTCTGCGCCCTGCACGTCCGGCGCGCTGCCATGTTGCCGCGATCGTGCCCGGATAGCCAGCCATCACGCACACATCGAGCGCACCGATGTCGATGCCGAGCTCGAGCGCGTTGGTCGAGACAATCGCCTGGACCAGACCATCGCGCAGTTCCTTTTCGATCTGCCGACGGCGCTGTGGAAGATAACCTCCTCTATAGCCGCGAATCCGTTCGCGATTACCCGCAGGCCCGTCGAAATCATCCTTGAGATAAGTGGTGAGGATTTCGGTGGCGAGGCGGCTTTGCGCGAAGACGATCAGCTGCATGCCGCGTTTCAAGAACTCGCCCGCAATGCGTCGTGCCTCGGAAAGGTACGACCGCCGGATTCCAAGCTGCCGATTCACGACAGGCGGGTTGACGAACACGAACGCCTTCTCGCCTCTGGGTGCCCCGTGCTCCGAAACCAGTTCGAACGGCTGCTCTACCAGCCCTTCTGCGAGCTCGCGCGGGTTCGCAATCGTTGCCGAGGAGCAGATGAACGTGGGATTTGAGCCGTAATGCCGGCAGATTCGGAGCATGCGCCGAAGGACGTTAGCCAGATGGCTTCCAAACACCCCGCGGTATGTGTGCAGCTCATCGATTACGACATAACGCAGGTTTTCAAACAGCTTGGCCCAGCGCGGATGATGCGGGAGCACGCCCGAATGGAGCATGTCGGGATTGCTGAGCACGATGTGCGCGCGGCCGCGGATGGCCTTGCGCGCGTCCTGCGGCGTATCGCCGTCGTACGTGAACACGCCGATCTGGGCATCGTGACCCGTGGCGAGCAGTTCGGCAATTTCCTGGAGCTCGGCTAGCTGATCCTGGGCGAGGGCTTTGGTTGGAAACAGATACAGTGCGTGCGCCGCGGGATCGCGCAGGATGGCGTTCAGAACGGGCGCGTTGTAGCAGAGGGTCTTGCCCGATGCGGTCGGCGTGGTGATTACGACGTTGCGGCGAGCCAGCGCATGTTCTATCGCAATCGCCTGATGCGTGTAGAGCTCCGTGATGCCGCGGGCACCGAGCACGTCGCGCAATGGTTCGCTGATACCGTCCGGAAATGAGGCATACCGAGCCGAGAGCGCCGGGAGCACGCGAAGCGCCGTGACCCAGGCATCCGGAGCGTCGTGGTCGGTGTGACGGCCCCCGGTGAGACGATCCAACGCCGTTTGCAGCGCGAGGCCGCGTGCGGGATCGGTGTTCCGGACCACCTCGGCACGGAGCGCGCCCCTGGGCCCGCTCCTCCCGACCCTGAGTTCAGTCGAAGGCCCTTCGATGCGCTCAGAGCCACCCCGACCATCGTCGAGGGGTGGACGCGCACCGACGGGCGGGAGCATGGCCCCCGATGATAAACGTAAAAAAGGCGAAGGTCCAGCCCTCCGCGCCAGGATCTCTCAGGCTCAGTGAGGTTTCAGCACGACTTTCACGCAGCCATCCTGCTTGTCTCGGAACGTCCGGTACATTCGAGGTGCCTGTTCCAAGGGCTCGCGGTGTGTGACCACGAACGAGGGATCGATATCGCCGTTCTCAATGTGACGCAGCAGACGTGACAGGTACTTGTGCACGTGGGTCTGTCCCAGCTTCAGTGTCAACCCTTTGCTGAACGCCGCCCCCATCGGCACCTTGTCGATGAAGCCGCCATACACACCGGGAATCGACACAATCCCACCCTTACGACAGCAGTGGATCGCCTGCCGAACGGCCGTGGCGCGGTCCGTAGCCAGACGCAGGGCGGTCTTCGCCTTGTCGTACCAGTAGTCGATGTGCGCGCCGTGCGCCTCCATCCCGACCGCATCGATGCACGCATCGGGTCCAAGCCCACCCGTCATCGTCTTCAGACGGTCGAAGACGTCGTCGTTCATTGAATCGAGCGTCTCGGCACCAGCCTCAGCAGCCATCTGCAGTCGTTCGGGCACTGCATCGATCGCGATTACCCGCCACGCGCCGAGGAGAAATGCGCTCCGGATGGCGAACTGCCCGACCGGCCCGCACCCCCACACGGCAATCGTGTCGCCCGGGCGAATGTTGCAGTTCTCGGCCGCCATGTAACCGGTGGTAAAGGTGTCGGTCAGAAACAGCACCTGTTCGTCGCTCAAATGATCGGGCACCTTGAACGGACCTACGTCCGCGTACGGGACTCGGACGAATTCGGCCTGTCCTCCGGCGTAGCCGCCCATCATGTGCGAATAGCCGAACAACGCACCGGCTGGGTAGCCATACACCTTTTCGCTGATTGCCGCGTGGGGGTTCGCGTTGTCGCAGACGGCCCACATCTCGTTACGGCAGAAGTAGCAGTGGCCACAGGCGATCGCACACGGGACGATCACCCTGTCGCCTTTCCGAAGGTTGCTGACGGAGCGACCAATGTCGACCACCTCGCCCATGAACTCATGACCGAGGATGTCGCCTGCCTTCATGGTGGGTATGAAACCGTCCATCAGATGCAGATCGGAACCGCAGATCGCGGTCGACGACACGCGTACGATCACGTCGCGGGGGTTCATGATCGCGGGGTCCGGGACGCGCTCGACGGTGATATTGTCGGTCCCCTCCCAGCACACAGCTTTCATCGTCGTCCTCCGACCGGCTGTCCCTTCGTCGTCGGGATCTCGCCGGTCTCGATCAACTGCTTGAATCTACGCAGGTCGTCGTGAATCTGGACAGTCGGCTCTTCTCCCAGAAGCCGAGCCACTGCGGCTCCGAGCCTCCCGGCGGGCGGGCTGTACTGCAGGTGTACTCGCACTTCGGTGCCTCGCGGGGTTTCACGAAAGTTGACGGAGCCAGCGGTCGAGACCTCCGATCCTTCGAGCGACTGCCACGCGATGAGCCGGCCATCGATTTCGTTGATGATGCGCGCGTCCCACTCGACGTTCATTCCGGCGGGGCCGCGTGCAACCCAGTGAGAAATGCCGGCTTCGCGCTGCGACACCGCACGAAGGTGATTCATGAATCTTGGGAGGTTTTCGAAGTTTCGCCAGAACCGAAACACTTCGGAGGGCGGTCTGCTGACGGTCACCGCCTCTTCGACGTGAATACCCGCGAGCCCACCGAGCCGGCGGCGGGTATCCGAATCGCGGTCCGCAATGACGCCAGTTCCATGCTGAGTCGGCCGAGGCGGCCCTTGACGCTTCGTGATTGCGTACGCCGCCACCGCACCAGCTGCTACCATCGGCAGCCACGTTGCCCATTTGGGTGTTCCTGCCGCCACAGCGACCTCCTGTGTGATAGGGCCGACTCCCAAGGTCGGCCCTCATGTAGGCTAAACACGCATGCAAACATCCCCGCATGTGGCCACGGCTCAGCTCGCGCGGCGCCTCGGATTTTGGGGCGTGGTGGGCATCGGCATCGGGGTAACGATTGGTTCCGGCATTTTCCGCACGCCATCAGCAATCGCGACCAGGGTTCCAGACCCGATGCTCATGCTCGCGGTATGGGTGCTCGGTGGACTGATTTCCCTCTGCGGCGCCCTCTCCTTTGCGGAACTCGCAGCTGCGCTGCCCTACACCGGTGGCTTTTACGTGTATCTGCGGGAGAGCTGGGGTCGGCTGATGGCGTTCCTGTTCGGCTGGTCTCAACTTGTGCTGATCCGAGCGTCCGCGATAGGCGCGATCAGCGCTGTGTTCAGCGAATATCTGCTTCGATCGCTCGGCTACGATCCGGCGGCGCATGGAACTGTTGCGGACTCCATCGCCGCGGTCGCGATTGTCGGAACAGCCGCCGCCAATATTCGCGGTGTGCGCCTCGGCGTCACGCTCGTCGGCGTGTCCACGGGGATGAAATTCGGCGCGCTCGCGCTCATGGTGCTCGTTTCCGGTGCGCTCGGGGGCTCGGCGGGAGCATCGACTGCCCACTTCACCGCGGACGGCGGTTCCGTGGAAGCGGGGCTGTTCGGGCTCGCGTTGATTTCAGTGCTCTGGGCGTATGACGGATTTGCGGACGCCTCTTACGTATCGGGCGAAGTGACCGACACCAAACGCGCGCTACCGTTGGCGATCATTACTGGCACGATCGCGATTGTCGCGATCTATCTGGCTGTGAACGTCGCGTATCTCTACGTCAATCCAATCGATCGAATAGCGCGCTCGCCACTGATCGCGGCCGACACCATAGGAACGATTTTCGGATCGCTTGGCATCGCCATGATCTCCGTTGTCGTCACGATATCGACGTTCGGCGCACTGATGTCGACAATGCTGACGGCGCCCCGGACATTTTTCGCCATGGCGAACGACGGGCTCTTGTTTCGCAGGCTCGCTGGCGTACACCCGCAGTACGGTACGCCACACGTGGCGATAACCCTCGCGGCCGCTCTTGGCGTCGCGTTCGTGTTCACGCGAACATTCGAGCAGCTGGCAGATGCTTTCGTACTATCGATATGGCCGTTCTACTGCATCGCCGTTGCAGGTTTGTACCGGCTCCGCCGCACGAAGCCAGAACTCCCACGCCCGTACAGAGTCCCCGGGTACCCGGTGATTCCAGCGGTGTTCATCGCGGCTGGGATCTACCTGGTCGGGAATGCGCTCGTCAGCGATCCGATGCCAACTGGTGTTACCTGCGGCGTCATTCTTGCCGGCGTGCCGGTCTACTACTTGGCGTTCAAGGCAGTAGGCAGTAGGCAGTAGGCAGTAGGCAGTAGGCAGTAGGCAGTAGGCAGTAGGCAGTAGGCAGTAGGCAGTAGGCGGTAGGCAGTTACCGCTCTGCACCTCGAGTTCGGAATGCCTCGTCGAACGAGGAGCACTCGTACTCCAGAAGCTGCATGTTCCGGTCGACTCTCCGGTACAACGGCATGCTCATCTTCCAGGGTCGCGTAAACACCTTCGGATCCTCGATCGTGACCTCGTAGTTGATGTGATCGCGGTCGATCGGCGTATAGCGCTCGACGACGTGCAGCTGCTCACTGTGGTGGTTTCCGGCTCGGTCGAACCACGTTTGATCGTTGAAGTGGACCACATCGACGACCAGGGTGTCACCGTCCCACTTAGCGCGCGAGTCACCCATCCAGAACTCGATTGGGCCTTTCGGATGGGGCGAATTCATGAAGATGTTCCGCAGTGCGTGGCCATATTCGTACAGGATCGACACCTGTGTCGGCGTCTGGACGATCTGAAACGGAAAGCCCATATAGGTAGCGCGGGGAACGCCCGGCAGCCAGCATTTGGTTTCGGGATCGAGTGTGGCTCGATTCGCGAAGTTCGCCCGTTGCTTTGCTGCGGCTTCCGGTCTGTACGGGATCTCGTTGCCGTCGACGACACCGAGACCGGCCGGAACACCATCTTCGGCGGCATGCGGCAGGATGTTCCACGCTGCGCTGTTCACCGCCGTCCAGATGCCGGACATATCCGGTTTGCCGTCCGGCGTGCGCGGCATGTTTTGCGCGGCCGCATCAGGCGCGGCCGTAAGAAATACTGCCCCGATGATCCAGGCGACTGCTGTCTTCAGCATGGCGACCTCACGGTTCACTGTGACTGTGGATCCGCTGCTTGCCTGACTTTACAGCGATGCGGCCCGCTTCGAGGCGGTTGCTCACGCTCACGCCTTCCCAGCACGCTTCTTCGATCAGCTCGAAATTCTTCTCGCGGAGCCGCTGAATCTGATACGCGATCTTCCAGGGCTGCGTGAAGACCTTCGGGTCCTCAATCGTCGCCTCGTAGTCGACCGTGTTCGCGTCCACGAACTTCCACCGCTCAACGACTCGCAGCGTGTCGGTATAGAACGTGCCGTGAGAATCGATCCATGGTTGTTTGTTGTAGCCAACCGGATCGAAGCGGAAGTTGGTCACCTCGACGACCAGCGTATTGCCTTCCCAACGCCCGCGTGAATCTCCCTGCCACGTGGCCGCGCCCTTAGGCGCATGAGGGCGTCCGTCCACCGGGATCACGCGGTAAGCGTGTACCCACTCGAAGAGCATGACAACCTGTCCGGGATTCTGGAGGATCTGGATCGGTCCGCGGAGGTTGCTTCGAGGGACGCCCTGGAGCGAACAACGATCTTCGGGCTCGATGTGCTGCAACTCGGTGGGAGCCTCGAGGTTGATGAGATGCTCTCTTCGTTTCTCGATGGCCCACGGCTGGAATGGAATTCGTCCGTTGGCAGGATCGATGATGACTTGCTTCCGCAGCCCGATGTTAGTAGCGGCCCGCTGCTGCATCTTGTTGTGCTCGGGGTCGCAACATCCCTCTTCGAGACTGTGCCCTGCATTCGCAGAGTCAGCACTGCCTTCCCATGTGCCCTGAATGTCGGGTTGGCCGTCAGGCAGGCGCGAAGGACTCCAGCCCTGTGCCGCGGCGGACCCGGGTGCAGCCCACCAGAGGACCAGAACGAGTGCAGATGCCCTGAGGGAGTGCCAGAGCCGAGTGCTCATTGCCGAACCTCCTCCACTAGTTTCTTCCCGGCCGTTTCAGGAGCTCCATGTTCCTGTCGTTGACCTCGACGCAGGCTTCCTCGTAGAGCTCGGAACCGTAGTCCTTCGAACGATTGAAGTAGATCGCGAACGTCCAGGGTCGCGTGTACACCTTCGGATCGGTGATGACGGCCCGGTACTCGATGCGATCCGGGCCGACCGGCGTCATTCGCTCCGTGACGCGCATCGCATCACTGTGGAAGCTGGCCATGACGTCGAACCAGGTCTGGTCGTTGTTGTTCGTGACATCGACGACCAGCGTGTTCCCTTCCCAGCGGCCGCGGGAGTCGCCCAGCCACAACTTGACGTTCTCGGGAATGTGGGGACTGCCGTCGACCGGGATCACCCGGTACGAGTGATGGGCCATGTTGAAGATGACCACGTGACCCGGCGGCTGGAAGATCTCGAACTCGCGGTTGTTCATGTGGCGCGGCACTCCCTGAGGCCAGCACTGGGCGTTTGGGTCGACATATTCGGGCGTCGGATCGCCGTGGAGCTGATAGATCGGCTTCCTCTTCTCTGCCGCCCACGCCTGATACGGGATCTTCCCGTCGGGCGGATCGATGATGAGGCTCTTGCCGCTCAAGGACGGGTTGGGCTTGAAGTTCTGATACAGCGACTGATACTCCAGGTCTTCGATGTTGTAGAAGGTGCCGACCGGGTTATAGATTCCCTGGATATCGGGCTGCCCGTCCGCCGTGCGCGGTGGCGCATAGGGTTTCGCCGGCTCCTGCCGTGCGTCGACGACGGCGATCAGGGACGCGAGAACAAGGACAGGCAACAACATCGGACAGCGAGATCTCATGACGCTACTCCGGTGGTCTATACCACGTGCGCTCGAGGCCGAAGGCGTAGCATTCGTAGTCGAGCACGCGGATATTCTTCTCGATTCGACGATACAGCGGCAGACTTATCTTCCACGGCCGTGTGAAAACCTTGGGGTCCTCGATCGTCGCCTCATAGTTGATGTGGTACGGGGTAATCGGCGTATAGCGCTCGACAACGTGAAGCGCGTCGCTGTGAAAATTGCCCGCGCGGTCGAACCACGTTTGGTTGGTGAAGTAGACCACATCAACGACGAGCGTATCCCCCTCCCAACGTCCCCGTGAATCACCCATCCAAAATTCAAGCGGCCCTCTGGGGTGAGAGGAGTTCATGAAAATGCGACGAACGGCGTGCACGTACTCGTAGGTGATGGCGATGTGGTTTGGAGTCTGGAAGATCTGGAACGGGAACGGCAGGTAGGTGGCGCGCGGAACTCCCGGGAGAAAGCACTTCGCCTCGGGATCTGCCGTTGCCCGGTTGGCGAAATTCTCACCTTTCTTCGCGGCGGCCCACGGCTGATACGGGATTTCGTCGCCCTCTACAACACCGAGTCCCGCAGGCACATCCTTCTCCGCAGAATGTGCCTGGATATTCCAGTTGGCTGTCGTGACGGCCTGCCAGATTCCTGACAAATCCGGCTTCCCGTCTGCCGTACGCGGAAGCGGCCCGGAGCCTTGAGCTGCCGCCGGTGCCGGCAACAGTGACGCCAGAGCGAGCGTCGCGATCATACAGCCCGGAAGGCGCGCCATGATGCTCATTGGTTCCTCATGCTGATGTGAGGTGGCTGACGGTACCATTCCAAAACGGCCAACGTCAAACGGGTAACAACTCCATGTACGATGTGGCGTCCCCGGTTCAACGAGGAGTTTCATGGGCAATAAACAGCGCGCCAAGGCGGGTCGTCTGAATCGGCGCGAGGCGATGGCGCGAATCGCAGCCACGCTCGCGCTGCCCACAGCGTTCGCCGCAAGCGTGGCCGCAGCCGGTGCACAACGTCCGGCGCAAGCAGGGCTCCCGCGGCGGCGAACCGTCCAGACAGTCACGGGTGCGATCGACCTCGCAAAGCTGGGCTTCACGCTCTCGCACGAACACATCTGCGCAGCGTCTGCCGGGTTATGGCAGGCCTGGCCGGAACTGTTCGGAGGTCGAGCGCAACTGGTGCGGACGGCGGTCGAACAGCTCAGGCAGGCGAGAGACGAGGGCGTCGACACGCTGATTGATGTCACGACCATCGACCTCGGACGCGACATCCGGCTGCTCGAGGAAGTCTCACGCAAATCCGGCCTGCAGGTAATTGCATGCACGGGGCACTGGCTTGACCCGTCGCGGTCGATGAACGCACGGACCGTCGAAGAGCTCGCCGAATTCTTCGCCCGCGAAATCGAGCGCGGTATCGAAGGCACCGACATCCGCGCCGGAATCATAAAAGTCGCCAACGGCGGCACGATCGACGCGTTCGGAGAGAGGCTTCTCAGGGCCGCGGCAAGGGCCAGCAAGGCGACGGGTGTGCCGGTTACGACTCACTCCCCGGGAGGCGATCGTGTCGGCGAAAAGCAAGCGGCAATCTTCGAAAGCGAGGGTCTCGGCCCATCGCGGGTATGCATCGGCCACACTGATAACAGCGCCGCCGACTATCAGATGGGACTCGCGAAACGCGGGTATTACCTGGGCATGGATCAACTTCCGCGCGGCGGCCCTGCCGCGCCTGGCACGCCGCTCCAGCAGCCGGGGGCCCTGTCCTGGGACCAGCGGTACGCGCAGATCAAGAATCTGGTCGATGCAGGGATGGCGGATCGCATCATGCTCGGGAACGACCATTCGATTGCGATGTCGTTGCAGCCGACGTCGGCCGATCGGATGCGGCTTGCACAGAACCCGGATGGAATTCTCTTTGTGAGCCGCAAGGCAATACCGGCACTCAGGAAAATCGGCGTCTCGGAGCAGGCGATTCGAACGATGACCGTGGACGTGCCAAGACGTTTCTTCGAAGCGTAAACGGCCTGTCTCAAAACGCCCGACTCTGACACCCATCGACGACGATCGACGTGCCGCTGATCCAGCTCGCGCGCGGCGAGCACAGAAATGCGACGACATCGCCGACTTCCTCGGGCCGGCCGAATCTCCCGAACGGAAGCTCGCGCTTGA
>Ga0209382_10009636_pt1 | contig 12080 bp, 10 predicted proteins | sample SoiMetdeltSBSDD5_FD_187599 | JGI IMG/M metagenome (GOLD analysis project Ga0209382, IMG submission 187599) | Bulk soil microbial communities from a Populus tree surrounding site in Tennessee, USA - Soil MetaG P. deltoides SBSDD5 (SPAdes) (version 2) | ecosystem: Environmental > Terrestrial >... | reverse complement strand
CCTGCCACCAGCCCATACCCGGCCGAGGCGCGCTGTGATCCTCGACGAGAGGTCGAGTGGTGATGTCCCCCGCAACCACTTCGGTGCTGTCCGACTGGCGGCGGGAGCTGTCGAGCAAGCTCATCTCGGTCTCCTTCGTTTGGTTGGTTTGGGCGACCCCGGAGCGGGGTCGAGGGCGCGTCGGGGCTCGCGGCGGCGGGTCCGACATGACGGTGTCCGGTGCTCAGACGGGTTCGGGGATCCGTGCGTCGTCCGATGCGTCGTCTGATGGCGTGCCGAGACGGCGGACGAGGATGGCCCCTGCGCCGCTCCCCCAGCAGGGCTCGACCGCGACGCCGTAGGTGGTCGCGGCGTCGGTGCCCTCTTCGTCGAGGGTCTGGTCGTCGCTCGGTGTCGCGCCTCGCCACCAGGTGTAGAGGGCGGCCAGGACCAGTAGGGCGGCGGACAGCAGCACGGCGGCTCGCAGCCCGGATGCGAAGGCGTCCTGGGTGGCGGCGGCGAGGCCGCCGCCGTCGGGGCCCAGCTCGCTGGCGTGCTTGAAGGCGATGGCCGGTGCTTCCCGTGCGCCGTCGGCGACCTGCGACGGCAGCCCCGTGAGGTGATCCTCGATGCCGCTGCGGTAGGCGATGTTGAAGGCGGTGCCGAGCAGCGCGGTCCCGACGGCCACACCGACTTCCCGTGCCGTGTCGTTGACCGCCGACGCGACCCCCTGCTTGGCCAGGGGCAGCGAGTTCACGATCGCGGTCGTCGCGGGGGTCATGGCCAGGCCGATGGCCACCGACACGAGCAGCAGGCTGGCCAGGAACTGCCAGTAGCTGCTGTCGGCGTCGAGGGCGGCCATCGAAGCCATCCCCACCGCGCCGACGGCGAGGCCGATCGTGCACAGGCGTCGCTGGCCGACCCGCAGCGACAGCGGCGCCGCGATCGCGGCCAGGGGCATCATCACCAGCACGTGCGGCAGCAGCCCCACCGCGGCCATCAGCGGGCTGTAGCCCAGGATCAGCTGGAGGAACTGCATCGACACCAGGAAGAAGCCGAACATCGCCAGGAACATGATGAACAGCCCGGCACTCCCGGTCCCGAACCCGCGGAGGCGGAACAACCGGGGATCGAGCAGCGGTCCCTCGACCCGGAGCTCCCACCGGACGAACGCCGCCAGCGCCAGGCAGCCGACCACGAGGGCAGCGAGGGTCGCCGGGGCCGTCCACCCCAGCTCGGGCCCCTCGATGATGCCGAACACGATCCCGCCGATCCCCACGATCGACAGGAGCGCACCACCAGGGTCCAGGCTCACCGGTTCGGTCGAACAGGTGCTCGGCACCGCCGCCAGGATGGCCAGGAACGTCACCAGCGCCACGATGGCGGCCACCACGAACACCGAGCCCCACCAGAACCGCTCCAACAGCAGCCCCGAGCCCAGCAGGCCCAGGGTGCCGCCGGCCATGGCGAACCCCGACCACACCCCCACCGCACGCGCCCGCAGCTCAGGCGGGAACACGCTGGTGATGGTGGACAGCGTTCCCGGCATCACGAGCGCTGCTCCGACCCCGGTCACCGCCCGGAAGACCAGCAGCTCCGTGGCGCCGCCGGCCTGGGCCGACAGCAGCGAGCCCACACCGAACAGCGCGGTACCCGCCAACAGCGCGCCCCGACGCCCGTAACGGTCACCGAGCGCGCCGGCGATCATCAACAGCGCCGCGAACGGCAGGGCATAGGCGTCGATCACCCACGTCTGCTCGGACTGGCTCAGCTGCAGGTCCTCGGCGAGACGCGGCAGCGCGTTGACCAGCATCGTGACCCCCGACACCACCAGCACCAGCGCCATGCACATCGCTGCCAAGACCAGCCGCCGGAGAGCCGGTGTCACCGCCCTCGACGACCCGACCACCACACCGCTATCCACCATCGACGACATGAACACCCCTCCATCCACGGACGCGAACACTCGCAACCCACGCTGCGCCGGGCGGACGGCGAGAACATCGCCCACCTGGACGATCTGGGTGGTGGAAAGGCGCCCCGACGTAGGCCAGCTGGCCGATGGGCCCAGGGGTGCGCGGATCTTCCTGTAACGAAGGCGGCGATCGTGGACACAAGACGTCGACCGGAGGCAGGGAGACGCCATCACATGGATCAGACGACGTTCATCGCGGTGTTCGACGCCCACTGGGCTGACGTCTACCGGTACGCGTATCGACGGGTCGGTGCGGGCGCGGCCGAAGATGTCGCCGAGGAGACCTTCGTCGCGGCGTGGCGGCGGCGCCACGATCTTCCGGCCGAGCCCCTGCCATGGCTGTATGTGACCGCGCGGCAGGTCGTCGCCAACCACAACCGGGCCACTGGACGCTCGACTCGGCTGTTCGCGCGGGCAGCCGCCGACACACCGATCCGGGCGCCTGATCCTGCTGTCGGGGTCGTTCTCCGCCGGGAGATCGCCGACGCACTCGCGGGGCTGAGCGACAACGATCGCGAGGTGCTGATGCTGGTCGGCTGGGAGCGCCTGTCGATGCCGGAGGCGGCGGCAGTCATGGGCTGCTCGACGGCCACCTTCCGGGTGCGGCTCCACCGGGCGCGCCGACGGCTCCGACGGCGTCTCCCCAACTCGGTCGCAACCTCCGAGCCCTCCCCTGCCATCGAAGGAGTCCAGCCATGAACCGTGCGATCGACGATGTGCGCGACGTGCGCAACCTGATCCAGCACCTCGACCCCGCCCCGTCCGAGGTGCCCGACAACCTGTCCCTCCGCTCGAAGCTGACGACGCTCCCCGAGGACACCGCCCCCGCCCGGAGGGGGCTGGTCTTCGCGGGGCACCGCCGCCCGGTGACCTGGGGTGTCGTCGCTGCCGCTGTCCTCGTGGTCGCCGGTCTCGCCTACCACTCCGTTGGGGACAGCCCGAGCTCGGTCGTTGCGGCATTGCCAGCGACGATCCACCTGGGCCGCGACGAGCCGGCCGCCGGCCGGCTGGAGGAGCTCGCAGCGAACGCCGAGGCGCGCGGCGGCCAGTCTCCTGGTCCAGGTCAGTCCTGGTACCGCCGAGCGGCCGGCTGGGGACTCAACACCGCGGTCTCCGGGTCCGGGTCCGTCTCCACACCAACCCACGCCGTATCCGAGGAGTGGCGGGGTGTCGACGGCCGGGAGCTCCGGCGCAGCACCTACGTCGAGGGCGTCGAAGCCGAACAGGTGACGCAGGTGTCCGTCGACGCCCGGCCGCCCGCGGATCTGCCCCTGGAAGACCTCAGCGGACAGGGCATGTTCGAGGTCCCGCAGCTCGCGGCGACCGCTGAGGACGCCCTGCGGCTCCTTGATCAGGTCTACGCCGGGGCGCCCGAGCCGTATCGAACCTTCGGCGGGTTCGAGGGCTTGGTCGGCTCGCAGCCCCTGACAGGTGGTCAGCTCGCGGCGATCTACCGGCGGCTCGCCGCCCTCGACGGTGTGGACTACCGGGGCGAGGTCCACGACCGTGCCGGTCGCGTCGGCGACGCCTACTCGGTCGTCACCGACTACCACGGCGGCCCCGAGGAGCACATCCTCATCGTCGACCCCGCCACGGGTGAGCCCCTGGGGCTCGAGACCGTCCAGGACGACCAGGTCACCTCCTACGTGGTCTTCCTCGAATCCAGGGTCGTCCCGTCCCCGTGAGCCTCTGGCAACGAGGGCCGGGACGGCCCGGTGCCGGCGCCGGATCGGGTGATCGCGGTCGCGATCTCGGTCAGGTCCGCGTCGTCGAGCTGGAGCTCGGCGGCCGCGATCCAGCCGTCGATGTGATCGGGCCGCCGGGCGCCGACGATGGCCCCGGTCACGCCGGGGATGGCCAGGGTCCAGGCCACGGCGACCGCAGCGACCGGGACGGTATGGCGCTCGGCGACCGGGCGCAGGGCATGCGCCAGCGCCAGGTTCTGCCGCAGCGCCTCACCCTGGAAGTCCGACGCCTGGCGGCGCAGGTCGAGGGGGTCGAAGCGGGCCGGGAGATCCTCGGTGAACCGGCCCGACAACAGCCCGGAGGCCATGGGGCTGTACACGATGACGCCCGTGCCGTGGTCGGCGCACCACGGGACGACGTCGCCCGCCGCCTCCCGGTGGATGGCGTTCAGCAGCGGTTGCAGCGAGTCGACGTGACCGAGCGCCTCGGCCGCCTCGAGCTGGGCGACGTCGTGGTTCGACAACCCGACCGCCCGCACCTTGCCCTGGGCCCTCAGGTCGAGGAAGACCGGCCAGTAGGCCTCCAGGGGGGTGCCGTCCGCCGCGGGCCAGTGCATCTGGTAGAGGTCGAGCCGCTCGACGCGCAGCCGGCGCAACGAGGCTTCGACCTCCTGCCGGAGCCGGTCGGGGTCCCCGACCCGCTGCGGTTCTCGGGCACGGTCGTCCTCGTCCCAGGCCAGGCCGCCCTTGGTGAACACCAGCGGCCGGTCGGCCGGGGCGAAGTCGGCCAACACTCCGGCGATGACCTCCTCGGAGTGCCCGTGGCCGTAGACCGCAGCGGTGTCGATCCAGTTGACGCCGCGCTCGACCGCGTGGCGGATGGCAGCCAGCGAGGATGCGTCGTCCTGGTGCCCGAGCGAGCCGAACCAGCCCCCGCCGCCGATGGCCCAGGCCCCGAGGCCCACCCGGGTGATCTCCATGTCGGTGGCGCCCAGTCGCACGGTGGGAAGGACGTCGGGCATCAGAGCCTCCTGCTCATCTGATGGGTCGGATCGGTCGCATCGGCAACCACACTCGCATGGTCGCCGGCCCCCGGTTCCCCCACAGGTGGTAGGGGATCAGGGGGAGGCGGCGTGGGGGCCCGGCCGGCTCCTCCAGGGCGTGGGCCAGCACATCGACGGCGACGGCGCCACCGAGCACGGGTGTGTCGGAGTCGTCGGGCGCGGTGGCGTCGTCGACGCAGACCAGCGCCAGCCGGTCGTCGGTCAGGTCGTCCGGGGCCGTGGCCGGGGACTCCGCGCAGTAGACCAGCGGGCCCCGCTCGACCGCCACGCAACCCCGCACGGCATCCAGCCGGGGGTCGGGATACGTCCAGCGAGGCCGCACGGGCAGCTCCATGCGGAGCTCATCACCCGCTGACCAGGCCCGGTCGACCACGGCGTAGCCCCGTGTCGTGACACCGGCGCCCGCCGCGGGCGCGACGGGCCACACCTCGTCGCCGAGCGCGAGCCGCATGCCGGCCGCCCAGGTCGGCACCCGGACCTCCAACTGCCACGGCGCGCGGGGGCTCTCCTGGACCTGCACCGTCACCGACCCCGACCACGGGTAGTCGGTCTCGACCCGCAACCGCACCGGCCCGACGTCGGTCAGCACCGCGTGCACCTGCCCCGCCACGAACTGGTGGAGCTGCAGGGCCGAGCGAGCCGTGGTGGCGACGTAGGCGGACAGGCTGGCGAGCAGACGGGCCACGTTGGGCGGGCAGCAGGACACCGTGAACCAGGGGGCCCGGAGGCCCGCCTGGGCTCGAGGGCTCTCCGCTGTCGGGTCCGCTACCGGGGGTGGCACCCGCACCTGCAGCGGGTTGGTGTAGAAGAACGCCTGCCCGTCGGCCGCTACCGCCGTGGCGACGACGTTGTACAGCGCCCGCTCGATCAGATCCGCGTAGCGAGCCTCACCGGTGGCGAGCAGCAGCCGCCAGGCCACCATGATCGCGGCGACCCCGGCACAGGTCTCGGCATACGCCCGGTCGGGCGGCAGCTCGTAGTCCTCGCCGAAGGCCTCGCCCTCGTGCCGGGATCCCATGCCACCGGTCAGGTAGGTGCGGGTCGCGATGGTGTGCCGCCACTGGCTGGCGATGATCTCCAGGAGCTCGTGGTCACCGGTCTCGACGGCGACGTCCACGGCACCGGCGGTGAGGTAGAGCGCCCGCACCGCGTGCCCTCGCAGCGCGCTGGCGGCGCGGACGGGGACGTCGTCCTGGAAATAGGCCCGACCAAAGGGAATGTCGTCGAGCGCCGGCCGGCCGCGGCGTTCGACGAACCGCCGGGCCTGCTCGAGGTAGCGGTCGGCGCCGCTCGCGCGGTACAGCTCGACCAGCGCCATCTCGATCTCGGGATGTCCGTCGACCCCAGGACGCCCGGCGTCGCCGAACTCCCGCACGACGTGGTCGGCGACCCGCGTGGCCACCACGGCCAGCGGATGATCTCCGGCGTCGTCATGGGTCCGGAGCCGAGCGACGCCGGCCTGGACCAGATGGCCGGCGCAGTACAGCTCGTGGCCCCACTCGAGGTCGCGGTAGCGCGCCTCTGCGCCCTGATGGCCGAACCGGGTGTTGAGGTACCCGTCGGCCTCCTGCGCGCCGGCGATGACCTCGCTCAGCTCGTCGGCGGCGGCGTCGAGGTCGGAACCACCGGGGCGGTCGATGCGAGCTGCCTCCCAGCACATCGCTTCGGCGAGCTTGTAGACGTCGGCATCGGTGAACTCCCGTCCACGCCGCTCCCCCGCCGCCACCCGGAAGTTGCCGATCCATCCCAGCCGCTCCATCCACTCCCGGCAGTGATCGATCACGACCGTGCCGTTGAGCCGTTGCCGGTCGCCCCAGAACCCCGGCCCGATCCGCACGTCGCGGAGGTCCAGCGGTTGCAGGACGCCCCGGGTCGGAGCAACGGGCCGACCCGACCCTGACGCCGGCACCGTCGGCATCGCCGTCACTTGACGGCGCCGGTCGTGAAGCCGGCGACGTACTGGCGCTGCAGGACGATGAACAGCAGCAGGCTCGGTACGGCCATGATCATCACCCCGGCTTGGAGGGCGCCGTAGTCGATGGTGCCGAACTGCTGGGTCGCGCTGTTGAAGGTGGCCACCGGCAGAGGGTGCTTCGACGAGTCGGGCAGCAGGATCAGCGGCGTGATGAAGTCGTTCCAGGACGCCAGGAAGGCGAAGAGCCCGACGGTGATCAGCCCGGGACGCACCGCGGGCAGCATGACCCGGACGAGCGTGGCGAAGCTGGACGCGCCGTCGATGATCGCCGCCTCCTCCAGCTCACGGGGCACGGCCTCGAACGAGTTGCGCATCATGAAGATGGCGAACGGCAGCTGGAACATCGTCAGCGTCAGGCTGACGCCGAGCAGGCTGTTCGAGAGCCGTATCCAGTCGAGGAGCTCGTACAGCGGAACGAGGATCGTGGCGACCGGCACCATCAGGATGGCCAACGTGGCCAGGAACAGCGCGTTCTTGCCAGGGAAGTCGAACCGCCCGAAGGCGTAGCCTCCGAGGGTCGACACCACCAGGGTGAAGGTCACCGACATCACGGTGATCGCCGTGCTGTTGTACGCGAACCTCGCGAGCCCCTCGCCGAAGTGGGCGAACTTGGTGTAGTTCCCGAAGCCGAAGCCCGACGCCTGTCCGGAACCCGGCCGACCACGCAGCGAGGCCCAGCCCGCCCAGGCAAGCGGGAGGAGGAAGAGGACGGTCAGGACGGCGCAGGTCGTGTAGAAGCCAGCGCGACGGGCGATCGACGTCCTCACCGGGCCGGCCCTCCCATCCTCATCCCGCTCATCCCGCTCATGCCTCGCGATGGCGCACGAGGCGCAGCAGGAAGCCGTTGAGGACCAGCAGCGCGGCGAGCAGGACGGCGGACAGGGCGGCCGCGCCACCCAGGTCGTGCTTCACGAAGGCCTGGCGGAAGATGACCATGACCACGGTGATGGTGCTGTTGTCGGGCCGGCCCTGGGTGAAGATGAAGAACTGGTCGAAGGCCACCAGCGACCCGGTGATGCTGATGATCAGCATCAGCGCGATCGTCGGGCGCAGCAGCGGCAGGGTGATCCGCGTCAGCATCGTCCACCCGCTGGCGCCGTCGACCCGGGCGGCCTCGTAGACCTCCAGCGGGATGGCATGCAGCCCTACCAGCAGGATCAGCATGTTGAATCCCGCGAACCGCCACGTCACCAGCACGATCGTCGAGAACAGGGCCAGGTTCGGCGTGCCGACCCACGAGATCGGCTCGTCGATGATCCCCAGGTGCATGAGGAACGGGTCGACCGGCCCGAACCGTCCGTTGAGGAACCCGAGGAAGAGCACGGAGGTCGCGGCCAGCCCGATGGCGCCGGGCAGGAAGAAGGCGGTCCGGAAGAGCCCGACGCCGGTCCGGGAGTGCTGGATCAGCAGGGCCAACCCCAACGCCACCAGGCTCAGCACCACCGTGGTCACGACGGTGTACTTGAGGGTGAACATGACGGCGTCGGTGAACAGCTGGTTGTCGGCGATGGCGGTGTAGTTGTCGGGCGCGTTGAAGGTCGGGGCGCGCAGGATGGGCCACTCGTGGAGCGACATCCAGACCAGGAGCCCCAGCGGCGCCAGGAAGAAGACGGCGACGACGACCGCCGTCGGGGTGGCGTAGCCGGCGCCCTGGACGGCGCGGCTACTCCACCACCGACGCTTCTGCACCAGTGCCTGGTCAGGCAACGGCTCGTACTCCGCCTGCTCCGACGACCTCCGGCACCGTCGTCTATTCGGACAACGACGCCGTCAACGTCTCCTGCCCGTCGGTCAGGGCGTCCTCCACTGTGCCGTCACCGAACAGGGCGGCCCGGGTGACCTCGAGCCACGGTCCGGCCGGGTCGTTGTAGGTCTGGTTGAAGTTCAGCGAGAACGGCGTCCGGCCCACGCCGACGAGCTCGTTGATGAGCACGACCCGCTCGTCCTGGGAGGAGAACTCGTTGTCGGCCAGGTCGGTGCGGGCGACGACGTCGGCGTTCTGGGCGACGACGTCGACCTGGGCGTCCTCCGACAGGGTCCACTCGATGAAGTTCCAGGCGGCGTCGGGCTCGTCGGACGTCGCCGAGATGCCGATCGAGTCGCCGCCGACGAAGGTGGACTCGCCGCCGTCGGGCCCGGGGATCGGCGCCACGCCCACCGCGTCGTCACCCAAGGCCTCCAAGGTGGAGCCCAAGGTGGTCGACGGCATGGGCATCACGCCGATGTTGCCCGCGGGGAAGAAGCCGGTCCACTGGTCGCCGGTCTCGTTGATCGCGCTCGGCTCGACGACGTCGTCCTCCCACAGTGAGCGGTAGGTATCGAAGACCTCGATCGCCTCCGGGCTGTCGATGGTGCTCTCGGTGCCGTCCTCGTTCATGACCTCGCCGTCGGCGGCCCAGATCGACGGCCAGTAGGTGAAGACGTAGCAGCCACCGCAGTCGCCGCCCCAGAAGGTGCCGTAGGTGTCGCCGCCCAGCTCCCGGATGGCCCGGGCGTGCTCGGCGAGCTCGGCCAGGGTGGTCGGCGGGCTGTCGGGGTCGAGGCCGGCCTGCTCGTAGAGGTCCTTGTTGTAGAACAGCACCGACAGGTCCAGCGTGTGGGGCACGACGTACTTGGCGCCGTCCAGGGTGCCCACCTCGATGTGCGAGGGTGCCAGATCGTCGGCGTAGGGCAGCGCGTCGATGCGGTCGGTGATGTCCAGGAACAGGCCTTGCTCGACGAAGTTCGGCACGAAGACCACGTCGGCGGCGAAGATGTCGGGCAGCTCGTCGGCCCCTGCAGCTGTCGTGACCTGCTGGTTGTAGTTGTCGTTCGGTATGACCGTCAGCTCGACCTGGTTCTCGTGCGAGTCGTTGTACGCATCGACGAACTGTTGGCTCTGCTCCTGCGTGGCTGAGCGCGTCCACATGGTGAGCTCGACGCCGGTGTCGCCGTCGTTCTCCGCCGACGCTTCGGTCCCGGCGTCGCTGTCGTCGTCGTCACCACAGGCCGCGACGATCAGGCCGAATGCGGCAAGGACGGCAACGACCGTCCGCCCGCCACGGCGCCTACGAGGTGTTGGCACGGCTTTCCCCCTCCTTCGGGCCTCGGCTTCGGCCCGGACGCCGCGCACCGTACTACTCATCTGATGAGTTTCCAAGGGATGATCTGTCAGCTTGGGCTCATTCCTGGGTAAGTCAGGGCTATCCAGGGTCTATCTGGGACGATGCCGGGCGCGACCTGTCAGACCAATCTTGCGATACCGGCTGATGCCGGTACATCCTTTAGCCCGTGGCCAAGCCTCCTCCCCGCGCGGCAGCCGAGGCGCTCGGGGTGACCGACTCCGTCGTCGTCCACCTCGAGGACCTGATCCTCGGCGAGCTCGAGCCCGGCTCGGAACTCCCGTCCGAGTCCGAGCTGGCCGGGCAGCTGGGCGTCAGCCGGCTCACGGTCCGGGAGGCGACCAAGTCGCTGCAGGCCAGGGGCCTCGTCGACATCCGCCAGGGCCGGCGGCCGATCGTCGCCCACCCCAGCGCCGGGCCCATCGGCGACTACTTCTCGGCCGCCGTGCGGCGGGACCCCCGCCGGCTGATGGACCTGATCGAGGTGCGCCGCGCGCTCGAGGTCCACATCGCGTCGCTGGCCGCCACCTCGGCCAGCCGGGCGGCGATCGTGGCGGCGGAGGGAACGCTCGGCGCGATGCGCGCCGCCGCCGACGATCCCGTGGCCTTCCACGAGAGCGACATCCGCTTCCACGAGAGCATCGCCGAGGGCTCGGGGAACCAGCTGCTCTGCTTCCTGATCGAGGCCATGGAGGAGCCGCTGCGGGTCGCGCGCATGCAGAGCATGGAAGGCCACCTGGCGCGGGGCGGCTCCGTGCAGGACGTCATCGAAGCCCACGAACGCATCCTCGATCGGGTCAAGGCGCGGGACGCCAAGGGCGCCGCCGAGGCCATGCGGCAGCATCTGAGCCAGACCGCCCGGGACCTGCGGGCCTTCCTCGCTCTCGGCCGTGCCGCGCACGAGGAGAGCACCGACCCCACCGTCGTCGCATGAAGGTGGTGGCGGTCGAGACGACCGTCGTCGGCACCCCCTGGCGCGAGCTGACCTTCGTCGAGCTGGTCACCGACGACGGGTGCCGCGGTGTCGGTGAGGCCCGCATGGTCAGCAAGACCGACGCCCTGCTGGCGTGCATCGAGGAGCTGGCGCCCCGCTACGTCATCGGCATGGACCCCTTCGACGTCGAGCGTCTGGCCTGGCAGTTCCACTGGGCCGAGTACGGGCGGTCGGGCGAGATCACCCAGACCGCACTGGCCGCCATCGACATCGCCTGTCACGACCTCATGGGCCAGGCGACCGGCCAACCGCTGTGGCGGCTGCTCGGCGGCCAGTTCCGGGACCGGGTCCCGGCCTACGCCAACGGTTGGTACCAGGGCGAACGCGACCCCGAGCTGTATGCACGGCTCAGTCGTACCGTCGTCGAGCGTGGCTATCGAGGGCTCAAGCTGGATCCCTTCGGGGCCGCGACCACCGAGCTCGCGCCGGCCCAGCTCGGCCTGGCCGTGGACATCGTCACCGCGGTGCGGGAGGCGGTCGGCCCCGATGTCGCGGTCATGATCGAGATGCACGGCCGCTTCACGCCGGCTGCCGCGGTGCGGATCGCGGCCGAGCTCGCGGCGTGCCGCCCGGAGTGGATCGAGGAGCCCGTTCCCCCGTACAACCTCACGGGACTGCGACGGGTGCGGGTCGGGACCGACCTGACGCTGGCCACGGGCGAGCGCATCCACGTGCTGCCCGAGTTCGGGCCGCTGCTCGAGGAGGGCCTGGTCGACGTGGTCCAGGCCGACCTCACCCACTTTGGCGGCTTCACCGGGCTGCGCAAGCTCGCGGGCTGGGCCGATGCGTACGGCGTTCTGCTCGCGCCGCACAACGTGTGCGGTCCGGTGGGGACGGCGGCCAACGTCCACTTCGCGATCGCCACCCCCAACCACAAGGTGCTCGAGCACTTCAACGACTTCGCCGATCCCTGGATCCACGAGGTCGTCACGGGCGCGCCGACCGTCGACCCCACGGACGGCTGCTTCGGGCTCCCCACCGCCCCGGGCCTCGGCGTGCGCCTCGACCACGCTGCAGCGGCCGAGCATCCCCGCACACACGCCCACCTCGACCTGGTCCAAGAGGGCTGGGAGCACCGCGGCGGTCTCTAGTGGACCACTAGGGGCAGAGCAGGATCTTGCCGACGTCGGGTCGGGCGCTCGACAGGATCTCGATGGCCTTGCCGTAGTCCTCGAGCGGCAGCGCGTGGGTGATGACCGGAGCGGGGTCGAGGAGGCCGGCGTTGAAGGCCTGCACCGCCGCGAGCCAGCCCGCTGCCGACGCCCCGAACACCGTCGCCACCGTCAGCTGCCGACCCACCAGCAGCT
>Ga0209382_10009633_pt1 | contig 12080 bp, 7 predicted proteins | sample SoiMetdeltSBSDD5_FD_187599 | JGI IMG/M metagenome (GOLD analysis project Ga0209382, IMG submission 187599) | Bulk soil microbial communities from a Populus tree surrounding site in Tennessee, USA - Soil MetaG P. deltoides SBSDD5 (SPAdes) (version 2) | ecosystem: Environmental > Terrestrial >... | reverse complement strand
CTCAGAAGGGCCCCTCAACCAATTAAACTCTCTTACCTGGGAAAGGGCGAAAACATTTGATAAGACCGACGCTTTCACTGAATTTCAAGTGAGTCGGTCTGGGACTCAGACGCTTGTTATTCGCTACGGCAACAGCGGCCTTGGCCTGTTTCTAATGCCATTTCCCCTAACTCACGAAAGAAGCCATAGATAACAAATAGGAGGTAAAGTAACTTTATGAAAACAGTGTTTCGAGTTCTTCTAGCCGGGATGTTCTTAGTCATTGGCGGCGGACTCTCGCTTGTTTCCGCGTCTGAACTGTCCAGCTTTGACATTAATTTCCAGATCCAACTAAGGCCCAATGTCTCAGTGCAGATGGGCGCAACAGTCGCGGTAAATCAGCGCAATCCCAGTTCTGGTTTGCAAGTACTTTTCCTTAATGGCACAGGGCAAACGGCAAATACTTTCAAACCTCTGACTCAGGCAATCTTCTCGGATAATTTTGGTTTTGTGGTTTCGAAGGCAATACTTTTAAATTACCCGGGGCACGGAAACAGCGGCTTTCCCACTGGCATACAGTTTGGAAGCCTCTCAATCAATGATTATGTCACGTCTCTTCTGGCCTCTCTCGATAAGCTTCCACAGCAGGGATTACGACCGAATGTACTGCTTGGTCATAGCCTGGGGGCAGAGATCATCATGTTGGCTCAACAGAGATTGATTAACCAGGGCTCCACATTGCGAAGCAAATATGGCGTCTTCGGAGCCGTCTTCCTCGTTCCTGATATCCCAGCGCCATTGCCATGGGCCTTCGTCGATAGCGGCGCGGCGGGTCCTCTGGTTGCGCAATTCGTCAGGCAGGATCCAGTCTTAGGAAGCGTCCTGGACATTCCTGCTCCAGTCTGGGTTTCTTTGTTCTACAGTGACCGGGCCGGCCAAATCATTCCCAACGCCACCACTCCGGAAGAGGCCGTCGCCAAAGGGTTCATCTCTCTTGATTCAGCCACCTTGGGAGCAGAATTGATTGGAGCTACAGGTTCTCGTCCACCTATTAACCAAGGCATCTTCTCGCTAAATCGAGGCACGGTGACTTCAGTTATCGCATTTGAACAAGACGGCCTGTATGTCTTTCCGACCGAGCATCGAGGACTCTATTCCTTTATCACCCAAGATCAGAGCGGGAGGTTATTCTTCACTGTCAATGGCGCCGACACGGTCCATAACTTGCACGTTGTGAATCCGAGGAAGATATTGTCGGCGGTTAAGGCTGGGCTTCTTGCCTGCCTATAGAAAGGGAAGGGGGCGCAAATAAAGCGCGCGAGATCGGTACAGTACCGCGCGCGTAAGCAAGCGGTTGACTTATTTAACGGCCGCTTGCTTACGCGCGCGGTACTGTGCCAGCGTCCCCATGTTGCGTGTTTAGATTTAGGAAACCTCCGCCTTCTCAGTCTCCCAGATCATACTTTCCTGTTGTGGATAAGCGTTCAGCGCGAATCGTGGCCGAATTGCGGCGCGGGCCGGCGGTCGTCAATCGCCACTCGTCGAGGACTCAACGCCCTTCACTCGAAGGAGGCACGATGCTCTTCAGCCTGAGGTAGACGGCCATATAGCCGTATTCTTCGTTCGAGTGGGAGACCATTCCGGCGAGCATGCCAAGTCTGGAGCGTTGGCGCTGGCCCATCGAGACAATTTCGGCGGCCTTTGCGTCGGTGAGTGAATCGAAGGCTTTATCGCACATGTCGAAGGACTCCTTGAGCGCCGCGACCAGGTCGGCCTTCGTGGTCTTCGAGCCGGCGTTGAGCGCCTTCTGCTCGCCTATCACTGCGGAGCAGGTTCGGGCCTGAGAGTCGGCGACGTGGGCGACCAATTGGCCGAAGGAGCGGATGTCCGCCGTGGCCTTGAATCCGTAATGCTCCTCCGGCATCTTCTCCGCCATCTTGACGTGATTGTTCTTGACGCCGGTGTACATCTGCTTGAGCTCCGCGATCATCGGGTTCGTATTCTGTGGCGCGCCCGTGGCTTGCGCCTGTTGGGCGAAAGCGCTCGCTGACGCCGCGGCCACGAAGATCGCGGCGAGGATAATGGTCGAGTAACGGTTCATATGCGTCTCCTGTTCTTTCATTGTCTGCCAATTGAACGTGGTTGTTCGCTGTGGTTCCCGCCGCCCGCTTGAGCGGCGGTTCGAGATCGCCCGCCGGCCTGTGTAACTTGCTTGAAATCCGCGCCGTGATTCTCGAAAGTGGCGCTTTGGTTTTAGCGTACATCGCTTTAGGGAGAGCCGCAATATCCAGGCGCTTCTGTGATCGGCTTTTTTGTTTCGTTGACAGCGCAGGCGATTGCGCCTAATTTGGCCCCGCCGTCGCCGCAAACCGCGCAATCATTCAAATTCCGTACAGGAGATGACATATGAAGACCAAACTGTTCTGCATTCTGCCCGCGCTGATTACAGCCGCGGCGCTCTCCGCTTCGCCGCGAACCGTCTCATCGCAAAGCGAGTCTTCGTCGTTCGCCTTGACGCGCGCCAACGTGATTGACGGCGCGTCGAACGAGCCGCAACTCGATGTCACAGTGATCGTGCGCGGCGGGAAGATCGAACAGATCGGGAAGATGAATCCGCCCGCCGGCGCCGAGGTGATTGATCTGAAAGGCCGATGGCTGTTGCCGGGATTCGTTGACGCGCATGCGCATATATCCAATCTGGCCGCCGCCCGCGCCGCGCTCCGATCAGGCGCGACGACAGTGCGCGATCTGGGGGTCAACCACTTTTTCGACGTCGGCGTCAGGGAATTGAATCATGCGGGCGTGGCTGATTTGCCGGACGTCGTCGCCGCCGGTTATCACGTGCGCCCGCGCCCTGCCGACGAGTTGTTCATTGATATTCCGAAGCTTGGCGCCTTGATGGGCAAGCCTGTGAGCGGGACAGAGAATGTCCGCCGAATCGTCCGCGCGCAGATCGAACGCGGCGTCAATGTAATCAAGGTTATGGCCACCGAACGCGCCGGGCTTCCGGACACCGATCCGCGCAAACGCGTCTTCACCGACGAGGAGATCGCCGCGGTTGTTGACGAGGCGCGTAAATCGGGCATATACGTCGCCGCCCATGCGCACGGTGACGAGGGAGCTTACGCGGCGGTTAAAGCCGGAGTCCGCTCTATTGAGCACGGTACTTATCTGAGCGACCGGACGCTGGCGCTCATGAAAGAGCGCGGGACTTATTTCGATCCGACCATCGCCACCGTCGCCGACCTGATCGAGCCCGGCGGCGATTATGACAACCCGATCCTATCGATTCGCGGGCGACACATGCTCCCGAGAGTGCGCGAGACGTCGGCGAAAGCCTGGAAGCTGGGAATCAAACTGGTCGCGGGCACGGACACCGGCTACGGCCCGAACAGCAATCGCCGAATGCCGCATGAAGTGATGGAACTGGTCGCAATCGGAATGCCTCCGATGGAAGCGATCAAGGCCGCGACCTCCGTCTCGGCCGAATGCATGGGGATTGAAAAGCGCACGGGATCCATCAGGCCCGGCCTCGAAGCCGACTTCATAGTAGTCGAACGCGACCCGCTCAGCGACATCAAAAATCTCCAGGACATCCTACTGGTGATCAACAACGGCAAGGTGGTCGTGAACAGGCTGGATTGGTGATGACACAAGGCGGCAAAGGCGGGGTGGAGTTTTATCCCGTGAATCTTGAGCGCCGTTGAATTCGCCTGCCTTAAAATCCTGACGATTGCCGCTGAAAACCAGCGGCCGAAAATTCATGACCGTTTGAGACGGACCCGTAAACTCAACTCACGCTTGGCCTCATTGATTCAAATTGATTGGCATTGCCCTTGCCCTTGAAGGCGCGAACGAGCAGTAACAATTCCAATCAATCGTGGAGGTAACAATGAGCAAACTGATTTTCGTGATTGCGCTGGCCGTCTTGCTGCCCATCGCCGCCACCGCGCAAAGCAAAGAGTGGCGCGGCCAGGGGTACGCCTTCGTCGCGCCGACGAGCACGACGGAAGGAGGCTTTGGGCTGCACATCGGCGGTGGCGGCGAGGGGCTGGTTTACAAAGGACTCGGCGTGGGCGGCGAAATCGGCTACCTGGGCTCGGCTGATGGGTTGAGAGACGGCATCGGCGTCCTTTCGACCGATATCTCTTACCACTTCACGAAAGCGACCAAGTCGCGCAAATTCGCGCCGTTCGTAACCAGCGGATACTCGATGGTGTTTCGCGGCAGCGCCATAAACTCGGTCAATATTGGCGGAGGCGCGAATTGGTGGTTCAAAGACCGCATCGGGCTGCGTCTGGAACTTCGCGACCACGTCCCCCTCCGATCCGGGGCGATTCATTTCTTCGGCGTCCGAATTGGATTGGCGTTCCGATGACCTTATCGACTCGATCAAGAGGCGTTGCCGCGTCCCCGCCCGTTACTCGATTGATTAGTCGGCAGTGACGACAACAATTCCTGGAGCATGTCGAAGTTCACCGGCTTGACGAGGTGTGAATGGAAACCGGCCTCCCGCGTACGCCGGCGTTCTTCATCTTGTCCGTAGCCGGTCATCGCCACCAGCGCCATGCCGCTCATCGCCGGCTCCAGGCGTAATCGCCGCGCCACCTCATAGCCGTCCAACTTCGGCAGGCTAAGGTCCAGAAACATCACGTCGGGCCGGAAGGCGCGCGCCTCTTCCAGAGCGGCCTCGCCGTCATGCGCGAGCCGGACGTCATGGCCGTAGAGCCGCAGCAGCACGGCCATGCTCTCCGCCGAATCTACGTTGTCGTCCACGACCAACACGCGCCGGGCGCCCGTGGCGGACGCCGCGGAGGGCTTCTCCGCGGGCTTTGGATCCGACTCGGTCGCCGGCTCGGCGAGCGCGGGCAGGCGCATAACGAACTCGCTACCCTTCCCCAGCCCGGCGCTGTGAGCCTCGATCTTGCCGCCGTGCATTTCGATCAGGCGCCGCGCCAGTGTCAGGCCGATTCCAAGGCCGCCCTGTGAGCGGTCGGCGGCGCCTTCGATCTGTTCGAACATGTCGAAGACGCTCGTCAATCGCTCCGGGGCCATGCCGATCCCGTTGTCGCGCACCCGAATTACGACGGCGCCTTGCGCTTGTTCGACAATCAGGTCGATGCGCCCGCCCTCCTCGGTGTACTTGGCGGCGTTGTTGAGCAGGTTGGAGAGCGCTTGCGCCAGCCGGGCCCCGTCGGCCTCGACGCGCGCCGGACGCTCCGGCAGAGAGACCGTCAACGTGTGGCGTCTGGCATCGACGAGCGGGCGGCTGGTTTCGACTGCGGTGGCGACTACCTCGGCCAGGTCCAGAGGCGCCGTCTGCAGGCTGATCTTTCCCCGGCTGATGCGCGACACTTCCAGCAGTTCGTCCACCATCCTGGTCATTTGATGGACTTGCCGCTCCATCACTTCTTTGGTCTGCGTCACCATCGCCGGGTCGTCGCCGCGCAACGTGAGAATTTGGATGGCGTTGCTGATGGGGGCTAGCGGGTTGCGCAACTCATGGGCCAGTATCGCCAGGAACTCGTTCTTGCGTCGGTCGGCCTCCTGCAGCGCCTCGGCCTGACGGCGGAGCGACTCATCCATTAGCTTGCGCTCGGTGACGTCAATGTTAATGCCGACCCAGCGCGACGGTTCGCCCGCCTCGTCAAAGAAAACTTTTCCCCGCCCCTGAATCCATCGGACGCTTCCGTCAGGCAAGAACGCTCGATATTCCATGACGCCTTCTCCGTCCGCGAGCGCACGGCGCAAGTCCTGTTCGGCGCGCGGCAGGTCTTCGGGATGCACACACCTTGTCCAGTCCTCGTACGAGCCGCCGAAGCTGCCCGGCGCCAGACCGAAGAGGGCCTCGGTCTCTTCAGACCAGATGACGGCGTTGGTCAGGATGTTCCATTCAAAGCTGCCGGACCGCGACGCCTTTTGGGCCAGGTTCAGTCTCTCCTGATTTATGCGCAGCGCTTCACTCGCGCGCTTTTCCTTGTCAATGTCCGTTATCAAAACGACGCCTCCGACGATATTGCCTCCGGCGTCACTGATTGGAGCGCCGCTGACGCTGATCCAGGCTTTTACCCCGTCGCCCCGATGATAAAGGATCTCATGGCCGGTCACGACTTCCCCCTGAAGCGTTCTTGCCAGCACGGATTCATGGCCTTCGACGCGTCGCCCGTCCACACAGTAAGAGAGCCAGTCTCGATATGATTCGACGTTAGGCGACAAAACCGCAGGGTGACCGAGAATCCGCTCCACCTGCGAATTACCCATAACGATCCGTCCGCCGGGCGCTTCGGCCAGTAAGACGCCGGCCGGAATGTGTTCGACGATGGCGTTCAAGCGCGCCCGTTCCGTCTCAAGCTCAGTGATCAGCCTCTCGCGCTCGGCCCGCGCCTGCTCACGTTCGGCGATCTGCGTCTCCAATTCGATCTGCCTTTGGACGGCGCCGCGAGCCCTGACCTCGACCTCTTGCCTGGCGCCGCGCATCATCAGAATCAACCAGTTCAGTAACCCGCTTGTAGCCAGGAACAGCGTAAGGCGCTCCCAATCCGCCGTGTCCATACTGAAGAGAGAAAAGTGCGGCACCGTGAGAAAATAATCGCTTGCCAGCCCGCACAGCAGCGTAGCCAGTAGCCCGGGCCCTAAACCGCCAAACCAGGAGCTCACCACGACCGGAACAATAAATAATGTCAGTGGGAGACTACCGCTGAGCGCATGGTTGAGAAAAAGGCAAATAATTAGCATGACGCCGCTACTCGTGACGGCCATACCGTAACGCGCCAGGGGGCCGGATGCGCGCGGGAATTTTTGAAGAAACTTGTCGTAAGATAATCTCATTAGCGAATGCTGCAAACGCGCGTTATTAACGGAATACATACTTAGATCTTTATTCCAGATAAGCATCTACACTAACAATCGTCATGAAATTTGCAACCCTCCGTCGCGCCGCAAAACGGACGCGGTTTGTTCCGGCGTTAGGTTCGTGACCGCCGCCCGCTCCCGCCGTCGATTTTTCGGTTGACTACCAACTACAGGTGTAGTTAATATGGCCTCAGTTGTAGTTAAGCGGTTTTCTCGGGCGCCGTTCGGGCCGCGAGCGGCGCCCTGAAAAATGAATACGAGCCATGTGGCGCCGCCTAAAGTCGTTACCACATGGCCATTTCCCGAGGACGTCGAAAGTGCCGCGCAAACGACCTATCAAACTGACCAGATTCGAGATGGAGATCATGGAAGCGCTGTGGGGATTGGGCAGCGGCTCGATCCGCGAGGTCCACGAGAGCCTGCCCGAGAAGCGCCGCCCGGCCTTCACCACGGTGCAGACGATCATCCGCCGCCTGGAGGAGAAGGGCGCGGTGCGGCAGACCAAGCAGGTCGGCCATGCGCACATCTTCGAGCCGACGTTCACGCGCGACGCGGCGCACAGGCGGTTGATTGACGAACTGCTCGATCTCTTCGGCGGCTCGGCCCGCCCGCTGATGGCGCATCTGGCCGAAGCCGGAAAATTGACGCTCGAAGACGTTAAGGATCTGGAGGAAATGCTGGCCGAACGCCAGGAAAAACAATCTGCGCAAAGCGCGAAGCGCAAAAGTCGAACGCGGAAATAGAGGATTGCGGATTGCGGATTGAAGAGGATTTCAATCGCAGTTTCACGACCTACGGTTCCAGGCGGCGGATTCGGAATCAATAATCCGCAATCCGCAATCCGCAATCCGCACGGGAGCGATGAACTATGACGTCCCATCAATTGCTGGCCGAATGGTCGCTTTGGTTCTGGCCGGTTTTCGCAAATCATCTGTGGCAGGCGACGCTCTTCGCGCTCGCCGTGTGGATCGCCGCGCTCTGGCTGAGGCGGGCGAGGACGCGTCACATTGGTTGGCTGATGGCTTTTGCGAAATTCCTATTGCCGTCGGCGTCGTTGTTCCTGCTGGCGCAGGGATTGGGCCTGAATCTTTCGTGGCCTGCGCGGACGGAAATGACCGCCGCTGCGGACGCCGAATTCCTGCTTCAGATAGCGGAGCCTGTCGCGCCATCAGACGCCGCCGCGGGGCACACCGAGGTCTACTGCGTTTTGACGGCGCTGTGGCTGGCCGGAGTCGCGGTCTGTTTCGCGCGCTGGGGGTGGCGGCGACTAAGATTTTCCGCGGTTGCGCTCGCGGGCGAGAGGATCGAGGCCGGGCGCGAGGCTGAGATGCTCGGAGATTTGAAATCCCGCCTGAACGTGAGCCGTCAGGTCGGACTGGTCTTCTCTTCGGAATTCGCGGAGCCGGTGGTGTGGCGCGCGCTGCGCCCTGTGATTCTTCTGCCGAGGGGGCTTGCCGAACATCTCAGTGACGGCGAGCTTGAATCGGTCCTGAAGCATGAGCTGTTTCACGTCAAACGGCTCGACAACCTGTTCGGCTCATTGCAGATGTTCATCTGTTGCCTCTTCTGGTTTCATCCGCTCGTCTGGCTGATTGATCGAAGACTGATTGAAGAGCGCGAGTTGATGTGTGACGAGCGGGTCATTCTCTCCGGGGCCGCGCCCGACGCTTACGCGGCGAGTTTGTGGAAAGTCGTTCAATTCGGATTCGGTTGGCCCGTCGAGGGCGTTTCGCGCGCCACGGGGTCGAACTTAAAAAGGAGGATCAAACTTATGTTGCATGCCAATCACCGGTCGAAATCTTCAACGGCGAGCCGCGCGCTTGTAGGAATAACGTTCATTACATTGGTCGCTCTCGCCGCGGCGATGGCGCTCTTCAGCCGCGACAGGTCTGTGGTCGCCGAGGTGACGAACGTTCAAGATCAAGATAAAAAATTTGTCGCAACCGCGCCGATGCAGTTCGAAAACCCGCCGGAAATTCCGCTCATCATCACCGAGGCGCGATTGTCCATCGGCGAAGCGCGGGCGATAACCGCGGATGGCGTCCGTCCCGACGGAGAAAAAGTGCGAGTGATGTATCAGGAAGGAGAGATGCGCGACGCCGAGATTCTGCTCAACTTTGTGAACCAGAGCGGTCGACGCGTCACTGAGTTTGCCATTCATATTCAGAACGCGTCGTTTTGGCCGAAAAGCAGCACGGCGATCGTATCTGGCCGGCAAGCCAGTACTGATGCGGCGCCTGGCGCCCAAGTAACCATTGAACCGCAAGGAACCCTCGCTTACAAAACCAGGTTGCTGCTCAAGGAAAAAGAAGGCGACAAGGATTTGATGAACCACCTCCACGATTTCAAGGTCAGAATAGCCGGCGTCAAGTTCGATTTCGAGAAAGATTGGGTGCGGTCTTCGGACGCAAGGATTGAAAGCGATGGCGATGCCAAAATGGGAATAATCGCAATCAATCCAAAGGACGGTGTCCCGGGTGGAGTTCCAGGCGGAATACCGGGTACGCCGCTCCCACCGCCTCAGTCGCCGAAGAGGGGCGGAGTTCCAGGTGGAGTTCCAAGCGGAGTTCCAGGCGGAGTTGTCAATCCAAAGGATGAAGACGGTACAATCCAACAGATGAGCGTTTCATTACGGCCGAATATCTTATACAGAGAGAAGGCGAAATATACGCGTGAAGCGCGAGACAATAAGGTTGAGGGCACGGTTGTTTTGAACTGCGTTTTCCGCGTTGATGGGCAGATCAGCGATATCAAAGTGATTCGAGGGCTGCCGCACGGCTTGACGGAAAACGCGATCGCGGCGGCGAATAAGATTCGCTTCGAGCCGGCTATAAAAAACGGCAGGCCGGTGAGCGTGCGCGGGAGCGTCGAATTTACCTTCAATCTTTACAAGGATCCGGTCCAGCAAATGGACAGTTCGCTGCGTCCGACGATCCTGTACAAGGAGAAGGCCCAGTACACGCAGGAAGCGAAAGATAATAAGATCGAAGGCACGGTGGTTTTAAGCGTCGTCTTCGGCGCCGACGCTCAGATCGGCGACATCAGAGTGATTCGGGGATTGCCCCACGGGTTGACCCAGAAAGCCATCGAAGCGGCAAGTAAGATTCGCTTTGAGCCCGCGATAAAAGACGGCCAGCCGGTGAGCGTGCGCGGGATGCTCGAATACGCTTTCAAGCTTTAAGGCGCCTGATGATGGCGCGTAGCCGGCCCGTTTCGAATTCGGGGCTTTGATCATCGTTTCGGCCATCGGACAAAGACAGGGGACGGAAACAGCAAAGACGCTGTTTCCGTCCCCTGTCTTTTTGTCTCCTATTTGCGCTTTGAGCAGGGGTAAACTGTACAGTTCGCTTTACATATCGCCCCGATTTTCCGCATAGCAAAGGCGCCTCTCCTGATGAACAGCGTCAGGCGCAGAGGAAGTGGTATAATCCGAGCGCCCCGCAAGTGAAGCAGGAAGACGTTTTATGATCAGAGAAAAAATCCCAGCGATCGGACGCATAGGGTCACTGCTGGTATTGATCGTCGCGATAGTCGTCATCGTGACGGCGTTCATTCGCGCCCGCAGGCAGCAGCCGCTACCCTCTATTGAACAAGGGCCGCCGCAATTGCCCGGCAAAGTGGTCTCGATCATCGAGGGCTACAAATATACACAGACGGACCCGAAGACCGGGCGCGAGAAGCTGCGGATACTGGCGGCGAAAGACACCGCGTACGAGGACGGGCGGCACGAGCTTGAGAAGGTAGACATGACGGCCTTCGGCGTCGAGAAAGGCAAGAATTGCCGCGTCATCTCTGATCGCGGAGTTTATCTGCGCGACCAGAGCCAGTTCACGTTCTCGGGTAACGTCAAAGTGAGGAGTAGTGACGACCTCGAGGTCAGGACGGAATTGATCATTTACGAACAGCAGAGCGAGATAGCCCGCACCGAAGCCCCTGTGCAGTTCAGCCACGGGGAGATCAGCGGCTCGTCGGTCGGCGCCGTTTTGCGCGCCAATGACCATGTCCTGACCTTGACCCAAAGCGCGCATGTCATCAACGCCGATCCCGATCCGAACAAAAAGGACGCCCATCCAGTCGAGATTCGCGGCGACCGCGCGGAATATGTCGGGAAAGACGGGACGGTGAAGTTCGAGGGCAACGTCAACGTCACGCAGGGGGAGCGGCAGGGACGCGCCGACCTGGCCACCGGCTTCGTCATTCCGAAGACGAAGAAGCTCGAACGCATAGAGGCGCGCGGCAACTCGAGGCTGGAATCGCGGGAGAAGGGCAAGGCTTCTGATGCGCAATCGCGCGACATGGATTTCTTCTTCGACGAAGAGCGGCGGCTGAAGAATTCCGCCTCTTATGGCGACGCCCGCGTCCGCTCGCTCGAACCGGATTCACCGCGCGAGATAACCGCCGAAAGGATTGACATCACCTACAAGCCGAGTGAGAAGGGGAGCGTAATGCAATTGATCAGCGCGCAGGGGCGGGCGGTGATGAGGCTGGAGGCGCTGTTGGGCTCGGCCAGGGAGGGCGACTGGTCGGAGCGGGTGGTCGAATCCGACACCATGCTGGCCAGTCTCCGCGAGGACGGCAAAAATCTGGCCCGCGCCGAAGCCGCCGGTAACGCCGTCATGACCGTTACGCCGAAGCGGATCACCCCTCGCTCTGAAAAGAAGACGCTGCGCGCGCCGAAGTTCGTCGCCGATTTCTTCGAGACTGGCAACGCGATCAAAACCTTCGTCGCCGAACCGAATCCCGTCGCCGAATTCGATCCGATGCAACCCGAGGTCAAGGATAAAGACGCCCCGGCCAAACGATCGAAGAGGATTCTGAGCGGAAAGAAGATGACCGCCAACTTCAGCCAGCAGACCCAGGACGTGAGCGATATGACGGTCGACGGCGACGCGAAATTCACCGAGGGAGAGCGCGTGGCCGTCGCCGCGCGAGGAGTCTACACCGCGTCGAATCAGACCGTGGCGATGCGCGGCAAGCCGCAGTTGTGGGATTCGACGCTGCGCGCCAGCGCCGACGAGATAGACACCAACGTCGGCTCCAGCGAGAGCGAGTTGCGCGGGCGCGCGCGCACGACCTATTTCAACCGCGAATCCACAGGCGGGGCCGCGCCGTTCAAAAACAATAAGCAGCCGGTGACGGTCGCCTCGGACCGCGCGCTGGTGAAGCATAACGAGGGGGCGGCGCGATACATCGGCGACGCGCGCGCGTGGCAGGGCGAGGATTTCGTCCGCGCCGAATACATTGAAATC
>Ga0209382_10009631_pt1 | contig 12081 bp, 20 predicted proteins | sample SoiMetdeltSBSDD5_FD_187599 | JGI IMG/M metagenome (GOLD analysis project Ga0209382, IMG submission 187599) | Bulk soil microbial communities from a Populus tree surrounding site in Tennessee, USA - Soil MetaG P. deltoides SBSDD5 (SPAdes) (version 2) | ecosystem: Environmental > Terrestrial >... | reverse complement strand
TCAGGCAGAACCGCAGACGCGATCTCTCCATCTCTCCCGATATGCTCCCCCAACAAAAACGGATTATAGCTCTTGTTCACAACCCGCCAATATGCCCCGGCCTGACCCTGCTTCGCGACATGGGACCCGAAGCCGGCGCGCTGGTACATGCTGAAAACATTATCGTCCAGCCTTTCCCCTCCTTCGGAAAACCCTTTCAACTTACGTACACCTCCGAACATATAGTCTTTCTTTGCGAACCCGATATAAAAAGGAGCCTGTCCTTCGATCTTCAACGCACCCAGCGCGCTTGCGTCAATCAGATTGTAAAGCCTTTTCAATCCGTCACTATTCACGATCATACTGTCTGTGTCGGCATAGAAAACATTCTCCCTCCCGGCCTGCTCCATCATGGAAAACAGTTTGCACCTGGCGTAGTCGGTAATATGTGACGCAATCGCAAAGGATGTATAGCGTGTCTCGCGACCCTTGCGAATAAACAATATCGACCCGCCCGCGTGCATCTCGACCCACTTGTCATTCGTCACGGGCGCAAACGCATCCATGACCATAAACTCATCGATTGGCGCATCGCCCACGCGAACGGTATCGGTAGACAACTGTCCGAACTTGCCATACAGCGTGTTATTGATGGCCTTCTGCATCAGCGCGTGGGCTGGGTTGTTTTCACGTGTCGCCAGCATGCGCCGATTATAAATATCTGTAACGAACTCCCCAAAAATATTGTACCCCATGTAAACCGCCATGCGAGAAACGTCCTTGATCTCATCGCCTTCAAGTGCCTTTCTAAGCGAATTAGTCGAAAGAGTTGTAGTGAATTCTCCGATAGGATAGTGTGTTTGTTCCCCTTGGCGAAAAGGATAAACCGGACGTCGTGCAGATAATAGAACTTCGGCAATAACCATATATCCATGTAAAAACCTTTCTAGGTGCTTTGTCGTCACACCTTCGGCGAACTCAATCAGTTGAGTAGGAAACTTCTGCTCCATCATGACCGACGGATACATTGAATTGACATCGACCTTATACAATTCGGGTTGCCCCGGCTGTAACAACTTACTCAATCCGGTGTACCCACCGACGTATGATGATTGCTCGAACGCGACCACTTCGGGGTTATGGTTCGTGATAATCTTGTGTTTCATGTAGCTTGTCCGGTAGATGCTATGCGCGGTCGAGGATGCCGTCATGCGCATACTGCCCCGCCCGGTCTCGACGGTCTCTCTTATCAACCCTTTCACGATCTCAAAAAGTAACCCTGCCTTACTCACACACCACTCCCGGACCTTTTCCCCGGTCGCGTCGTCTGGCAGGTCCGTGCCGATCTCCACGCCAAAGGACCGTGCCAACACATCGAACTTGACCGGGTAATAGTTCTGTATGTCCAGGACCGTGACCCGGCGCTTGTCGCAGGCAAATTTCATTATAGTTGTAGTCAACTTGTGGTAAATCGACTGCAAGGTAAAATCGCACACGGGCATAAGGCGAAAACCATCCAGCGCCAAAAAATCGGTCACTACATCATAGAAGTATACATAAACGGTCTCGCGCTTGTTTACCCGCTTGGCAATCCACTCGAACAGGTCAACCGTCAATGAGAAATCCAGCGTCTCGATCATCTCTCTTACCTTGCGCCTTGCCCTTCGCCAGTAAATTGCATGTCCCAAAACCGGGACCCGTTTGTATTGCTTCTCGGTGACTTGTTCTCGCCGCGTGTACAGTCCCACAAAAATCAACTTGCCCGGCGCGCTAGGCCGGGTCAGTTTCGGGATAGGGAGACGGTCGGGGAGTTTGTTCTGTTTGGGTGGAAGTATGGGTTGCATTAGAACGGCCTCCCAAACATCCACGTCTTGATAACGTTTGTTTCCCGTTCCACGAGCGCGAAGTCATTCAATCCCCAAGGCTCTAGCTTATACTTTGCGTGCATCGCAACCGCGCCCCTCCTGCCGATCTCTCGCATGTGTTCAGGGCCGTACTTTGAGAAGGTTGACTTGCCGCCTTTTTGCCCCGCCTGTTTCTTTGTGAGTTTGCGCATGTTTGGCTCCGTTGCCTTTACGAACTATGATGTAATACTCCACGTTTCCACTGGCAGTCGGTCCCTGGCTCTCTATCCAGCCCTCCCTCGGTCTCCAGCCAATTGCGGTATAACGCACTTCTCGACACTCCCTGTTATAGATGCGCTTCAATTCTGCCCACCGCTCACGCCATGTTACTCTGTCCATATCATATCATCCGGGTTGCTGCTGTAGTCGAAATCCTTGTACTGGTTCGGGACCTTGGACAAGGCGCTCAACAAAATCCCGTAGCTTGGCTGCATCTCGTCGATTGCTTTCAGCCTACCCTTTGCGCAACCGTAGTCGTGACCGATAGCAAAACCAAATGTAAAGAAGACGACCGCCGCGAGTGCAAGTAACATAATGATGGGAAGTAGCTCGTTCATGGGTTACACCTTCGGCCTATTTACGAAATAATTGATCTCGGTGATACCCTCAATCAGGTCGATATCGACCGTCGAACCGAACCCGCCTTCCAGGGTCTTGACACGTACGTCCCAATCTTCCAACACATCCGACGCGCTCGGCGCTTCGTCGTAGTATAGGGTCGACGCGGCTTTCACGGTCTCGCCACCGCCGGACGGGACATACTCGTATTGCACCACCACGCGATAGCGAAATTCGGTCTCACCCTGCCATTCCCTCATCAGGGTTTCCGGGACCGGAGTATACACGTCCATGCCCTTGATGCCCTCCGCGGCGAACTGCTCTAAGCGTATCCTGTTGATGTCGGCGTACATATTTTGCAACCGGTACCCCATGCCGAAATCGCGCAACTGGTCAACGATTTGCGAATTGGTCAATCCCTGCCCCAAGTATGCGCTAATCCACTCCTGGGCGAAGCCGCGATCTCCTGTGTATTGTCCTGGCATTATGTTTTATCCTGTTTCTTCTCTCGCGATTTTTCGATTGCCCATTCTAGCAAAACCCTACGCACTAGTTTAGAGAAGCCCATTTGCTTTATGCACCGCGCGAATTGTAAGAGCGTCAACCCGTCCATCATGTAAAGTTCCATCATGTCTCTTAGGCTGCTCATGACATGTACACTTTCACGCTCTCCTCATCCAAATTCCAGACCTCCCCGATGAAGAGAATTATATGCTCACGGGTCGCGCTAATACCCATCATGATAGTATACAGGTCGTGGACATATTGACTGTACCGCTCGAAATCGGCCTGCTTCTGTGGGTCCTGGCTTTGCTCGAATTGTTTCTTGAGCATTTCCATCTGCGTTTCAAACGGGATGTAGATGTCGTTTATGTCGAGTATCGCCGCGGCAAGATGATTGAGTGCCTGGGCGCTCTTGCGCTTGTAGGGGTCGTTTCTGGCTCTAGGCATGGGAATTGCTCCCTTTCACGAAATCGAGTAGATACGCCTGTACATCCTCCAGCAAGCGCCACACCTGCGTATGCTCCGTATCGTAGCGCTTTTGATTTACTCGCGTCAGTTGATGCCAAATTGCATCGGCTTGGTAAATTGCCAGCTTGACGCGCTCGAAGGTTTCGCGGTCATGCTTGAATGTGCCGAACTGCTGGACTACATACGTATCACCCGCGTTTATGGCTATGTACTGCCGGAACTCATTCAGGAGCGCTACGACGATCTCCCGCCGTTGCGCCGCATCTTCGATGTTTGCCCGCTTGACGCGGGATGCAATCAGTCGAATATTGACGATCGCGTTGTCGGTGCGCTTCTTGGTTTCGTGGTTGATCTGTTTTATCATGGATACTCCAAAACTCCCCGCCTCTACCGTCAGTCTCCATTGTGCTATGGAGACGGTCAACGCTAGCACACTAACGGACCTTTGGCACGAGTAGGGCAGGGAGTACTTTGTATTGATCTCTACGGCCTACTTGAAGTAGTAGTATCCGTTGAATTTACCACCTTCACTCCATGCCAATTCCACGCGCAACGGTTGAGACATCCCGGACTGCGCGAACGCGTCCAAAATCTCCACCACCGCGCCGCCGCCCAACACCACAGAGAATAATTCATCTGTGTTTTCGGGTCTGACGACACAGTACCATGCGTGCATGTTTTCCTTGAATGAACTCTCGAACTGCTTTGCGCGCAGGACGTCGAATGTGGTCCCTACCAGTTCCTTTGCGCCGATGGGCGTGCCGCGTAAGCCGATCTTCTTCGCCCACTCGGACCACACGACGGGCGTGCTATCCGGGGTCGCGACGATCTCTTTAGGGTTGCCTGCAAACGGGTCGTACTCGATAACTTGATTGTTTGTGTTCATTGTCCTTTTTCCTTGTCGGTTGATTGATTTTCGTACTTGTCGATTGCGTCTGTCAACTGCGAGAGAATTTTACCCTGCACCTCCTCTCTGGCATTATCGTACAACTCACAAATGAGACACCGTTGCGAGAGTACATTCTCATGCAGTTTCTCGAACGGCTTGATGATCACCCCGCACAGACTGATTGCAATGGTCGCGCGGGGATGCTTGCAAACGAACTTATGCGCCAGATGGTCCTTGACGGATGTGTCACACCACACCCCGCCATTGCGGACACGCTGCACAAATGCCTCTAACTGGTCAACTTCGGGATACATGGCGTTTGTCATTCAGCCCTCCAGTATGTAACGCGAGACGAGCGCCTGCTCTGGCTCTGCGGCATCTGCAACCAGGTCGAACTTTTCCGGGTGGTTGAAATCACAGGTGACAAGGTCGGTCTTGCGGTCGCTGCCCGCTGGCAATCCGTCTACTTGTAGCGAGAACACGCCTAAGGCCTTGCTCACGCTTTCCAAAACTGCCCCGTTCGGATATTCCAAATATCTGTTATGTACAGTTCGCTCCCCGTCCTGCTCATTCTCTGCCCACAAGAACCCCACTAATACGCTCACCTTTGAGCTTGTGACGATAATACAGCGTTGATTTCTGTTACTCATGATTGCATCTCCTTGGCTCTTCGCCTTTCCATAATGGTTTACTACGTGCCTCTATCTTACTCCATAACCCTGTAGTAGTCAAGGGCTGCAATTAGGACCTTAGTACTATTCCCCTTCTTCCTCTTCTTCTTCTTCGTCCAGGTATTCGGCGGTCTCCTCAAACCACTGTTTGACCTCCTCCGGCACCGCCTCCAGTTGTCGGCGCTGTCGTCGTAGTTTTACAATCTGCTGTCGCATGGCATGGGACCGTGTAATGTTCTCGCGCATCTTGTCGATGGATTGCGCTAACCTGCGCTCCAGGTCGTAGGACGTATTGATCGTGTCACGCTTGCTCACTGGCGGCCTCCTGTTTCGCGTCATTCAGTTCACGGACGTAAATCTCGATATTTTCCTGCGTGTGCCGATGGAGCGCCAGGTAGGACCTGAGTTTGCTTTCGTCGATGTAGTCGGCCTTATACCATCTTCTCACGTCAGCCTGTGATGGAATGGCGTTCTCGATCTCGGTCGCCCGCTGCCAGTTCAGGATATACCGATCGACGCTTTGCACCTTCAAACCAATCTGCGTCAGTTCAGAGCGCGCCGTGTTTTCTTCGATGATGCGCGCTAAAAATCTTTCCTTGGTGTAGTTGATTAGGTCGGTCCTGGCGGCCTTGGCAATGCGTACATCCGTGAGTTGCAGGATGGCGTCTGCCTCTTGGGCGTCGTAGCCCATCTTGACTAAATTACCGCTGGTTGTACCCCGGTCGGTCAGTCCTTCTTCGTACAGGTCTAACACATCCGTTTTGGTCAAATCCTTCTCATCCTGCGTGATGCCCGCTTCTGCAAACTGCGTCAACAATTCCGCATCATCGGGAGTGTAGCCCATGGCCTTGTAAGTATCCAAGGCTTTGGCCCGGTCGATCAGCCCTGCCTGCATAAGCCGCCGAACGTCCACACGTGTGAGTGTGTGGAAGGAGATTTTTTGCAACTTGTCCCGCCAGAACGGGGGATAGTCTGAAATCTTCAAGAGCGTTGCTAGGTCGCCTTCTGAAATCAAACCCCTGTGCAACATCTCGTACGCCTGGGTCGGGCTGGGCAGGTCCCAATGAGACCGCCAGTATCGCTTGGCCCAATCTGCATCGAAGCCCTGCTTGGTGAAGTACTGGTTGATGTCCTCCGGGAAATCTTCGTCATACCCGTACTGCTGTGATGCGCTGTCGTTGAACGCGTCCCGTACCAGCATGCGTATCAGGTCGGAGAGCGGCGGGATATTCTTGACTAACTCCATATACAAATCAATGTCCTTTGGGTCGTGGCCTGTGCGCTTGAGTAGGTCTTTGAACTGTCCCTCACTGTACACGCCGCGCCACAACCCTGCGATACTCTCCCCGGTCGTGGGCAGGTTGCGCGACAATTCATCATACAAAGGTATGAGTTTGTCATGTAGTCCTAGCTTTGCCATGGCATCGAGATAGCCCTCCTGGGACATGATACCGATGCGCCGCATAAATGCAAGGGTCGCAGGATCTGGCAGGAAGGACCGAAAATCTTTGTCGGCGTTGTAGTTCGCCCATCGTTGCGCTGGCTCCAAACCCCCAAAGATAATTGAGCGAACCGAGACATAGAACGTCATGAGTTTCAGGAAAAACCCACTCTCGCCCTTCTCGTTTTCCACACTCTTCATGGAGGCTTTGAACCATTCCGGCAAACCCTCCATGCGATTGATCTCCTGAAACAGCCCGCTTGCCGCCCGGTCCACACCTGGCTGCAATATCTTCATGGCGTTATCAAACACATCCACCAATCGGTCGGAGATGAAATCCATGCCCCACAATACGACGCGCTGCACGAACCGCGTGAACATAGTCTCGATCTTTACGCCTAAACTATCACCCGGTCTCCAGGCCGGCTGGACCGGGGGAGTTTGCGTGCCATCCCATTTATACTTGGTTGCCATGTGTCCTTACTCCACTGTTAGAAAATAGCGTCTAAGACTTTCTCGAATAGCTTGATTGCCCGGTCCCGGTAACGGTCTGCAATCGCGTCCAGGAAATTAACAAGCCGGTCCTGTAGAAAATCATCCGGGTCCCGCAAGAAATCATCCAGCAGGGGAAAACGTTCGTCAATGCGCCGTTTCACCCACTCCGACGGAGATTGAACCAATGTCCTGAAATCAGGTATGAAATTGTCGATCTTATCAAATAGCCAGCCGTCCGGGTCGTTGACGATGTAACGCAACGAACCTAAAGCGCTGTCGACAATATTGGAGATGGACCGCAACGGGTTGTGGATGAAGTCATAGGACAGACCTGTGTAGTTGTAGAGGATCTCCAGCACATAACTGATCGGGTCGCGCTGAAAGTTGTACAACTCCCGGTAGTAGTCCCGGAGAGTGTCACCGATGAACTCGAACGGATAACGAATGAACGAGATTAGGTCATCAGCGTAACGCATCAGGTCTCGGATGGTGTCGTCAATCCGTAGTGTGTTGGTCAACCAATTGTAAAATTGCCACCACTCCACCGCCGCGTCGTCGGCTGCATTTTCCAGGTAGCCGAAATACGCGGCAATGGTCCCAAACCAGGAGGATAGATACTGCCCGATCAAGAACACGTTGCGAGTTGCGTTTTGCAGGCTATAGAAAACGCCCCGCAACATCCCAAGATAGTTTGAAAGGTTGCGGAGCGCATAATATAGAGACATAGTATTTTACGGCCTGTTGAATGTACGTTCCTGGCCTTCAATCACTTGGACCGTCGCGCCGTACTGCGTGGCAACTTCTTTGATGGCCTTCTTGAGTGCTAGCAGGTCGCTTTCAGAGATGCTGTCACTCCTGATTGTGATATTGACCGATACTCTCTCTTCGTCGCCGTTCGCCATGTTAGCCCTTGCCTTTCTGCTGCCGCTTGAACTCTTCGTTCATGTCGGCTAGCTTGGTGTGTGGCGGGAGTGTCTCATATAACGCCCGCTGAATACGGTTTGCATCGTCCTGCCGGAATTGCTTCGGCGCGGTTGATGTCCCGAAAAAGTAACCGAGTATCAACGCGACCGCTGTCACCATCCAATCGGGTACGACCTGCCCGGTCATGGTCATAATCACCGCCCCGCCGATGATAAAGACCGCAATCACCCCGGACAACAACCCGCCATTTTCGATTGCTTTTGCAAGTACTTGCTTCATTTTGTTTGCTCCTTCTGTTTGTGTTTACGGCTCGTCGACCGTCCAGATAACACCGCTCACATAGGTCGGCTCCTCCCAGGTTGCATTTGCGCCGATGGTTACAAATTGTATTCTCGAAAACCCCACTGACGTGCTGCCTGATTGCGTTGATGCGTAAGCAGATAAATCGTGTTTGCTGTCACCGAGATAGAACGAGTCGAAATTTCCGGTTGCAACATTGTACACGATCTTCACCCGCACGAACCGCTGTTGAAATGTGCCTGCGAATACTTCAGTCCGAAAGGTCGTACCGCCGGTCGGCGTGCCAATTCTCCACGCGCCGGTTAGCACGTTGTAGGATAGAATGTATTGACATTGGATGCCGTCCACTCTCACGTGCTGGAAGGTAAATTGCCAGTGGCCATGATTGGCGTCACTGGTCAGTATCCACTCGACGCCGTGTTTGCTGTCAATGAACGTGCTGATGTCTCGCAGTATTGCGCTCTGTCCAGCGTTGCCGCCTGGGTCGAGTAGGACGCTGTACGGTCTGGTCAACACCCGCTTCTGCGTCGTCTTTACAACTGGCGCAATGCCGGCTCCGCTTATCGAACTATCCCACCCGTACAGCAGGCTGTCAAAGAAATCAACATAATACACCCGGCCACCATTGACCAGCGGGGAAACGCCGAACTCTGAAACAAACGACTGGTCGGGCACATCGTTCGAGAACGCATTGACGTAATCAGGGCTGTTGTAATCGGGTTGGCCGCGTGCCATAAGTAACGCTCCTAATAAAAATAGTATGATCTTTTTGTACATTTAGACAAGATAGCCTGTGATGGAAACGGTGCATATCAGGTTGGCGATAGACGAAACGGCCTTGACCGTGTAACCGGCGAGACATGGTATCGGGACAACAAACGATAGACCTACCGCGTTGTACATAGCCGCCCCTTGCGAAAAAATCCAGTCTATTACATTAGCGGGAGTCGCGTCGTCTATTCGCGCCCTCCCTGTTGCCGCGGCTCCCGTGTTATTGTTCACCGCAATAAATATACTCGTCAGGTACAGCGTCTTACCTGCTCCCACCGTGTAAATTGTCGTGGTCCCGTTGTTGGCCTGTGCGAACGCTGCCACACTTGCCGCCGCCAGTTCGGAAAATGGTTGATGCGGATACGATGAAACGATAGGACGCCCGGACGCATCCACTAAAAGCGGTACTACTACGTTGCCGGACGTTTTGCCAAGCGTCAACACATTAGCCCTCCTTTACCGTGTCGATGAATTGCTGCAACATGGGCGGGATGTCGCGCGTCAAACCATGCAACTCAATCCCAATCCAGGGAGTATGATTGTATGTATCATCATCATTATAGCCGCGTATTTCGATCTCGTACGGCTCCTTATCAAAGACGTGCGAGAACCGGAAATTGATGACTGCATCGTCGGACCGTAACCACACACCCGCCGGCAATGGGAATATCTGCTCCACGCCGCGCCACAACTGCAATCCTGCCAGACCCTTACACCCTTCGGGAAATTCAACCCACAGCCGCTCGGATTGCGAAATGGGCAAGGGCATAATGTAACTCGTGTACGCTGTGCGGGGAGTGTTTTTGGGAATGGCCAGGTAGTGGAAAAAGGGCAGGTAAAAATCGACACTGCCTAGCGCGGTGCGGAGGGCAGTCGTTTTACCGTTGCTACCCTCCGAACTCTTGCGAACCGACAAGGATTTTGTCGCGGTTGGCATTACGCGCGCTCTATGTCATACTCAATAACAATGTTTGTAACGGTCGCATCGGACGGGGTGACAATAAATCCATCCGGGAAGGGGAACGCGTCAAAATCGAATTGACTGGTAATCCCCGCCGCACCAAACAGCTTCAAAGGCGCTTCGCTGGCCGGGAGACTGTAAGGGGAAATCTCGACCCCTTGCGCCGCTGCATTGCCATTGAAGAAAGTCACCCGCGAGATAGTACAGCGCCCGTTACGGGTGAATGTCGCATCGCCATAAATCGCTGCACGCTGACTCATTTAGATACTCCGCACTTCTTGCGTGGAGATGCGAACATTCGCACCCGCGCCGCCTTGCGTAAGGGTCAGACGCACTTGATCAAATTGCGACGTGTTCAGTAAGTTCTGTTCGCCCGATTTAGAGAAGTCGATCACCACTGCATGAGATAAACCTTCGCCCTCCACGCTCAGGATAGTGTTGCGCCCGGTCGCGTCCGTTGCGAAGGTTTCGGCGCCTGCGGTAATGTCTGCCGCCTTCTGGTCGATGGTGACACGATCTCCCGCAATGGTTGTAACTTTCGTAAGCTCAAACGTATCGTTGGCGTCCGACATGGTTGCCTGGCTGGACACCGATACTTTCTTGATGCGCGCTACATCCGTGTCAATGGTATCCGTGTCTTTGGTAAACGCCAGGATATTTTCGCTATGCAACACCCAATTATCGAGTTTGTTGATGTTGTTCAGGTCCAGCCACGGGATATTTGCGCGCACCTGTTCGTCGTTGTTCAGGTCAAACTTGACGTTGGTAACATCAACACCCTCTTCAATCGCCGCCTCATAAGCAAATACCATCAGTTGACGGAGCAGGTTGCCACGCGGGATAAGAGTTTGTTCGTCGCCGCTGGCTGCGGATGTGAATGACCGCAGGGTCTTGTGTGTGAGTGTGCCGAGATACTCGCCGGGTTGTCCACCCATGGTCATGACCGCAAATACACCAATGGTTGTCGTGCCGGTTGTGAACCCGGTTGCGGCAATCGTCGGCGAGTAAGTGACCTTAAGTTCAAGGTCGGACAGTGACGCACACCGCAAATAGAAATTCGGGTCGAATGGCGCGCGCCCGAAGAAAATCGGAAACACCATCTCCTGAACTGCTGATGCGCGCTCATTGCGCGACTGTGGGATATTGAGACCCGTCGCCCACAGACACCACCGTTTGATTTCCTGCGGGGTGAGCGAAACTAAAACATCGCTCCCGTTTGCAACTACTTCGATCAAGTCAACTACATCGCTGATGTCTTGATTGAGTGCAGACGTTGCGCCGTTCGTGCATTGCACCTTGACATACAACGTATGCAGGTAATTGCTGAGCGGGAGCTTGACGATCTTTGTTGCATTGTCGCTTGCCTGCACTTCATTGCTCAAAATGACACGGGCAGGGAATAACCAATTACCATTCATAATGTTTATCCTTTCTGTGTAAATTCTATATGGTCGGTAAAAGGTTATGCACCACGCCGACGAAATTTCGACATATCACTCATCCAGGTCACCGCGCGTTGGATGTTGTCTTGCAGGGTCATGTCGGGCATGGATGCAAGTTTGCTCTTCAAGCTATCTTGATAGGGCAACAGTTCTGCATAGAACTGCTCGCTCTTGGTTTGCGCTGCTTGCGCACCTGCCGCAACTCTTGGCGCGCCCTTTTGTATCATGGCTTGCTTCCAGCCTTCGAGCGTGACTGCTGCCATGCCCCTGCGCCATTTACCGGATGTGATTGCTTCGGTCACATTGTTCAGTAACTTCGCTTCTTTCGCAATCGCCTGTTGCGCCGGGTTTGTGGTAACAGCGTTGACGCCGTTCACCATGTCTTGAGATGCGGCCTGTGTTCGCCGCACCCACTTCTCTGCCACTGATTTCGGGTCTTTGGTTGCCATTGTTCATCTACTCCTTTTCGATATGTGATTGATTGCGCATGGGGATGCGCATTGACAGAGTGATTGTAACACACGTTACATGATGATTGTAACAGCGGTTACTCCGATTTTATGATGCGTTTTGAAATGCGCGGGGAACCCTACCACCCGGACGCGGAGTAAATGAAGGCGAATCCATGGAGTTTGCGTTGTGTTGTTGTTGGTCCCGATGAGAGCGTGAAGAATATTCGCGTTGTGTCTGAATGAAGTGAAGAGATATTTTTGATGTGGGCCGAAGAGCGCGAGAGATTGCAGATTGATCTTTGCGTTGTCACGAATTTCTTAC
>Ga0209382_10009625_pt1 | contig 12087 bp, 7 predicted proteins | sample SoiMetdeltSBSDD5_FD_187599 | JGI IMG/M metagenome (GOLD analysis project Ga0209382, IMG submission 187599) | Bulk soil microbial communities from a Populus tree surrounding site in Tennessee, USA - Soil MetaG P. deltoides SBSDD5 (SPAdes) (version 2) | ecosystem: Environmental > Terrestrial >... | reverse complement strand
CCGCCCCGTGCTGCATCGCAACCTGGGCCGCACGCTCCTGCAGATCCAGGGCGACGTCGAGGGCGCGCTCGCCGCCTTCATGGAGGGAATGGGCGCCGACCCCACGAACGTGGATCTCTACCAGGGCGCGGACCAGGCCCTGAGCCTGCTCGGCCGCCCCAGCTCCGAGCGCATCGCCGCCCTCTCCCGCTATCCCGATCGCGCGCAGATGCCGGGCGAGCTGCTCCAGCGACTCGCCCTGGCCCTGGCCGAGGACGGCCGGGCGGAGGAGGCGAAGGCGCTCCTGGCCGGCCGCTTCTTCGCGCGCGAGGAAGGCGGCACGAACGTGCGCCAGGTCTTCGTCGAGATCCGGCTGCACGAGGCGCTGGCCCTGGCCCGGGCCGGCCGCGGCTCGGACGCGCTCGCCATCACGGAAGGCCTCGGGCGCGAGGTGCCGGGCTTTGCGTTCACCCGCGACGGCCTGGAGGTCTTCGTGGACGCGCCGCGGACGCAGTACGCGGCGGGGGAGATCGCGGCCCTGGCCGGAGACGAGGCGGCCGCGCGCCGCCACTGGCAGAAGGCGACGGAGGGGAAGGAAGCCTTCTTCCGCGCCCTGCCGTACGCCTACGCCGCCGCCCATCGGCTGGGGGGCGCGGACGAAGCGGCCTGGCGCACGCGGCTGGAGGAGAGCCTGGCCCAGTCCGGGAAGTTCCTCGAAGCGGGGACGGGCTTTCCCGGCGTCGTCCTCACCTCGCAGGGGCTGATGCTGCGCGCGCTGGGCCGCGAGGACGAGGCCCGGGCCCGCTTCCGGCGCGCGCTGCTGCTGCCCGACCAGCGGCTCTCCCATCTCCTGAGCCGCCGCGCGCTGCAGGACGCGCGGCCCTTCTGATGAAGACCGTCGCCGCCGTCGACTACGCCGTCATCGCCGCCTACATGGTCCTCATGGTCGGCATCGGCCTCTACGCGGCGCGCTTCAACAAGGACGCGTCGGACTATTTCCGCGGCGCCAATCGCATCCCCTGGCTGGTGGCCGGCCTGAGCTCCTTCATGAGCGGCTTCAGCGCCTGGACCTTCACGGGGGCGGCCGGCCTCGCCTACCAGCACGGCTTGATCGCGATCCTCCTCTACGTCGGGAACGCCCTCACGTTCATGCTCGGCTACTGGGTCTTCGCGGTGCGCTGGCGGCGCGCGCGGATCTCGACGGTGATGGAGTACCTGGTCGAGCGCTTCGACGAGCGCACGCGTCAGGCCTTCTCGTGGAGCACGGTGCTCTTCCAGCTCTTCACCGGGGCCAGCATGCTCTACGGCCTGGGGCTCTTCGTGGCCTCGACCTGCAACCTGCCCCTCGTCTGGACGATCTTCGGATCCGGCGTGGTGATCCTCGCCTACTGCGTCATCGGCGGCCTGTGGGCAGTGGTCATCACCGACTTCCTGCAGGCCGTGATCCTCATGCCGTTCACGGTCGTGATGGTGGCGGTCTCGCTGGCGCGGGTGGGCGGGGTCGGCGGCTTGATGCGAGGCCTGCCCCCGGAGCTGACCTCGCTGCATCTCACTCCCGACATGGGCTGGCTGTACGTGGCCTGCTGGACCTTCATGGTGAGCTTTGGCTACAACACCTCGGCCATGGCCCAGCGCTACTTCAGCGTGGCCGACGAGCGGGCGGCGAAGAAGGTGGCCTTCCTCTGCTTCGCCCTCTTCGTCCTGGGCGCGTTCATCTGGTTCGTCCCGCCCCTGGCCATGCGGGTGCTGTATCCGGACCTGCGCGCGGTCTGGCCCGGGCTCGCGAATCCCCACGAGGCGTCGTACGCGGTGGCGTCCCTGACCCTGCTGCCGAACGGCCTGGTCGGGATCATGCTCGCGGCCATGTTCAGCGCCACCATGTCGAGCCTGTCCGGGCTCTTCAACGTGCACGCGGCCGTCGTCTCCAAGGACATCTACCAGCGGCTGGTGGCGCCGCAGGCCAGCGAGCGGCAGCTGCTGGTGGTGGGCTGGGCCGCGACCTTCGGCGTGGGCGCGACCATGACCGCGCTCGCCATGAGCATGGCCGCCAAGGGCCAGAGCATCTTCGCGGTCATGCTGACCTTCAACACCATCATCTCCCTCGCCTACGGCCCGCCCGCCCTGCTCGGCCTCGTCGTCAAGAAGACGCCGTCCTGGTCCGGGCTGCTGAGCTTCGCGGTGGGCCTGGCCCTCGGCTGCTACGGCGCGTTCGTGGGCAACTGGAGCCTCGTGCGCAACGTGCTCATCATCCTGCCGACCTCGTGCGCGATCTTCCTTCTCTCCGCCCTCGTGGGGCGGGACGACGCGGCGCACGTGGCCCGGCGCGAAGGCCTGTTCACGCGGCTGGCCACGCCCGTCGACGTCGAGCGGGAGCTGCAAGGCAGCGTGGACCCGACGGCGACCGTGTTCCGGTTCCTGAGCCGGGCCACCGCCGGCGTGGGCGTCCTGAGCCTTGTCCTCATCCCCTGGGCGGGCCCGGGCGAGCGCAGCACGGTCGTCTTCTACGCGGTCCTCACCTTGCTCGTGGCCGCCGCCCTCACGCGGGTGGGCCGCGTGCGCGCCGTCGAGCGGCGGGTGGACGCGGCATGAGGCCAGTGGCCGCGGCCGTCCTCGCGCTGATGGCGCTGTCGTCCGCCCTCGCCGACGCCGGCGTGGCCCGCGTCTGGGCCGTCAGCGACGGGGAGAAGATCGAGCAGGACAACCTCGCGAGCCCGCTGCGCGCGCGCAACTCCGCCTGGGACGGCAAGACCGTCCACCTTTTCGGCGCGCGGAACGAGGTCCTCGCCTTCCAGGTGATGGTGCAGTCCGATGACCGCGGCATCCAGGCCCTGACCGCGTCCCTGCCGGAGCTGCGCCAGCGGAGCGGACCGGGGCGGATCACCTACGCGGCACCGGCGGGCGATCCGTCGCGGACGGCCGGCCGCCGCATCCAGCTCTTCGCCGTCCACTACCTCAGCGTGACGGAGACGACCCACGCCGACTGGGTCTGGAAGCCGGGCAGCCCCGCTGCCCCCCGGGACACGACGGGCTGGAAGCCGGTCCAGCTCGTGCCCGAGAACGCGGCGGCGGGAAGGGGTGGCCTTCCCATCGCGGTGGCCCCGGCGCGCAACCAGTCCCTGTGGATCGAGGTCTACACGCCGCGCGACCTGCCCGCGGGCGTCTACGACGGCACCGTCACCCTGACCGCGGACGGCCAGGCTACGCGCCTGCCCGTGGAGCTGCAGCTCTTCGACTTCACCCTGCCCGACGCGAACAGCCTGGACGCGATGGTCTACTACGAGCCCTCGGAGCCCGAGCTCTACCACGGGCGCAACCTCGATGCCGCCTACCACCGCTTCGCGCACCGCAATCGGATCGAGCTCGTGCACGCCTACGACGAGGCCGCGGTGCGTGCGAGCCAGGGCCGATTCGACGGCTCCGACTTTACGCGCGCAGCGGGATACGAGGGCCCCGGCGAGGGCGTCGGCAATCGGATCGTTCCACGTTCTTTCTACGGCCCCGGCCGCGGCTGGGATGAGCGCGACAGCGCCTGGAAGCTCGCCGACTCGTGGATGACGTTCCTGGCCGGCGCCGTGCCGAAGGCCAGGACGTTCCTCTACATGCCGGACGAGCCCTCGCGTTCCGAGTTCGCGCGCATCCGCACGCTCGCGTCCAACGTCCATTCCAATCCCGGCCCGGGCAAGGCCCTGCCCGTCTTCGTCACCAAGCACTGGGTGCCGGAGCTCGACGACTCCATCGACATCTGGTGCGCGGGGCCACAGTGGTTCGACATCGATCGCGCGAAGGCGGAACGCGCCAAGGGACGCTCGTACTGGACCTACAACGGCGGCCGTCCCCACGGCCCCGCCATCGTCATCGACGCGCCGGCCACGGAGGCGCGCGCGATGGCCTGGGCCGCCTTCAAGCACGACATCGACGTCTACTTCTACTGGCACGGCGTGCACTGGAGGCACAACAGCCAGAAACAGGGCGAGCGCCGGCAGAACGTCTGGGTCAACCCGATCACGTTCGACAACCGCGGGCAGCCGAACAAGACCGACCACGGGTACATCAACGGCGACGGGGTCCTGCTCTATCCGGGCGAGGAGAAGGTCCATCCCGAGGAGGACCGCGGCCTCGCCGGGCCTGTGGCCAGCGTGCAGCTCGCGAACCTGCGCCGGGGGCTGCAGGACCACCTGTACCTGACGCTGGCCCGCCAGCTGGGCGAGACGGCGGCGGTGAACGCGGCCCTGCGCGCGGTGGTGCCGCGCGTGTTCTCGGACGCGGGGGAGACGGCCTCTTTCGCGGAGACGGGGGACGAGTACGAAGCGGCGCGCCTCGATCTGGCCCGGGCCATCGCGGGCGCGTCGAAGCCGAGCGGCTCGCGATGAGCATGCGGCCCATGCCCGCCGTCCTGGCCGCGGCGGTTCTTTGCGGCGCCGTGCCGTTTGCTCAGGCGGAGGTGCCGTCGCGTCCGCGCCTGCTCCTGGCCGAGCGTGACCCCTTCACCGGCCTGCCCGCGCTGAGGGCGCGCTACGCCGCGGGTGCGCGCCCGTCCGACGATCTCCCCGGCTGGGCGCTCTCGTATCTCGTCTCGGGCGACGAGACGTTCGCGCGGAAGGCGGTCGAGTCCCTGCGGACCACTCCGCTCCCCACCAAGGGCGGGTCCAACCTGTACATGGCCTACATGGGCCGGTCGCTGGCCTTCGACTGGCTCTACGGCTTCGCCGGCTTCGAGACCGCGCTCAAGGACCGCGTGGCGGGAGAGCTCCTCGAGGGCGCGCAGCGCATGATGGCCCTGCAATCGCTGGCCAATCCCGCCCAGGCCTCGTACCACAACCACACCGTGCGCGAGCTGGCCCTGGCCGTGTTCGCGCTGGCCGCGATCGAAGGACACCCGTCCGTGGAGGCCCGCGCGGCGCCGATGCGGGAGAAGGCGGCGCGCGCCCTCGACAACATCCTGGAGACGACCGACCTCGTGAACCCCGAAGGGGGCTACCACGAGTCGATGGACTACATGCGGATCACGTGGGCGCCGCTGGCCCTGATGGCGGAGCTGCGCCGCACCACGACCGGGGACGATCCCGCGCGCCGGTTCGGCGTGTTCCGGTCCATGGGCCCGACGTACCTCTACAAGGTCCTCCCCGACGGCTCGACCGCGCGCGACGACGACAACGAGTTCCCGCACCTCGACGCCGTCGACAGCGTGGTCCTCGGCTACGCCGTCCATCGCTTCAAGGATCCCTTCGCGGCCTGGCTGCTCCAGAAGAGCGGCTGGCTGCCCGCCCCCTGGCGCATTCCCGTCCTCGAGTTCCTCTGGAAGGACGACACCGTCGTCCCGCGCGATCCCGCCACCACCACCGCCGCCGAGCTGCCGCGCGAGAAGCTGTTCCCCGGCATCGGCCACGTGATCCTGCGCGACGGGTGGGGACCGGAGGCCACCTGGATCGAGTTCTCCTGCGGGCCCTATTTCGCGAAGCACGACCACCTCGACACGAACCAGTTCCAGATCTACCACCGCGGGAACCTGGCCCTGGACACGGGCGCGGACTACACGGACACGGAGAGCCCGCACTACCTGAACTACTACCGGCGCTCGATCGCGCACAACACGATGCTCGTGTACCAGCCCGGGGAGACCTTCTTCTGGGGCGAGAACAAGTGGACGGCCGCCAACGACGGCGGACAGCGCATGGACTCCTCCCGCTTCTGGAACTCGGTGCGCAGCCTGGAGGACTGGAGGCGCACGCGCGACCTCTGGGACCGCGGGCACGTGGAGGCCTTCGATCCCGCTCCCGGCCGCTACACGTACGTCCGCGGGGACGGGACGGGCGCCTACCACCCGAGCAAGGTCGAGCGCTTCGTCCGCGACCTTCTCTGGCTGCCGCGGGCGCGCGTCCTCTTCGTCCTCGACCGCGTGCGCAGCACGGACCCTTCCTTCCGCAAGGCCTGGCTGCTGCACGGCGTGGCCGAGCCGAAGGTGGAGGGCGGGACGGCCGCGCGCGGAATCGGCCAGGGCGGCACGTCCTACGGCGACGCACGGGTCGTCACGTTCGAGGACGGGCAGGGCCGCCTGCGTGTCCACTCGCTGCTCCCGCTGGAGCGCGACGTCATCGCCCGCGGCGGCCCGGGCTGGGAGTTCTGGACGCCCGGCGACCAGTACGGCGGGGCCTGGGGCTCCGGCCAGAACTGGCCCCTGGATCCGCCTGAAGGCGGACCCCTGCCCGAGGATCCGTACTTAAAGAAGATGTGGCTGACCTTCTGGGGCGACGACCTGCGCAGGCTGTCACCGTCCAACCGCCGCTCCGTCGTCCCCGGGGGCTGGCGCATCGAGGTCTCGCCGAAGGCGGCCGCCCGCGACGACGTGTTCCTGAGCGTGCTCGAGATCGGGGACCGCGGCGCCACTGCGCTGCGCATCGATCCCGTGGTGGCGGGCAAGGGCCTGGCGGGGGCGGTGGTGGCGGGAGAGACGGCGGTGCTGCTGGCCACGGGACCGGCTCCGCTCGTCGAGGGCGAGGCCACGCTCCCGGATACCGCGAGCACGCACCTGCTCCTCACCGGGCTCGTGCCGCGCGCCACCTACGACGTGCAGCTCACGTCCGGCTTCGCCCCGGGCGTGCCGGTGTGGCGCCTCGAAGCGGAAGCGAACGACGCGGGCGTGCTGGAGACGCCGTGGAACGGAAAAGACGGGAGGCTACGGATACGGCGGTTGGGCCAATAGTGGAAACGTAGAGCGCGGCGGCGCCGCGCAGCGGCGGCGACGTGCGAGGGGGGTTTCAGGGGGGGTCGCGAACACCCACCGCGATGATGTGTGAGTGCCCCCCCTGACTTGGTAAGACAGGAGCCAACCGTGAAGAAAGCATTGACGGGCGCCGTGATTGCCGTTGCGTCTGCCGGTCTCGTCTTCGCCGCGGGCCGCGTGCGCCCACGCATGCCGAAGATCACGAAGCCCGTGATGTTCGACACGCCGGAGGCGGACGCGATCCTGTCCGCGATGCAGGTGTTCCCGCCGGACAACCCGTGGAACCAGGACATCTCCTCGCTACCCGTGCACAAGGACTCCTCGCGCATCATCGCGTCCATCGGGGCCGACAAGAGCCTGGGCTACAACCTCGACATGGGCTTCATCATCGTGCCGCCCGACCAGAAGAAGGTCCCGGTCAAGCTCCTGCTCTACGCCGACCAGTCCGATCCCGGCCCCTATCCCGTCCCCGACAACGCGCCCATCGAGAACTGGCCGCTGCAGCGCAACGAGGACACGAAGGCGCTGCCCAAGGCCGGCCAGACGCTGGAGGACCTCCAGCGCAACGGCACCGGCGACCGCCACGTCATCCTGGTCGATCCCGTGAACGGCCTCCTCCACGAGTTCTGGCAGGGACGCCGCACGGACGCGGGCTGGGAGGCGTCCAACGAGGCGACCTTCAACCTCAAGACGGGCGCGCTGCGGCCGGAGCGCTGGACGTCCTCCGACGCCGCCGGCCTGCCCATCTTCCCGGCCGTCGTCCGCTACGACGAGTGCGCGCGCGGAATGGTCGAGCACGCCATGCGCTTCACCGTCCGCCGCACGCGCCGCGCGTACGTGCTGCCCGCGACGCACTGGGCGAGCAGCCGCAAGGAGTCCGACCTGCCGCGCATGGGCGAGCGCTTCCGCCTGCGCAAGGACTTCGACGTCTCCGGCTTCCCGCCCCACGCGCAGGCGATCCTGAAGGGCCTGAAGACCTACGGCATGTTCGTGGCCGACAACGGCAGCGACTGGCTGATGTCGATCGCTCCCGACCGCCGCCTGCAGGGTCTGGAGAGCCTGGCCAAGGTGAAGGGCTCGGACTTCGAGGTCGTGGAGACAGGGGCAAGGTCTGTCGAAGGCAACTAGCCGACCTGTGGAGAGCCGATCAGTGAGCTCGGCGCCGCGCAGCGGCGGCGAGCGACGGGGGGTTTCAGGGGGGGTCGCGAACGCCCATCGCGAATGAGGCGTGAGTGCCCCCCCTGAGATAAAAACACATAGCCCTGAAACTCTGCATGATCGGCTGCGGTGAGCACGCGGAGAGCTCGCACGGCCCCACGCAAGCCCGCTATGCCGCGCGGCACGCGGGGACGGAGCTGGTCGCCTGCTGCGACCTCGATCCCGCGCGCGCGGAGCGCCATCGCCAGCGCTTCGGGTTCGCGCGCGCCTACACCGACGTCGCGGCCATGCTCGAGGCGGAGAAGCCGGACGCGGCGGTGCTGGCCGTGCCCGTCCACCTCACCGCCGCCGTCGGCGCCCCGCTCCTCGAGCGCGGCCTCCCCTTGCTCCTCGAGAAGCCGCCGGGGCGAACGGTGCAGGAGGTCGACGCCCTGATCGCGGCGGCGGAAGGGCGCGGCCGGTCCGTCCCGCATCAGGTCGCGTTCAACCGGCGGTTCGTGCCGATCGTGGCCGAAGCGCGGCGGCGGCTCGCCGGGCTCGGGCCGCCGTCCGCCATCCAGCACCTCCACTACGAGATGACGCGCGTGGACCGGCGCGACCCCGATTTCTCCACCACCGCCATCCACGGCCTGGACGCCGTGCGCTTCCTGGCCGGCGCGGACTACGCGCAGGCCCGGTTTCGCTACCGCGAGCAGCCCGACCTCGGGCCGGGAGTGGCCAACATGTTCGTGGACGCGGTTCTGACCTCGGGCGCCACCGCGCACCTGGCCTTCTGCCCGACGGCGGGCGCCCTCGTGGAGCGGGCCACCGTCCACGCGGGCGCGCACACGCTGTTTCTCCGGATCCCCATGTGGGGACCGCTGGACTCGCCCGGCCACCTTCAGCACGTGGACCGCGGGCAGGTGGCGGCCGAGCTTCTGGGCGATCATCTGGGTGGAGCGGCCGACGCCTGCGTGCTCGGAGGCTTCTACGGCGAATACGAGGCGTTCCTCGGCGACCTGGGCGCGGGCCGCACGCCCTCGCCCGGCCTCCGCGAGTCCCGGCAGTCGGTCGAGATCGCGGAGTGCCTGCGGCGCCGCGATCAGGAGTTCCACGCATGACCCGTCGATGGATCGCCGCTCTTCTCGGCCTTGTCTTCGTGGGCGCGGCCGGCGCGCCCGGACCCGCGCCCCGGCAGGACGCGTGGACGATCGTGGGCCCGGGCGGAGGCGGGACCATGCGCCGTCCCGCCATCAGCCCCCACGATGCGCGCCTGGTCACCCTGGGATGCGACATGACGGGGGCCTACATCACCCACGATGCGGGCGAGAGCTGGCGGATGTTCCACCTCGGCGGCGTGGTGGAAGCCTTTGCCTTCGATCCGCGCGATGCCCGCGTCCTCTACGCGGCCAACAACGCGCTGTGGCGCAGCGAAGACGCCGGCGGTACGTGGCGCATGGTCTTCCCGGATCCCGCGCGGAACACGGTCGCGCACGGCTGGGGCGATCACGCCGACCCCGTGTTCACGAGCGACGATCCCCTCTATCCGAGCGGCCAGGATGCAAACATCCAGGCCGTGGTCGTGGACCCCGCCGACTCGCGCCACCTGGTGATGGCGATGAGCGCGACGGCCCCGGGCCCGCCGGGCAGCCACCCCGCGAGCGGGACCACCGTCCTTGGGTCCACAGACCGCGGACGCACTTGGAAGCGGCAGGGCGAGCTCGGCGTCGAGCGCGTGTTCGCGCTCTGGGCGGAGCCCGGCCTCGTGCGCGCGATCGGGGAGACGGGCGCCTACGAGGGCAGCGGCGAGAGCTGGCATCGCTTCGATCCACCGGGCGGTCGGAAGATCACGTCCGGCAGCTTCGGACGCGACGCGAAGGCCGGGCGCACCCTCGCCTATGTCACGACGGAAGCCGGCATCGCGGTCAGCGAGGACGGTGGGCGCGGCTGGCGCGAGGCCAGCGGGTCCCTGGGCGCGATGAAGCAGGGCGCCGGAGATGCGGCCTGGGGTCCCGCCAAGGGCTCGAAGCCGAGCCTGGGGCCCATCGCGGCTTCGGCGAGCCACGGCCTCGTGGCCTACGTGGGCCTGCGCGGCCTCCGGCGCGCGGAAGGTCAGGCGCCGTTCAACGGCATCGCCCGCACCGCGGACGGCGGTCAGTCCTGGACGGTCGTCAACGCGGAAGCGGATCGGCCCGCGTCCGCGCTCGACGGCTCCTGGATCGAGGAGCGCGCGCTGGAGGACGGCCACTCCGTGTGGTTCGACGCGCCCTACGACCTCGCCGTCGCGCCCGGCGATCCCGACGTCTGCTTCGCCACCGACCTCTTCCGCACCTATCGCACGAAGGACGGCGGCCGCACCTGGGCCCAGGTCAACTCCGTGCGCCGCGGTCCCGACGCCTGGGCCAGCCGCGGGCTCGACGTCACCACCGCCTACGGCGTGCACTGGGATCCCTTCGACTCGAAGCGCGTGTTCATCACCTACACCGACATCGGCCTCTTCCGCAGCGAGGACGGCGGCGCGAGCTGGATCGGCTCCTCGCGCGGCGTGCCCACCCGCTGGCGCAACACCACGTACTGGATCGCCTTCGATCCGGAGGTGAAGGGCCGCCTGTGGGGCGCCTTCAGCGGGACCCACGACCTGCCCCGTCCCAAGATGTGGCGGCGCACCGATCCCGATCGCTTCCAGGGCGGGGTCGGCGTCTCCAGCGACGGCGGCCGGACGTGGACGCCCTCGAACGCGGGCATGCCGGAGAGCGCGATCACGCACGTGCTCCTCGATCCCGCGAGCAAGGCCGGAGCGCGGACCCTCTACGCGACCGCCTACGGGCGGGGCGTGTTCAAGTCCACGGACGACGGCCGCACGTGGACATTGAAGAACGAGGGACTTCTGGGGCGGCAGCCGTTCGCCTGGCGTCTCACCCGTGCCGGCGACGGCACCTTGTACCTCGTGGTGGCGCGCCGCAGCGAGCGCGGGCGCATCGGCGATGCCGACGACGGCGCGCTCTTCCGCTCGACGGACGGAGCCGAGCACTGGACGCGCCTGGCCCTTCCCTCCGGTACCAATGGCCCCAACGGCCTCGCCGTCGATCCCGCCGATCCGCGCCGCCTGTACCTCGCGGCCTGGGGTGTGGCCACGCCCGGCGGCGACACCGGAGGCGGGATCTTCCTGAGCACGGACGCGGGCACGACCTGGACGAACGTGCTGCCGCAATCGCAGCACGTCTACGACGTGACCATCGATCCGAAGGACCCGTCCGTCCTGTACGCCTCCGGGTTCGATCAGGCCGCCTATCGCTCGAGCGATCGCGGGGTGACCTGGTCCCGGCTGCGCGGGTTCAACTTCAAGTGGGGCCATCGCGTCATGCCCGACCTCGCGGACCCAGGCAAGGTCTACGTGACGACGTTCGGCGGGAGCGTGTGGCACGGGCCGGCCACCGGCGATCCGGCGGCGGTGGAAGATGTCGTCAAGATGGAGAACTAGCGTGGAGATCAAGGTCTTTCCCACCAAGACGGAGATGGCGGCCGCCGCCGCCCGCCAGGCCGCGGACGCCCTCCGGCGTGCGCTGCATGCGCGGGGCAAGGCCAACGTCATCGCCGCCACCGGGGCCTCCCAGTTCGAGTTCCTGGACGCCCTCGTGAAGGCCCCCGGCATCGACTGGTCGCGGACGGTCTTCTTCCACCTGGACGAATACGTGCGCGTGCCCGCCACCCATCCCGCGAGCTTCCGCCGCTATCTGCGCGAGCGGATCGTGGAGAAGGTGCGGCCCGGCCAGTTCCACTTCATCGAGGGCGACGCGGCCGACCCGAAAGCGGAAGCGGCGCGCGTGGGCGCGCTGATACGCGACCATCCCATCGACGTCGCCTTCGTGGGCATCGGCGAGAACGGCCACCTCGCGTTCAACGATCCTCCGGCCGACTTCGAGACCCGGGAGCCGTACCTGGTCGTGTCGCTGGACGAGGCCTGCCGCCGCCAGCAGCTCGGCGAGGGATGGTTCCCGCGCCTCGAAGACGTTCCCGCGCGCGCGATCTCGATGTCGATCCGGCAGATCCTCGACGCGGCCGAGATCCTCTGCATCGTCCCCGACGCGCGCAAGGCGCGGGCCGTGCACGATTGCCTCGAGGGGCCGGTGAGCCCGCAGCATCCCGCGTCCATCCTGCAGCGGCACCCGGGCACGACCGTGTACCTCGACGCCGCCTCGGCCGCTCTGCTCACGCGGGGAAAGGACAAGCGATGAAACCGGACGTGTGGG
>Ga0209382_10009624_pt1 | contig 12087 bp, 8 predicted proteins | sample SoiMetdeltSBSDD5_FD_187599 | JGI IMG/M metagenome (GOLD analysis project Ga0209382, IMG submission 187599) | Bulk soil microbial communities from a Populus tree surrounding site in Tennessee, USA - Soil MetaG P. deltoides SBSDD5 (SPAdes) (version 2) | ecosystem: Environmental > Terrestrial >... | reverse complement strand
CCCCGAGACCTTCCCGGCCCGAATCGTGGGCTGCGGTGCGGACGGGTTCCCGGGCGCCGGCGTCGACCGCGCCGATCTGGTGCTGGAGATCCGGGAGGCGTCAGGGCCGAAGCCGGTGCTGATGGTGCTAGCGAATCGCGACTTCTACAACCATCCGTGCAGGCTCGAAGCGTCGATCGCGTCCGCTCCGCCCGGCAAGTCGGCGATCGTCTTCGTCGGCGGATGGGGCGCGAGCGGCTTCGCGGCGGCAGCGCCGACGCCGGTCGCGATCCCCCACCCCGGCCGCACGGGGCTACCGGCCGGCTCCTACAGCGTGCAGCTCGCGCGGCTGGCGACTCCCGCCTCGAGAGCCGAGGTCAAGTACTACACGATCACTCTCACCAACGCTCGCGTCGTCGACGCTGGCACGCCGCTCTCCTACCCCGCCACCGTCTCGGGCTGCCCGGCTCCGGAGGCCGATGCCGAGGGAGAGCGGATCGTCCGCGAGGGCTTCTCCGCGCACAGCGAGGCGCGGCCCGACGGCTCGCTCCGCGTCGAGCTCGTGGCGCGCGCCGCTCCCGGCTGTCGGATCGCCTCGTCGATCCCGGCGCTGCGCGGTCGCTAGGTGCCTTGTCAGCTAGGGACGCGTCTCGGCAGGTCCACCGGCTCCGACAGCCCGACGCAGCTCCGCCGTCCGCCGATCGCCAGCGACGAACTGGCGCTCGGCGACGGCGAGGCAGGGGCGTAGCGCAGCGGCGGCCTCGGCCTGCCGGCCAAGCGTCTGCAGCGACAGTCCGAGCGTCAGGCAGGCGTCCACGGCCGCGGGGTGCTCGTGCAGGCCGAGCCGCGCGAACTGGTCGAGGGCGCCGCGGGCCCGCGCGACCGCCTCTCCCGGATGCCCGGCGCGGCGCGCCACCTCGGCCTGGATCGCGGTGGCCCGCGGCACCATCGGGTGCTCCGCGCCGAGAAGGTCGTGGAACACGCGCTGCGCCTCGTCGAGCCTCGCCTCCGCCTCGCCGAGCCGTCCCTGCTCGAGGCGCAGGTAGCCGAGGTCGCGCAGCGCCGTGCCGGTGAGCGGGTGCTCGCCGTTGTAGATCCTCCGCAGCCTGACGAGGTTGTCGGCCAGGAGTGGCTCGGCTTCCTCGAACCGACCCGAGACGACGAGCAGGCGCGCGAAGTAGAGCTCGGTGATCGCCGCCACCTGCGGGTCGGGACCGTTGCCTCGCTGGATCGCGAGCGCCTCGCGGTAGGCGGCCTCCGAGTCCGCGAAGGCGCCGCGGTCGCGCAGGACGTTGCCGAGGTCCCGCAAGCCGTCGGCCATGACTTCGCGCTGGTCGGTGCGGCGCAGCGCGCGGACCGCCTCGCGGAGCGTGGCCTCGGCGGCGGTCAGGCGCCCGCGCGTGTGCTGCAGGTCCCCCAGCACGAGCGCCGTCGCCACGGTGTCCAGGTGCTCGGCACCGAATCGCTGGCGGCGGATCCTCAGCACCCTGCGCAGGTTCCGCTCGGCGTCGTCGTAGCGACCCAGCCAGTGCTGGATCTCGCCGAGCCAGTGGAGCGTGTCGGCCACCTCGGCGCTGTCTGCGCCGTAGCTCGCCGCCCGCAACGTCACCGCCTCCTCGAGCAGCTCGCTGGCCGGGCCATAGGAGCCCCAGGCCGCCTCGACGCGGCCGAGGAGCTGCAGCAACCGGGCCTGGCTCTTCGGCTCGCCCCGCAACTCGGAGCGCACGAGGTTCGCGGCCTCCTCGACGTAGTCGTGAGGCGTCGGCGGGACCTCCTGCCCCCTCGGGTAGACGCGGTTGAAGAGGTAGCTGACGATCTCCTCGACCTGGTCCGCGCGCCGGGCCTCGCGCGCGGCGCGCAGGCGCTCGCCGGCTAGGACGGCGCCACCCCAACCGGCGGCGATCGCCACCGCGAGGATCCAGGCGAGGGCCACGCGTCGCCGCGCGACGAGCTTTCGCGCGCGGTACATCAGGGTGCCCGGCCGCGCGCGGATCGGCCGGCCATGACGATGGCGGTCGACGTCGTCGAGCAGCTCGCCGACCGACGGATAGCGTCCCTCGGGCTCCTTGCGCAGCGCACGGAGGACGACGGCGTCGAGGTCGCCCCGCAGCCTGCGGGCCAGCGCCGCACGCGTCGTCTTGCGCGCGTCGCATTGCTCGGCCGTGGCTGCCGAGCGCACCTGGGCACTGGGGCGCCCGGCGGGTCGCTCGCAGACGGCGCGTTCGACGGCGCCGACCGACGAGCCCGTGATGGGCTGCGCCCGCTGTCCGGTGAGCAGCTCCGAGAGCAGGAGCCCGAGCTGGTAGACGTCGGACGCGGTGGTGATCGCCTCGCCACGCACCTGCTCCGGGCTCGAATATTCGGGCGTGAGCACCCGCGCCGGCGATCGCGTCGGTGCCTCGCTTCCGCCACCGCTCGTCGAGAGCAGCTTGGCGATGCCGAAGTCGAGCAGCTTGACCTCGCCCTCGGCGGTGACGGCGATGTTCGACGGCTTGACGTCGCGGTGGACGACGAGATTGCGGTGGGCGTGCTCCACCGCACGGCCCACCTTGGTGAAGAGCTCGAGGCGATCGTCGACGGTCAGCCGCTCGTCGTCGCAGTAGCGGTCGATCGGGCGACCCGCGACGTACTCCATGACGAGGAAGGGGCGGCCGTCCTCGCTGCGACCGCCGTCGAGGAGGCGGGCGATGTTGGCGTGGTTGAGCGAGGCGAGGATCTGCCGTTCGAGCTCGAAGCGGAAGAAGATCTCCGCCGAGTCGGTGCCGACGTCGCCGCCGAGACGCACCAGCTTGAGCGCCGCCTGCTGGCGGAACTGACCGTCGGCCCGCTCGACCAGGTAGACGGTACCCATTCCGCCACGCCCGAGCTCGCCGACCACCTGCCAGGGGCCGAAGCGCCTTCCGCGGTCGGCGGCCTCGAGCGCGCTCTGGGTGGCCAGCGCGTCGCGGAGGAAGGCCACCGCCATCCCCGGGTCGAGCCCCGAGCCCGCATCCGCGGCCATCGCGAGCAGCGCCTCGATCTCGGCCACGAGCTCGGTGTCGCCTTGGCAGGCAGTGGCCAGGTAGGCGGATCGCGCGGCCGCCGGCACGTCCAGCGCCGCGTCGAACAGCGCGTCGATCCGTGCGCGGTGCGCGGCCGAGCTCATCGCTGCCCTCTGAGGTTCCAGGTTTCGAGTGTAGCGCTCCGGGATCTCGAAGAGCCATTCACTTGACGCTGTAGCCGTTGTTGAGCTCGTCGGATTCGGCCACCAGGGGCGGGTCGTCGACGCGCAGAGTCAGGCGTGCCGCCTCGCTCAGCGGCGCGCCGGCGTCCACGGTCGTCCAGGTCGCCTCGCCCGGCCCGAGCGCGGGGACGGCCGCGCGCGTCGTCGTCACCTCCCCGCCGCGCTGGTAGAAGAGCGTCAGCCGGGTGGCCACCGAAGCACCCCGGCCGCGGTTGGCGACCTCGACGCGGAGCCTGGTCGCCGACAGCGGGGCGCCCTCGGCGGCACGGATGAGGAGGTCCGGGAGCTCGCCGGCGGCGAGCGGCGCGGCGAGGCTCCACAGTGCAGAAGCGACGAGCCCCGTCGTCCAGAACCTCCAGAATCTCCGGATGGTGCGCACGGCGCACCCCACGCCGGACGCAACTGGCACCGCTCCAGGCGCACGTGGGAGCTGCGTGCCGCCGGTGCGCGTGGCGGCGTTTGGGTAGGGTGCGCCGGGCGCACCATCCGGGGGGAGCGGCGATGGGGTACGGCTCCAGGGCACCTGCCTGAGGAGTCGGAAACCGATCGCCGATCACGTCAGGCTCGCCGCGCCGAGGTCGCGTGCGAGGGAGGCCGTCCGCCCTCGACGGCTCACCCTGCGAGGGTATCGACGAAACCGCGCAGCGAGTAGGCGCCTGACGTGTGGCCGGTAGCGCGCACGGCACCGGCCGCCCGAGCGACGCGCTCTCCGTCTGCCGCGGCAAGGGCGGAGAGCAGCTCGCGCCAGACCGGACTCGCATCGCCGCGTGCGGCGGCCTCGAGCCATGCGGCCGAAGCCTTCGTCGTCCGCCCGTGGCCGAACGCTCCGAGTGCCACGACGAGCGAGTCGTCGTGATCCGGACCGCGCGCGCGGAGCGCATCGTCCGTCGAGCAGCGCAGCGCGTGCAAGACTCCGACGAGGTAGTCGTCGCCGGCGGGCGTCGAGCCCTCGCCGAGGCCGACGAGGGCGGCGGCCGCCTCGAACACGGCCGGGCGATCACGCTGCCGCAAGGCTGCCTGCAGCCGCCACGCGCGGCGGAGGACCTCGTCGCGCCAGGGCTTTTCCCCCGGGAGCTCCCCCAGCTCGCCGGCGATCACCTGCAGGAGCCGGGGCGCGGGCGCCTTGGCCACGCCCTGGTTCGTCGCGAGGCTCACTGCGACCAGGCGGTCGGCTGGCGGTCCCACCGGTGCTCGCGCAGTCGCGAGAGCAGGCCCGGGGCGAGCGGGCCGGCGTCGCTCGCGGCGATGTTCGCCTCGACGTTGCGGATCTTGCGCATCCCCGGGATGACCGTCGCCACCGCCGGGTGCGAGAGGATCATGCGCAGCGCCATCTCCGGCATGGTGCTCTCCGCGGGAACGAGCGGTGCGAGCCGCTCCACGCGCTCGAGGGTAGCGGTCAGGTTCTCCGGCACGAAGTAGGTGTTGCGCCAGTCGTCGGCCGGCCAGGTCGAGTCGGCGCGGAGGGTGCCGGTGAGCGACCCCTCGTCGAACGGCACCCTGGCGATGACGGCGACGCCCATCTCCTCGCAGGCCGGGAAGAGCTCGTCCTCCGGCGCCTGGTCGAAGACGTTGTAGATCACCTGCACGGCGTCGACAGCACCGCTTTTCACCGCGCGCACGCCGTTCCACGGCTCCCAGCGGTTGAGGCTGATGCCGATGCCGCCGATGAGCCCCTGGCTCCGCAACTCCTCCATCGCCCGGCGCCAGCGCTCGTCGTCCGTCCAGTCGTCCTCCCAGACGTGGAGCTGCACGAGGTCGAAGTTCTCGAGCCCCGAGCTCTTCAGGCTCTTGTGCACGCAGCGCTCGATGTGGTCCGGGGGGAAGACGTCTTCGAGACGCGAGCCGCGCCGGCTCGGCCAGTTGAGGTCCTTGGGCGGCACCTTGGTCGCGGTGTAGAGCCGCTTGGCCGGGTGGCGGCGCACCAGCTCGCCGAGGAGCCTGTCGCTGTGGCCGACGCCGTAGGCGAGCGCGCTGTCGAAGAAGTTGCAGCCGAGCTCCACGGCGCGGTCGAGCGCGGCGAGCGACTCGGCGTCGTCGGACCCCGTCCACCCGCCCATGCCCCACATGCCGTAGCCGATGTCGCTCACCTGCCAGCCGAGCCGTCCGAAGGCGCGGTACTTCACGATCCCTCTCCCCCCTTCTGCTCCGCCTCCCGAACCAGCTCCCAGAGGCGGCTCGGGCGCAGCGGCATCTCGCGGATCTCGAGACCGGGAATCTGTAACGCGTCCTCGACGGCCTGCGCGAAGAGCGCGGCCGTCGGGATCGCGCCCGCCTCCCCTGCCCCCTTGGTGCCGAGCTCGTTGAGCGGCGACGGCGTCTCGACGTGACCGACCTCGACCCGCGGCACGTCGAGCGCGGTGGGGAGCAGGAAGTCCATGAGCGTGGCGTTGACGAGCTGCCCGTTCTCGTCCCAGACGAGCTGCTCGTAGAAGGCGTTGCCGAGGCCCTGGGCGACGCCGCCGTGCACCTGGCCGTCGACGATCAGCGGGTTCAGCACGCGGCCGCAGTCGTGGACGACGACGTATTTCCTCACCTTGACGTCGAACGTCTCGCGGTCGACCTCGACGATGCAGGCGTGGGTGCCGCTGGCGGTGGCGCCGCGCTGCGGCCCGAAGTAGCGGGTCGACTCGAGCCCCGGCTCGGTGCCCGGCTCGACGGCGCCGCGCATCGGGTTGGCGAGCCGCGCGAGCTCGCCGAGACCGACCGCGCGCACCCGCTCGCCGCGCAGGTCGTTGCCGGCGTCGGCCTTGACCCGTGCGACGCCGGCCGCGAGCTCGACCTCGTCTTCGCCGACGCCGAGGTGCCGGGCCGCAAGGGCCACCGTCTTCGCCCGCACGTCCTTGGCGGCGGCATGCACCGCGTTGCCCGCCACCACGGCGCCGCGGCTGGCGAAGGTGCCGGTCCCCCAGTGGAACTGGTCGCTGTCGCCGGTGACGACCTCGACGTCGGCCACCTCGACGCCGAGCTGCTGCGCGGCGATCTGCGCCAGCACGGTGAAGTGCCCCTGCCCCTGCGTGCCGACCCCCGTCACCACCGTCACCTTGCCCGAGGTCTGCACCTGCACGCGCGCTCCCTCGAAGGGGCCGATGCCGGTGCCCTCGACGTAGCAGACGAGCCCGGCGCCGATGGCCCTGCCCTCGGCGCGCAGGCGCGGCAGCTCCTCGGTCGTCAAGCGCTGCCAGTCCATCCGTCGCTCGATCTCCTCCACGAGGGCCGGATAGTTGCCACTGTCGTAGTAGAGCGGCGCGAAGTCCTGGTAGATGATCACGTTGTCGACCGGGAAGTCCTCCGGCCGCAGGAAGTTGCGTCGCCGGATCTCCACCCTGTCGATGCCCAGCTCGCCGGCCGCGGCGTCGAGGAGCCGCTCGACGACGAACACCCCGTGCTGGCGCCCGGCGCCGCGGTACGGCGTGACGATCGGCTTGTTGGTGAAGACCGCGCGCAGCTCGCTGTCGTAGGCCGGCACCTTGTAGGGCCCGAGCAGCGTGCACTGGCTGTTGAGCGGCACGGTCAGGCCATAGGGGTCGTAGGCGCCGGTGTCGTGCAGGAAGCGGTCGCGGATGCCGAGGATCAGCCCGTCGCGGGTGAGCGCCATCTCGGCGTCGTGGAGCTGGCCGCGCTCCTGGGTGGTGGCGTAGAAGTTCTCGGTGCGGTCCTCCGCCCACTTGACCGGCCGCTCGAGGCGCATCGCCAGCCAGGGGACGAGCACCTCCTCGGGGTAGAACATCATGATCTTCGGCCCGAAGCCGCCGCCGATGAACGGCGCCACGAGCCGCACCTGGTGCTCGGAGAGGCCGAGCATGGCGGCGAGCCCGTTGCGGATGGGGATGGGCGCCTGGGTCGTGTCCCACACGGTGAGGCGGTCGGCGCGTGCGTCCCACTCCGCCACCACCGCGCGGTTCTCGATCGCCGCCGCGGCGCCGCGGTCGTAGTCGTAGCGGCGCGCGACGACGACGGCGGCGTTGGCGCGCGCGTCGTCGTAGCTCCCCTTCTTCTGCGGCACGAAGGCGGCGAGGTTGCTCTCGAGGTCTTCGTGCACGAGCGCCGCGCCGGGCTCGAGCGCCGCCTCGAGGCCGACGATCGCCGGCAGCGGCTCCCAGTCGACGACGATCCGCTCGGCGGCATCCTCGGCGAGGTAGCGGGAGCTGGCGACGATGACCGCCACCGGCTCGCCGAGGTGGCGCACCTTGCCCCTGGCGAGCGGCACCTGGCAGCGCTGGTGGAAGACCATCCCCTCGACCGGCGGCGGCGGCACCAGCAGCGGGCCCGGCTGCCAGTAGGCGCCGAGGTCGTCGGCGGTGAGCACCGCGTGGACGCCGTCCATGGCGCGCGCCGCGCTGGCGTCGACGCCCACGATCCTGGCGTGCGCGTACGGGCTGCGCAGGAAGGCGACATGCAGCATCCCGGGGAGGTTGAGGTCGTCGACGAAGAGGGCGCGGCCGGTGAGCAGACGCGGGTCCTCGTTGCGACGCACCCGCGCACCGAGGACGTTCGCTCGCTCTTCCATGGCGGGCATTCTATTCGGCCTCGACGTCGGGACCGCCGTGCGTCGCGCACGATCGGTCTCGGGATCCGCCCGCCGCCCGGCGATCTAGGGCACCGGCGGCAACAGGTCGAGCACCTCGGCGATGGCGGCGAAGACCCGGTCCAGCTCCTCGTCGGTGACGACGTAGGGAGGAAGCGTGTAGACGACGTCGCCGAGCGGCCGCAGCAAGAGGTCGCGGCGGAGGAACTGATCGTAGAGCCAGGGGCCGAGGTCGCTCAGATACCCGGCTTCGCCCCGCGGGCGCAGCTCGACGGCGGCGATGGCGCCGAGGCCGCGGGTCGAGGCGACCGCCGGATGCCCGGCGAGCGAGTCGAGGTGGCGCCGGCACCGCACTTCGATCGCCGCCACCCGCTCGAGGCCGCGCGATTCGTCGAGCAGGCGCAGGCTCTCGAGCGCCACCGCGCAGGCGAGCGGGTTGGCCGTGTACGAATGCCCGTGGAGCAGCGCCCGCCCGCGGTCGTCGCTGAGGAAGTCCTCGTAGATCGCGCCGGTCGCGAGCGTTGCGGCGAGCGGCAGGTAGCCGCCGGTGAGCGCCTTCGAGACGCACAGCAGGTCGGGGGCGACGCCGGCGTGCTCGCAGGCGAAGAGCCGGCCGGTGCGGCCGAAGCCGGTGAGCACCTCGTCGGCGATGAGCGGCACGCCGTGGCGTCGCGTCGCGGCGCGCACGCCGCGCAGGAACTCCGGCGGGTGGACGAACATGCCGCCGGCGCCCTGCACCATCGGCTCGACGATCACCGCCGCCACCCGCCCGCCCTCGCGCTCGAGGATCTCCTCGACGGTCCCCGCGCAGCCCTGCGAGCAGGCGCCGCCGGCCGCGACCTCGGGTTCCTCGAAGCAGCGCGGCGCGTGCGCGCGGCGCACGTCGCAGAAGAGCGGCGCGAAGACGGCGTGGAACGCCCCGACGCCGCCGGCCGCCATGGCGCCGAAGGTGTCGCCGTGGTAGGCGTGGGCGAGGGCGACGAAGACGGTGCGCTGCGGCTCGCCGCGGTGGCGCCACGCCTGCCAGGCCATCTTGAGCGCCACCTCGACGGCGGTCGAGCCGTCGTCGGAGTAGAAGACGCGCTCGAGCCCGGGGGGCACGCGCGACACCAGCTCCTCGGCGAGCCGCGCCGCCGGCTCGTGGGCGCAGCCGGCGAAGATGACGTGCTCGAGCCGCTCGGCCTGCTCGGCCAGCGCGCGGCTGAGCCGCGGGTGGGCGTGGCCGTGGACGTTGACCCACCACGACGAGATGGCGTCGAGGACGCGGCGTCCGTCCGCGGTGACGAGGTAGGCGCCCTCGCCGCGGACGACCGCCAGCGGCGGCGGTGCCGTCCGCATCTGCGTGTACGGGTGCCAGACGTGGCGCCGGTCGGCCTCGAGCCAGGAGGGCGAGGCGGGAGGATCGAGCGCCGTCATTGCCGGAGCAGCCCCGCGATCCGGTCGGCGGGGTCGAGCGCGCGTGCCGCGTCGCCGAGCGTGGCCGCGGCGAGCGGCGCCAGCGGAGGGATCTCGCCGAACACGTCGACCTCGCCCCACCGCTCGATGGCGCGACGGTTCTCGGCGTCCGGCGGGCCGACGAGGAGGACGCCCGCCACGCGCAGGCCACGCCCGCGCGCCGCCTCGAGCGTCAGCAGCGTGTGGTTGATGGTGCCGAGCGTGCTGCGGGCGACGAGCAGGCACGGCAGGTCGAGCAGCGCGAGCAGCGCCGGCTGGAGCGTGCCGTCCTCCGAGAGCGGCACGAGGAGCCCGCCCACTCCCTCGACCACCAGCGGCCTGCCCGGCACCGCGGCGAGGTGCTCCGCGAAGTCGCGCACCACGGCCAGCGTGTCGACGGCTCGCCCCTCGAGGCTCGCGGCGAGGTGTGGCGAGAGCGGCGCCTCGAACAGGCAGGACTCGGGAAGGAGGTCGATCTCCGCCGGCGCGCCTTCGAGCAGGCGGCCGACGGCGTCGACGTCGCGCCCCTGGCGCGCCCCGGTGGCGATCGGCTTCCAGTAGGCGAGCCGTGCGAAGCCGCTCGACGCGAGCCGCCGGAGGATCGCCGCGCACGCCACGGTCTTGCCGACGTCGGTGTCGGTGCCGATCACCGCGATCCCGGCCGCCCTCCGCTTGCCTGTCGGCGTCACCGCGCGTCCCGTGCGGGCAGCGCGACCTCTGCCGCCACCGCCTCGCCGACCGCCGCGGCGAGGGCGTCGACCTCCGCCTCGGTGCGGTCGGCGTGGACGGAGAGCCGCAGCCGCGCCGTCCCCGGCGGAACCGTCGGCGGCCGCACCGCGCGCACGTCGAAGCCGCGCGACCGCACGGCCGCCGCCACGCGGATCGCGCGCTCGTTGTCGCCGAGCACGAGCGGCACCACGGGGCCGTCGCCGCCGAGACCCTCGAACCCCTGTGCGGCGAGATGGCCCCGCAGGCGTGCGGCGAGCGCGAGCGCGCGAGCGCGCCGCCAGGGCTCCGTCGCCACGATCTCGAGGCCGGCCTCGACCGCCCAGAGCAGCAGCGGCGGCGTGGCGGTGGTGAACAAGAACGGCCGGCAGGTGTTGACGAGGAAGTCGACGAGGGTGCGCGAGCCCGTCACGCAGGCGCCGCCGGCGCCGAGCGCCTTGCCGAAGGTGGTGACGACCGCGGCCACCTCGCCTTCGACGCCGCACGCCTCCACCCAGCCCGACCCGCGAGCGCCGAAGAGCCCCGTCGCGTGCGCCTCGTCGACGACGAGGTCGGCGCCGGAGCGCCTGCAGAGCGCGGCGATCTCCGGCAGCGGCGCGAGCTGGCCGTCCATGCCGTAGAGCGACTCGACGACCACCACCGTGCGACCGTCGTGCTCCTCGCCGAGCGCCGCGGCGAGCGCGTCGAGGTCGAGGTGGGGAACCACGACCTTGCGGCAGCCGGCGAGCCGCAGGCCGTCGATGATGCTGGCGTGGTTGTGGCGGTCGGAGATCGCGCGGTCCGCCGGCGAGAGGAGCGCGGTCAAGAGGCCGACGTTCGCCTGGTAGCCCGACGGGAAGAGCAGCGCCGCCTCGGCGCCCTTGAAGCGCGCGAGGCGCTCCTCGAGGCGCAGGTGCGCCGGCAGCGTGCCGCGCAGCAGCCGCGCCGCCGGAGCGAGCGGCATCTCGCCGGTGTCGAGCGCCGCCCGCACCCGCGCGGCGACGGCGCCGCGGGCCGCGGGATCGCCGGCGATCCCGAGGTAGTCGTTCGACGCGAAGTCGATCCCCGGGTCGATGCCCGAGTCAGCGCCCGGGTCGATGGTCCCGCGCGGATCGACGTTCTCGCGTGGCCCGAGCGAACGCTCGAGCCCTGCCGCCCGCAGCGCCGCGAGGCGACGGCCGAGCTCCGCGTCGAGGGACGAGCCCGCGCGCGGCCCGCCAGTCGGAGCCGGGCGCGGTCCCTCGGCGCTCACGCCGGCGCGGCGTCCGCCGCCTTCGGCCGCAGCCCCAACCGGCCGAGCAGCGCGCGGTCCTCGTCGAGCGCCGGGTTCGGCGTCGTCAACAGCCGCTCGCCGGTGAAGATCGAGTTCGCGCCGGCGAGGAAGCAGAGCGCCTGCGTCTCCGCCGACATCTCGGTGCGGCCCGCGGAAAGGCGGACGACGCTGCGCGGCAGCACGATGCGCGCGGTCGCCACCATACGCACGAGCTCGAGCGGGTCGAGCGGAGGCTGGTCGCCGAGCGGCGTGCCGGCGACGCGCACGAGCGTGTTGATCGGCACGCTCTCGGGGTGCGGGTCGAAGCCGGCGAGCACCGCCAGCATCTCGAGGCGATCCGCCTTGCCCTCCCCCATGCCGAGGATGCCGCCGCAGCAGACCGTCACGCCCACCTCGCGGACGTGACGCAGGGTGCGCAGGCGGTCGTCGTAGCTGCGCGTCGAGATGATCGCCGCGTAGTAGCCGGGCCCGGTGTCGAGGTTGTGGTTGTAGGCGGTGAGCCCCGCCTCGGCGAGACGCTGTGCCTGGTCCGGGCCGAGCATGCCGAGCGTGCAGCACGCCTCGAGCCCCAGCGCGCGAACGCCGCGCACCATGTCGAGCACGCGATCGAAGTCGGCGCCGTCGCGGACGTTGCGCCAGGCGGCCCCCATGCAGAAGCGCGTGGCGCCGTGGCGGCGCGCCTCGGCGGCGCTTTCGAGCACGCTCTCGACCGGCAGCAGCTTCTCGCCGGCGACGCCCGTCTCGTAGTGCGCGCTCTGCGGGCAATACCCGCAGTCCTCCGGGCAGCCGCCCGTCTTGATCGACAGCAGCGTGCAGAGCTGCACCTCGGCCGGGTCGTGGCAGGCGCGGTGCACGGTCTGCGCGCGGTAGACGAGCTCCGGCAGCGGCAGGTCGTGCAGGGCGGCGATCTCGTGGACCGTCCAGTCGTGCCGGGGTGTCGTCAACGCT
>Ga0209382_10009623_pt1 | contig 12089 bp, 8 predicted proteins | sample SoiMetdeltSBSDD5_FD_187599 | JGI IMG/M metagenome (GOLD analysis project Ga0209382, IMG submission 187599) | Bulk soil microbial communities from a Populus tree surrounding site in Tennessee, USA - Soil MetaG P. deltoides SBSDD5 (SPAdes) (version 2) | ecosystem: Environmental > Terrestrial >... | reverse complement strand
TTCGATCTGACTCAGCGCGCTCGGCGTGATGCCGGCCTTGTCGGCGACGGCCTTCAGCGTGAGGCGGCGCTGGAGCCGGAGACTGCGGATGCGCGGACCGACGGCGGCATGGGCCATGGGAAAGTGGCGCTGAATTTATGAAGCGCCGCTGCAAATGTCAAGGCGCGCCGTCGGCTGCGATCGGCAGGGACGTCAGCGCGCGAGCGGCACTGTAAACGTGAACGTCGAGCCGACGCCGGGCTGACTTTTCACCCAGATCCGGCCGCCGTGGAGCTCGACGAACTTTCGACAGAGGGCGAGGCCGAGGCCGGTTCCCTGCGCCCTGTGCTCGGCGGCGCCGACCTGCCGGAATTCCTCGAACACCGCGTCGTGGTGCTCGGCCGCGATGCCGATGCCCGTGTCCGTGACGGAAATCTCCGCGGCCCCATCAAGAAGTCCAGCACGCACGTCGATTCGACCGCCCTCGGGCGTGAACTTGATGGCGTTCGAGAGGAGGTTGAGCAAGACCTGCTTGATCTTGCGCTGATCGGCGTGAACCTCGCCGAGGCGCTCGTCGACGTGCGGCGACAACGTGATGTCGCGCCGCGTGGCCCGCTCGTGCATGAGCACCAGCGCGTTGTCGATCGCGGCCGGCAGATCGAACGCAGCGACGTCGAGCTCCATCCGTCCCGCTTCGATCTTCGACAGATCGAGGATGTCGTTGATCAACGACAGGAGATGGTGACCCGAGTCGAGGATGTCGCGGAGATATTCCGTTTGCTTCTCGTTCGTGTCGCCGAACATCCCCTGCAGGAGCACGTCCGAGAAGCCGATGATCGCGTTGAGCGGCGTGCGCAGCTCGTGCGACATGCTGGCGAGAAACTCTGATTTGTGCTGGCTCGCCACCGCGAGGGCTTCCGTGCGAGTCCCGGATCGCTTCGACCGACGCCGATGAGCCCGATCGCCACGTTGTCGCGAAGCATGGGCACCTGCACGTTGCTGCGGATGCCGCCGGCGCGGAATCGCTGGCGCGCGTCGTCGGAGATGCTCGGCTCCGTCTCCACGTCGGGAATGTGCATGATGCGCCGCTCGCGAATGGCCCGGGCCGCCGGGCTCCCGGGCGCCAGCGGGCGCGGGAACAGCTGACGGTAGGCCTCAACGGCGCCGGGCACCGGCGATCGGCCAGCGACAAAGTGCAGCAACTCGCCGTCGAACCGGAACACCGCGGCGAGCGCGGCGCCCGTCAGCAGGGCCACGCTGTCGACGATCGCCCGGAACACGGGCTCGGGATCGGTCGGCGACCGCAACATGGCGCGAAGGATCTCCCGCGTCGCGGCGAGGTCGCGATTCGTGGCCGCCAGCTCGGCTTCGAGTGCGGCGACCTTACGTCCCCGCGACGGTACCTCTGCGGGAAGCCGTATGTCTTTGGCCATGCAATCGAGGGTAGCTCACTGTCGCGGCAACCCCGTCATTTCGGGGAATCCAGCGTGGCCATCGCCCGCGACAGCCGCTCCCTGCAATGCGCGCGGCCGCCCGTCAGGCTCCGGCAGCGGCGGCGACGGTCTGCCCCATTTGCGCCACCAGCTGCGACAGTTCCGGGTGACCCCAGATCGACTCCACGGATTCGTAACGACCCACCTGCCAGCACGAGTCATCGATCATCCTGCCGCCCCACCCGTACTCGATCGCGAAGTGCGAGGGATTCGCCACATAGAACGACACCATGTGATCGTTCATGTGCCGGCCGAGATCGATGACGATCGGCGTCCCCACCTGCCGGGCGATGTCGCGGGCGGAACCCACGTCGTCGAGCGAGTTGCATTCGAGCATGAAGTGATTGATTCGCTTGGGTCCGCTGCCGCCGAACAGGGCGATTGAGTGGTGACGCGGATTGCAGTGCAGGAAAACTGCCATAGGATGGCCCAAGGGGCCGGCGACGTCAGAGACGCGAAAGCCCAGTAGCTCCGTGTAGAACTTCGCGCTGGCGTCGAGGTCAGGCTGGTAAACGACGAGGTGCCCGAGTCCCATGGTGCCCGTTTTGAATCCGGTGATTGCCCGCGGGGCGTGAAACGGCCGCTGGTTGAGAGGTGGTCCGTAGTACACCTCGGTCCGGATGCCCGCGGGATCGTCGAACTGGATCAGCTCCACCACGCGGCGCTGATCCGCCTCGTCGCGCGTGCCGCTCTTCACGCGCACGCCGGCGTTTTCCAGGCGCTGCGCGACCGCGTGCAGCGCTGCAGCGTCGGGGACCTCCCAGCCGATGACCTCGAGATCATCGACCCCGTCGCTGCGGAGCTCGATGCGGTGGGAGTGCTCGTCCATTCGGAGGTACGTCGTTGAACGGGTGTCGCCTGGCACGAGCTCCATGCCGAGCACACTGGAGGCGAGCCCGCGCCAGGCTGCGAGGTCGCTGACGCCGAAAATCAGGTAGCCGAGTTGATTCACGCCCGTCATGGAACACTCCTCCGTTGAAGAATCTCAGAATTCTATAAGCCCGATGCGGGGGAGCATATATCAGTTCAGTTCACGGCTGCGGACCTTCAGCGCGTGGCCGGGGTCGCCGAATAGCGGGCGCGGGCGAGCTCGTTTGCCCGTAGGTGCGCCCGGAGGCACCGGCCCTCTTGATGCCGCCCTGAAGGACAGGTAGGGGTTGGGATTCGGTCAGCCGCCCTGCCACACATCAGCGGCGCGACGGGGCAGTCGGCTGCATCCGAGGTGTTCGCCGCGGAGGCGAACCTGGCCGCGCTGACCTCAAGGGCCGCAAGGTGGGCGCCATCTCCAGCGGGATGACGGCGAGATCCCACAACCTCCTGGAGGCTCTTGCGCTGGGCGAGCTCCGGCCGCGGAACGACGAGCGCAACGATGGCCGGCAGGGCGGGGTTTGTCGCAAACTGACTTCGGTTCCAGTAAGCGCGGCACCAACCGCCACCTCGAGCGCGCGGAGACTTGACACCCCGAAGGTTGAGATCGACGGCAGTTCGAGGAGGAGTCCAGCCCTCGTAAATTTATCGAACCCACTTCGCTTGCTTGTCGTCAATCTGGAGGCGCACACTTCCAGTGGCTCATGCGTGGCCGGCGGCTGATTGTCATTTCTGCGCGAGCGTTCGCTGTACTGCAACTGGCCGGTGACCGCGCTGTTATTGTGCAGCTCGACCAGTGAGGCGCCGCCACGTGGCGCAACGAATCGTGCGATTCCATACCCTTCGCCATGGCCGGTCGATTGGTGCCCTCCTTGCACGCGAGCCGGCGTGGCTTGTGTTCGAAGGCATTCGCTGTACCGCCGCGGCTGCGCGTACGCCGCGATGTGATGAGATAAGAACCGCCGTGCGTCGACCGAGCGGGATGGAAACGGTGGCCGCCCTGGTGGGCCAGGATCCACGCCTGCTGGAAATCATTCGCCGGCTGCCGGCCCTCGCCGACAATGACGCGACGGTGCTGGTGAACGGGGAGACGGGCACCGGCAAAGAGCTGCTGGCGCGGGCGCTCCACTACCTCGGCCCGCGCGCGCCGTTTCCCTTCGTGCCGATCAATTGCGGCGCGCTGCCCGACACGCTGCTCGAGGCGGAGCTCTTCGGCCACGAGCGCGGGGCGTTCACCGACGCGCGCGGACCCCGGACCGGCCTCGTGCGGGAGGCAAACGGCGGCACGCTCTGCCTCGACGAGGTCGACTCGCTCACGCCGCGCGCGCAGGTCGTGCTGCTGCGCCTTCTCCAGGACCACACGTTTCGGCCCGTCGGATCGAGCCGGGAGCAGCGGGCCGACGTGAGGTTCATCGCCGTGACGAACGCGCCGCTTCCGGAGCGCGTGGCCGCCGGCGCCTTCCGGGCCGATCTCTACTACCGCCTGTCCGTCTACACGGTGAATCTCCCGCCGCTGCGAGAGCGCGGCGGCGACGTCCCGTTGCTGGCCGAGCATTTCCTGCGGATGTACGCACGCCGCGATCCTCCGCCCCAGCTCTCGGCGGCGGCGGTGGCGGCTCTCAACGAGCACGACTGGCCGGGCAACGTGCGCGAGCTGGAAAACGCAATGCTGCGGGCGGCGCAATCGTGCGGCGGCGACGTCATCGAGGTGGAAGACCTGGGCCTTCCGTTCGTCGCCGCCGCGAGGGAGACGCCCGGGAGCTCGTTCGCCGCGCTCAAGCGCCGCGCGATCGAGGCGTTCGAGCGACAGTATCTCCTGGCCCTCATGCGTCGCACCGCGGGCAATGTCACCCGGGCGGCGCGGGCGGCCGGTAAGGACCGCCGCGACCTCGGACGCCTGCTGAAGAAGCACGGCGTCGATCCACGGGCATTCACCGGGGTGTCCGCCTCCCACGATCGGGGGGAAATGCGCCCGGCCTCGTAGCGCGGTCACCACGACACGAGTCGCCAAACGAGGGAACAGGCGGTGGGGGCACGCGCCCCCACTCGCCAGTACCGGAACGGACGCCGCGCCGTCACGGCGCGGGTTTCGATGCCCACCTCGATTGGCGCGACTGTTGCCATAACAATCCCGCCATGGCTCCACTGCTCGACGAGGTGGAGATCGAACGCGCCGTGCTGGCGCATCTCGCGGAGCAGCCGGGCGCGATGGACACGTTCGAGGGGATCTCGCTGTGGTGGGTGCGCATGCGTCAGCTTCGATTCGAACTCGAGGCCTTGCAGAAGGTCCTCGATCGGTTGACCCAACGGGCAGTCCTGGAACGGGTCGTCGTGGGCGCTGATGACCGGATCTTGTACCGCCTGAAGCGCGGCTAGGAGGCGGCTGTCATGGCAAGAGGAACCGACGTCTCCCGATGGCTGACGGACGCCGAGCTCGAGGCGCTCGAGGAATCTGAGGAATTCGATTTCGGATCGATCGCGCGCTCGCTGGGCGGGCTACAGAAACACGTGGGGACCGCCTTGCCCGGCGCCGTCCAGGGCGCCACGGCCGGCGCGTCGCTGGGCTGGCCGGGCGCGCTCATCGGCGGCCTCACCGGTGCGGCGTCGAGTCTCTCGGCGAAGGGCAAGCGGCCGCCGACCGCGGCGCCCAGTGTCCCCGTGCCGCCACCCGCACCGGTGCCGCCGCCGCCCGCCCCGGCCACGCCGGCGCTCGCCGCCCCGGTCGCGACGAGTCCCGGAGCGGCGCCGACAGCCGCCGGCCAGCTCTTCCAGTTGCTTCGCCACCCGGCACTGGAAAAGCTCATTGCGGCGGTCGCGTCGGGACAAAAGAGCGAGGCGGGCGGTGCGCCGGCGGCCGCGGTACTGAATCTGCTCGGCACGCTGGCGAACAACGCGGCGTACGAGGCCGAAGCCACGCTCGTCGAAGCCGACGACGACTCCTACCTGCGCGGCCCCGACGGCAGCTACGTTGGTGATCCCAGCGTTCCGGCCGACCGCGCCGCTGTCGTGTGGAACCGGCTGTTCCGGTCCGGCGCGCCGCCGGCCTCGAGCGCTACGAGCACGAGCGATGCGGAGTGGCTCATCGAGGGCGGGCTCGCCGAACGAGTCTGAGGAGGAAGTCGAATGCCAGCCAGGAATAGCGGCCAGCCCGGAGCGCCGACGGCGACACAGCTCGTCGCGGCGGGCGTGCAGCTGCTCAACGAGCTCGTCCGCCAGCTGCAAACGCGCATGGTGGATGTCGACGAGGGCGCCGCGGTGAAGTTCGCGCGAAGGATAACGCGCCTCAAGAGGCGCAATCACGCGCTCGAGCAGTGTGTCGTCTTTCTGGCGAGCGCAGTCGGCATGTGCCCGACGTGCTTCGGCCGGGCGGCCGACTGCCCGGCGTGCCGCGGCCACGGCGCCCCCGGGCAGCTTGCCATCGATCACGTCGCGTTCGCCGAGATCATCGTCCCGCTGTTCCACAACCAGCCCGACCGGCTCCACGACGTGGTGGGGGGCCGCACGGTGGTCGAGAGCGACAAGGTGAAAAACGGCTCGGCGCCACACCCGCCCAGCATGGCTCACAGCGCATAAAGGAGGCTCGAGATGCCCAACGGTTACGAGACCGCGGAAGACGAGGAGCTGTACGGAGCGGAAGCGGAGGCCGACGAGGAGATGGCGGAGGACGAGGAAGCCGAAGACGAGGAGAGCACGATCGGGATGGTCCCTCCCTACGGCGTACCCACGCCGCTGGGCGTACGCCCGTCGTCGCCGCTCGCGACACACCTGCTCCACCGGGCCCGGGAACGCCGCGTCAAGGGCGTGCGCGCGGCGATGATCCACGGCCGGGACGGCGCGAGGGCGATCGTGCGCTTGCCCCGGCCGGTCGCGACGGTGAGCGGCATCCGGCGTCTCGGTCTCGAGGGCGCGGCCGCCGATGCCATGCTCGCGCAGCGGCTGTACGCCCTCGACCGCGCGCGACGTGCGGCCACGTACTACACCGCGGGTGCCGTCGCGCTGCAGCAAATCCGCGACATCGGCGCCGATGCCAGGTACTACAACCTCGCCCCGCCATTTGGCTCGGCGATCGCGTCCGCCGACTACACCGCTGCCACTGTGCAGACGGCGCTGGCGGTCGCCGCCGTCCCCGCAGCGCATCGCACGTGGTGGCTATCGGCGCTACCGATCGTGACCGGCGTGGGAATCTCCGCCGCTCGGGAGACGATCCGGCCGGCCACTCCGAAGTCGTCCGGCACGCCGGGGTTGCCCGGTTACGGCGCCGGGTCGGGCAGGAAATCGTGGTGGGAGCTGTTCACGCTCGCCGCGCCCGCGATCACGGGCGTGGTGGCCGCGTACATGGTTCGTCCTGCCCGCGCACGGCGTCCCGTTCGTTATTGAGCCATGGACCCCGGGCTGGAAGAGGCGATCCGCGTTACTCCGCCCGACAAGGACATCGAGGCCGTGGCGCTTCTCCGGCCCGGGGGTCCGTTGCCCGACGCGCTGCGCGTGGTCACGACGTTCGGCCCGATCGTGACGTGCCGCATCCCGGCCGGCGCCGTGCGCGAAGTTCGCGCCCATCCGCGGATCGCCAGTTTGAAGGCCACGCGAGTCGTGGAGCCCACGAACGCCTCGCCGGCGCCGATGCCGCGGGATGACGTGCGCATCGCATCGTCACGCGCAGAGGTCGCGAACGGCGGACGCCCGCGCGGTTCCGCGGTGCTGGTTCTCCTGGACTGGGGGCTCGATGTGGCCCACCCCGCGTTCCTCCGGCCCGGCGGCGGGACGCGGACGCGCCTGCTGGCGCTGTGGGACCAGCGCGATCGCGGCTCGGCGCCGGCGGCCAACAATCCGTACGGGTACGGCCGCATGTTCGATCGCGCCCGCATCGATCGGGCACTGGCCACGCCCGATCCATACGCCGATCTCGACTATCACCCAGCCGAGGCCGACCCGCGCCGCATCGGCGCCCACGGGACGCTGACGGCGAGCATCGCGGCGGGCAGCGCGAGCGCGCCGCCCGGCGCGCGCGGCATCGCCGGGGACGCCGACCTGATGTTCGTCGAGCTCGGCTCGAGCGTGATGCCCGCCACCACGAACCTGGGCGACTCGGTTCGAATCATCGAGGCCATCGACTGGGTCCGGCGCGTGGCCGGACCATCGCCGTGGGTCATCAACCTCAGCCTCGGCAGGACCGGCGGCGATCACAGCGGCCGCTCACTCCTCGAGATGGTGATGGATTACGTCGTCCACGAGGCGCCCGGGCGGGCCATCGTGAACAGCGCGGGCAATTACTTCGACAAGAACATCGCCGCCCAGGGCATCGTGCAGCCTGGTCGCAGCGTGACCCTCGAATGGCGCGTGGCGCCCCATGACCCCACGCTGAACGAGCTGGAAATTTTCTATTCGTCGCGGGACACGTTCGGATTGGAGATCACGCCGCCCGGTTCGGGCGAGCCGATTCGCGTGGCGCTCGGGCAGCAGGCAGTGATCGAGGTGGACGGCCGCATGTGTGGCCGCGCGTATCACCGGTGGCGTGACCCGCTGACGAACGACCACCATATCGACGTCTTCCTGGAGCCCACCGCGCCCGCCGGCGCCTGGCGCGTGACGCTCGCCGGGTTCGACGTGGTGGACGGACGCTTCCACGCGTGGATCGAGCGCGATTCGGCGGTTCCCGGCGCGCAGTCGCGGTTTCCGCCCGAGCAGGCGTCATCGCTGTGCACGCTCGGCACGCTGGCCACGACCTATCGCACTTACGTCGTGGGCGCCGCGTCCGCGGACGGCCGAGGGTTGGCGCCGTTCTCGAGCTCCGGCCCGACGCGGGACGGCCGGATCAAGCCCGATCTGGTCGCGTACGGTGAATCGGTCGTCGGCGCGCGCTCCACGCCGTTTGGAGCGCCACCGGGCACCGGCGGCATCACGGCCCAGTCCGGCACGAGCATGGCGGCGCCCGCGGTCAGCGGGACAATCGCGCGGCTCTTCGCGATGGCGCCCCGCAAGCTGACGGATGCCGAGACACGAGCGCTCGTGGTCGGAATCACGCGACCGATTCCGGGCGCCGACATCCGTCGATCGGGAAGCGGACTGCTCGACCCGCGCACGGCGCTCGAGGCGCTCGAGGCCGCGCTGAAGAGGAGTGGCTCCATGAACGGGCATTCGACGCTCGACGAGCTCGTGTCGCAGATCGCCGACTCCCCGGTTGTCCGCCGCGCGTTTCACAGGGCGCTGGTGCTGACGAAAGCCCACCTGCCGCCAGACCTCGAGGTCGTCGGCAGCCCGGGCACCGTGCCGGAAGGCGGCGTCCTCCTCGACGACGTGCTGGTGCGCGTCCACCCCGGTGAGCCGGTGGCGCCACTGATCGCGCGGATCACGTCCGAGGCGGCCTGGTCCGCCGCCGGTGAGGCCGAGGACGCCGAAGCAAGCGGCCCCGGCTACTACGCGCGCGTCGCCCCGCTGTCCGGACCGGCCGGGCCGGGGACGCGCCGCGTGCGGCGCATCGTCGATGGTCGGCAGCGGCTCCTACCGCATCATCTCCTGCTGCGCCGCCGTCGGCAGCCGCTCGGGCCCCGGCCGATCTATCGCGGACCGCGACCGGTCCTGCCGCCGCCCGAGGAGCCAATCGTCGGCACCGAGCCACTGGAGCCCGGCTTCGAAGAGCCCGGCGTCGAGCTGCCGGAGCCCGGTTACGAGGAGCCAGCGGCCGGCGAGGAGTCCTGGCCGGAATCGGACTTCCAGAGCGCACTCGAGAGCGACGAAGAAGCCGACACGTGCGAGGAGCGGTGGAAGAAGGTTCGCGACGGCCTGCCGGAACCCGTGCGTCGCGCGCTCGACGCCCTCGACTTCGAGCTGGCCGTCGGCTTCGCCGCCCACCACGGTCTCCGCGACGCCACCAGCCTCACCAACATCCTCTTCTATACGAAGTACGGCTCCGTGCACGGCTACTGCGCCATCAAGCCGGGCACGCGTGTCCCCGGCGGCAAGCGCTACGACGAGCTGTGGCGGGAGCTGCGTTCGACCATCGTCGTGCCGGTGCTGGCGCGCCCCTCGCCGCCGGTGGCGCAGGCTGGAGGCGTCGTGTGCCTCCAGCGCGCGGTCAAGAAGGCAGCGGCCCAACCGGACCAGGTGGCGGCGATCGTCAGCGGGCGGTACGAGCACACCCAGGCAAGTCGCAACGAGTGGTTCGTGTTTCGCGTGAACCAGGCCGGCCGCCACATCGAGGCGATCTTCGGCCTCACGCTGTCGCCAAAGGACCCGCGCTCGAAGAGACGCGAGGGATGGTTGCTGCACGGCGACTTCCAGGCGGACGGCTCGTTCTCTCTGTTCAGCCGGAAGGACCCGCGAAGGTTCTGGCGACTGCTGCCGACCGGCGCGGGCTATCAGCTCGAGGCGCTGGGCCGGCAGTGGCCGCTCACCTACGTGTCACCGCATGCCACCTTGATGGAGGAGGCGCTGAAAGGGCTGTCGGAGTTCGACCTCGTGAAGCGCTACGAGTGGTACCCGCTCATGCAGCCCCAGATCCGTCACCTCGTCGAGGGCCTGGCCGCCGACAAGATCGCGCCGCTACTCGAGCAGTTCTTCGAGCAGTCGGGCGGCAGCCGAACGTACGATCGCGCTGACCGCAACAAGGCCGCCGGGCGTCTCGACGACTACATCCACCGGATCTTCGACGACCCGCAGCTCGGTGCGCATCCTCAAGACCGCGGGCTCGCCCAGTTCTACGCGCGGACGGTCCTCACCCGGAACAAGTGGAAGCTCGGATACACGCGATCGCAGCTGGACTGGATGCAGTTCATCGTCGCCCGGATCGCGTACGATGGAAATCACCTCCGCTACCTTCCCGAATACCTCGGCCTCACGGCCGACGGACGGTTCACCGGGACGAGCACGAGCCCCCTGTATACGTACAACGTCACGGTGAGCCTGAAGGGCGCCGGATTCTGGGTGCATCACTGGCGCGGGACGATCACGATCGAGCAGACGACCGGCACCCGCTGGAAGGAGAGCTTCTCGATCTGGCTCGTCGCCGGCGAGGCCGGGGCCACGCTGAAGATCCACGACAGCTTCTCGGGGCAGGCGCAATCGTCGTTCGAATGGAAGGCGCCCGACCTCCCCGGCTGGGTGTCGATGGGCAAGGTCGAGGCCGGCGTCACCGTGGGGGGCGCCAAGGCGTCGGCGCAGGCGGGATTCATGCACATCCACGGGCGAGGATATTTGCCGCCTCTGGAGGTGCTGTTCGCCGATACCGGCCTGGGCATCGAGGTCCCGTTCGACGACGAGGACGAACCGGGCCGAAAGCGGCGCCTGAAGCCGCAGGCGTTCGACTTCGCCATCGGTCCCGGCGGGGCTTTCGGGAAGATCGGAGACAAGAGATTCCCGGACATCGACTACTCCACCTTCAAGGTCAAGACGGACTACAGCCTTGCGTACGGCCTCACCAACGACGTGCACTTCTGCCTGGACAGCGCGCTGCTCACCGAGGACGCGCGCCAGGCGCTACGCATCATGTGCGCGAACGAGCTCGCCGCGTTCACGTCTGGCGGCGCTCACGTCAGGATCATCGGCCACACCGACCGCTCCATTCCACCCGGGATGACCCTCCAAAAGGCACGTAAGTACAACGAGGATCTGTCCCGGCTTCGGGCGGAGAACACGCTGCAGGCGATCCGGGACATCCTGGGCGCGCGCTTCAACGTCTCCGCGCAGAACATCTCCGCCGTCGGGAAGGCCGATGACGAGGCCATTCGGGACAGCCGTCCACCGAAGGAGATCAATCCCAGCTACCGCCGGGTCGACGTCATCTTGAACGCGCGTCTCGTGCTCACGCTGAAGGCGCAGTAGCGCAGGAGGACGACCGCGATGAACGGCAAGGCGATGCTCGACGTGCTCGAGGCGGAGATTCCGGAATCTCTGCTCGCCCGCCGGGCGTTCCGCGCGGCGCTGGAGGGCGCGGAGCTTCCGCCGGATCTCGAGGTCGTCGGAAGCCCGGGCACGATGCCGGCCGGCGGTGTGCGCCCCGATGACGTGCTGGTCCGTGTCTACCCGGGCGAGCCGGTGGCGTCGCTCGTTGCGGAGATCACGTCGGAGCCGACGTGGTCGCGCGGCGGGGCAGGGGAGGATGCGGAGGCCGCGGGCCCCGGCTATTACGCGCGGATCCGACCGATCTCGGGTCCGGCGGGAATGATCCCGCAGCGGTCGCGGCAGATCCTCGATGTCCGCCGGCGCCTGCCCGCCCACCAGGTCCTCTTACGTCGGCGACCGCCAATGCGCCCGGCGACATTCGCGGCGACGGGCGGCGTCGCCCCGTGGCCGGCTCGCCCGCCCGTAGCCGTCTCACCATCGTCAACGCCGGCTCCGGTGTACGTGGAGCCGGAGCCTGAGGAACCGACGCTCGGCGTCGAACCCGGCGGGCTCGAGGAGCCAGGCCTAGAGCTCCTGGGATTTCCCGAGCCAGGGCTCGAAGAGCCGGCCGGCGAGGAGACGTCGTGGATCGACGAGCCGGAGACGAGCCTGCTCGATCCGGCACCGGTCGCCGACGAGCGCTTCTTCGACGTGTCGGAGGACGCGGCGTCCGCCCGTGTCCACGTGGTGCTCGACCGTGACGCCCGCCTCCGTTCCGAGCCGCCGGAATTGCGCGCGACGACCGCGCGAATTGCGTACTGGACGCGCGTCCGGCTCACCGAGGCGCGCGGCGACTACGTGCGCGTCACGGGAATCGACGGCACTGCGCACGGGTGGACGAAGGCGTCGAACGTCGGGACGTTCTTCAAGGAT